>Ga0364860_10416_pt2 | contig 25503 bp, 15 predicted proteins | sample ExccelAu500001D4_FD_206916 | JGI IMG/M metagenome (GOLD analysis project Ga0364860, IMG submission 206916) | Enriched cells from Trout Bog Lake Hypolimnion, Wisconsin, USA - BchlTB.Aug20.5000.01 .D4 | ecosystem: Environmental > Aquatic > Freshwater > Lake > Hypolimnion/Profundal zone | place: USA... | reverse complement strand
GTATTCAAATACGCTGCAGGCTATTGCCAGCGGGTACCTTATTGCCACCCTGATTATCATGTATCTGCCAGTCATTTATCAAATTGCTGCTACGGCTGGACTGGTGTTGGGTTACTGGGCTATTGTGGCACTGATTCCGATTGATGGTACTACGGCAAACGCCTATTCCATGACAGCCAATGTTCCCACGATTGTCGACCATATGATCTTAGGACGGTTCCATGATGGATTAAACTATACCTGGATTATCTCCAGCCTTAATTTTGGGGCAACTACCATGCTTGGCGTTTTTTGCGGATATATGATGCAATCACACCTTGATAAGATCAATAAATTCAGAAACTATGTCCTGTTTGGAGGTTCACTCATCACCTTAGGTCTTATCTGGAATATCTGGCATCCCATTATTAAGCGGATGTGGACCAGTTCCTTTGTTTTATTCTCCGGTGGAATTTGTGTCTTGCTGCTGGCTTCCTTTTTCCTGGTTATCGATGTTTGGAATGTCCGTAAATGCACAAAATGGATGATTATACTGGGCTCGAATGCGATATTTGGATATGTGGCCTGGCATCTTTTTGCCCCCGCTTTTATGGCAGTGGGAAGAGTATTTTACAATGGCCTAATTCCGATTATTGGTGATTGGGAGCAAACAGTGGCTCATGTCGGTGCATTCCTGGTACTTTACCTGCTCATGTGGTATATGTACAAAAACAAAACTTTTATTAAGATATGATAAATATTAAGTCATTTATATTCAAACTAATGGATCGAATAAACCTATTCTGCTTCATGGTGTTGCTTTTTTGTGTTTCGCTGGCACATGCCGGGGAAAAAGGGACTCCGCCTGGCAATCCGGGCCCTCTGAGGCAAACAGCCATCTATATTTCGCCGGAGGGGAATGACCGCTGGGACGGTTCCATCAATCACCCGCTGCGGAATATTCCGGCTGCCCAGGCAAAAATCCGTTTGTTAATGAAAAAAGGGACACAGGATATTATTGTTTTCCTAAGAGGCGGTGATTATCCAATCAGCAAAACCTTGGTTTTCGGCCCCGAAGATTCTGGGAAAGAGGGTCACCCTATAATTTGGAAGGCATTTCAGGGTGAACAACCCGTATTAAATGGTGGCACTGCCGTTATAGACTGGCAAAAAGGGGAGAATGGCATCTGGCAGGCAAAGCTCGACCGGAATGAGAAACTTCGTCAGCTTTATGTCAATGACAAGCCCGCAACCTTATCCAGGTACAAAAAAACAGTAAAGGGACTCGGTGGATATGGAAGATTTGAAATAAAAGGTGATGAGCCATGGGCAAATCATTCGGGAGCAGAAATTGACGGTGTCCGCGTAAACAGTTCAGAAATGCCCGTTGTTTCGCATCCTGATGATCTTGAAATTCTAAGTCAAACCACATGGACCACTAGTCGTTTATGTGTGAGGGAGATCCTGCCCAAAGGCGATCAGCAGGTGCTTCTTCTGGCCCAGCCATTTGCCGCCATTTCACAATCGATGGGTTCTGGAACTGCATTTAGTTTAAAGACAGATTACACTTTATTTAATGCGAAGGAATTCCTTACAGAACCAGGGGAATTCTATTTTGACCGGTATTCCGGAATACTCTACTACAAACCCAGGGAGGGCGAAGATCTGGTTAGCGCTAAAATTGTTGTACCTCAGATTGAGTCATTCATTCAGATCAATGGGAAAGATTTGAAGACCCATGTTTCAAACATCGGGTTTGAGGGATTGACTTTTGTAAATACTGCCTGGAAAATGATGAAGGCCGGAGAGAGTTATGGAGCAGTCGGCAGTCAATCAAATTGCCTTACCGTTAAATACGGGGAGAAAAACTGGCACGATGATTTGTACCAGGCAACTGCGCTTCCTGTGGCAGCGGTGGAGGTCAACTCAGCCGACCATATTGCTTTCGAGGGGAATATCTTTAAACTCAACGGATCGATGAGCGTAAATTTTGAAAATGATGTGGTTTCAAGCCGGATCGAAGGAAATGTCTTTCAATATATTGGCGGAGTTGCGATTAATGTGGGCAATCCCCAACACGTTTATATCGGCAAACAGAATGGAGACAATGAAGGTTTTGGTCCCTATCATATCGACAACAGCCGGGATAAATGGCCGGATGATGTTGAAGGATTATGTACTGATATTCTGATTTCAAATAACCTGATCCGCAATACCGGCATAGAACATCAACCCAGTGTGGTATTGATGGTTTACTTTGGTCATGGGATAAATATTACCCACAATGACATTGAATTTGCACCCTATACGGGAATCAATCTGGGTTGGGGCTGGGAAGAGTGGAATGGCACCATCGCACGATCCAAAGGAAAACCCTCCCTTTCATTACGCAATAATTCGGTCACCTTTAACAAGGTAGGACATGTTTTACAAACCTTGCACGACGGAGGGGGAATTTACCTGCTTGGGAGACAATCTGAAATCACTAAAGATGTTTCAAAACAACAGTTTACCCCGGTGTGTAATAACTATCTCTATGATTTTGGCGGAGTTACCCGTGCCGGAATCCATCCCGACAATGGGGCTGAGTATTTTCTCTTCCAAAATAATGTGTTTAACCATCTTCCCTGGTCCCTAATCAAGGTGAGTGATTATGGACTGAAAGGGCATTGCCGGGTTGAAAATAATTATGCCAATACCGCTTTGTACTTTACCGAAGGGAATAACATGTACGCGCCATACACTGTGATTAAGGACAATGTCGATGTCGAAAATGATGTGTGGCCCGAAGAGGCTAAAAAAGTGATGGATGAGTCCGGTCTGGAAGCAAAGTACCGCGATCATTTCAGTAAAATAGTATCTAAACCTTAAAGTTCAGGCAAATGGAAAAGCTGATCTGTGTTTTGTGTTTTATCGTTATTGTCAGTTTTACAAAGGACGTAAAGACCAATATTGGCAATAATAACGTCACAATAAAATCAGGCCTTACAGAAAAGGAGATTATCCGTCTGGCAGCGAACGTGGCACCCTCCGAGCGTCAGTACCAGTGGCAGCAACTTGAGTTTACAGCTTTCTTCCATTTTGGAATGAATACCTTCACCGACAGGGAATGGGGCAAAGGGGATGAGGATCCCAAATTATTCAACCCGACAGCCCTTGATGCCCGTCAATGGGTCAAAGTTTGCAAAGAGGCCGGCGTCAAACAAGTGATCATCACTGCAAAACATCACGATGGGTTCTGCCTCTGGCCCAGCAAATATACCGAACACTCGGTGAAAAACAGTTTGTGGAAGGGTGGTAAGGGCGATGTAGTCAGGGATGTTTCGGACGCCTGCCGTGAGATGGAGATGGGTTTTGGTATTTATTTGTCCCCATGGGATCGCAACTCCCCGTTTTACGGAGACTCCCCAAAATATAATGCCTATTTTATGAACCAGCTCACAGAGTTGCTCACTGAATATGGTAAGGTAGATGAAGTTTGGTTCGACGGCGCTTGCGGGGAAGGTCCGAACGGGAAAAAGCAGGTTTACGACGTTGATGCTTTTTACAGCCTGATTCGAAAGTTACAACCCGGAGCTGTGATTGCCATAGCCGGACCCGATGTCCGCTGGATCGGTAGTGAAAGTGGTTACGGACGGGAAACCGAATGGAGTGTTCTCCCCGTCGAAGCACAAAATCCCGATGAAATTGCTGCCCACTCGCAAAAAGATGTCAATAAGGTGCCAAATCTGGATTGGGGAAAACAGCTCCTGGGGGTTCGTTCCGTAATTACAGCGGCTAAAGCGCTCGTGTGGTTTCCTGCTGAGGCCGATGTTTCCATCCGTCCGGGGTGGTTTTATCATACAAATAATGACTCTCTGGTCAAAACTCCAGAAAGACTGGTCGATATTTATTTCAGTTCAGTTGGCAAAAACAGTGGTTTATTGCTCAATATTCCTCCTGATAAACGGGGATTGATCCATGAAAATGATGTGAAATCGTTAAGTGGAATGAGATCAATCCTGGAGAAAACATTTGCCACCAATTATGCCACGGGTGCAAAATTAAGTTCTGACGGAATCCGTGTGAATTCAATTTTGGATAACGATAAACTGACATTCTGGACAACAGCGGGAGATAAAGAAACCGGATATATACTCATTTCACTTCCGAAAGCCCAACGAATCGATGTTTTAAGTTTACAGGAAAACATACATATCGGACAACGTATTGAAAAGTTTACTTTTGAATATTACGATGGAAACCAATGGAAAACCGTTATCCAGGGGACAACAATCGGATACAAACGACTGTTGAGATTCGCCCCTGTCACCTCACGAGAATTCAGACTGAAGATCGAGGCCTCGCGGCTTAATCCGACTTTATCTGAACTTGGATTATATAAATTACCTTTAGATTCATTAAGAATAAATATGGAACATTGACTTTTTATCCTGTTCCATTTGAATGATGCCAGTTTTTTAATAATTTAAAAAAACATATCACTTTAAAACAATCAAGTAGTATGACAAAAGAAAAATATATCAACAGAAGAAAATTTATTGGTGATGGTGCAATGATTGTTGGTGCAACTTCTGCATTGCCACTTTATTCATTTACCAATAAAAAAGGGGGAATTGCTTCCTCTAAGACGAAACTAGCTATCGTCGGAACTGGATCCCGTGGCATCACCACCTGGGGAAAGCCTGTTGTGGATGCCTACAGTGATCATGTTGAATTCGTTGCATTGTGCGATATCAACCCCAAACGAATGGCTGCTGCTAAATTGATGATGGGGGTTGAGGTGAAAACATACGAAGCCAAAGATTTCGATCTGATGATTCAGGAAACAAAACCCGATGTAGTGATTGTTACAACGACTGACGGTTTTCATGAGAAATACATCATCCGGGCCATGGAATTGGGATGTGATGTGATTTCCGAAAAGCCAATTGCCATCGAAGCTGACCAATGTCAGCGAATTGCCGATGCCGAGGTGAGGACCGGCCGCAAAATCAGGGTTGGATTTAATGACCGGCACACTATTGATTCAATGGAAATCAAAAAAATAGTGATGTCGGGAGAACTTGGGAAAATATTGGCTATCGACTTTAACGAATACCTCGATACGTCGCATGGAGCTGACTATTTCAGGAGATGGCACGGGAAAAAAGCGTATTCCGGTACCCTTTTGCTGCATAAGGCATCGCATCACTTTGATATCGCAAACTGGTTTGTCGGCGCTGATCCCGTCGATGTTCAGGCTATCGGAAAGCTCTCATTTTACGGTCACAACAACCCTTACCGTGCCCGGAATTGCCGTACATGCCCGTTTACTGCCAAATGCCGGTTCTATTGGGATATGACCAGGGATAAGGAGGCGATGACGATGTATGGCAACTGTGAGGATGTGGATAATTATTATCGTGACGGTTGTGTTTGGGACAATAATATTGATATTTACGATACCAGCTCTGTTCAGGTGAACTATGAAAATGGGACTCAGCTCACCTATACCATGCAAACGTTTATGCCCTATGAAGGACAATTCATAGGTTTTACCTGCGAAAACGGCCGCCTCGATGTCCGTCTGAATAAAAGGCAACCGTGGGAAGCTCCTGAGACAGAATTCAGGTTGACGAAAGACCGCGAGACGACCAAATACTGGACCATGAAAGCCCCGGCAGGTGGCCATGGAGGCTCTGATGAACGGTTGAAAAACGCGATGTTTTTACCTCCCGAAGCCGATCCCCTGGGATGTAAAGCCGGGAGCAGGGCAGGTATTATGTCGAGCCTGATTGGTATTGCGGCAAGACAGTCCATTGAAACAGGTCAGAAAGTAAAAATTGCCGACCTGATCAAATTTCCAAGAGTCTGGAGAGGATGATATGGACTAAATGGGAGAAATTTAAGTATGTAATCTGAAAAAAATATGTATTTGGCACGTCGTGATGCATTAAAAAAAATTGGAGTTGGAGCTGTTGCAGGGGCAGCATTGCCTGCCGGAAATGTATTGCAATCCTTTAGGGCATCAAAAATTCAAACAGATCGAATTAGAGAATATTCCTGGGTTCGGGGTTTTAATTATCAACCAAGTTGGGGGTGCAATGGAATTCAGATTTGGAATGATTTTCGTGAATCTACCTTCTCCCGTGAGGTTGATTTGGGATTAACGCTCTTTCCAAAGTTGAATGTTCTGCGAATCTGGTTCTCATTTGATGCTTATATTTCCAATCGCTTACAATTTTTAGCAGCAGCAAAACAAGCAGCAGCTATTTTAAGCGGGCGTAATATTAAAATGATTCCGGTAATCTTTAATAACTGGCACTCTCTGGTGGATTTTGGTGGTTTTTCTATAGAACAATTAAATGCATCAAGGGGAAACAATAATTATGGAGCACATCGACAATACTTAAGGGAACTTGTCGAGGCAATCCTCCCGACAAATAATTTGCTTATGTACGATTTGGCAAACGAACCATTCAATAATGGAGGATTGGCTGAGATAACCCTTGATTTTCTTAAATCAATGTCGATGGAATTAAAAAAAACAGATACTAAAACGCCGGTATCCATTGGCACACAGGGAATATTTGGAGGTGAAGATTTAAACGCAATTGATTCTTTTGTGGATGTTCATGCCATCCATCCCTATTGGTGTAAAGATTGGTGCAGTCAGGCGGAAAATGTTGAACGATTTGCCAAACTGATCAACCAACTTAAGAAATTGGGAAAACCAGTTATTGCAACAGAGTGTTGTTGGGGTTCCAATGATGATGCTATCCGGGTTAAATATATCCGCAACGACCTGGATTTACTAAAGCAGGCGGGTATCGGGTTCCTGACTCATGGGCTTCATCATTCTTTTGTAGCAGACTTGCATCGTCCCATAATAGGGAGAAAATGGGATACAATGTATATGGGGTTTGTTGAACCCAATGGTTTAATCCGTTCCGGGCATGAAATTTTTAATGAGTATTAGGTTAAATATAGGATTAAAGAGGATATTAATTTTGAAAGCATTCTTATACACCGTTAGTATAATTCTAGTTTCATCCCTCTTTGCCTTTGCAGATAATAAAGAGGTACCATTGATAAAGGAAACTATACCCCGGCTGGGTGTTAATCATAGATCCAGCGGGATGCCTTTTCCAACGGATATGCAATGTTTGCCTCAGCCGGTTTATCGTTACCGCATAGATGGCAAACCCGGAAGAGAAATACGGATCGATTTTAAAGGTGGAAAAATAGCAGGCAGAGCGAAGATTGAAGTCAATGTTGAGGGATTGACAGAGCTTACTAATCTTACACCGAAGGTTGGGGGCGACTCTATTTGCACCGTATTGTTACCAGCTAATATTGGTCTGAATAAGGAATGCAAAGTCATTCTGAAATTGGTTCAGGGTGAGCATAACATTTTAAAGACGGTGATCGTTCCACCTATGCGATACTGGAACGTCTATCTATATAACCATTCCCACGTTGATGTCGGCTATACCAATACCCAGAAAAATGTAGAAACCTTGCATAAAACCAATGTCCTCGAAGGGATAAAACTTGGAGAGGCAACAAAGGATTTTCCTTTCGGCTCCCGTTTCCGGTGGAATCCTGAGGTTACCTGGCCTGTTGAACGGCTTTGGGTTTCCATACCTGAGGAGCGCGAGCATATTGTTAAAGCAGTCCGGGATGGTTATTTATGTATTGATGCCAGTTATTTGAATATCAATACCAGCGTCTGCTCTGATGAAGAGTTGTTCCATATTTTTCAGTTCAGCCGGCTAATGCAGAAACTCACCGGAAAACCAGTGGATGTGTTTCAGCAGATGGATATTCCAGGAATCACCTCCGGACTTATTCCGGTCATGGCACAGGAGGGTATTAAATATGTCATGTCATGGCCAAACTGTGCACGTTCAGGAAATGCTCACAAGGGGACCGACGGATACCCTTTCTGGTGGGCCGGTGCGGACGGCAAATCCAAAGTGCTCTTCTTTCAGCCTGGAATGTATGCCAGTAGTGGGAGTATGGAAAAAGGTGGAACCACCGGACGACCATGGTTTGGGCAGCGCGATCCATCCAAAGTCCCTGCTGTAATTAAAACAGGAAGTGCAAAAGTTAATTTCACCAATACACTTAAAGATCTCGAAAAAGCAAAATATCCTTACGATTTCTGTGTCCTCTCCTGGTCGTTGTGGGATAACAGCCCGTTGGATGCAGATGTTCCTGATGCCGTAAAAACATGGAACGAACAGTATGCATATCCTCATATCACCATCGCCGGTGGTCACGAGATCATGGAAATGATTGACAAAAAATATGGAGATAAACTGCCTGTGGTCAAAGGTGATTATACCGAATATTGGACCGATGGGTTGGGTACTGCTGCCGGTTTAACGGCCATGAACCGCAATACAAAGGAAAAACTCACCCAGGCTGAAACGCTCTGGTCGATGCTTCATCCGGGCCAGGCTTCCCCCCGCAATGAATTTGATGAGGCGTGGCGTTACATCTCCCTCGGATCAGAACATACCTGGTGTTTTGAAAACCCTACGGAATCCTATTTCCAGGATGCAATCTGGAAAGTTAAACAGGATTATTTCCATCAGGCCAGTGACCGGACCCTGGCCTTGTTCGATGAAGCCCTTGCTCCTGCAACAGATAAGTCCAAAGGCGCCATGGGTCCGCCGGATGGCCCTTCGGAGGGTGGGATAGCCGTTCTTAATACCAATTCATGGAATCATGGCGGCCTCATTACCTTGTCGAAAGCCGAAAGTACCCGAGGCGACGGTGTTACCGATGAACAGGGAAAGGAGGTACCTTCTCAACGGCTCACAACTGGAGAACTCGTTTTTCTCACTTCGGATATCCCCGCACTCGGCTCACGTCATTACCGGGTAGAAAAGGGAAACAGCTCGTTTACCAACGGATGTAAAATTAAATCCACCACCCTTGAAAACAGCCAACTGCAGGTTACCGTCGACCCTTTAACAGGAAATATTTCCCATCTGATCAATCGGACTTCAGGACGAGATTACGCCGATTTGAAACTTAATGGTGGACTAAATGCTTTTCGCTGGTTAAAAGCCAGTGTTGATGCTCCCAGGGCAGATTCAAATATTGTGGTTTCTACTGTTGAAGCCGGTCCGCTGGTTGCCGAGTTACGGGTTACTTCAAAGGGTAGAGGTTGCCGGGGTATCACCCGCTCAGTCAGGATCGTTGAAGGTGAACCATGGGTTGAAATCAGCAATGTGGTTGATAAACTGCCGCTCCTCGAAAAGGATGGAATTCATTTCGGTTTTGGATTTGATATTCCACATAGTGTCACCCGTGTAGATATCCCATGGGGCGTGATGGAGTTGGAAAAAGATCAGTGGCCGCAGGGAAACCGGAACTGGATCGTCCTGCAGCGTTGGCTCGACATCTCGAACGATAAGGCTGGTGTAACCTGGTGCTCACTCGATGCCCCTCTTTTTGAACAGGGCAATATGACGGCAAATATTGATATGAAATTTGATAAGGAGAGTTCGTGGCTCACTAAACTCGAACCCAGTTCAACAATCTATTCCTGGGTAATGAACAACCATTGGGAAACCAATTTCCCCCTGACACAGGACGGACCCGTAACTTTCCGTTACCGTATCCTACCTCATGGAGCATTTAATGTAGTCACTGCCAACCGGTTTGGAATGGAACAATCACAACCCCTGACTCATGTTGCTGCCAACAAAAATCCCAAAATTACCCCTTTGATTCTTCTGGATAACGATCAGGTTTATATAACCATCCTTAAGCCTTTGGGTAATTGCAAAGAGACACTTTTCCGTCTTCGCTCCATCTCCAATAAACCTGAAACAGTTAAACTTACTTTCCCTGCCGGAACACCCGAATCAATCCGCATCTGCCCGGTTGGAGAGGAGCCCGGAGATCAGGTTAACGGACCAATCACAATGCTTCCATACGGCATCTCGACCTTCCGTCTGAAATTCAAATCAGTCTTTTAATGTAATTTATTTATTATTATGAAAAATTCAATTATTATTATTTTGTATTTTATGTTAATTAGTGAGGTGCAGTGTGTTGCTGCTCCCAAAAAAGAACCAGGTAAAGTAACCCCTTTTGCAACACTTAATCCCCCTGCCGATATCACACCTGCCAAAACAAATTATGACAATGGGTGGTATAGTCCTCCTAAACAACGGACAGCAAAGGAGCAGGCTCTGTTAGAGAAAAGACTCGGCTGGTTTCATAAGGCGAAATACGGGCTGTTTTTCCATTTTGTTGCCCCGGAGGAAAATTGCACGATTGAGGATTGGAACAACATCGTCAATGCGGTCGATGTGGAGAAGTTTGCCGACCAGGTTAAGGAGAGCGGCGCCGGTTATATCGTACTAACACTTGGACAGGATCAGCTCTATTCCTGTGCTCCAAATCCTGTTTTGGAAAAATTATGGGAAATGAAGCCGGGCTCTTATATCTCGAAGCGGGATTTGCCGTCGGAATTGTATACAGCTCTTCACAAAAGAGGGATCTATATGATGTTTTATATTGCCGCACATACTCAATACCGGCTGCCAAATCCGGCCAGTTTCACTAAAAAGACTGACCAATATGAAAATTGGCTTAAGGTTGTTCAGTGTTACAGCGACTTTTACGGGAAACGTTTCTCAGGCTGGTGGATTGATGGTCTTGACAAAGATTTAACTACCAATTACAGGGATCGGATGCATGAAGCCATAAAACATGGCAATCCCGATGCAATTACGGCAAGCGGCAACTATGGCGCCTCTGAATTTACCCATGGCCATTGCGACGGTGATTGGGAAAGACAACAAAAATACCGGAAACCCTATTATGGCCGGTGGGACCCGAACTATAAAATCCAATGGCACACCTTACAATATCTGGGAAATACCTGGGCACGCAGGGATACGATGCATACCACGAAATCGGTTGCGAATTTCGCTGCCGATGTGGTCAAAGGTGGAGGGGTGATCACTTTTGATATCGGAACCTTTGTTGAGGAAAACGGGAAACGCATCGGTACATTGCTTGATATTCCCGAAGGTCAGATGAAACAGTTGATAGCCGTTAGGGAAGCAGTAAAAAATATTAAACCCTCGGATGGGTCAGGAAAATAAGATGAATAGATTATAATTGGAAGTAATCCAATTCCACCATTATCCGGGAACTAATCCATCTCAAATGAATATTATCCTGTTTAAAAATCGAATTTTCCGATTGATAAAAATTGGAAGGGAAAGAAGCATATGGTTGCCACTATTCGTAATGCTTTTTTCCTTGTCAGGTTATGTTATCGGGCAGCCAGATCAATTTAAAGTACTTGGTGAAAAGTCTGATACATTTCAAAATACCTGGTTTCTGAACCGTTTACAGCGGCAGTTTGATCGGCGCAGGTATGACCTGGAAAAATCATTGGTTTCAGCGGAAAAACTTCTTCAAAGGAGAGATCAGATCAGAAAATGGCTGGAGGATAAAGTTGGTAGTTTGCCTTCCAAGACTCCTTTAAACCCTGTTTTTTCCGGCAAGAGAGATATGGGGACTTATACCACAGAAAAAGTTGTTTTTGAAAGTAGACCCAATCACCATATAACCGGCTTGTTTTACCTTCCAAAAACTGGCAAAGCCCCCTTTCCCGCTGTTTATATCCCATGCGGTCACACCAAAGAGGGGAAAGCAAATGCTGAATATCAAAAGGTAGCCCGGCTATTTGCCTTAAACGGTTTTGCGGCTTTGCAGGCCGATCCGATTTGTCAAAGTGAGCGGTTGCAATACCTCGATAAGTCGGGAAATGCAATTACAAGAGAGGGGACCTACCTGCATGAAATAATCGGCCATGCCCTTCTGCTGACAGGGAGTAATACCCTTGTGGAAGAGTTGCAGGATAATATCCGGTGCATCGATTTTTTGGAGCAATACCCATCAGTCGATAAAACGAAACTGGCTGTTGCCGGTCATTCAGGAGGGGGAACCCAGACCACTTACCTGACGGCATTTGATCGCCGGATAAAGGTGGCTACCCCGGTATGTTATATTGCTACTTCTGAAGAAAAATTCAAAACTATTGGTTCCCAGGATGGATGCCAGCAGATGTGGGGTGAAGGTAAGGCAGGAATAGAGGAACAGGATTTCCTGTTTATGGCTGCTCCTGTCCCGATACGGATTTTGGCCACTGAACAGGATTTCTTTTCCATAGACGGGGCAAAAAAAGGATATGAGGAGTTGAAAAGGATGTATACCGTTTTGAAAGTTCCTGAAAAGGCCGATATGGTATCCTGTCCGGGAGAGCATGGCTGGCACAAACCGCTTCGGGAAGCTTCGGTGCAATGGTGTAAAAAATGGCTTTTGAATGATGCGAATCCAGTTGCTGAACCTGAAGATATAGGTTTTTTTGAAGAAAAGAGCCAGGTAACAGTTTGTCAGACAGGACAGGTGATGACCTCCTTTGCAGGGGAACTTTCGGTGATTGATCTGAACCGCGAAAAGGTGAAAGAATGTGATGTAAATCGCCTTAAGTTTCAACAAACACACTCTTCAGCCGAAATATTATCCAAGATTAAAGAACTTACAGGATTCAGCAAGCCCGCTAACTGCAGAGTTGTGGTGGTTGGTTCAGTGCATGAAGATGGGCGTCGGGTTGATAAGTTGTTGATTGTCCGCGATGAAAGCTTAGGTTTTAAACTGCCTGCATTATTGTATATCCCCGATGGAAATGCAAAAAAAAGAGAGGCAACCATCATCGTCAGTCAGTATGGTAAAACCGGAGAACAAACAAAAGAAGAAATCCGTAAAGAATTAATGCAGAACCATATTGTTTTATCGGTTGATATTAGCAACACGGGTGAACTGGCTGATAGGCGCCGCATTGATGCCAATAATTGTGAATTTTGGATTGCCAAATTACCCCTTTATGAAGGGAAAACATTGATGACCTATCGGGTAGAAGATATACTTGCGGCTGCAAAACATTTACAAAATCTAAAAATCGTTAATAATCAAGATATTGGTCTTATTTCGATAGGGTATACCGGGCCGGCAGCCTTGCACACCGCTGCTCTGGGTCAATGTTTTAACCATGTAAAACTCATCGGGAGTCTTGATTCATGGCGTGATGTGGCAAATGCATATCATTCCAAAAACCAGTTGGCAAATATCGTTCCGGGAGCTTTGAATTATTATGATCTACCTGATTTGGTGAAGTTAGCTTCAAAAACTCAGGTTGAAATCATTTCTCCGGTTGATGCAGAGGGGAAACATAAAAACTTAAAGAATCAGTAAAACGTAATGCGCGAAATAAAAATTTTTCTATTTCGTGTTCATGACATCTCTAAATCTCTAATTAATAACAATATATATCCATCACTCTCCTCCTTTCCCCTCCCTTGGAGGGGTTGGGGAGTTCAGGTGTTGAGGGAGGTCAGGTGTTAAGGGAGGTCAGGGACCAGGGAGTTCGGAAAAGACGAAATGAAAAAAATAATCATTACGGAATATTATTCAGACTGCCTTTAATCAATTTGTTACAAAATATTGAAATTTAATGAAGTATATTTTTGTCTCAATTTTAATATTATTTATTGGCTTTGGCGCTTCTGCTCAGGAAAATCTAAATCTAGCACTGACACCCCCAATGGGTTGGAATAGCTGGAACCTGGTTGAGAAGGAGGTCGATGAACAAATTTTAAAAGAGATGGCCGATGCGTTGGTCATGACCGGGATGAAGGATGCGGGCTTTCAGTACATTCTTGTTGATGATTACTGGGTTGGAGGACGAGACAGCCAAAACAATTTATTTCCCGATCCTAATCGGTTTCCTAACGGGATAAAGGTTCTGGCCGATTATATCCACTCAAAAGGGTTAAAGCTGGGCCTCTATTCCGATGCAGGATCCTTAACTTGTGCCGGAGTTACAGGAAGTTATGGCTTTGAAACCATTGATGCACAGACTTTTGCTGAATGGGGAATTGATTACCTGAAATATGATTATTGCAATGCTCCCGAGGATGTGGAAACTGCGTTTATCCGGTATAAAAAAATGGGCGATGCATTAAACGCGACGGGCAGGCCGATTATCTTTGCTATTTGTGAATGGGGGCACCGGAAACCCTGGTTATGGGCAAAAGCAGCTGGTGGACATTTGTGGCGTACTGGTGGTGATTCACGTGATGTGTGGCAATCGAATAACCAAACTTACACCGGAATCATGGAGATTTTTGATGCACAGGAAGGTTTGGCGCAATATTCCGGTCCAAATGGATGGAATGATCCTGATTTGTTAATGGTTGGTCTTTATGGACAGGGGAAGTCCTCCTCGTTAAATGGCCGGTACAAAGGGTGCACAGCCATTGAATACCGAACCCATTTTGCCTTGTGGTGTATGCTTGCCGCACCTCTGATTGTAAATCTCGATATTCGGAGTATGGACACAGAAACTTCCGGACTATTACTGAATAAAGAATTAATCGCTATCGATCAGGATAAACTCGGAAAACAAGGGTATACACTTTTCAGAAAAGGAAATCTGCAGGTATTGAAAAAGGAGCTGGAAGGTGATGATTTGGCGATCTGTGTCTTTAACCGTTCTTCAGAAGTTGTTCCGTTTGATTTTAAGGTTCAGAAAGATTTGAAAGTATGGTTTCCGCTACAGATAAGGGATATTTCAAATAATAAAGATTGGAAAAATGGAAAGAGAGTATTTGGCGAGCTCAAACCTCATGAATGTGTGGTGTACCGCCTCCATAAATTAGAGCAAAATAAACTAACTAATAGTAAGAAATGAAGCGACTGTTCTCCTGTATCATTCCTGTATTATTCATGAATTGTCTAAGTTTTTCTCAAACACAGGAAAAATCGGCCAAATCGCCAAATGCCTATTATCTTTCCGCATTCGGTGCAATATCTGATGCGAACCTGGACAAAAACAGCACCTCCTTTGGGACGGATAATACAGCAATTATCCAAAGGGTGTTGGACAAGGCTCTGCTTAACCCAATTATTGTTTATTGGGATGGACGGTATTCTGTGACTGGTCTTAAGATCTATTCCAATACCAAAATCATTGCCTTTGAAGGGTGTGGTGCAATCCTTAGGAACAATTCGGATCAATGTCTTTTAAGTAATGCAAACTGGTTTGCTTCTAATATCGATTGTAATATTTCTATCCAGGGTGGAATATGGAACGGTAATGGATTCAATGACCTGTTAACTCCTGCACAAACTCATGACAATGCGAAAGAGGGTTGGATTTGCGCTTTGCGCTTTTACGGAATAAAAAATTTAACAATCAAAGATGCAATGATCTATAAGCCCCGGACATTCTCTTTATCTGCGCAAAACGTAGAAAACGTTTTTATTCAGAATGTCAAAATAGATGTTGGAGAAAATGCCCCTATCAATTGTGACGGATTAAATTTTGTCGGACCGGCTAAGAATGTAACTATCCGGGATTGCAATATTTTAGCAAAAGACGATCATATTGCATTTAATGCAGATATTCCTTTGGAACTAAAATGGGATACCCTGAATAATACTCTTTACAAAAACTTTTATGGCGATATCACCAATGTTACAGTGGATAATATACGATTAGAGGGTGGATTGTTCGGAATTCGTCTTTTAAGCTGTAAAAGCCGCATTGATAATGTCACAATCAAAAATATACATGGAACAACAAAGGAATACTGGTTAGTGATTGACAATTACTGGCAAAACGCATTCCCTATCAATAATCCGGGGAACGGAAATATTGGGACAATATTGATTGAAAATGTCCATGTTGAATCTGAGGGAAAATCTGTTCCGTATGTAAATCACACTTGTGCAAATATTCAGGCAAATGCTGAATGCATTATATTCAAAAATATAACCCGGAATAGATTTGCAGAGGATAGTTTCCCTTCAGTATTAATATCCGGAAAGGATAGGACCATCAAAAAATTGATTTTTGAAGGATACAATTCAGCTGAAAATACCCAAACAACGCCAAAAACAACCAATCATATCGAAATTAACGGGACTAAAATAAATTATCTCTCTGTCAGTAATAGTATTGTTACCAGGGATTATCCGTCAAATAACTCCCCCTTGATTTGTGTAACGAACGGTGGTTCTGTCGATTGCCTGCAAATGGATCATATTTATTGCAAAGGAATTAATAATGTTGTAGATGCCCGGGGAACAATATCTCATATCTCGGCTTCCAATATGATTCATACAGAAGCATTGGCAGGTGAAGGAACTTTTAAAGCTGCCGGACAGGTTACCATACCGGACCTGGTTTTAACAAATTATACAGGAGAAATACCAACCAGCGGTTCAGGGGACTTCATTCAAACCAGAGGAGATTGTTTTCAAGGAAATGTAGTACCAAATAAATCAGGGAGTTCCAAAAAGAAAAAAACTGTGCTTATCCTGGGAAACAGTCTGGTCCGTCATTCACCCAGTCCCGAAATTGGGTGGTATGGCGACTGGGGTATGGCAGCTTCGGTAAAAGACAGTGACTTAGTTCATCTCCTTATCCGGGACATCCATCAGGTTGATCCTTCAGCGGTGATTAATTTCAAAAATATTGCCGATTTTGAACGGAATTTTGATACCTATCCCTTGTCTAATCTCGATCCCTTAAAAAATCCGGATGTATTGATCATGAAAATAGCGGAGAATGTAAACGACCAAAAAGCGATGGATGATCATTTTATAGTGTGGTATGACAAACTTGTCAAATATGTTGCCCCTGGTGACCACTCTGTAAAAGTGATTGCGGATGGTTTTTGGGCCAAAGAAAGTGTTAACAGGTTAATTGAAGAATATGCGATTCAAAAGGGATATCCTTATATTTCATTAGCCGGCTTGTCTAAGGATTCAACCAATTTAGCCCTGGGCAGGTTTAAACATTCAGGAGTCGCCATTCACCCTTCAGACAAGGGGATGCGAATGATTGAACAACGGATTTGGGTTTCGATAAAGGATAATTTTAGTAAAAAGTAGATGAAAACAACAACCCTCATTATTTTAATCCTGCTGGGGATTTCTCCGGCAACTTTTTCCCAACCGAAAGCATATCAGGCGAATCTGCAGGAACTCGCTTTCCCGGGTGATATTGCCCAAAATTTGTTTGGAACAAAAAGGGCAAAGGGGACAATTATTCAGATTGAGCAGGAATGGGAACATTTCAGACTTGGGAAATCATTTCTGAATCAGCCGATTTGTATTGGGAAGAAAAAATATGAGCACGGGATAGGCGTTCACGCCAGAAGCTCACTGCTGGTCCAGTTGCCAAAACCTGCCACCCGTTTTTATGCTGAGATCGGACTGGATAATAACGATCTGACCCGGAAGAATGCACAATCAAAAATTGTTTTCAGTATTGAGGCGAAAGGAGAGGTGATCTGGGAATCATCTCCTTTGGGGTTAGGTGATCATCCATTAACTGTTGATATTCCGATCGAAGGGGTAACTGAATTCTATTTGAAAGTCAGGAATTCTGAGGGCAGTGTCCGGTACTGCCATTCCGACTGGGCCAATGCTACAGTTGTTTATGGAAAAAATGAAAAAGAGTGGATGGATGGATTCGATAGCAAAGACCTGTTTATCAACCAACTCCCTCTCTCATTTGTAATGGACGGACAATCTTCACGTGACTTTTTAAGTCAATGGAGTTTCAGTTCTTCAGACAGTATTATTTCGGATCGAATTATTCATAAAATCAAATGGATAAAGCCTGACAGGACTTTTGAAGTGAATTGTCTTCTGACAGAATTTGTTAACCATCCGGCAGTAGAATGGAAATTATACTTTAAAAACACCGGATCAAAAAACAGCCCTGTTATTGATAATATATCTCCGTTGGATGTCACCGTGAATGAAGTATCAAAATTTTATACCGACAAATCTGCAACCCCTGCGATCATTCATTGCAACAAAGGAAGTGATAACTCGCGTTACGATTTTATGCCAATCACCGAAACGTTGGATTTGAACAAGGAGATTCACATTAATTCAAGCCCCGGACTTGGCCGGTCAAGCATGACCTGTCTTCCTTTCTGGAATTTCGAATTTCATGGGATTGGCCTTGTTACCGCCATTGGGTGGTCGGGTGACTGGAAAGCCGATTTTTCCTACCCATCAAGATATAAAACGGTGATGAAGGCCGGAATGGCCAATTTGGAAATTTATCTTAAACCGGGCGAAGAGATTAGTACTCCTTTGGTTTGTCTTCTGTACTGGGAAGGTAACGATTCTTTAAAGGGCAATAACCTGTTCCGAAGATATATGCGTGAGGTGATCTCCCCAAAATGGAATGGCAAAGAACCGGTCACCCTGGCAATGAGTGGAGGATCTTCAGCGCTGGAAACAGTAAGCGAGAAAAACCAGGTTGACTATATCCAAAAGATTGCCGGAACCGGTGCCAATGTTTACTGGCTGGATGCAGGTTGGTACGACGGACCTGAAGATGGCAAATGGTCAGAAGGGCGTGGCAACTGGTTTCCCGATCCAAAGAAATTTCCCAATGGGATGAAGGTTTTGAGCGATGAAGCCCATAAAAACGGATTGAAATTCCTCCTTTGGTTCGATCCGGAATGTGTAAATCCACGAACCAAAATTGCCAGGGAACATCCCGAATGGGTTATTCGGAAGAATGATCAGGAATCGGGTCTTTTTAATCTTGGAAATCCGGAAGCGCTTAAATATATGACAGATCTGATATCCAAAAGTCTGAATGATTGGGGTGTGGATGTCTATCGCAATGACTTTAATATGGATCCGGGACCCAGGTGGAGACTCGCAGATGAGCCTGGAAGAACTGGAATGACCGAGATCAGGTACGTCGAAGGGTTGTACAAATTCTGGGATGAATTGCGTCGAAGGAAACCTGACCTTTTGATTGATAATTGCGCCTCCGGTGGTCGCCGCATCGACTACGAAACCTGTAAACGCTCAGTGCCATTGTGGCGTTCTGATTACAATTGTGAAGTCTATCCCGATATATATGATGCCACCCAAAATCAAACCTTCGGATTGGGATTATACCTCCCTTACAGTTCGGTAGGGCAGGGGATGACCTTTAATAAATATAAAGACCGGAGTCTTACTACCTGTTCGACTGTTCTCTCCATCGGAGCCGCAAAGGCTGACGAGTTGGCCGAAGTTCCTTTCGATAAGGTTAAGCGGGTATGGGATGATCTCAAATCATACAATTATTTGATGAAATATGACTTCTATCCCCTTACCGATTTTAGTATGAAAGACAATGCATTGATGGTTTTTCAATATGATTGGCCCGAGAAAGGGGAAGGATGCGTTATTTGCTACAGAAGAGCAAATTCACCGTTTCCGGAAGTCGAACTTTTGTTAAAAGCGATCGACCCGGAAGCTGAATATAGGATAATTGATATTGATTCCGGGACTGAAGCAAAAGTTAAGGGGAAACAACTTGAAAAGTATTCAGTACGAATGGATCGACTCGAATCAAAAGTGCTCATATATGTAAAAATGTAATAATCGAAAATACCTTATGATATGAAAAGTCTCTTGATGCTTAAGATCAATCTGTTAATTGCAATATTCTCTATTTTGGGAATAAATGTTTTGTATTCTCAAAATAAGGTTGAAGGGCTCTGGTATATTGACAAAAAGCCGGTTTCAGTAGAGATGAAAGATGGAAAGATCGTGAGTGTCGAACGGATTGGAAAACTTTCGGATGAGCGTCATGTTGTGTATATTGCACCGGGTTTGATTGATAATCAGGTGAACGGTTTTGCAGGCGTTTCATTTAATTACACGGAAGGTGAATTAGATAAGGATGGAATACGAAAAATAACCGGCGAGTTGTGGAAAAAAGGGGTAACTACCTATTTCCCAACCCTTACTTCCAACAGTGGCAAGGTGATGATTCAAATCTTGTCAACGCTTGCAAGTGAAAGAAATGATGAAGCGTTGCTTGGGTCTGTCCCGGGTTATCACCTCGAAGGACCCTACCTTTCCCCGGAAGATGGTTACAGGGGTGCACATCCGTTGAAGTTTGTACGTAATCCGGACTGGAACGAATTTTTGGCATTTTATAAAGCCTCCGATAAGCGTGTATTGACCATTACATTAGCCCCTGAACTGCCCGGGGCGATGGAGATGATCCGTAAATGTACAGCATTGGGAGTTGTAGTGGCCATTGGTCATCACCATGCTTCCAAAGCAGTTATTGATGAAGCAGTCATGAATGGTGCCAGAATATCTACCCATCTTGGAAATGGTTGTGCGAATATGATTAACCGGCACGATAATCCGTTGTGGCCCCAACTTGCCAATAATCAGTTGAAGGCTAGTCTGATCTGTGACGGGTTCCACCTGCGTGATGAAGAAATTGCCGTATTTTTTAAGGCTAAAGGGATAGAGAACACCATCATCACTTCCGATGTGACCCGTTTTGCAACGCTACCTCCGGGAATCTATAAAAATGAAGACGGTGAAACCGTTGAATTGACAAAAGAAGGGATGCTTCGCTACCCGGCACAAAATGTGCTGTTTGGTTCAGTACTTCCTGTCTCCAGAGGCGTTGTCCATATGATGGAGGTAACAGGATGCACCCTGGCCGATGCGATCCGGATGGCCAGCACAAATCCTGCCAGGTTGTACGGATTAGATGACCGCGGAACCATCGAGCCGGGAAAACGTGCTGACCTCATTCTATTTGAAATCGGTGAATCGGAACTGGTGATCAAAAAGACTTTTGTAGAAGGGAAATTAGTGTACGAGGCGGGGGAATAGGCTGTAGGCTGTTAGGCTGTAGGTATAATATTGAAATTCAATCAACTAATCCTCCTAATAGTCTAATAGCCTTTTAGTCTAATAGCCTTTTAGCCTAAAGCCTAACAGCCTAACAGCTTTTTCAAAAGAATAAATAATTATATCAAACTGAACAGATGACTAATGTAACTGAAAAAATCGGAACCTACCGTTACCGGATTCTTGCCCTGGTGTTTATGGCTACCACTATTAACTATTTCGACCGAAGTATTGTCGGGGTGATGGCCCCAACTTTGCAGAAGCTTTTCGAATGGACGAATAAAGATTATGCGGCTATCATGGTTTCGTTCAAGATCGCTTATGGAATAGGACTTCTGTTCATGGGTGGTATCATCGACAGACTCGGCACTAAAACCGGTTATACCATTTCAATCGTTATCTGGAGTATTTTTGGGATGCTCCATGCTGTGATAAGACCTGCCTTTAGTTTAATTGGGTTTATTGCTGCCCGTTTTGGACTCGGTATTGGTGAGTCGGGGAACTTTCCTGCCGCCATCAAAACCGTAGCTGAGTGGTTTCCCAAAAAGGACCGGGCTTTTGCTACCGGCATTTTTGACGCCTCAACCAGTGTAGGGGCGATATTAGCGCCATTTATCGTGGGTGCAATTGTCTCGGTCGAAGGAGATAACTGGCAGATACCTTTTCTGATTACAGGGGCACTCAGTTCACTTTGGGTGTTTTTATGGCTGAAAACCTATCAAAAACCGGAAGATCACCCTAAATTGTCAAAAAGGGAGCTCGAATATATCAACAGCGATTCGTCAGAAGAGACCCTCGAAAAGATCCCCTGGTTAAAGCTTCTCCCCAAACGGGAAACCTGGGCTTTTTCATTAACCACTATAACTGATGGCGTCTGGTGGTTTTACCTTTTCTGGGGAGCCAAATTCCTTGCCGAACAGTTTAGCGTGGACATTAAAAATATTGGACTACCCTTTCTAATTATTTTTATTATGGCCGATGCCGGAAGCCTTCTCGGTGGACTTGCCTCAGGCGCATTGATTAAAAAGGGATGGTCGATCAATAAAGCCCGGAAAATCACCATGCTGGTTTGCGCAGTGATCATTTTCCCGGTCTCTTTTGTCCCGGTTATTGCCAGTAAATGGGTGGCCGTCTTTTTGATAGGGCTTGCTGCTGCCGGTCACCAGTCCTGGTCAATTAATGGTTACACACTGGTTCCTGATGTTTTCCCCAAGAAGGCGGTGGCATCGGTGATCGGAATTGGAAAAATGATTGGAGTGGCCGTTGCCATCGTAGCAGATATTGCTTTGGGCGCAGTTTTGGATACAGCCGGTAATTCGGGCTATTTCTGGGCCTTTGTAATTGCAGGTTTGTCCTATCTGACCATTCTGGGATTTGTCCACCTGCTGATGCCCAGGATGACACCCCTGGATGATAATCTGAATTATGTCACGGAATAATTGCTCTCCAATAAAATAAATTTCAGAATAGAATTAATTTATATTGTTATGACTGATAGTGAATTGTCCCGAAGGAGGTTTATCGGAAAGGCAGCTGCCGGAACTGTCGGTGTTGCTTCCGGCGTTTCTGCCATGAGAGCAGTTTCATACAATCGGATTTTAGGCGCGAACGATCGGATCAATATCGGATTCCTCGGTTGCGGAGATCGTAGCAGTAGTCATCAAACCATTGTGAAAGCGGCCGGGCAAAGCAAAAATCTTGGTGTGGTCGCGGTTTGTGATATTTGGAAGCTGAATAAGGAAAAGGCGGCGGCAAATTGTAAAAAGCTGTTTGGAACAGAGGTGAAGCAATTCAAATATTCTGAGGAGCTATTGAATATGCCGGAACTTGATGCGGTGATGATCGCAACCGGTGATTTTCAACACTCAAAACTTTTGGCTGAAGTGGTTAAGGCCGGTAAAGATTGTTATTGTGAAAAGCCAATGGCTACTGATGTGGATGATGCCAAGTTGGCGCGAAATGCAGTTCTTGCATCCAAACAGATTGTGCAGTTAGGGTCGCAATGGGTAAGCGATCCGATCCAGCTAAAGGTTCGAGACATCATTCGTTCCGGAAAGTTAGGTCAGATTACTAAAATAGAACAGGTATGGAATGATAATAAACCGCGCTGGCACGATCCGAATGATCCCGATGTTGCTGCAATCCGTGAGGAGGATACCGACTGGAACAGATGGCTTTTAGGGAAGCCTTACGTGCCATTCGATCCATGGAAATACTTTGAATTCAGGATTTTCAGGGAATATTCCGGTGGGATTACCTCGCAGTGGATGAGCCATGGCAGTGGTCTGGTCCATTTTTATACCGATACCGCAATTCCCGATTCAATGGTCGCCAACGGAGGGATTTTTGGCTGGCCCGATATCCGGCAGAATCCCGATACCTTTCAGGCACTGGCAACCTATGACGATGCAAAATTATTATACTCCTACTCTTCAAGCTATGCCAATGAATTTGGAGATTACACGTGTATCAGGGGTAAAAACGGAACGTTATTTGCACACGGTGGCGAAGGGAGCTCACGGTGGTTCTTCATTCCCGAGCACCAGGATCTTCCCGGAGGCTTTGATTTTTATGGGGGGATGAAAGAGACCTTAAAAGCAGGGAAAGCCGAAATCGTAACAGCAAAGGAATATGGTATGAAAGATGGGCCTGTAAATGTGAGCGATAACATGCCTTACCACCTCGACAACTGGATTGATTGTATGAGAAATAGAAATATGGTTCCCAACGGAAATATCCATACCGGATTCTGGCATTCGATTGCCTCTATTATGGCCACAAGGGCTTATCGTGAGGGCAAGAAACTATATTGGGACCGGAACAAAGAAGAGATCGTCGATCATCCGGTAATCCGCTGAAAATTCTTAAATCAAACTACTCTTTAAATCTAATTTCACTGTAAACTCAAAATTTTGTTGCAACTTTAAAAATAAGGTTTTATTTAAATTTTTTGATAATGGCAAAATATAATTTAGATCCTGTTGAAGTGCCTAAGATACGCACCAAATACAGAAGGATTAGGACGAAATTACCTGTACCTGAATCATTAAGTATTTTCCGTTTTTTAGCTGAATCAGAACCTGAATCAATGATGGGACAACCACCTATCATATGGGATAAGGCGAAAGGATTTCAGGTGTATGACAAGTGGGGGAATAAATGGCTCGATTGGTCATCCGGTGTTTTGATCACCAATGCCGGGCACGCCCGGAAGAAAATTATTCGTGGATTACGAAAATTATTGGATCGCAAACTGATTTCCACTTACGTTTTTGTTCATGAAAAGCGTGCTGAACTGACTAAAATGATTCAGCAAATCTCTCCTGATCCATCCGGCTATCTTGTTTTCCTGCTCAGTACCGGCAGTGAAGCTACTGAAAACTGTATAAAATTGGCCAAAACGTATGCATTTCAGAAGTATGGACCACAAAAGAAATATTTTGTATCATTCAATAATGCTTTTCACGGCCGGACACTTGGTGCCCAGCTTGCCGGTGGAATGGACAAACTAAAAACGTGGATTGTGGATGAAGGGCATACATTTGTTCAGGTCCCATTTCCGGACGGTTTCAAAAATGAAGATACTTCTTTTGATCTGTTTCTCCACACACTTAAGGAAAAAGGGATTAAACCCGAAGATATTGCCGGAATCATGACCGAATCATACCAGGGGGTGGGTCCCGATTTTTTACCGATGGATTATGCACAGAAGTTGGAGGAATTCTGTCATAAGTATGATATTGTGAGCATCTATGACGAAGTTCAGTCAGGATTTGGAAGAACAGGTAAAATGTTCATGTTTGAGCACTATGGCGTTAAACCCGATCTGATTGCCTGCGGAAAAGGAATTTCCTCTTCATTACCACTTTCTGCGGTAATTGGAAGAAAAGATATTATGAGTCTCTACCCTCCGGGATCCATGACATCGACCCATTCGGGAAGCCCTCTGCCTGTAGTCGCTGCCGTCGAGAGCCTGAAAATTATCCTGAAGGAAAAACTGGTTGAAAATGCCAGGAAACTGGGTGAAATATTGATCCCTGAATTAATCCGAATCCGCAATAAATATCCCGATGTTTTAGGTTGTATGCATGGAGAAGGTTTGGTCGCAGGGATTCAGGTAGTTAAAAAGGGGACAAAGATTCCGGATTCTGAAATGGCGGTTAAAATCAATGAAAAGTGTTTTCATAAGGGACTTTTAATGTTCGCCCCTGTAGGTATTGCAGGAGAATGTTTAAAAATTGCACCCCCTTTAAACACTACCGAAGAAGCATTGAGAGAGGGAATTCAGGTGTTTGAAGAGGCTTGTGACGAAATTCTGGGACAACTTAAATTCTAAGATTTTATGATGAATATTCTGCAAACAGAGCGTTGTCTGGATGTTGTCATCGTTGGAGGTGGAATGATAACCAATGATTTATTGCTACCCTCCATATATCACCTGCAGCGAACCGGATATGTCAATAACATTCAGGTTTGCGCACTTGATTCCGGGCCATTAAAGGCACTGAAACAAAATATAGAGATGCAGGAAGCTTTTCCTGGTCAGGATTTTGAAGGTTTTCCGTCCCTTACAGAACCCGAATCAAATAAGTTTCCGGAACTCTATAAGGAAGTAATTGCAAAAATGAAACCCCGGCAAATGGTGATTGTTGCTATGCCCGATCAGTTCCATTATCAGGTACAGGTAATTTCGTCCTAATCCTTCTGTATTTGGTGCGTATCTTAGGCACTTCAACAGGATCTAAATTATAT
>Ga0364860_10393_pt2 | contig 25551 bp, 25 predicted proteins | sample ExccelAu500001D4_FD_206916 | JGI IMG/M metagenome (GOLD analysis project Ga0364860, IMG submission 206916) | Enriched cells from Trout Bog Lake Hypolimnion, Wisconsin, USA - BchlTB.Aug20.5000.01 .D4 | ecosystem: Environmental > Aquatic > Freshwater > Lake > Hypolimnion/Profundal zone | place: USA... | reverse complement strand
TTCGCGCGATGCCAAGGGCAGCTTCGGTCCGCCAAAATTCGTCGATGCTGCATTCAAGATTGGCGACGGCGTCACTGCACTGAAGATCGAACTGAAATAGGAGTGGTGATGACAGCGCATACTAATTCGACTAACCAGCCTCTGCTGCGATTGCGCGAGATACGCCGTCGTTTCATGTTGGGCGAGACCTCTATCGAAGCATTGAATAGCGTGTCGCTGGATATTCACAGCGGCGAGTTTTTGGCCGTGTGGGGGCCATCGGGCAGCGGTAAATCGACCATGATGAATATCATCGGGCTGATCGATACCCCCAGCAGCGGTGAGGTCTGGTTCGACGGGCAAGATACACACGGTTTAAAAGACGACGAACTAACGGACTTTCGCGGCCACAAGATCGGCTTTGTATTTCAGGGCTTCAATCTGGTGCCGGTGCTCACCGCTATAGAGAATGTGATGTTGCCTTTGCAGATACAAGGTGTGGCGGAATCAGTCGCGCGTGAACGCGCCACAGCAGCACTGATCGATGTTGGTCTGGAAAGATTCAAAGCTTCCCGCCCGGACAAACTATCCGGAGGGCAGCGCCAGCGCGTGGCTATCGCGCGCGCCTTGGCAGTCGAGCCGAAACTGGTCATTGCCGATGAGCCAACCGCTAATCTTGACTCAGAGAACAGTCGCATGGTGGTCGATCTGATGCGTGAAATGAATCGCGCGCGCGGGGTGACTTTTGTGTTCACCACGCACGACCCGCGCTTGCTGGAACATGTGGACAGAAAGATTCTGTTGCGCGACGGCAACATTGAAAGCGATGAGGTGAGCGCATGAATACGACCAGGTTGGCTTTGCGCGGCCTGATGCGCAACCGTCGCCGCAGCGTGGTGACATTGCTGGCGATCGCATTCGGTTTCGCCGCGATCTCACTGTTTGCCGGATACACCCATAATGTTTATGACGGCATGGCACGCCAGTCGATCCATGGCGAATTGCTGGGGCATTTGACCTTGAGCAAGCGCGGTATGGGCAAGGAAGGCAAGCTTGATCCAGAACGCTACCTGCTCAAGGCGGAGGAAGTTAAGCGCATCACCGAACTGCTAAAGAATGAAGCGCACGTGCTGTTGGTCGCTCCGCGTTTGAGTTTGAGCGGGCTGATCAGCAATGGTCGCGCCAGCACTATTTTTATTGGTGAAGGTATTTCGCCGGAAGCCATGAAGCAATTGCAGGCCAATGCCATGAGCGAGGAAGAAAAGCGTATCTACGCGGACTTCATCAAAAAGCTTGATCCGCTTCATCCCGAGAATGCGCTGCTTAGCTTCGGGCTGGCAGACATGCTGCATTTGAAAAATGGTGATCAGGCTTCGCTGTTAAGCAATACACTCACCGGGCAAGCGAACGCGCTGGATATCACGCTGGATAAGACTTTCAATACCGGCAACGCGGGCAGCAATGACAAGTTTGCCATCATGTCGCTGAGTCTGGTGCAAACACTGTATGACACGCCAGGTGCCGCTGACCGCTTAACCGTGTTGCTGGATGATGAGAAGCAAACTGAAGCTATGCGTACGCACTTGCAAGATAAATTGCGCGCAGCAGGCTTCGATATGGAGATCAAAACCTGGCAGGAACTTTCCGATTTTTATAATCAGGTTCACAACATGTTCGACATGATCTTCGGTTTTATTTTTAGCATCGTGTTGACGGTCGTGGTGATGAGCGTGGCAAATTCCATGGGCATGGCTGTAGTCGAACGCACACGCGAGATCGGCACGTTGCGCGCGATCGGTCTGAAGCGGAACGGCGTGATCAGGCTATTTACTACCGAGTCACTTATGTTGACGCTGATAGGTTGCCTCACTGGATTGTTGCTCACCTTCGGCGTGCGTTACGGCATCAATGTCGCGCATATTTCCTACACCCCGCCGAATAGTGCAAGCCCGGTTCCCCTGTTGGTTGACCTTGATCTGCATCGCACGATATTTACCATGATATTGATGCTGGTGGTGGGAACCCTGGCCGCTTACTTGCCTGCTAAGCGCGCGGCTAAGCAGGCGATTGTTGATGCGCTGGGGCATGTTTAATATAGGATGGGCACGTTTCTGTGCCCGCGTAATATTTACCGCTGACCGCGTGGGCACAAGGACGTGCCCACCCTACCGAGGAATGACTTTATGAAAAACTATCTCGGATTACTACTCGCTCTCTGGTGCAGCGCTACCTTCGCCGCTCCCGATGCCAAAACCATCCTCGAACAATCCGACCGTGCACGCGGTGGCGGTCTGCCCGGCATCGTATGGGAAATCAAGCTGGCTTCACGTGATGGCAATAAGGTGGATGAGCCGCAGCGTTTGCTGGTTAAGGCGGTAGATGATGCCAGTGTGGCCGAGACATTCGAACCCTCTCGTTTTAAAGGTTCCAAGCTGTTGCAAGTGGGACGCAACATGTGGCTCACGCGCCCCGGCTTATCCAAACCGATTCCGATCTCTCCTCGTCAGCGCATGAGCGGGCAAGCATCCAACGGCGATATTGCCGCAACCAACTACGCCAAGGATTACGACGCACAACTGGCACAGGAAGAAGCAGTGGATGGCGAGGCTTGTTATGTGCTCGACCTGAAAGCAAAACACAACCGCGCCACCTACGACAAAGTGCGTTATTGGGTATCCGAGAAACGCAGTGTTGGCGTCAAAGCCGAATTTTATTCGGTAAGCGGCAAGCTGCTTAAAACCGCGCATTTTGATTACGGTAACAGTATTCAATACGAAGGGCAGCGTGTTCCCTTCATTAGCCGCATGACGATACGTGATGCCTTGATCGATGCAGAAACGGTGATGGAGTTCGGTACGGTAAAAGTGCAAAAAGTGAATGCCAGTGAATTTGATTTGGGGCAATTACAATGATACGAAAATATTGCGGTCTGTATTGTTTGGTTCTGATGGGCTTGTTTGTCACCCGACTGGCAAGTGCCCAGGATGCATTCTTGCTTCGCCCCCAAGCAGGATCGGGTGTATTGGATGGTGCCCATTATCAACATGCTGGTTTTCGTTTTCTGCTCAATGCAAATGAAATTCAAAAATATGGTTTGGAGTTGACGCAAATTAATACCGCGCAAGGTGACTATGTCGCCGCAGGCATCGTGCTGGAACAGCGCTTGTTCGGCTGGTTTAATATGTCGATAGGGACGATAGGATATTACGGGCAAGGAGGGGGGGCGCAAAATCAACCGGGTTTAGTCGCCAACCTGGGATGGGAACCCAAAACTAGCGGGCCGCTCAAACCTTTTTTGACTTATCGTAACGATATCTTATTTGCCAATGGCAAAACATTGGTCGGACAGGCATTGAGTGCAGGATTGTCAATTGGTTTTTAAATCAACATCACTGCATATGATGAAGCATTATGTGGGGTTGGCATCGCTCGCTTTATTGGGTGGCTTGTGCATGTCGGCGCAGGCCGATGAAGGCTCGCGCGCTGTCTCATGGGACGGAATGCTCTATGGCTATGCCAGCAGTACGAATTTGCGCAATAATAGCGTACTTAATCCCGGAAACCACATGGCGAAGCTGGTGCAGCGTAGTGATACCGCCGATGCGCGTTTTAATGTCAAAATGGAAAGTGATTCGCTGCAATTTACCGCGCGTCCGATTTTGCTGACACAACAAACGCGCAATGCTTTTGGTGACACGAATAAATCGGAAGGCTATCTCAGCCAGTGGCAAGCAAGTTGGCGTACCAACGAAACTATGGCATTAAATGGCGGGCGAGAATTGTTGAATTGGGGGCCGGCGCAATTTCGCTCTCCTTCCAACCCGTTTTATTTCAACAATGGCCGCAGTAATCCGATGGCCGAATTATCCGGCATGGATACGCTGCGCCTGGCTTGGTCACCGCTGGTGAGTACGTCTGTCTATGTGGCGCGGCTGTTCGATTCCGGCTACGGACATTCCAACCCCGATCCATGGTCGAATAGTTGGTTAGTGAAGGCTGACTGGCGCGGTGATGACGGAGCTGTCGGACTGGCACTGGCAAAACAGGAACAGCAATCGCTCTTTGTCGGTTTGCATGCGCAACGAACTGTCGCGGATGCGTGGTTGCTTTACACCGAGGTCGGTTCGTACACACTTCCAAATTTATTACTCTCTCCTGCCGATGTGAATCAGCCTTTTATTGTTGAGGCAGAGTCATCGCGCAGAACCGATGAGTTGTTGGGCGCGGCTTATACTTTTGAGAATGGTCAAACCCTCACTACCGAATATATGCACTACGATCATGGCTACAACGCGGCGGGTGGTAGCGCTTACTTTGCGCGAGTTGCCAACGCGGCGAGTGCATTTCCAACTGGGAACTCGATTCCAATTTTATCCTCTGCCTTGAGCTATGCCCCGCCATTGTTGGGGTGTGATTATCTGTATCTGGTATGGCAAACCAACCTGATGGAAAGCACGGGATACACCCGCGTGATGTTCACGCATAGTCTCACCGACAGTAGCCACGAGTTGGATGGCTATAGCGAATACACAGTGAATCCGCATCTGAGCATTTTCGGGTTGGCTACGCTTGCCAGTGGTAGTGCTCAAAGCGAATTTTCTCGACTCTATGAACAGATGCTGACAGTTGGCGTTAAGGTCGCGCTACCTTGAACAAAATTGCCCTATCGGAAAGACAGACGGATAATTAAGCCATGAAAAAAATTCTGTACCCTTTGATTTCTACACTCGTTTTTAATACGGCCATTGCGGGCGTGTTGTCCATGTTCGACCCTAAAAATCAGTTCTGGACTAATTTTATCTATTCCCAATGTATCGGCTATTCCGTGATGGGGGTCAATGCGACTGTTTTCTATCTGCTGAAAAGTTCAATTAAACGCTGGGCGGTATTCAGCATTTCGTTACCGGGAAGTGTGGCGCTTGGTATGACGCTGGCATTTGCGATCAGTGGTGAAGGCGGCTGGCGTAGTGAGTATGTCATCCCAACGATGGTGCTGGGACTATTTTTCGGGCTTATCGGCAGCATCACATTTTTACTGTACGAGCGCATCGAAGCGGAAATCAAGCATCGCAAGTTACTTAAGAGCGAAAGCGAAAAACGCGAGATCGAAGCGCATCTCAAATTATTGCAGGCGCAGATCGAGCCGCATTTTTTGTTTAACACACTGGCGAATGTAAGCAGTCTGATCGACGGCGACCCGGTGCTGGCAAAGAAACTATTGGAACGGCTAAATGACTGGCTGCGGGTAGCCTTAGCCAGAGCACGCAGCAACGATGCCACATTGGGTGATGAATTGGACATGCTGGAAAATTATTTGCAGATATTGAAGATACGTTTCGGCGAGCGATTGCACTGGAATATCGAAGTAAGCGAAGTTGACCGCACTTGCTCTTTTCCGCCGATGCTGCTGCAACCGCTGGTGGAAAACGCTATACGCCACGGCATCGAACCCAAGATCGGCGGCGGGATGATCGGCATTCATGCGGATAGTAACGGTTCTGCATTGCGCGTCGAAGTGCGCGATAGCGGCGTGGGTTTGATTAATAATGAAACCGGCGGTACAGGGCTTGCGAATGTGCGCGAGCGCTTGGCGACGCTGTATGGCAAAGCGGGCAAGCTGGTGCTGGAAAACAGAGCGGGTGGCGGAGTAAGCGTCTTGCTGGAGTTGCCGAAATGAAAGTGATCATTGCCGACGATGAGCTGCATCTCGCGGAAGATTTGCGCCGCCGGCTGACGCTGTTATGGCCGGAACTGGAAATTGCGGCCGTGCTGCATGATGGCATTGCCGCTGCTGAAGCGCTGGCAACGATCAAGCCGGACATTGCCTTCCTCGATATTCGTATGCCGGGACAGAGCGGCCTGGATGCGGCACGTGCGGCCTCAAATGATTGTCGCGTGGTCTTTGTCACCGCTTTTGACGATCACGCATTAGAAGCCTTCGAACAGGCAGCGGTGGACTATCTACTCAAGCCCGTGAGTGATGAGCGACTGGCGCGATGTGTAGAACGGCTAAAGCAACGCAGTGCAGCCTCGTCTGATGCGACGTTGGCGCGCTTGCAGCAACTGTTGGCAACTTCAGTTAGGCCGCAGCCATTGCGCTGGTTGCGAGCACAAGTTGGTCAAGAAGTGCGTATGGTTGCCGTGGATGAGGTGTGTTATTTCCAGTCGGCCGATAAATATACGGCGCTCTACACGCGTGATGCCGAGCTGTTGTTACGTACACCGCTCAAGGAATTAATCACACAACTTGATCCGGAGCAATTTTGGCAAGTTCATCGTAGTACAGTCGTGAACGTAACTCAGATCGTCTCTGCCAAGCACGATCTGCTGGGGCGAGTTGCGCTAAGTCTTCGCGACAGGACAGAGTCGATCGCGGTTAGTCGTTCTTATTCACATTTGTTTCGGCAGATGTGATTTGAATAGGAACGATACTGAAATGTTTTTGTCATTTTCTCTTAGTACTAATCTAATTTACTAAGCTTTTTTAAGTCTATCGACAGCATTAAATATTCTGTGACTAGAAGGCATAGTCTCTGTCAGCCTGCATTGTGCTTGGATATCCTGCATTCCCCGAATAAATTGAGTTGATCTGTATAGGTAAGCATGTCGAGTATCTAGTTATAGGCTAGGTAATTTGGCATATTGATTGGGGCGATTTTGAGGGCTATAAAGTCACTCATGGTTTGCCAGATTATTTGATTCGATCTGGTCGTCACTTAAGGAGAATGACATGAGCTACCTATTATTTATGTTTGGCGTGTTGATAATTGGCGTGTCCGTTTTGATGACGGGGAGTTATTTATTGAACTATGGATTGGGGCTAAGTCCTCATAGAATGATCAGAGAGAGTTTGGCTTGGGGTATGAGCTTTCTTGTCTCGTTCGCTGCCGAATTCCTCTCTCTCACCAAGGTGCTTTGAATCATTAAAACTGACATTATTTTTAGCCTCCGTGAAAATGGCCAGGAAAAAATAGCTCGGTGAGCGCGCAATAAAAAAGGCGCATCAGTATGATGCGCCTTTTGGTTAGAGCGGATTAGGCTTTATGCCCTTTCGATGTTTTACTGCGGGCTTCTTCTGTTAATCGCAATAATTTAGACGAAGAAAAAAGTCCGCACAGGCGGTGTTCTTTTCCTTCTTTTGTGTCCAGTACCGGGAGATGGGTACGTCCGATCTTTTGGAAAACATCGAGCACTGACTGGACGCTGGTTGTTTCGACGTTCGTCATTTCGACGACGACCCAGTCGCTTACTTTCTCCATGATGTCTTTTACTTTAATGTCCTTATGCGTAACACCACGATCTGCAAAGCCAACGCTCTGCAGATAACGCATTGGTTTTTCGCCCATGATGTCGTAAGAGGTTATTGCCCCCAGAATCTTTTCCGATCTTGCTTCCATGACAAAGCCGAGGCGCAGACCGGCCGCCTTCATTTTTAGCAACGCGTCATCAATGGTATCTTCGGGATCGACTTTGAACAGTGCACTCACGCGAAAATCGGTCATGGCAGAAATGGCCGGATCCGTTAATTTGACCTGCCACGGCTCGTTGACTGGCACCGAAATATGGTCAATGCCTGAAAAAGTGTGCAAAACATTCGGTTTTTGATGTTCCATTGAATTCTCCGTTTAGTCGGTTAATCGTGAACTTCCCTAGGCAAAGTATAGACCCTTCAAAAAAATTCGTCAGCGAAAAACGTCACAATTATTGTTTCTCCAGACAGGAAATATAGATGGCAGCATCGGGGGCGGTTTTATTGCGTTGGGCTTGCCAGATCATTTCTCCCAGGCAGTCCATCATCGCATGCTGCGCTTCATGTTCGGATTCGAATTTTTGCGTGAGTCGTGCAAACTGCTCGCGGATGCCGTGCGGCTGACCGATAGAAAGCTGTTCCTCAATAGTGAGGTGCATCATGATGTGCAGGAATGGATTGACCGTATTGCCATCCGGCGCGTAGTCCTTGTCCTGGTTGCTTTCCGGGTTGGCAAGGAGTCCGTGATATTCGGGATGTTTATTGATGAGCTGTGCGGTCAGGTCTTCCAGCGGAGTGAGTAACTCTCCGGCACAGCGTTTTCGCCATGCTTCAAAAAGAAATTGCCTGGCTTGATCTCTAGTGGGGTTAAACATTATCTATGGCCTGAAATTCGTACCCGATTAGGCCTTGCGTTCCATCACCGCTGCAAAAAAACCGTCCGTGCCGTGTTGCTGCGGCAGCAGTTGCAGATAGTCTCCCATCTCCAGGCTGATCTTTTGCTGTGCCAAGGCCTCGCTTGCCGGTATCAAGGTAAAGTCGGTGTGTTGAGCCAGAAATGCTTCGACGATAGCTTGGTTTTCTTCATGCAACAAGCTGCATGTCGCATAGACCAAGCGTCCGCCAACTTTGAGCAGACGGCTCGCCGAGGCGAGAATGGAAGCTTGTTTCTGGGTAAGTTCGGCCACGCTTTGTTCCGACTGGCGGAACTTTAGATCGGGGTTGCGCCGCAATGTACCTAATCCGCTGCATGGTGCATCCACCAGTACGCGATCGATCTTTCCGGCGAGGCGTTTGATCTTATTGTCGTGCTCGTGCGCGATGAGCTGCGGTTGTATATTGCTCAGACCGGAGCGTGCCATCCGCGGTTTCAAATTGGCCAGACGCTTCTCGGAAACATCCCAAGCATATAAGCGACCCTGTGAATTCATCATCGCGCCGAGCATGAGCGTTTTTCCACCCGCGCCCGCGCAAAAATCGACCACCATGTCGTTGCGTTTTGGTGCGAGTAGCAGGCTTAATAATTGGCTGCCTTCATCCTGAACCTCGAAGCGGCCACCGAGAAAAAGCGGGCTCTTGTTCAGCGCGGGCTTGCCGCTGACGCGGATGCCGACGGGCGAGTAGGGCGTGGCAACGGCTGTCACGCCTTCGGCACTGAGTCCTTGCAGTATTTCTTCGCGATTCGCTTTCAGGGTGTTTACACGCAGATCAAGCGGGGCGGATGCTTGCATGGATAGACCGAGCGCTAGGATTTCGTGGTCGGGACGATGTGCGCGAAGTTTATCGATAATCCAGTCCGGTAATTCCGCTTGTATCGACAGCGGCAAATCATCCAGCTTGATACCTTTAACGTGTCCAAGCCATTCGGCTTCGGTGGCTTTCAGTACAGGGGCCAGCTCGCGCACATTGTAGCCGCCGAAGCGCACCCAATAGGCCAAGGCCATTCGGCGTGGCGTGGGCTTGTTAGCAGCCGTTTCGGGAGTGGTGCAAGCGTGTTCCAAAAAAAGACGATGACGTAATACACCGAATACCGTTTCGGCAATCAACGCGCGCTCATTTGAGCCAACGCGTTCAGCCTGAAAAAAATAGCGCAGCGAAGTGTCCGCCGGGTGTACCAAAGGCAAAATTGTCCGCAGCGCTTGCATGACGAGGTCGAGGCGGTATTCAGTGATGAGCATGAGTAAACCTTAGGTGGAAAACAGTTGGAGGTCGGTAGACATTAGTCGAATTTAAGTTGACCAAAGAATAGCGACTAAAGTCCAACGACTGATTTCAATCGCCTATTTTAACAGATGCTTAACTAGTTATTGCTTCGAAAGTGTTTGGGGCTAATCTGACAGGTTGCTATCGGGCGATTTGTGGCGGTGAAATTGTTCTGGGTGTGCAGATTTAGCTTACCAGCGAGCGCAGCTTTGCGTCTTCAATGCGAATGTGGTGGATCAGCCAATCGCGCAGATATGAGAGCACATCGAATTGGGCAACTAACGGGTTGTCGTGTAGTTCCTCGTAAAATTCGCGGATCTTGGCTTCAAATTCGTGATGCTGCTGTTCCTGATTATCAATGCCTTGGTAATTATAGTGCTGCATCATCTTTTCTTCGGAACGGAAATGGACTTTGGCATAGGCATCCGTTGCTTTTATCAGTCTTGCCACTTCGCGAGCACCTCGCTTTTTGCTGACCACTTCGTACAGGTCATTGATCAGATCGAACAGGTAGCGATGGTGTTCATCAATAGTGTCGATCCCCACGCTAAGGTTGTCGTCCCAATTTACCCAAGCAGTGGCACGCAGGGGCAGGGGCGGCAAGGTGACGGATTTTTTCGGGTCGATGATGTCATCCCGATAAAGCTCGCGTATGCGGAGAATTTCCGGCATGGCCGCTTCAAAAGCACGTACAACATCGGGGTCAAAATATTTCCCCGATTCCGAGAGGATCAAATTGCTCGCGTCTTCGACACTCCATGGTTTTTTATACGGGCGGATCGAAGTGAGCGCATCAAACACATCCGCCACGGCGCAGATACGGGCCAGCAGGGGGATCTCGATCCCTGCAAGTCCCTGCGGGTACCCCGTGCCATCCCATCGTTCATGGTGCGATCCTGCGATATCACGTGCTGCTGCGATCAGTGTGTCATTACCTTTCAATATACTGACGCCAATATCTGTATGCGATTTCATGGTGTCGAACTCATCCGAAGTCAGTTTGCCGGGCTTTAGCAAAATAGCATCGGAGATGCCTATCTTGCCGACATCGTGCATCGGTGCCGCCATATACAGCAAATCTCTTTGTTCTGGCGATAGCCCCAAAGCTTTTGCGATCGCTTGGGCAAAGTTGGTCATTCTCATGATATGCCAGCCTGTTTCGTTATCACGATATTCCGAGGCTACACCAAGACTTTGAATGGCATCTGCGCGCGCCTCTTCGAGTTCGAGTTCGCGAATGCGCAAGGTTTCGATGCCCAGAGCACGTTGTACCAAACCGGACAGAGCGCGCGACAAGTCTGACAAAAAATCAAGATGAGTGGTGGAAGGGCGATAGTCGAGCGGGGCAAACAAAACTACATAGCCGATGAGATTGTTCTCTATATCCAAGGGTAAAAGAAGCAATTGCCGTTGCTCGCCTTGGGTAGGGAAGTTTTCGAGTAAACTTGTTTTGATTAGGCTATCCGGAAAGGCGATCGCATTATCGAAGGAACTTAATTGCCATCTATAATCGCTTTTCCACACAGGATCCAGGCCAAATTGGGCAACCTGAAAGTAACGTTTTCTCGGATTGAGCAATACTATCGCGCCACGATCTTCCAGTGGCAAGTCTTCCTTGTCGAGCAAAATAGCAAATAGCCGTTCCAACAGTACGTCGAGATCCGAGGTAAAGCTATGCGAAACGGTCAATTCATAGACCAGTTTGCTAACTACAATCATGGCTTCTTCTTTATTCATGCTGGGTGCTGATAGCAAAATTGAAGATGTGGTGCGTATGCTACTATACTTGTAACGGGAGTGTAAGTTCGAACCGAAAAAGATTGGGGGCAATGAGATCTCGCGATCCAGCGTTTCCCGATAGCGATCAGCCTTTAGTGTTTCAACAGCACGTGGACGATCCCTGAGAAAAGTGCAGGCTATTATTCATCCGATACACGGATTTCGGTGATGACGGCCTCTCCATCCGCTTTCCCATCGCGATCAAGATGGCGCATTTTTACCGGCAACAGGCGATATTCCTGTGCGAACCAAATCTCCAAGCCCTCTTCGTTGGGGCCATGCAGTTTGCGGAAGTGTATGGTTTGCAAAGTACCCATGGCGGTTTTCAGAGGCTCCTCAAAAGCGATTTCAAATTGGAATCTTTCGAGTTTTTTTCCAGTACCGATATCGATGGAGACGATCTCTTCCTGTTGACGCATCGGGGGAAATTGATAGAGGATGCTCAGGATATCTTGTGCCTGCAAGGGCAGCGTGGCTTGGGAATCGTTCGAAAAATATATTACGTGATTCGTCCAGTCAAATTCAGCCCGAGTTGTTTTCTTTCCGTTGCTATCAGTTATTTCCTCGGTGAAAGTCTCCGGTTTTAGCGTTTGTGCAGTTGCTGTTCCCGTGCTGGTTTGTTCCATGCGGTAGCTTTTAAAAACACTTGCCAGCCCGGTTGTGTGAACATCTGCTTTGAGTGTGTAGTGTCCATCTTCTATGTCTAGCGAGTGTACCGATTCTCCGGCCTTAAAATTATTTTGGCCCACATAAACAGAGAAACGCAGTCGTGCGTGTTTGGGTAATGGCGGGCGTTGTGGCTCCGTTTCGGTGGCGACGGGTGCCGAGGCCGCTTGTATTGCTTCGGCGACTACCGGCACGCTTGCCGCCAGAGGTGCGCTTGCAGCAAGGCTATCACTTGCTGCGACAGGCTCACTTGCAGCCAAAGGAGCGCTTGCCGCAACGGGAAGTTCAGGGCTCGATTGTATAACCGGCTCGGGCTGTGGGGCCGGACGAACTTTGGGTTTATGTTTGTGAGCAGCGGTTTTTCCGATCATTTTAGGCAGGGGGATTAGTTTGGCAGTGAGAGGAGGCAGTACCCTCTCGTGTTCAGGTAGTTTTATCTGTGGAAGCCACAATACCAATATATGCAATAGCACGGATATGGCGATAGCCAAAGCGATTCGTTGAATGGGCGTGGTGGCAAATCGGGTCATGATTTTGTATTGCAGAGTGAGCGGATCACGATTCGGTCAACAGGAGGCGTTCCCTGTAGTTTAACCCAATCCGGGAGAAATCAATGGTGCGCCCGGTTGCTCAAGCCGGTTGATGGCAACACGTCCGTCTGTGTTTAGCCATACCTGTTCCCGGCATAACCAACGTATTGCTTGTGGAAAGACCCTGTGCTCTTCATGCAATACTCGTGCGGCCAGAGAGGCGGCTGTATCGTCGTGCAGTACCGGAACGGCGGCCTGAATGATAATGGGGCCCACATCGAGTGACGGCGTGACAAAGTGTACCGTGCAGCCGTGGATCTTTACGCCATCTTGCAGGGCGCGCTCATGTGTGTTGATTCCCGTGTAGGAAGGCAGCAGGGAGGGATGAATATTGATGAGTTTGCCGCGATATCGTTCTACAAAAGCGGTCGTCAAAATACGCATAAATCCACTCAGCACAATAATGTCCGGTGCATGGAGGTCAATTTCTTTGGCAAGTACCGCATCGAATGATGCGCGGTCGGGATAATGATTATGCGGCACCACAGCGTGAGTAATGCCGTGTGCCTTGGCTATGGACAAGCCTTGCGCATCTGCACGGTTGCTAATGACGGCGACGATCTGACACGGTAACTTTGCGTCCAGCAGCGCTTGCAGATTGCTGCCACGCCCGGAGAGAAGGATGACGATTTTTTTCACAGAATATCCAATGAAAGCCACTGTCCGCAGATTGCACAGATTAACGCAAATTAGATTAACAGCAGATATCCGAGCTAGGGTTTGAAATCTGTGTAACCGTGCGAAATATGCGGATAGGTTGGGCTTCCTACTTTACTTGGGTTTGATGTTCATCGCCGTTACGGGTACGAATGACACCGATACGCGATACGGTTTCGCCAGAAGTTTGTAAATGTTTGATCGCTTTATCGGCATCTTCAGATGCAACCACCACGACCATGCCAATGCCGCAATTGAAGGTGCGGAACATCTCTTGTGCCGCGACATTGCCGCCTTCTCGCAACCAGTGAAATAGCTTGGGCATCTGCCATGTCTTGCTGTCGATGTCGGCGACGACATTGCCGGGCAATACGCGTGGTACATTTTCGGTGATGCCTCCGCCGGTGATATGCGCCATGCCTTTGATGGTGAGTTGCTGCATGAGCGAAAGCAATGGTTTTACATACAAGCGGGTTGGAGCCATGATGCAATCGGCGAGCGTGCGTTCACCGTCGAATTTTGCATTGAGATCGGGATGTGAGCGCTCGATGATCTTGCGTACCAGCGAATAACCGTTGGAGTGAGCACCATTGGAGGCCAGCCCCAAAACCACATCGCCTGCTTTGATATGCTCGCCGGTGATGATCTTGGATTTTTCCACCACGCCGACCGCGAATCCGGCCAGATCATATTCTCCCACCGGGTACATGCCGGGCATCTCGGCTGTTTCGCCGCCGATCAATGCGCAACCGGATTGCTCGCAACCGTAAGCAATGCCTTTAATGACTTCGGTGGCGGCAGGGACATCCAATTTGCCGCAGGCGAAATAGTCGAGGAAAAATAGCGGCTCAGCACCTTGCACCAGAATATCGTTCACGCTCATGGCGACAAGGTCAATGCCGACGGTGTCATGACGATTCAATTCAAAGGCGAGTTTAAGCTTGGTGCCAACGCCGTCGGTGCCGGAAACCAGCACGGGCTCTTTGAATTTTTTGGAAATTTCGACCAACCCGCCGAAGCCGCCGATGCCGCTAAGGACTTCTGGGCGCATGGTGCGTTTGGCAAAAGGTTTGATGTTCTCGACTAACTGGTCGCCCGCGTCGATATCGACACCGGCATCGCGGTAGGAAAGGCTAGTGGAAGGGGTGCTCAAGTTGAGTTCTCGCTTTCTTCGGGATAAAGTGCCGTCCGCTGGGATCGACGATTTTTGAAGGGCGAATTCTACCTGAAATGACATCAATTCGCTTTGTCGCACATCTTGTAACATAATCTTTAAAACGGATAACGGCTTTTTCTAGACTTTTCGGAATTGATATGAATCAACTGCTTTTAGGTATTGCGCCGCAATGGGAGCCAACTTTGGATAATTTCGTCATTGGCCGCAATTTGGAATTGCATGCGGCGCTGCGCCATGCCCTTTCCAGCGGGGGAGGAGAACGGGGAATTTATCTGTGGGGTGAAACGGGGAGTGGCAAAAGTCACTTGTTGCAAGCGGTGATTGAGCGGGCAAGGGCTAGCGGTCAATTGGCCGTTTATGGCAAAAGCATCGTGCCGGAGGCCGCGCAAGTGGTGGCAGTGGATGATGTTGAAAGTCTGGATGCCGCGGCGCAGATCAATTTGTTTGCCCTGTATAACCGGTTGCGCGAGAGCGGGGGCATGTTGCTGGTTAGCGGTAATGCCGCACCTGCCCATTTAAATTTACGGGATGACTTGCGTACTCGTCTTGGCTGGGGATTGGTCTATCAAATTCATGCGTTAAATGACGAAGAAAAATCACAAGCCTTGCATCAACATGCGGCAGCCCGTGGTTTTGAGGTTCCCGCTGAAGTGACCCATTATCTGTTGAGGCATGGCCGGCGCGACTTACCCTATTTGCTGGGAATGTTGGACGAATTGGATGCTCACTGCTTGCGCCTGAAAAAACGTGCGGCCTCAATACCATTATTAAAAGAAATCATGCAGGCCGATTAGGTTTTTAATTTATTCAATATTATCAATATGTTGTCGCGTATTTCCGTGGCGATGCCTGACTGTAAGATCTAACTATTTTCCCCAAGTTTGTAAATTTTTTGTATTTAGCATTAAAGAATAGATCGCTTCTGTCGATAAGTACCTATCGGATCAATAAACTGCTTGTTTATGTGAATGCCAAAGTCGTTGCTTGCACTGATTTTAGTAGCGATGCCATTGGCCGGGATGTAACAGAAAACAGCGTTTAGTTGGCAATACTTTAAAGTTATTTATATCTTCATTGGGAGAGATAGCATGGGCACATATACTCAACAAACTTCTTTCGGATTGGCGCGACTCTTTTCCAAGAGACGGCTAATGTTGTTTACCGGACTTTTTGTGGGCTTGGTTCTCGCGGGGTGCTCAAGCAGTGGCGGCTCTTCTTCCAAGTCTGGCTCTTCAAATCAACAAAATAGAAGTCCGGCATTCCAAAAGAGAGTTCTAGCCGAAGAGGCTGCTGAAGATGCGCGTGATCGCAACAACCAAATTCAGGAGCAAAATAGAATAGAAGAACTTGAATTGAGAAGGATGCGTGCAGAACGCGCGGCACAACGAGATGCGCAACGTGCCGCCCGGCGTGCTGAATATGAGCAACAACAGCAGCAACAGCAACAACAACGGCAACAGCAGCAAGACCAGTAATACTGCCACTTGATTTTCACTAAGGCAGCGCCCAATGCGGATGCCGGTGATTTGAAAAGTATCAACAAATACCCCATAGCTGGCTAAGGGGTATTTGCTTTGAGTCTGCAAACAGAGTTGCTTTACAGTTTCACAGCCTTAAATTGCCCAATTAATCGGCTTCCTACAAGGACTCTGGATATGCCGACTTGATTAATCGGTCAGATGAGATCGCAAATAGGCTTGGTCGGATTTCAAAGTGAATTCCCGAAAATTGATACCTGAACGAAAAGACTCCTCATCACTATCATAAACCGTGGAAGTGATGTCGCCGGTGACTTCCAAAACGTGATGGGGTTCAGTGGTGATGAGCGGTGGTATATGGATGTGTAACTTGACCCGTTTGGCATTTTGCAGATTATGGTCAAGAAACAAGTGGACTCCTTTCATCGATATGTCTTTAACATATCCCGGATATACATCGTGCCCATCAACAAGAACTTCAGCATGCCATTTATGGTGCACATGAGGCATGTCATGGAAATTCTCGTGTGGCTTTTCCGGTGGAGCAGAGGGAATGCTTTCCGAAACAGGCGCACTGCTTTCAATTACCGTTTCTTTGACGGATTGGGGTGCCTCATCAGTTTTAGGCGGTACATCAGAAGCAGTGTCGTTCGAAGGAGTTGTCATATTTTCATCGGGCATAGCTACTCCTGTTGTTGACGATAGTGATGACGAAAATTATGCAGAAGGAAAAATCGATCACTTATCAGGCACGGATGGATACTATCAGCCCAAATCATATTTAACCTAATTGAAAAAGTCACGGCTGAAAAAAAGAGGGCATCCGAAAGGGATGCCCAAATTAGGAGGAGATACAAAGATGCATAGATAGATTCAAAAAAGGGGGGAGTTTCTATCTATACGCCCATTGTTAAGCAGTTAGCGTGCCAATTCTTTAATGCAATACAACATGTTGAAGTTGTTAAATTAATTGACGTAGGGGGATTTTTGCATAAGCATGTGGTATGACAAATGCACCATAATGGTGACAGTGGCACAATGTTGAAATATTATTTTGAGGTATGTCGAGAATTTTTTGCTTGTTGCAAACCAGGTAACTTTATTGGAATTCAAAAAGTAAGCAGATACATATGAATATTTATAAACTACTCTCCCCGTCCGCCATTGTCATCACAAGCATTTTTATTTCAAGCGCTTTTCAATCTCAGCTAGTCAATGCAGAAGATTCGATCGAAATTTCTATGGCTCCAATCCCCGGCAAGAATTATGAGATGGGGAAATACGATATAACACAGGCCGAATGGATCCGCGTTATGGGAAATAATCCAAGTCACTTCGATAGCTGCGGCAATACCTGCCCGGTGGAATCGGTAAGCTGGAATGAGGTTCAGGAATTTATAAAGGCACTCAACACTAAAACGGGTAAACAATACCGTCTACCCACAGAGATAGAGTGGGAATATGCCTGTTATGCAGGAACTAAAACTGAATACTGTGGTGGTAATGATCTTAATGCGGTCGCTTGGTATAAAGACAATAGTAACGGCAGCACACATCCTGTAGGACAAAAGCAAGCAAACGGATATGGGCTGTTTGATATGAGCGGTAACGTTTGGCAATGGACGCAAGATAGGTATGGTGACGAAAACTCTTGGCACATACTTCGCGGCGGCTCTTGGAATAGCGCCCGTAACTTTTTGCAGATATCCAGCCGTAATGGTGGGCCGATGGAGCGCGGTTACCACATGGGCTTCCGTTTGGTCAGAACGCTTCCATAAGCATGTTCGTCTCAGAAAAGCGTCTCCCTGAGCGATAGTACGCTTCAGGGGGAAGACAGAGTCAGACTTTACCGACTAGGCCATTTCAACGGCTGGCATTGAAATTTCCTCATAAGCCTCGGGTGTTGAACCTTTCATCTTTAATACGAGCATCGTCATTTCACTTTTTATTTCCGCCAATTTCAAAGTTAGTTCTTGGCGCTTATCACTGGACAATGGTTCGCTTGGGCTGTGAAGGTCCGAGTAATATATTGAGTACTCCGCAAAAATTTCTTTTAGGTTAAATGCGTGGAGGTAATCGTTAGATATGAACTGATGATTGGATACCATGGTGGCTGTACTTGCAGTTTTGTTGAGGTGCGATCAGTTTACAAAACTTGATCCAAAAGCAAGCTCAGAATAGCTCAGATTTTCTTTGCTAATTCGTTGAACTTTTATCTTAGACCAATGTCTACGGTATAGCCTGTGAAGACAGGCTCACGCTTTTCCCCCTGAAACGTGCGTCTTGGCATTCTCCCTTTGTTAAGACGTTGTGCCCCTGAAGCGGTAATTCGCTCGGGGGTATTTTTTATTTGCAGGGTATTTGAGGCTCTATTTAAGGGACCGAACAAACAAGTGGCTGTCAGAATGATCAATATTTCAAGAAGGAAGTTAATATGAGAGTCGCTTATCCGATACAAACTTTATGGGAATCAAAGTTCACGATTTTAAGTACGATATTCACCATAGGTACTTTAACGGTAATTGCATCTTTGATGATTTCAGTCAAATAAAAAAGGCGGCTCGCGCCGCCTTTTTTGCGTCAGCTAACAACGAGCATCAAGCTAACCCGGCGTAGCTTACAATACTTACTGCAACAGCAGAGAGCCAGCCAAGCGCCAAAGTAAATTCGTTGTCATAAGTGTTAGTGGTTTTGCTATCCATGCTTAATCTCCTAAATAATCGTTAATGAATCCCAAAACGATCTGGGTATACGTCAGACTCAGTATTTTTGATTTAGTTCAACCATTCAAACGAGGAATAATGCCGTTGGTCGGTTGATGTGTTTTGCGGCACAGTCAAACACTGCGCAAATTCGTTGCCGTAAATATAGCCGATACCTAGCAGTGACTTGCTTGCCAGTTGATTATTTCGTTTGCCGGCATAGGTCTGGCAATTCCATAGCCTTGGCCTACTTCGCACCCCATATCGAGTAGTGTTTGGTAGTGATCGTCAGTCTCGATACCCTCGGCTACAGTCTGTCGTTCAAATGCTTTCGCCAACGCAATAATACCCTGTACGATAGCCTTGTCGCCCTTGTCTTCCAGCATGTCCCTGACAAAAGATTGATCTATCTTGATGGTGTCCACTGCCAAGCTGCTCAAGTATGAAAGCGACGAATAGCCCGTACCGAAATCATCTAACGCGAATCCCACTCCGAGCTTGCGACAAGATTCTATGACTCTTTGAACAACAGTTATGTCATTGAGCGCAACCGTTTCCAATACTTCTATTTGAAGTCTGCCAACCGGCAAATCATGATAATCGGCAAGTTGTTGTTGCAACTTGTTCGCAAAGTCAGGTGATTCCAAGTGATAGCCGGAAATATTGATGCTTACCTCGAAATTCAATCCGGCACTTCGCCATTGTTGAATCTGAGTAAGCGCGGTAGCGGTGACCCATTCACCAACTTTAATATCTAGATCGGTATTTTCAATATGGCGAAGAAACTCAGCGGGCGAGAGAAGCCCGCGTTCAGGGTGTCTCCAACGGATCAGCGCTTCCACGCCCACCAGTTTCTTTGTTCGCAGATTCACCTTTGGCTGATAATGCAATTCAAACTGATCATGTTCCAATGCGTGGCGAATACTTTTAAGAAACTCATTTTGGTTGCGTGCGCGACGATCCATTTCAGGATCGTATATATGGAAACGATTTTTGCCTTCTTGTTTGGCAATATACATAGCCTGATCGGCATGGCGTAATAGCGTATCTGGATCATCGGAGTCCAGGGGATAAATGGTTACTCCAATGCTGGCACTTACCGTATTGATTTTGTTTTTGAAATCGATCGGCTTGGCTATCATTGCGAGTATGCGCTCAAGCGTTGTCACACATTCTTCGCCTTGCTCTAATCCAAGCAATAAAATCACGAACTCATCGCCGCCCAGACGCGCTACGGTATCTCCCCCGCGAATGGTATCCCCAATTCGCTTGGCCACTTCAACTAAAACATAATCCCCCGCATCGTGCCCCAAAGAATCATTAACAGGTTTGAAGCCATCGAGATCTAGATAGCAGACTGCCATCATGTTCTGCTCTCGAGCGGTTTGTGATACGGCTTGTTTCATGCGATCAGCCAACAAAGCGCGGTTGGGAATTCCAGTGAGAAGGTCATAGTGGGCGACACGACTCAGTTCCGCTTCATGCTTCTTGATATGGCTTATGTCATAGAACCAACCTAGTACAGCAGGCTCTCCCAGATATTGAATCGGCATATATGAAGAGAGCGTCCATACCGTCAATTCGTTGTTAATATTCAATTCGATCTGGCGATTGATCACGGATCTGCCAAGTGTCAATTCTGACAATATCTCTTCGTAATCCTCTGGTCGGACATAATATTTCTTGGGGTCGTCTCCTATGGCATGTATGTTCTTGATCAGGTCCGTATAGCTCTTATTGCAAAACACAACTTCTCGACCATGTTTAATGGCGATTCTTACCGCAATAGGACTGACGTTCAGAATAGTCCGGAGATTATCTTCACTATGAAGTAAGTCATACTCAATAGTACGCATACGTAAAATGATCCGCCACGAGATACCTACGCCAAGCACGGTGAATATAAATGAGAGAAAGTAAGTGACCTTACTTGCAATATCACTGGCCCAACGAGATGCGTTCGCAAGCGTTAATGAAAACTGATTTTCTTGTTCAGTTAAGTGCTCGTTAATGGTGTCCAGTCTCAAGAGAAGAAGGGGGACAGCCGAGGGCTTGAATGAGCCTGAAACAATTTCAGCGTGTAGCTGCTCAGCCTCGTTATTTAATTCAGATAATAATTGATCACCCTTTGTCCAATATTCGGTTGCTTTACTGATATATGAAATGTGATTGAACTTGAGAAACAGATTGATCATGTATTCAATATCATCTGGATGATTCCCTCCCTTGAGAAAACCTTCACGGACGATATCCAAATCGGGTTGAGATTTTTGCATTTCAACACGGGATTTATTATCACCGAGCGGAATTTGGATGAAACGAAGGTATGATTTGTAGTCTTCTTCGTTGCGAGATATTGCGTAGTGCTCAATACTACGAACCGCATCTTTCTGCGCTTTGGCCCACAACCCTTCGGCCCCAACATAAGCGCGAACAGCCATTAAAACATTAATCTGAATCTGTATGAGCAACATCAAAATAAAGATAAACGCAACGAACGTTGCGATTATCAGATATACCTGACTAACTGTACTTAAGCGTGCCCCAGATTTATTTTTTATCATTTGAATATTATCGTGTCGATTTTGTGTGGTATTCGTTGGTGCAAAACACGGAGCTTAATTGGCGATACCTAATTCTATTATCAATATCGTTGAAGTTGGCATTTATGCTCATCGGGAACAGCATGAAGCAAAGTATTGTCGGTATGTGCTTTCGCAAAGCAAATCAAAACCAATAGGCAGATCGCCATGGCTCATTTCAGATATTGTTTTTGGATAAGTGTTCCAGCCCATAAGCTCCTCGAATGCTTGCAAAGAGAGACAAGCAGGGAACAACGGGGTTTGGGTTGCGTCTCTCTGGATTATAAGATATTTGATTTGCTAAGTCACCAATACCTCGCGCGCCGGGGGAAACATCATTCAAATTGGCAAGTGCGATCTAATCGTCCGATTGACAGGCGTTCGACCCTCATGGGGCGAAATAAAAGGGGCGGGATGAGCACAGTATTTTGATGCGAATATTCGCGCGCAGCTCGTGTGCGTTTGATTGGTTCGAACTTCTTTTTTGCGGTCTGGCAATGGTCTGCGAATGAATAAACTACAAGATGCGCTTTTAGGAGAAGTGTACTAAGTATATGATCTACTTGGTAGGACGTGCCAGATTCGAACTGGCGACCAACGGATTAAAAGTCCGCTGCTCTACCGACTGAGCTAACGTCCCTCATCCCAAAAGGAAGCGCGCATTATACGGATTTGCCCTTTGCTGTCAACGCAAAATAGGCTGACTAAGTGCTGCGGTAGCGCGTTAAATCGGGAACTCCGGCGAGTTCGAAGCCTGCGCGGCGTAAACGGCATGAATCACACACGCCGCAGGCATGTCCTTGTTCGTCGGCTTGGTAGCAGGATACGGTGATGCTGTAATCCACGCCGAGCTTGATTCCCTGTTGGATGATTTCGGCTTTGCTCAGATGCAATAACGGGGCATGCAAGGTGAGGGGATGACCTTCTACCGCGGCTTTGGTGGCAAGGTTAGCCATGCGTTCGAATGCTTCGACATATTCGGGACGGCAATCCGGGTAGCCGGAATAGTCGACGGCGTTGACGCCGAAGAAGATATCTTGCGCCTGTAAAACTTCCGCCCACGCCAAGGCAAGTGACAGCATGATGGTATTGCGGGCAGGAACGTAGGTGAGAGGAATGCCGGTGCTCTCGATTTCGGGTACGGCGATCTTCGAGTCGGTGAGGGCGGAGCCACCGAAAGCAGTAAGGTCGATATTGATGACGCGGTGTCCGGCAGCGCCTAGCGTATCGGCGACTCGTTTGGCGGCTGCCAGCTCGGCATGGTGGCGTTGCCCGTAATCCACACTTAGCGCGTAGCAGGCATAGCCTTGCTTGCGAGCCATTGCCAGCACGGTTGCTGAATCCAATCCCCCGGAAAGTAATACGACAGCGTTTTTCATTTTCCTTGTTGATTTCCCCACAGTAATTTGTGTAATTGTACTTGCAGACGAACGTGTAGTTGGTCGCGCAATATCCACTCGGCGAGCTCACGGGCTTCGAGTTGCCCTTGCGCAGGTGACAGCAGTACGGTGCATTTTTCGGTCAAGTGATGTTGTTGCAGCACTTGTTTGGCCCACTGGTAATCCGCTTCGTTACACAATACGATTTTGATTTCATCCTGTGTAGTGAGATGGGCAAAATTATCCCAGCGGTTTTTTTCCACTTCACCCGAGGCGGGCGTTTTGATGTCCAGCACTTTTGATACACGGGCATCTACCGCGCTGACATCCAGCGCGCCACTGGTTTCCAGTGAAACGCTGTATCCGGCATCGCACAGGGCTTGTAGCAGCGTGAGGCAGCCTTTTTGGGCCAGTGGCTCACCACCGGTGACACAAACATAGCTTGTCGCGTGAGCGGCCACTTGTTGCATGATTTCAGCCAGCGTTTGGGTCGTGCCGCCGGTAAAAGCGTAGGTCGTATCGCAGTAGGTGCAACGCAGCGGGCAGCCGGTCAGACGAATAAATACAGTAGGGAGGCCGACGCGGGTACTTTCACCCTGCAGCGAATAGAATATTTCGCTGATGCGTAGCGATGTGCTCGCGGCATTGGAAGCTGACATGGTTTTTCAAGAACTACTTAAGTCTGGCCAATTCTTTTTTAGCTTTGGCTGCGGCTTCAGAATTGGGGAATTTTTTGGCAATTTGATTGAGCGTAACCTTCGCCGCCTCTTTGTCATTCAGCAACTCCTGACAATCGGCAATGCTGAACAATACATCGGCAATTTTGGGATAGGTATCAAACTTGAGAGCCAATATCTGATAGCTTTCCAGGCTGCTTTTATAGTCTTTCAGCACGAAATAGGCGTTGCCCATCCAGTAGCGAACATTGGCGGTGTGAGCCGATTTGGGATAATTGATCAAAAAGTCCTGAAACGCACTCACCGCATTGGGGTAACGTTCCGCTTTGTAAAAACCGTAGGCTGCTTCCAATGCCCGATTTTCGGTGACCGGGTCGTCCGATTTGTTTTTGACGCCACTTGCTTTTTCACTAGAGGGTACATCTACGGCTTCAAAACGGCGTAAACGTCCATCCAGATCGACGTAATAATCTTTTTGCCGTTTCTCCGCATCTTGCAAATTGTGAACCAGTTCCTCGTTTTGCCCGCGCAGCTTACGCAGTTCGGCATTTTGCGAGTCGATCAGGTTCTGCATATCAAGCAGAGCGCCGGTCTGTTGTTTATTCGCGGCGGTCAGTTTGGTCAGAGCTTCTTCAGCCTGAGCGAGACGGGCTTCGATTTGCGCCAGTTGTTGACGTGCTTCAGTGTCACTGAACAGCCCTGCAAAAGCAGGGGCTGTCATGAAGCACGATAGCAACAGGAAGAAGCGAAGTTTATACACGGTTATTTGTAGTTGATGTCGGCACGACGATTTTGTGCCCATGATGCTTCATCATGTCCGGCCGCCAGAGGCTTTTCTTCGCCATAACTGATGGCTTCGATCTGCTCCGGTTTGGAGCCGGCCAGAACCAGAGCTTTCTTGGTGTTGTTTGCGCGGCGCTGACCAAGTGCCAAGTTATATTCGCTGCTGCCACGCTCATCCGTATTGCCTTCGACACGAATGTTTTTATTCAAGTGGCCGGCCAGATAGGCGCCATGCGCCTCAATCGTGGCTTTGTCGTCATTTTGGATCGCGTCCTTGTCAAAGGCGAAGTGAACGCTGCGTTTGGAGAGTGCGCTAGCCGGATCATTGAGCGGGTCAACGTTAGTTGACTCTGCCTTGGGGGTGGTGTCGGCTACTGCAGACGCTGCGGCAACGGCTTCAGCTTTGGGTGCGGCATCGGTGGCGGCGGTTTCAGCGGTAGGGGTGGCTTCAGGTATTGGGTTATCCAATGATTTGGCATTGACATCGGCAGTCGTCGCGGTTTCTACTTTTGGCGGTTCTGCTTCCGTGGTTTTTGCCGTATTCTGCTTTGGTGCGGGAGCGGAATCGAATGGTGTATGTATGGCGCCGCAAGCAGCCAGTAAATTAACGAGTACAACGCTCAATACTAATTTTTTCATGGGTACTCCAATGTAAAATTATTGCTTAATAAACGGCCCCCAAGTGGGCTCCCGAATATCACCTTGCTGCGGGGTCATCTTCTGTTTCACCCTGCCATCACTTGAAACAGTAGCCAATATACCACGACCTCGCACTTCGGTGGCAAACAGAACCAGTTTCCCGTTCGGGGCAAAGCTGGGCTTTTTCTCCCATCCTCCCGGTGTGAGAATCTGCACTTGTCTGGTTTCGAAATCCTGTACGGCAATGTGAAAGATGCCCTCATTTAAATGCGTATATACAAAACTCTTTCCGTCCGGGCTGTAACGGGGGGAGAAATTATTGCTCCCGTCGAAGGTCAATCGCTCTGTGTTGCCACCGTCGATGGACATTCTGTATATCTGGGCGCTGCCGCCCCGGTCTGAGGTAAAGATAAGAGAGCGGCCATCGGGAGAATAATGAGGTTCGGTATCGATGGTGTCACTGCTACTGATGCGGCGCAGATTGCTGCCATCGGTACGCACGAGATATATCTGCGAGTTGCCGTCGCGGGTCAATACGATGGCGAGTTGTTTGCCATCCGGCGACCAAGTGGGGGCGCTGTTACTGCCGGGAAGCGCGGCCAGCAAAGTGCGCTGGCGTGATGCCAACGATTGGGCGTATACCATGGCGCGTCCCTGTTCGAAGCTGACATAAGCCAATGATTCACCATCCGGAGACCATGCCGGCGACATGATCGGTTGGCTCGAGGCCAGTAGCGTTTGTTCGCCATAGCCATCACTGTCCGCAACGACCAAGCGGTAATATTTTCCCTGACGATTGACGTAAGCGATGCGCGTGCTGAAGACGCCGGGGTCGTTGGTCAGTTTGGCGTAGACCAGATCGGAGATGCGGTGGGCGATAGCTCTCAGGTTTTCTCTTTTTGCGGAGACTGCCTGACCGAATAACTCGGTCTTTTTAACGGTATCCAATAAATGAAAACGAACCTCGATACGGTCATCCGGTAAGCGTTTGACGCTGCCGATGGCAAGTGCC
>Ga0364860_10450_pt1 | contig 25690 bp, 21 predicted proteins | sample ExccelAu500001D4_FD_206916 | JGI IMG/M metagenome (GOLD analysis project Ga0364860, IMG submission 206916) | Enriched cells from Trout Bog Lake Hypolimnion, Wisconsin, USA - BchlTB.Aug20.5000.01 .D4 | ecosystem: Environmental > Aquatic > Freshwater > Lake > Hypolimnion/Profundal zone | place: USA... | reverse complement strand
TGCAGCCTGCGCCGTTTGGCACGGATGAGGACGCGTTCGAGGGTGGCGCGCATGTGTATCGCGCGCAGTGCGCAGGCTGCCACGGTACGCCGGGACACGACGTGGCGTTTGCCAAGAGCATGTATCCGGTGGCTCCGCAGTTATGGAAGAAGCACGCGACGGGCAGCGTGGTGGGCGTGAGCGACGACGAGCCGGGCGAGACCTACTGGAAGGTGGCGAATGGGATTCGACTGACCGGGATGCCCGCGTTCAAACCTGTACTGACGGATACCGAGATGTGGCAGGTGACGCTGCTGCTGAAGAACGCGGACCAGCAACTGCCCGACCCGGTGATGAAGATTCTGACGGGGCAGTAGGAAAACGCAACCACGGATTCGCGTGGATGAACACGGATCGAGAACGAGACTGTTCGATTCCTGTGCCAGAGCAAATCCGTGGCAGTCGCAGTTATTGAGGATGTATAAGGCTGCGGCGATAAACTGGGAGTCGTTGCTGTAGAAGCAGGCGGATGGGTGTTTGAGGAAGCAGATAGCGTAGCCTTGTTTCAGGAGCCATCGACTATGAACCCTGTGATGCGCGCGCTGGGGAAGGTACTTCGGCTGGTTGGAATCTCAAGTCCGGAGGACACGCTGCTCAAGGCGAAGAATGCCGATGGCCTGCCTTCGTGGCGCAACGCCGCGAAGACGGAGAGCACTCCGCCGCGGGACAACGAGGGCGACCGAAGATAAACTCGCTGGGAGGACTGGGCGGGCGAAATGAACGACTACTCCTTGACGTTGATGCCGAGGGCCTTCATCTTGCGGTAAAGGTGGCTGCGTTCGAGGCCGAGTGCTTCGGCGGTGCGAGTTACGTTGCCATTGCACTCGTCGAGTTTTTTCAGGATGTAGTCGCGCTCGTAGGCCTCGCGGGCTTCGAGCAGGGTGGAGAACTCTTCGCCACGGGTTGAGGATTTCGCGGAATCGCGGGCGGGGTCGCGGGGGTCGCGATAGACGAGCATGGGCAGGTGTTTGCGCTCGATGCGCTGGGTCTTGGGGTTGAGGATGAGGACGCGCTCGACCAGATTGCGCAGTTCGCGGACGTTGCCGGGCCAGTGGTACTGGCGGAGAGCGTCGAGGGCGTCGGCGTGCATCTCGACATGGGGGCGACCGTAGCGCTGGCCGAACTCCTGCAAAAACTCACTGACCAGCAGCGGGATGTCCTCCTTGCGGTCGCGCAGTGGCGGGACGAAAAAGGGGATGACGTTGAGGCGGTAGAAGAGGTCTTCGCGGAAGTTGCCGCGGACGATCTCCTCTTCAAGGTCCTTGTTAGTGGCTGCGATGACCCGCACATCGACGTGGACGGGGTGGGTTGCGCCGACGGGGAGGAAGCCCTGCTCGTCGAGCGCGCGCAGCACACGTGCCTGGGTGTTGAGGCTCATGTCGCCGACCTCGTCGAGGAAGAGGGTGCCTCCGTCAGCGCGCTCGAAGGTGCCGCGTTTTTCCAGCGGCGCGCCGCTGCCAGCCGGGCCGGCGGGCATGGCACTGCGGCGGTATCCGAAGAGCTCCGACTCAATGTGGCCCTCGGGGATGGCAGCGCAGTTCAGTTCGACAAAGACGCGGTCCTTGCGCAGGGATTCGGCGTGCATGGCGCGGCCGATGAGTTCCTTGCCCGTGCCCGATTCGCCGTAGATGAGGACGCGCCCGTTGGTGGGTGCCATGAGCTTGATCTGCTGACGCAGCGCCTTCATCGGCACACTGTTGCCAGTGACGCCGATTCTGAAGCTGAGCTGGCGGACGAACTCCTGGTTATCCTCGCGCAACTGGCGTGCGGTGATCGCGTTCTTGAGCACGATGAGGGTGCGCTCCAGCGAGAGCGGCTTCTCCAGAAAGTCGTATGCGCCGAGCTTGGTGGCGTGAACGGCGGCTTCGATGGTGCCGTGACCGCTGATGATGACGACCTCTGGCAGGTGCGCGGAGTCCATCTGGCGGATGTCTGTCAAGGCGTCGAGACCGTCGCGGTCAGGCAGCCAGATGTCCAACAGGACGACGTCGTAGATGGCGTCTGCGAGCAGGGTGAGGGCTTCGCCGGCGGTTGCGGCGGTGGTGACGAGATAGCCCTCCTCGGTAAGGATGCTCTCCAGCGAGTCGCGGATTTCAGCTTCGTCATCGACGATGAGAACGTGGTTCATAAGTCAGGTCCGAGTTATACGGTTCAAGGTTCGAGGTGCATTGCGGTTTAGGAACTTGTGGTTACTGTGGCGATGGATGCAGTCTGCTCGGATGTTTCGGGTTCGGAGGCTGGGCGCAATTCGATAATGAAGCGTGCGCCGGTGGGGTGGTTCTTTTCCGCGCGGATGGTTCCCTGCTGATCCTGGATGATCTTGGCGGCGATGGCTAGGCCGAGGCCCGTACCGCGCTGCTTGGTGGAGAAATAAGGGAGGAAGAGGCGCTCGCGCATCTCGTCGGTGAGGCCGGGGCCGGTGTCGGATACGGTGAGTTCCACCATACCGCTGGGCAGCAGGGTGGTGGTAATTCGCAGCTCGCGGAGGAGGGATTGCTGCATGGCCTCTGCGGCGTTGTCGATGAGATTGCCGAGCGCGCGCTTCATGGCTTCCGGGTCGGCGAGGACGAGCGGGAGATCGGGCGCGAGGTGTTGGCTGAGGCGAATGTGCTGCAGGCGTCCGGCGAATAGGGCGAGCGAGTTCTCAACGATGGGATTGAGGTCGGCGGGGCGCGGCTGCGCGGTGGGAAACTGGGCGAGTGAGGCAAACTGGTCCACCAACGACCTCATACTCTCTACCGAGGATGAAATGACCTCGCTGGAGCGGCGGATGACGGCGATGGAGGGCGACTCAATGCCGGCGTCCGCGAGGGTAGCGCCGAGGCGGTTTGTGTGGCGATGAATCTGTTCCGCAGAGAGGGAGATGGGTGTGAGCGGGTTCTTGATCTCGTGGGCCACGCGACGGGCAACCTCGCGCCAGGCAGACTGCTTCTGCGCGCGCAACAGCTCGGTGGCGTCTTCCAGTACCAGCACGTAACCGTGATGGGTGCGTTCAGGCCCGGAGCCTGTTTCGAGCAGTGCGACGGTGGCCAGCAGAAACATGGTGCTTCCACTCTGTGCGCCTACGCCAGCGACCGTCATCTCCATCTCGCCGGAGGCGGACCCCATGCGGTGGCTGCGCTGTAACAGGTGGCCGAGTGTCTCCATGGCCTCGGAGGGGAAGATGGATTCGATGGGGCTGCCGATGAAGGGGGCTTGGCCGCCGGGATCGAGCATCTCCGTCAGAGCGCGGTTAGCCAGCACGACGCGACGGCTGGTGTCGAGCGTGGCAACGCCGTTGGGGATGGTCTCCAGCATGGTTTCCAGCTCGCCACGGCGGGCTTCGAGGGTGGCATTGGCGGCCGAGAGCTGTAGGTTGGAGATCTCCGCAGCCTGGCGGCTGCCTTCCAGATCAGCAGCCATGTGGTTGAAGCTGCGCACCAGATCGCCGAGTTCTTCCGTGGCGCTCTCCGCGACACGGTGGGCGTAGTCACCAGAGGCGATCGCCTCCATCGCGTCGGCCAATGCCTCCACTGGCTTGGTCACCTGCTTGGAAAGGTGCAGCGCCAACCAGCTACAGGCGAAGAGCGCCAGCGTTGTCATCAGCAGCAGGAGCAGCATGTAAAGATTGCGCACCTGGCGACGCTGCCGGTAGGCGGTCCAGTAGGCGTCGACAGCGGTGCGGAAGCGGGCCAGGGTTGCAGCCATTCCGAACGGTGTGGGGATGCCGACAACCACGATGCCGCCCTGCTTCATGCCGGCGGTGCCAAGCGCGTAGTCGGTGTCGCCCTGGGAGAAGATGGGCAGATCGTTGCGCTGCGCAGCTGCCAGAATGGCGGCGTCGAAGGACTCATCCACCACGCGGTCGTCGCCGGGACTGTGGTCGGGCGGCGCCTCCGAGTCGCTGTCCTCATCGCTGGAGCTCTGCTGCGGAAGCCAGGGTTTCACATGGGCCGGGACGCCGGTGCGCTGCGGCATGTGGAAGGAGGCAATGGCGCGGCCTTCGCGGTAGATGATGGCAAAGCCGCTCTGCAAACTGATCTCATGCTGGTGCAGGACGCTGTCGATGCCGTCCAGGTTCGGCATGTTCTGTTTCCCTTTGGCCGCCTCCGAGATGCTCTCGGTCACACCCAGCGAGACCGCTATCGACTCGGCCTCGGTGCGAGCATTGGCCGAGGTGTATTGGGCGAGTTCAAGACCGAGACTGTTGGAATCGCTGCGCATCTCATTGGGGTTTTGCGAGAACCAGCGGTCTACGGCGCGGTTCATCAGTAGGTAGCTGAAGAGGAACATGAAGATCAGGGGGATGAGCGAGACCAGGACAGCTCCGACAAGCATGCGGGTGCGCAGTCGCGTGCCCATGCTGCGGCTGCGCTGGTCGGCAATGAGCTTGATCACGTTGCGCGCAAGCAGGAAGAGCACCGTGACGAAGAGCATAAACGCCAACGCAGAGAGGCCGGTGAAGACGACGATCTCACCGGTGGTGGCGGGGTTGAGGAATTTGAGCGAGAAGGCGTTTAGCGCGGTGAGGGCGCAGAGCAGAACCAGCAGGATGGCGCCGAGGGTAATGCTGACGATCTTCCTCCGGCTTACGCTTCTGCCCATCGTGACCTTCCACCTCGCAGTGAGACGATTATAGGCGGGGTTGGGTCCAGCGTCACAGACCTTTCCTGAGCAGTGCGTCCCGCTCGACTCGGCAGTTCGCTCACCGTCGGAGTTGGAGATTTCGATCCGAATGCAGCTAGTTCTCTACTTTCGCCGAGTTGTGCGTTACTCTTGTACCGCTCCGGTTAGCCATCCGCAGAGATTCATCAGGAGAACCTTCATGTCTATTCTTCGTAGCAGCTTCGTTGCGGCGGTACTCGCCGCCAGCCTCTTCCTCGTCTCTTCCCGCAGTTCGCTGGGTATCGCCCAAACGGCGTCCGCGCCCACCGCGGCACCGACACTTGCCGCTGCTCCAGCGCAATCCATTTCGCAGAAGATCGCCGCATCGAAGGACCTGCTCGACATCAACACCGCCACGGCCATGCAGTTGAAGGCGTTGCCCGGCATGGGCGACGCGTATGTGCAGCGCATCGTCGCGGGACGGCCATATACGGCGAAGAACCAGTTGACGACACGCGGCATACTGCCTTCGTCAGAGTACGAGAGGATCAAGCCACTGATCATCGCGCACCGCCCGAAGCAGTAAACACACTCAAATTTGTGGAACCGCTTGATAGGTGCTTCCGTATCACTCTGTGGGTCTTAATCCAGGGCAAGGATGCAATATGGCCATGCACGTCGTTCGCACGAAGAACTACCGCAAAACGCTTTTTCCGATCACAATCCTCTCAATCGCTTCCGTTGTAATCTTCCACGGTCCGCTCGGCCACGCGCAGTCCCCGCCAACCACCCCGCCGCCAATCGCATCAACTGCATCGCAGGTAACGACCGCCTCGCTGGCATTTGAAGTGGCGACGATCAAGCCGGTGAAGGATCCAAATCCGGGCCGCATGCATGACCGGACGGATGGCCGGCAGTATAGCACTCGCTACACGACTCTGCGCGACCTCATCATGATGGCCTACGGGCTCGATCCACGGCAGATCATAGGCGGACCCGCGTGGATCGCAACCGACGAATACGATATCGACGCGGTGGCCGGGGACGGAGCTCTGGCGGCTGGCAACTGGAACGTAATGCTGCAGAAGCTTCTTGTGGGCCGGTTTCAACTCACGTTTCACCACGAGCAGCGGGAGATGAATGTCTATGCACTGGTGGTTGCGAAGGGCGGCCCGAAGCTAAAGGCGGCGGATGCCGCGGAGGGACATAGTTCAGGATGCAATCAGCTCGGGGTATGCAGCTTCAGAGGTGAGCCGACAGACGCCTTTGCGCGCTGGCTGCAACTCGTGATGGACAAACCAGTCGTCGACAAAACCGGGATTGCGGGCGAGTACGGTTTCACGCTGACATGGACGCCTGATCAGTCTCAGTTCACCAGCATGGGCATCCATGTGCCCCCGCCGACCGACAACCCAAATGCTCCGCCTGAACTCTTCACCGCCATTCAGGAGCAGCTAGGGTTGAAACTGGAGTCGCAGAAGATCCAGGCCGAGGTCCTGGTTATCGACCACGTCGAACGGCCATCGGAGAATTAGGCGCGTTTATGTTTTGGCGGCCTGTTGCGCGAAGATCTCGCGCAGCGTGTCACCGGCTGAGGTCAGGTTGGCGAGCCACATCTCGACATACTCGCGGGAGAGCACAACTCCGTCAGCGCCTGCAGCGAATGCCCCTTGCAGCGCGCGTCGCACATCGTCCGGCTTGGTGCGCTTGTCGGTTGCCGCGGCACCGGAAAGAATGGGCACATCGATGTCGATGCCGGGGTAGATCTTGGTCTCACCGGCGACGCCGATCAGCGCGCGTTTGGTCTCCTTAGCGATGTAGTCGGGCGAGAGGCCGGTGGAGGCCAGCTTGTCGAACGGGGCCTCGTTGTAATTCATGATCTTTTCGTAGAGCGGATATAACTCCTGCGGCGTTGCGTCGTGGAAGATGCCACGGCTGAACGAGTTCAGGTAGGCGGCCATGCGCGGCCCGCCGGCGTTATTGTATGTGGCAATCTTGAAGAAGTCGGCGAAGGTCTTGCGTTTCGTGTAGTCCTCCTCGGCGCGATAAAAGGGGCTGAAGGTCATGTTCTGCATGAGGTGAAAGCCGAATGGCTTCTGAGGAGCGATGGACTTGGCGAGGTTGTATAGCTCCTCCTGCGCACCCTGGAAGCTGTCCGTCCATAGCGACTCCCAGCTCAGGACTTCGGGATACTTTAGGAGCAGCCGCCAGAAGGTTGTGAAGTAGCCATCAACCGGCGCGTTGGCACCAGTCGAGTGAAATAGCTGCGAGATCTCGCGGAAGCCGGTCTGCGCGCGCTCCATCGAGATGCCCAACTGTCGCGCCTTGGCCTGGCAGAATTGGCAGAAGCAGGTCGCTTCCGCGCTTCCGGCCAGCATGTAATCCAACGGCCCCATGCGCTCGCAGCCCCAGGCGATTCCGTCGACCAGTTCGGGATAGCCGGAGAGCAGGCTCTCGATCTTGCCACTGAGAAACGCGCGGTAGTCGGGATTGTTGAAGCATGGATTCGTCGTCCGTTTTCCAGTCAGGTCCACCTCTCCCAGCGCCGCGAAGGAGGGGGAGTTGCGCGCCAGCGTGGGGCTAGGATTGTTGAGGTCCCAGGCAAAGAAGTCCATGCCGCGTGCATGCGCCTTCGGCGCAACTTGCTCGATGACGTTGAACTTACCGTAGCCAGCAATGCGAAAGTCCTTCACTGTAGTGTTCTTGAAGTACTTCAGGTCGTAGTCGTAGAGCGCGCCCGCATTGACGCCGGTGTTGCTGGGACCGAGTGCGGTGCCGTGGTCCGGCAGGCCGTTGGCCGGGCTCAGGCGCTGTTCACCGTAGGCGTAAGTGTATGCCCACACCGTGTTGACGCCACCCTTCTTCTGCAGGTTGTCCAGCACTGCATCGACGCCCTCGTCCACCCAAGCGAATCCACGCACCTGGACACCAACGAAGTTCTTGCGACTCTTGACCGCTGCGCGGTTAATGCGCTGGGCTGGTGCGACAGCTGGCACTGCCGCCGGACGCGCAGTCTGCGAAGTTGTCTGCGAACGGGCCTCTTGCGAGAGGAGGGCGGCGGATGCGCTGGCCAAGCGGAGAAACGTTCTGCGATCGAGACTGGATTTCATGGCGTCATGCTCCTTGAGGGGACAGATGAGAGACGCGCAAATCGCGGCGCAAGTTTCCCGAACCTTTGTACCACAGCGAATATTCTTCCGGCGAACTGGAGCGAGATTCCATCACCAACCGGCCAATGCGGCCCTTTCAAGCCCGCAGCAGCCCCTCTCGCGTTGACAAGGCTATCGGCCTGACGGTAGCCTTGTAAGAGATGAGCTATTCGACCGAGCATCGCGGACACCACTATCATCATGCGCATAGCGTGTTGGCGGCAGTGTCCGGTCGGGCGAAGTAGCGAAACGCATACCAGGATTCGACAAGGCCCGCCGACGCGCACACCGCGAGCGGGCTTTTTTGCTGCACGCGGACCGGCTGACGCGAAACTCCGGAACAGCAAAGCACTATAGACATATCATTCAATAAGAGAGAGACCCACAATGGACGCACTGAATAACGCACCCGCAATTGACTTTGCCAAGATGGACGGCCTGGTCCCCGGCATTGTGCAGGATGTCAAGACCGGCGAGATGCTGATGCTCGGATTCCTGAACGAGACCAGCTACCGCAAGACGCTCGAGTCCGGCTTTGTGACCTTTTGGAGCCGCACCCGCCAGAAGCTGTGGATGAAGGGCGAGACCAGCGGCAACCGCCTGCGCATCGTCACCGCCAGTACCGACTGCGACAACGACGCGCTCCTCTTCCGTGTCATCGTCGAGGGCGACGGCCTGGTCTGCCACGAGGGAACCGTAAGCTGCTTCACCAAACCAATTACCGTTCCAAATTCCGCGGAGGCCAAATAATGGCGAACAAACTCAAGCTGGGAATTCCCAAGGGAAGCCTGCAGGACGCGACCATAGCCCTCTTCGAGCGCGCCGGCTGGCGCATCGCCGCCAACGGTCGCAGCTACTTCCCCGCCATCGACGACTCCGAGATCGAGTGCATGCTGGTGCGCGCGCAGGAGATGGCACGCTATGTAGAGCACGGCGCCCTCGACGCCGGCCTCACCGGCAACGACTGGGTGCAGGAAAACGAGACCGACGTGGAGTACGTCACCAGCCTTACGTACTCCAAGGTGAGCCGGCAAAAGGTGAAGTGGGTGCTCGCGGTACCTGAGGATTCGCCCTTCCAGAAGCCAGAGGACCTGGCGGGAAAGATCATCGCCACCGAGTTGGTGGAGTTTACCAAGCGGTACTTTGCGAGCCGGAACATTCCGGTGAAGGTGGAGTTTAGTTGGGGCGCGACGGAGGTCAAGCCTCCCACCCTGGCAGACGCCATCGTTGAGGTGACGGAGACAGGGTCGAGTTTACGCGCGAACCGCCTGCGCATTATCGAGACGCTAATGGAGAGCGAGACGCAGCTCATCGCCAACAAATCTGCCTACGCGGATGAGTGGAAACACAGCAAGATTGAAAACATCTCCCTGATGCTGAACGCCGCTATTGCAGCACAGGGACGCGTCGGACTGATGCTGAACGCGCGTAAGACCGATCTGGATAAGATAGTGGCGCAACTTCCCGCACTCAACTCGCCGACCGTTTCACACCTCAGCGACCCGTCGTGGGTCGCGCTCAACACTATTCTCGACGAGACGGTCGTCCGCGATGTCATTCCCCGGCTGAAGGCCGCCGGAGCAACCGGGATCGTCGAATATCCGCTCAGTAAAGTAGTTTTGTAACGGTTGAGGTTACAGATGAAATTGGTGCGAACATTTGGCCGGACCAAACAGGCCGCCGCGGCGCTGATCGAGATGATCGAACACCGCGGCGCGACCAATACGTCGAAGGTTGAGCCAATCGTGCGCCGCATCCTCGCGGACGTCCAATCCCGTGGTGATGTGGCTCTACGCAAATACGCCGCAAAACTCGATGGTCTACAGCCGGACACACCGCTGCTCGTCGCGCGCGAAGAAATGAAAGCCGCATGGAAGGCGACGGCGCCGGAATTACAGACAGCGATGAAGACCGCACAAGCAAATATCCGCACATTTGCAGAGGCGCAACGGCCGAACGAGTGGAATATCGCTGCTGCGGGCGTAAACACAGGGCAGATTGTGCGGCCACTGGAGAGCGTTGGATGCTATGTCCCGGGCGGTCGCTATCCGCTCCCCTCAACACTCCTGATGACAGTCACGCCCGCACAGGTTGCAGGAGTCGAACGTATCGTTGTTTGCTCGCCGAAGCCTGCAAAAGAGACTTTGGCGGCGGCTTGGCTGGCGTACGAGGATGCACGGGCGCTGGAGTTCTATCGCATCGGCGGGGCGCAGGCCATATCGGCGCTGGCGTATGGCACACGGACGATCGCCCGAGTGAACAAAATCGTCGGTCCGGGAAATCTATATGTGACTGCGGCGAAGATGCTGGTATCGCGGGAGTGCGGCATCGACATGCCGGCTGGCCCGACGGAGATTGTGGTCACCAGCGAGACAGGCAACGCGGCCGGAATTGCCGCCGACCTCGTCGCGCAGGCGGAACACGATCCCGAGGCGCTCGCCATATTAATAACAAGCAACGCCGCACTTGGCGAGGCTGTTAAGGTCGAAGTCAAGACCCAGTCGCAAGGGAATGCAATTGCGAATCAGTCGCTAACCACGCAGGGATTTATATTTGTAACTGAATCGACTACAGAAGCGCGTGGCCTGACGAATCGGCTGGCGCCGGAGCATCTCACTGTGGATGCTAACACGGACTTAAAGTGGGTGCGCAACGCTGGTTCGGTCTTCGTTGGCGATTATTCTCCGCAGTCGATGGGCGATTACGTATCCGGACCGAACCACGTTCTGCCCACCGGACGTGTAGGCCGCGTGCGCGGTGGCCTAAGCGTGCTGGATTTTCTGAAAGTTATCACCGTGCAGCAGTACACGCGCAAGGCCCTGCGCGCGATGGGGCCCCATGCGATCGTGCTGGCCGAGGCCGAGGGGCTGATGGGCCACGCACAGAGCGTGCGAGTGAGGATGCGATGACATCTACCACCAAAGTAGTTACAGATAATACAGATGCTACGGAATTTGTAACCAGAGTTGTTCCACGTCGCGCAGTTCTGGCTATGCCGGAGTATCATCCGCCGCTAGCCGGCCGCGATGCGCTGCGTTTGGACTTCAACGAGAATACCTTTGCCCCTTCGCCCAAGGTGCTCGAGCGGCTGCGTCAGGTGACGGCGGCGGGTCTGACCAAGTATCCCGAACGCGAGGGTGTGGAACGGATCGCGGCGGAGCACTTTAGACTTCGTGCGGACCAAGTTCTATTGACCAACGGATTGGACGAGGCTATTCACCTGATCTGCGCTGCGTTTCTAGAAGAAGACGACGAAGCGCTGATCTGCACGCCGACCTTCTTCATGTTTGAAGTCAGCGCGAGCATGATGACGGCACATGTGAAAAAGGTGCAGGCGGATGCGTCACTAGAGTTTCCATACGAGCGGTTTCTGGCGGCGATTACGCAGCGGACGAAGCTGATTCTGGTTGCATCTCCGAACAACCCGACGGGGGCGGTGGTGGGTCGCGAGCAACTGCTGGCGATCTGCGCGGCGGCCCCGCAGGCGGTGGTGATGGTGGATGAAGCGTATTACCACTTCTTCGGCGAGAGCCTGATGGCGGACGTGGGGAGGGTGCCGAACCTGATGATTGCGCGGACGTTCTCGAAGGCGTATGGGCTGGCGAATCTTCGCATCGGCTTGCTCGCGGGCAATGCGGAGCTGATGCAGTATGTGCGCAAGGTAAGTTCGCCATACAACGTCAACGGAGTGGCGTTGGACTGCCTGCCGGTGGCGCTCGCAGACGACGCATATGTCGCCTGGTATGCCGCGCAGGTGAACGCAGGCCGCGCCCGCATGATGGACGGTTTGCGCGCGATGGGTGTCGATTTCTTCCCCAGCCACGCCAACTTTGTGCTGATGAAGATCGGCGCAAAGCACGCGGAGCTTGTGCAGGCCATACGCTCACGCGGCGTGCTTCTGCGCGACCGCTCGACCGACCCTGGCTGCGATGGCTACGTACGCATCACCATCGGCGTGGAAGAGCATGTGACGCGCGGGCTGGCGGCGCTAAAGGAATCACTGAAAGAGATTGGATGGACCAAATGAGCGATGCGATACGAACAGGGACAATCCAGCGCGACACCACGGAGACAAAGATTGCGTTGACGCTCACAATCGACGGGCAGGGCGCGTACTCCGTTTCCACGGGCATACGCTTCTTCGACCACATGCTGGAACTGTTCACGCGCCACGGTGGCTTCGACCTGTCGCTCACATGCAAGGGTGACCTTGACGTCGATCAGCACCACACCGTCGAGGATGTGGGCATCGCGTTGGGCGAGGCCTTCGCCATTGCGCTGGGCGATAAAAAAGGCATTCTGCGCGCCGGATATTTCGTGATGGCGATGGACGAAACGCTCGCCGTTGCCGCAGTAGACCTCAGTGGACGCGTCGCATATGTCGTCGACGACCAAGTCACAGTGCCGCTGGTTGGCGACTTCCAGACCGAACTACTGCCGGACTTCTTCGATGGCTTCGCGCGCGGAGCCAAGGCCAACGTGCATGTGAAGACGATGTACGGCCGCAGTAACCATCACAAGATTGAGGCCATCTTCAAGGCCTTCGCGCGTGCCATGCGTGGCGCGTGCTCGCGCGATGAACGCATGCGCGATCTGTTGCCAAGTACAAAGGGGCTGCTGTGATTGCAGTCATTGATTACAAGGCGGGCAATCTGACGAGCGTGGTGAAGGCGCTCAGGTATCTCGATGAGCGCGATGTTGTGGTAACGCAGTCGCCCGATGTGGTGCGCAACGCGGATAAAGTTGTATTGCCCGGTGTTGGTCATTTTCAGGCCACGCAGTTGCTGGCCGATCTCGGCCTGACCGAAGCAGTACAGGAGAGTGTTGCGAAGGGTACGCCATTTCTGGGGATTTGTGTGGGATTGCAGTGGCTCTTTGAGGGCTCGACCGAGGCGCCGGGAACGCTGGGGTTGGGAGCGTTTGCAGGAATGTGTGAGCACTTCCCTGCTCTATATATAGATGTGGAATTGAAGTCGCCGCATGTGGGATGGAACTCGCTGGAGCAGATCAGGCCGGATACGCGGCTGCTGAAGGGCGTGAAGGAGGGGGCGTTTGTGTACTTCACCCACTCGTGGCGCGCTCCCCTTGTAAGCGGAACAGCAGCAGTTACAAATTATGGTGGAGCGTTTTCCTCGGCTGTCGAACGCGGCAATCTGATGGGAGTACAGTTCCATCCGGAAAAGTCCGCGGAGGTTGGGTTGCGGGTGCTGAAGAATTTTGTGGATTTGTAAGGCCGACCACGGATTTGCACGGATTTAACGGATTTGAACAGGCAAAGGCGAATACGGAGATTCTGGAGCTGCGCTCCAGAATGACAAGCTAATAGCAAATGCGGGGATTCTTCGCTCCGCTCAGAATGACAACGGTGAGATAGATGCTGACGAAACGAATAATCGCATGCCTGGATGTGCGCGGCGGACGCGTGGTGAAGGGCGTGCAGTTTGTCGATATCGTCGACGCGGGCGACCCTGCCGAACTCGCGCATCGCCATGCAGCGGCAGGCGCGGACGAGATCGTGCTGCTGGACATTACGGCAACACACGAGGGCCGCGGCACGTTGTTGGACACGGTGCGGCGTGCGGCGGCGAAGTTGTTTGTGCCATTCACGGTGGGTGGCGGGATCGGATCTGCCGAAGACGCGGAGGCGGTGTTTACCGCGGGCGCGGACAAGGTGAGCATCAACTCGGCGGCCATTGCGCGACCGCAACTGATCGGCGAAATCGGCGCCAGCTTTGGCGCGCAGGCCGTCATTGTCGCCATCGATGCGCGACGCGGAACGAAGGGCGTGGAAGACGCCGAAGTCTACGTCAGCGGCGGTCGCAAGCCGGCAGGATTGCGCGTGCTGGAGTGGGCGCGGGAGGCGGAGGCGCGCGGGGCGGGCGAGATTCTGCTGACCAGCATGGATACGGACGGAATGCGCGACGGCTTCGATTGCGAACTGACTGCGGCGGTTAGCGAGGCGGTACAGATTCCCGTGATTGCAAGCGGCGGCGCGGGTTCGGCGGAGCACTTTGCCGATGTCTTTGGGCTTGGCCCACATGGGGGCAAGGCGGATGCAGCATTGGCCGCCAGCATATTCCACTTCGGCGTGACAAGCTCGCGCGAGTTGAAGGTGCAGCTTGCACAGGCAGGCGTGAGCGTGAGGCTGCCATGCTGATTCCTTCGATCGATCTGATGGGCGGGCGGATTGTGCAGTTAGTACAGGGCGAGAAGCTGAAGCTGGCCTTCGACGACTTCGAGTACTGGATCAAGCGCTTCTCGAAATATCCTCTTGTCCAGTTGATCGATCTGGATGCCGCGATGCGACAGGGCGAAAACTATGCTCTGATCGAAATGATCTGCGGGCGGTTGCCGTGCCAGGTGGGCGGCGGGCTGAAGACGGCGGAGGATGGGCGCAGGCTGCTGGATGCCGGGGCAAAGCGCGTGATCTATGGATCGAGTTTGTTTGGCGCGGATGATACAGAAATCCCTACCTCAGAATCGAGACATGGGGCACCCACTTTGGTGAGCAAGCGACGGCACAGGGTGATTCGGCTGGAGTTTGCCGGGGAGTTGAAGCGCGCGCTGGGTGAGGCGGCGCTGTGCTTCGCTGTCGATACGAAGGGTGGGCGCGTGGCGGTGAAGGGATGGAAGGACTCGGTGGACCTGACGCCGGAGGAGGCTGTGACCTGGCTGGAAGACTCGTGCGCGGCGTTCCTCTACACGCATGTGGACACCGAGGGTACGATGCAGGGATTTCCGCTGGATGTTGCGGCCACTCTGCGCGCCACGACGGCGAAGCAGTTGATTGTGGCAGGCGGGATCAAGGAGCGCGCGGAGGTGGATGCGCTGGATGCAATGGGCGTGGATGCGGTCGCGGGCATGGCGGTATACTCGGGCGCAATGGAAGCGTAACTCGGAGGTTGCATGGAGTATGTGAATCTTGGCAGGACCGGGGTGAAGGTTTCACGCATTTGTCTGGGGTGCATGTCGTATGGTGTGCCGCCGGCAGGGCCGATGCGGCCTGGAAGCAACGAATGGAGTCTCAACGAAGAGCAGAGCCAGCCGTTCTTTCGCCAGGCGTTGGATGCGGGAATCAACTTCTTCGATACAGCGAATGTATATGCGACCGGGGACAGCGAACGAGTATTGGGACGCTTCCTGAAAGCAAACGCGAAGCGCGAAGACACGGTGATCGCGACCAAGCTGAATGGCGTGATGCGCGATGGACCGAACGGCGGCGGGCTTTCGCGCAAGGAGATTTTCTTCGAGATCGATGAGTCCCTGCGGCGGTTGGATACGGACTACGTCGATCTGTACCAGATCCATCGCTGGGACAAAACGACGCCGATCGAAGAGACGCTGGAGACGTTGAATGATTTGGTGCGAGCTGGGAAGGTGCGATACATCGGTGCCTCGTCGATGTGGGCGTGGCAGTTCTCGAAAGCACTGTACACGTCGGAGAAGCACGGGTGGGCGAAGTTTGTGACCATGCAGCCGCACTATAACCTGCTGTACCGCGAGGAGGAACGCGATATGCTGCCTCTGTGTCTCGATCAAGGCGTCGGTGTGATTCCGTGGAGCCCGCTGGCGCGCGGCAAGCTGGCGCGACCCTGGGAGGCGGAGACGACCAAGCGATCGGAGTCGGACGGATTCGGCAAAACGCTGTACTCGAAGACTGCGGATGCGGACAAGCGCGTGGTGGACCGTCTCGGCGAGGTGGCGGCTGCGCGTGGAGTGCCGATGGCGCAGGTGGCGCTGGCTTGGCTGCTGGCGAAGCCAGCAATCACAGCGCCGATTGTGGGCGCAACCAAGCTTCATCATCTGGAGGACGCGGTCGCGGCGGTCTCGTTGAAGCTTACGGCAGAGGAGATCAAGTCGCTGGAAGAGCCGTACGCGGCGCACCCGGTGGTTGGGCTGAGCTAGTTCCCCGCGTCGCTGGCGGAGATGGCGTAGTAGCCTGATCGGGTCTGAATATTGAGCTTGCCGCAGTTGAGGTAGATTTTGCGGAATGTCCCATCGGCCTTGGCGTTGGTGGGGATGTAGCTGAGCAGGTACTGGGTGCGCAATTCGTCCTTGATCTGGTTGAGGGCGTCCTCCAGCTTTCTGCCGTCGTGGCCCACATTGATGACGCGGCCGCCGGTATCGGAGGTCAGCTTGTCCATGTCGCGGTCGCCAACGGGGGCTCCCACGCTGAATTGCAGTTGGCGATCGGCGATCAAGATTACATAGATAATAACGTTGGCCTTCTGCGCGGCTTCAGTCGCGGACTTCAGCGTCTCCTGCGAGCCCTGGTCGCCGCCGTCGGTCATTAGCACCAGCACCTTGCGGCCGGCCTCCTGTGCGAGTTTGTCATGGGCTGCAAGGTAGACCGCGTCGAACAGCAGCGTTCCGCGCGGCGGGGCGTTGCCGGTGACGGAGCCGTATGTGGCCCCGGTGTTGATCGTTGCCTTGTTCAGTGCTCGGCTGATCTCGCTCGCACGGTTGGTATAGTCGGCCAGCAGGTCGATGTTGATGTCGAAGGAGATGAGGAAGGCCTCGTCCTTGGGGGTGAGGACATCGCGGAGGAACGTCGCTGTCGACTCCTGCTCCAGCGGAAGCACATGCTGCTGCGAGCCGGAGGTGTCCAGCAGTATTCCGATCGTCAACGGCAGTTTCTCTTCCTGGGTGAAATTCTTGATGGTCTGCGGGACCTTGTCCTCGGCGACGACGCAATCGCTCTTGGCCAGGTTGGTGATGAAGCCGTCCTTGTCGCGCGCCGAGAAGTATAAGTTCACCAGGTTGACGTTGATGTTGAGCGTCTGCGTATCGATGTCCTCGGCTGCCGGACCGGGAGCGTCCGTGGCTGGCGGCGGAGCGCCGGGCGAGGGCGCTTCCTGGGCGAGCAGTGGGTGGGCGTGCAGGATCGAAGCGTGCAAGGCCGGGGCATGCGAGGCGGTCAGCGGATGAACCGAGAGCAGAGCCAGTGAGAGCGGAACTGCGGCGAGCAGGGAGATACGCATAGCTCATTAGACGACGGAAAAGGCACCGAGGCAGCGATTTTTCGTCGCGAACCTGTGGACGCACATCCAATGGAGGCGTTGCGGCAAATCGACCTGGGCGCAGGAGGCATCTAACCGGATGGGCACCGGTCGCGGTACCGCCGGGCCACGAGGGGAAGAGGTGCGTGCGTCGCTGGTACTCCGATGCGTGCCGCTGGTAGTCTCATTAGAGGAACAACATGGGGGTCTTCGAGTTGAGCAATCGCGTATTGGCAGGATCGCTGGCATTGGTGATGCTTGGCGCGCAGGCTGGGCAGGCGGGGAAGGCACAAGCCACCGCGCAGACGCAGCCGCAGCAGGCAATTCCGGATGCACCCAGCCCTCATGCGGTGCTACCCAACCTCGGCTCGGTGACACCGGGCCAGGGAACGGCATCCACGTCGACCGTCGAAACGGCGGTTCCGGCTCCCTCTGCGGTCACTGCTCCGATCCAGCCGGCGGAAAGCGGGTCGCAGCCCATCCCCACCGAGGCACCGCCGGAAGCGGACGTCCGGGCCGAAGCCACTCTGCATGTGCAGGTCAACTACGTCGAAGTTCCCTTCAGCGTCAAGGATGCAAAGCAACATTATGTGGCTGGACTAACCCGGAATGATGTGCAGATCTTCGAAAACGGGAACTTGCAGCGCATCGTCTACTTCACACCCGATTTTCATGCCCTGTCGGTGGCGCTGGTAATCGACCAGAGCATGACCTACGACAATATGCTGCGGGTGGACGACTCTCTGGGCGCATTGCAGGACGCCTTTACCAAGTACGATGAGGTTGCTCTGTTCAAGTACAATAACGGCCCCAGCATGGTGACCGATTTTACCGGGGCGCAGAGCGCGCGCCTAACCGATGCGATCTCAATCTCCAAGGGATCGGGGCGCGAGCCGCTGATGGCCGGCAGCCTGAGCGGGCCGATGTCGCAGACCACCGTCATCAACAACCAGAACTTCGACCCCAACACGGCTGCGGTACGCGGCCAGACGGGGATCCAACTCTCCGCGCCCAGGGAGGTACACACGCTGAACGACGCCATCCTGGAGGCCGCGAAGTCCCTCAGTAACCGGTCCATCGAACGCCACCGCGTCATCTACGTCATCTCCGATGGCAAGGAGTACGGCAGCGTAGCCAAGACCAAGGACGTGATCAAGTACCTGCAGGCCAACAATATCGAAGTGGATGGAACATTGGTAGGCGACTCTGCCCTGCCGGTGATCGGTTTTCTCGACCGCATACACCTGCCTGACACCATGCACGACAACATACTGCCGCAGTATGCGCATGCCACTGGCGGGAACTTCGACGCGGAGTTCCGCATTGGCGGGATCGAGAGGAGCTTTGCCAAGATCGCCGGTGAGGTGCGCAACCGGTACACCCTGGGCTATAACACGCCGGAGCCGCCCATTGACGGCAAATACCGCACGCGCGAAGTGCGGGTGCTCAATCATGGGAACGACCTGACAATTCTCACCGCCCCGGGCTATTGGCCATCGGCGGTGGAGAACCGGCCTCGGCCCACCCCCGCACAGTAAGCGATGAATCGTCTGCTCGGCGGCAACGCTTTGTTTGCGCTATCAGCCGCGGCCCTGTGGGGCGGCAGCGACTTCTCCGGCGGCATGGGGGTGAAGAGCGCGGGCGGCGGAGTTCGCGCTGCGTTGCGCGTGGTGCTGCTGAGCCACGCCACCAGTTTTATCGTTCTGGTAGTCCTTGCCCGCCTGCACGGCGACGCCGCTCCGCACGGCGCACTGCTGGCTTGGGGATTGGCCGCTGGCGTCTTCGGCGGGCTTGCGCTGACAGCCTTTTACATTGCACTCTCGCGCGGCGCGATGGGCGCCTCTGCCGCAGTCAGCGGTCTTCTGGCCGCAGCCATTCCCGCCACCCTGACGCTGTGGCGGCAGGGTTCGCCCGGCGAATATCCCCTGCTTGGATTTGCCGTGGCGGCACTGGCCATCTGGATGATCGCAGCCAGCCCCGACGCCGGACGTTCAGGCGCATCAGAGAGCGCTGCCGAACGCCAGTCCGCACGCCAGACTATGGCGATGGCGATGTTCGCCGGTGCCGGCTTTGGCTTCTATTTCATCGCGCTGAAGATGGCGAACGCCACCGGTGTCCTGTGGCCCATGGCGACCGCCCGAATTGGCAGCCTCAGCATCTGCACTCTGCTGTTTCTGGGGCTACAACTGCGGCCTGCGCAGCCCACCGAAGCGCGTGTCAGGCTTAACCGCGGGGCCGTGGGATGGGCGTTGGCAACCGCGTTACTGGATACATCCGGCAATCTGTTGTTTGTGGCCGCGACACGCATGGGCCGGTTGGATGTCGCCGCAGTGCTGGCCTCGCTGTATCCGGCTTCGACCATCCTGCTGGCGGCGCTTGCGTTGGGCGAGTGGCCCACCCGGCGACAAGCACTGGGAATGGCCGCAGCAGTGGTCGCTGTTGCACTGATCGCGATGTAGAGATGAAGTTTGTCCCCGGGTGTTGTTCCAGGTTCAATTGAATAGAGTCTTCGGAGTTGGTTTCCAGCTTACTTGATGACTACTTCGTTCTGGGCCTTCTGCTCCGCCGCCAGGCGTGCCTCGGCTGCGATCTTTGCCTCGGCGGCCAGTTTGGCCTCCTGATATGCCTTGGCCTCCAGCTCTTCCTTCTTCTTTTTCTCGTCCGAATCGTCTTCCTCGACGCCCTTCAGACCAGCTTTGAAGCCGCGCAGGCCCTCGCCCAGACCTTTGCCCAGTTCCGGCAGCTTCTTGCCTCCGAAGAGCACAATCACGATGAGGCCAATCACGAGCAGATGCATTGGTTGAAACAGGTCGCCCATAGGAACTCTCCTTGCAGGATTGGGCGTACGCACGACGCCGGACTGCACCTAATATTGTCGCACACCTCGCCCTGGCTGACAGCAGGTATCCGCGAGTGAGCCGTCACAGCGAGACGATCCTTCGCACTACACTAACAGTGTGCCCAATTCCTCCACGGAAAAGCTGCGACCGACACCGCCGAAGCAGCGGTTTGTTCAGCGCCTCGCCCTGGCAGTTGTTCCACCGCTGGCCGCTCTTCTGATCCGGCTGCTGGGGATGACGCTGCGCTACGAGGACCGGGCGGAACCGGGGGTAACGCAGGGGTACATGATTCCCGGACCGGTAGTGTTCGCGTTCTGGCACCGCAGCCTTCTGGCCTGTGTGTACCGCTTTCGCAATTTGGACATCGCCATCCTGATCAGTGCGAGCTTCGACGGAGAGCTGATTGCGCGGACAGTGGAGTTGCTGGGATTCAAAGCAGTGCGCGGATCGAGTTCACGAGGCGCCGCCGCGGGGCTGCGCAACATGCAACAGGCGTACGCCGAGGGGCACCGTTGCGCATTTACTGCCGACGGTCCACGAGGCCCCGTCTTCGTCGCCAAACCGGGAACCGCGCTGCTGGCGAACTCCGTCGGCCAACAGGCGGCTGACGGCAAGCCAAGCGGAACCTGGGTCGGCTGCTTTTACGCGCTGCCCGACCGCGCCTGGCAGCTCCGATCCTGGGACCGATTCCTGATTCCCAAGCCGTTCTCGCGCGTGGTGCTCACCTGGCCCGCGCACATTCCAGCCAGCGAGGTCACCCCGGAGACGGTGCAGGCCGCGCTTGACCGTGCTGTGCAGATGGCCACGGAAGAGGTCTGAACGAGTGTTTGAGATTGCGTCAGGGAATAGTCCATCGCTCTATAACCATCTCCTACGGGCTAAGGTCTGTGCCGTTAAAAACATGAACTTATTCTGAGGTTCCCTGGTGCTTGTTTCGGATTTCAATTACGACCTGCCTGAAGAGCTCATCGCCCAGCATCCTCCTGCCCAGCGCGGCACGAGCCGGATGCTGGTGATGGATCGCCGCACCGGCGCACTGACCGACGCCATGTTCCGGGACCTCCCGCAGCTGCTCCAGCCCGGCGATCTACTCGTCCTCAACGACTCACGCGTGCTACCCGCGCGCCTCTATGCAACACGCGGCAGCGGGGCCACCCGTGCCGCCACCCGCGCGCCAGCCGATCCATCCCAGCCTTCGGGCTTGATCGAAGTCCTGCTCACCGAAGAGATTGACGGCCCCACCTACCCCAGCGGGAGCCTCTGGCGCTGCCTGGTGAAACCAGCGCGCAAGGTCCGGCCCGGCGAGACGCTCCTCTTTTTCGAGACCAGCCAGGAGGGCGACGCGCAGACCCGCTCCCCCGAGCCTGTGCTTACCGCCGAGGTCCTTGCCTCGGGCGCATTCGGTGAGCGCACCCTGCGCTTCGCCTCTGTCGACGACTTCCAGGCCACGCTGGCGCGCATCGGCCACATGCCGCTGCCGCCGTACATCCGGCGCAAGCAGGCACAACAGCCGGATACGGCGGAGGACCGCGAGCGCTACCAGACCGTCTACTCGCATCAGCCCGGTTCCGCCGCCGCGCCCACTGCCGGTCTGCACTTCACGCCCGAGATTCTGGCTGCGCTTAAGGTGCGTGGAGTGGAGATTGCCTACCTCACGCTGCACGTCGGCCTTGGGACCTTCCAACCCGTCCGTGTCTCATCGCTGGCCGATATCCATCTGCACGCCGAGCGCTATATGCTTCCAAAGGCCACGGCCGACGCGCTCAACCGTGCCCTAGCCGAAGGCCATCGCATCATCGCCGCCGGAACTACCACCACACGCGTGCTGGAGCACATCGCCGAGCAGGGCCACATTTCACCGCACTCTGGCTCGACCTCCATCTTCCTCGCTCCGGGCCATCGGTTCCGCATCCAGGGTGGCCTTTTGACCAACTTTCACCTCCCTGAATCCACACTACTTATGCTCGTCGCCGCCTTTGCCAGCGACACGGATAACACAGACCGGACGACGGACAACGGTCCCGACCGCGGTCGCCAGACCATCCTGGCCGCCTATGCGCACGCTATTCACCAGCAATATCGCTTCTACTCCTATGGCGACTGCATGTTGCTGCTCTGAGCCGGTTGCGTCCTAATCCCAGCCTTTGGGCGGAGTTTTCAGGCTGGGATTGCATGTATTTCCCCTATTTCCAGCGGTTTTTCCACTGCTGGACGGCTTTTCCACTTTCCCACCTCTCTCCACAATCCCTGCACCATGTCTGCGCCTTGACCTGCCTTCCATCCCACCCTACGCTCGTACAGTGGCGCTTGATCTACGCCGCACTGTCGCAGATAACTCAATTCGGTTGTATCGCGAAGGTGACGTTCGCAGGCCGAGAAAATCCGCTTGCGTTGCGGTCATACGAAGAATTCCACAGCAGTTTCCGGGCATTTTTTATCGCTTGCTTCGGAACACGGCCCAAAACGGGAGTATTTGCAAAGACAACACAATATCTTGTGCTTTATACTTGACAGACCCCACGGAGGGCGGTACTTTCACGATTGCGTAACACAAATCGTCGGTGAGCTGACGAACTCAAAAGTACCAGGCAAGACAGGCCCGCAATTCCCTCCAACGTACTGCGGTCACGCCGTTGCGGTCTCCGCAGTGTCAGAGGACGAGGTAGACCCAGCGCACGCAACATTTTTATAAGGAATGGATCGTATCTGCCTAAGCAGCATAGGCGCGTACGCGCCGTTCCCCGGATTCAGAGTTCAGGATCGCTTCTCAGAAACACCGGGGCCCCTTGCAGCACAAGAACCGCCGCCAGAACGATCTGGCAGCCTGTAGAAGGAGATTTTTTCCGATGAACACGATCCAAACCCACAGCGATGCGATCCAACACTACGCGACCCTGAACGGGACTGCTGACGCCACCGCGCGGCCCGCCGCCGCATCCCGCGCTCCCGGCCTCTCATTCTCGCGCCACTTCACCCGGCCCGGCATCTCTCCCTTTGACGAAGTAACCTGGGAGCTGCGCGACGCAGTCATTCAGGACTACAAGGGCCGCGTCATTTTTGAGCAGAAAAATGTTGAAGTTCCCGCCGACTGGTCTATGACCGCGACCAACATCGTCGCGTCGAAGTACCTGCACGGACAAGTGGGCACGCCGGAGCGAGAGAGTGGTGTGCGCGCTCTGATCACGCGCGTCGCCGAGAGCATTCGCGACTGGGGCGTCAGCGGAGGTTACTTCGCCACGCCAGCCGACGCGGGCACCTTCTTCGCCGAACTCAGCCACCTGCTGCTGAACCAGAAGGTCGCGTTTAACTCCCCGGTCTGGTTCAACGTGGGCTGCGACCGGTTGGAGCCAAACTCCGACGCACAAAACTGGCACTGGAACCCCGCCACCGGAAAGATCGAGTTCTCCGTCACGGGCTATAGAAAGCCGCAGTGCTCCGCCTGCTTCATCAACTCGGTCAACGACTCGCTGGACTCGATCCTCACACTGGCCAAGACCGAGGGAATGCTCTTCAAATGGGGATCGGGCGCGGGGTCGAACCTCAGCTCGATTCGCGGATCGATGGAGACTCTGAGCGGCGGCGGCACAGCAAGCGGACCACTCTCCTTCATGCGCGGGTTCGACGCCTTCGCCGGGGTCATCAAGAGCGGTGGCAAGACGCGCCGCGCCGCCAAGATGGTAATCCTCAACATCGACCATCCGGATATTGAGGACTTCATCGAGTGCAAGGTAAAGGAAGAGACCAAGGCCTGGCACCTGGTGCAGGCGGGCTACGACGGCTCCGGGCCGGACTCCGAAGCCTACAGCTCCATCTTTTTCCAGAACGCCAACAACAGCGTGCGCGTCACCGATGAGTTCATGCAGGCGGTCGAGTCCGACGGCAGCTTTACCACCTGCACAGTCAAGGGCCACGAGCCGGTGAAGGAGTACCGCGCGCACGACCTGATGCACAAGATTGCCAAGGCCACCTGGCTCTGCGGCGACCCGGGGATGCAGTTTGACGACACCGTAAACCGCTGGCACACCAGCAAGAACACGGCACGCATTAACGCTTCCAATCCGTGCAGCGAGTACATGTTTCTGGACGACTCTGCCTGCAACCTGGCCAGCTTCAACCTGCTCAAGTTCCTCACTCCGGGCGGCCAGTTCGACATAGCCGCGTACCGCCATGCGATCGCCACGGTCACCACCGCGATGGAGATCATCGTGGACGCCGCAGGGTATCCCACAGAGCAGATTGCGAAGAACTCACACGACTACCGTCCACTAGGGCTGGGCTATGCCAACCTTGGCGCGCTGCTGATGGCTTTCGGCCTACCCTACGACTCCGACGCTGGCCGCGACTTTGCCGCCACACTCACCGCCATCCTCTGCGGCGACGCATACTGGCAGTCCGCACGCATCGCCGAAACCTGCGCTCCGCTCGGCGCGGCCACACCCCTCACTCAGCAGACAGAGATCTCCGGAGGTGCCTGCCCCGGCTTTTACGTCAATCGCGAACCATTCCTGGACGTCATCCGCATGCACCGCGCCGAGGTGAATAACATCGGAAAGGCAACCGCCGCCAGACCACGCTCGGCATCTGAGCCATTCCATGTACCCCAGCTCGACCAGCTAATCGCCGCCAGTCGCCACGCCTGGGACGGAGCGCTCGCCCACGGCGAACGCCACGGCTACCGCAACTCTCAGGTCACGGTGCTGGCGCCCACCGGAACGATCGGCTTCATGATGGACTGCGACACCACCGGCATCGAACCGGACCTCGCCCTGGTGAAGTACAAGAAGCTGGTCGGTGGAGGCATGATTAAAATCGTCAACTCCACTGTCCCCTCCGCTCTCATCAAGTTGGGCTACTCGGAGGAGCAGATCAACACCATCGTCAGCTACATCGACGCCACCGGCACCATCGAGGGCGCGCCGGGCATTAAGCCGGAGCACCTTGCTGTCTTCGATTGCAGCTTCAAACCCGCCAAGGGGACGCGTTCCATCCACTATATGGGGCACATCAAGATGATGGCAGCCGCCCAACCGTTCCTGTCGGGCGCGATCTCGAAGACGGTGAACCTGCCGCAAGACTGCTCGGTCGACGACATCGCCGAGGCCTACATGGAGGCATGGCGCAGCGGCATCAAGGCGGTTGCGATCTACCGCGACAATTCCAAGGGCACGCAGCCGCTGAACGTCTCCGCGCAGACCGACGACAAGAAGGGCACCCGAGCCGTCGCCTCTGCGGTTAATGCCGTCAACGAAGATGCTTCGCTGCTCAGCGAGGCCCAGAATCCGCGCACTTCACCCGAAGCTGCGGAGGCGCTGGCCGCCGCCTCCGCCAAGCTCACAATTCTGGAGGCGGCCAACGCCGCCCTCACGCGCGAGTTGACACAGATCCTCGCTGCCAGCACCCAGAACGTCGACGCAGCCGACGCCCAGGCCCCGCCGCGCGCCAGTCGCCATCGCTTGCCCGGCGAGCGCGCCTCGGTCACGCACAAGTTCACCATCGCCGGCCATGAGGGTTACATTACCGTCGGCCTCTACCCCAACGGCTCGCCCGGCGAGATCTTTATTCGCATGGCTAAGGAAGGCTCCACGGTCTCCGGCCTGATGGACAGCTTTGCCACCGCCATCTCCATCTCGCTACAGCATGGCGTCCCACTGCGCGTGCTCTGTGAGAAGTTTGCCCACACCCGCTTCGAGCCCTCGGGCTGGACTGGCAATTCGGAAATCGGCTTTGCCAAGTCCATCATGGACTACATCTTCCGCTGGATCCAGATTCGCTTCCTCTCCGGCCATCAGCTCGACCTCTTCGCCAACATGACCCCCGCCCAGAACAGCGACAGCTCCGTCCAACCCTCCACCCCGAACGCCGCCACTGCCATCTCGGAAGACGCGGCTACGGATGGCAACGAAACTACGGCTGGCCCTACGCCCTCGGGTTCAGGCGAAGCTGTCCGCGCCGCGGTGTCCGTTATTGGCGTGGGCGGTGGGGTCTGGGGCGATGCCATGCCGGGGCGGGGTACGGTCGTCCTCATAGTGACTGTGAGCGCCGTTCTGACTGGGTGCCGTATGGCGGCGGCTGCCATTGT
>Ga0364860_10449_pt1 | contig 25712 bp, 16 predicted proteins | sample ExccelAu500001D4_FD_206916 | JGI IMG/M metagenome (GOLD analysis project Ga0364860, IMG submission 206916) | Enriched cells from Trout Bog Lake Hypolimnion, Wisconsin, USA - BchlTB.Aug20.5000.01 .D4 | ecosystem: Environmental > Aquatic > Freshwater > Lake > Hypolimnion/Profundal zone | place: USA... | reverse complement strand
TCATCTGCCCGCATTGTGGGAAGGCATTTAAGATTGACGAGGCTGCGTACTCAGATATTCTGAAACAGGTTCGCAATAGCGAGTTTGAACAGCAACTGCATGAGCGGCTTGAACTGGCTGAACTAGACAAGCGCAATGCTATCGAACTCGCTGAAACTAAGTTTGCTAGCGAATCTCATAAAACTGTTGCATCCAAGGATGCCGAGATTCAAGAGTTAAAAGCCAAGCTGGATACCGGCGATGTTGCTCAAAAACTTGCTGTGGCCGAGGCCCTCAGTGTCGTCGAAAAAGAACGCGATACGCTTGCGAACCAGCTGGAGCAGGCAAAGCATGACAACCAGGCCGCCTCCCAACTAGCCGATGCGAGACTTGTCAACGAGCTGCAAAGTACTGCCGCCGCAAAGGAGGCAGAGATTCAAGCCCTAAAGGCCAGCCTCAATAACATTAAGATTGAGCAAAAACTTGCGATCACCGAGGCGGTTACCTCAGTCGAGAGAGAGCGCGACGCACTGAAAAACGGGCTTGAGCGAGCAGAGCTTGAAAAGCAACTGGCCGAGAAGTCGCTCAAGGACAAATACGAGACGCAGATCAAAGATCGAAATGACGAAATAGAGCGCCTCCGAGATATGAAGGCTCGTCTATCCACGAAGATGATTGGTGAGACCCTGGAGCAGCACTGCGAAACGGAATTTAACCGCATTAGGGCAACAGCATTTCCGAGAGCGTACTTTGAGAAGGATAACGACGCACGGACTGGAAGCAAGGGTGACTATATATTTCGCGACTCGGACGAATCTGGGACTGAGATCGTCTCAATCATGTTTGAAATGAAGAATGAGAGTGATCTAACTACATCCAAACAGAAGAATGAAGACTTTCTAAAGGAGCTTGATAAGGATCGCACTGAAAAGGGGTGCGAATACGCCGTACTAGTCACACTTCTTGAGTCAGAGAGCGAGCTATACAACACCGGGATTGTCGATGTATTTCATCGCCACCCAAAGATGTACGTTATCAGGCCACAGTTCTTCATTCCAATCATCACCCTCCTAAGAAATGCAGCGATGAACTCGCTCAAATATAAAACTGAGCTTGCTCTCGTGAAAACTCAGAATGTTGATATTACGAATTTTGAAAACGAGCTTGAAACCTTCAAGACTGCATTTTCCAAGAACTATGATCTGGCAGCCAAACGTTTTCAAACGGCAGTTGATGAGATCGACAAGTCTATAGACCATCTTCAGAAGACAAAGGAGGCTCTACTGAATACTGATCGAAACCTACGTCTTGCAAACGATAAGGCACAGGATGTAACAATCAAAAAGCTGATACGAAGCAATCCGACGATGGAGGCTAAGTTCGCTGAGCTCAAGAATCAGAACCTTTCCGACAAGGAATGAATTGAATAATAAGTGGCAGCAGCAAGGCTAAGTGGGTACTCGACCCACCAGATCTAAATAGATCGAGATTGCTGTAATTGGGTAAACCTGAGAAGATGAATGACTCAATAAATACCCCTAAATATGACCTCAGAACTATTTCAATCTAAAGCCGTATACACGATTATTCCCCAGCAGAATATAAGTGATGCTTACCTCAATGACGGGAATGGCCAATTGGTCGAAAAAAAGATTTGGGCTACTGCCAGCGCTGATTTCAAATTGCTTGCCAATAATGAAAAGATGGCTCTATTGCTTGCCAGTGCCAGCAACATTATTGGGGTGGAGTGGATTGCACAAATCGACGATATACACATTGATAAAGCTGAAAATACTACAACCGTCAATTTCTCCAAGTTAACAAAACTATCATCCACCTATAAATTGAGCAGCATCAAGTTACGTAATGGTACTTCGCTTAGCTCTAACCATATTCGCCCCTATGTTTTAACCGTTTTACCTAAATCATTGTTTCCAATCATTGAGAACTGGAAACCGCAGAAGTACCCGCTACCACGGGTTACCGAATCTGATGGAGTGCCTTCATATTGGGTGATGAAGGGCAATCCCCGTGAAAATCAATGGAATCTAATACTTATCCCAGGCGAGGAGGCTACCTGGCATACCGGTAAACCTCCACGTAGCTGGACCAAGGGGGACAGAATATTTTGCTGGGAGTCGTCACCCGCACGTCGTATGGTTGGTTTTGCAGAACTGATCAATCCCAATGAAGGCCACGATAAAAATGGCCATCGATTGTTTCAAATTCGATACCTATCTAGCCCCCTGGATTACCAAGTGACCATTGATGATCTTAGGCTAAAAGAGGAACTTAAGGAATGTAGCTTCTTAAAGAGTGGTGCGGCCGGAACCGTTTTTCCAATTACGCGAGACCAAGCAACGGTAATTTATCAGTTAATTTTTCAGCAGTGCGAAGTTAAACAAAATATCTGGCCTGACCTCCTTAAGGACTCCGCAGCAGACTTTCCAGATGTTGATGATTTTCCAGTTGGCCAAGAAGGGCGGAAGCGACTTGTTCAACACTTTCGCAGGGAACGTAACGGTGCAATTATTAAAAGAAAGAAGGAGCAGGTACTTCAATCTTTCGGAAAAATAACGTGTTCAATTTGTGATTTTGACTTTGGAAAGATTTATGGGGAATTAGGAAAGAACTTTTGTGAGGTTCATCACCTAATACCTCTTGCGGAAGGTGATGAGGCCAGAGAAACAAATCTTTCCGACCTGATTGTTATTTGCTCAAACTGTCATCGGATGATTCATAAACTGCCAAATAAAGACTCCTTGCAAGAACTAAGATCGCTTATTGAAAAGAATATGAAGGGCAGCAGTTAGCCAATCCTATTTGAGTCATGAAACGACAGTGCATGACTAGGGAATCAAACCTCATAAAAAGAAAACCCCGCAGGGCAATCTGGAAAGCTCACATTAAAGTAAGACTCGCTCCAGCCGTTTACGAGGCTACTGCGATACTACCAAAAGATTGGATGGCGCGTGTTCATCGCGTGCAAAATAACAATACCAATGGTCGAGTGGGGCACTGCCTTGATGTGCTTGATCTCTTTCTTGCAAAAGCTGCGGTAGGGCGGGATAAGGATCGAGACTTTTGTTTGGAGAACGCTACGCGCAATGATTCGAAACTGGGACAAAGCATTACGGGATGTGGGTCACAACATTCTACAAGAGTGACCTGTTAATGAAGAGCAAAATATAAGAGATATCCAATCGGAACAATACTAACTACGGCGAGAATTAAAAGAAAGCTTATTTTCTTGTTTAAGTTAGCGGTAGTGATGGCAATTAGTTCAGCCACCTCACGAAAACCTTCGGAATTTTTTTGTTGGGTATCTTTTGAATTTAATTCAATTCTTTCCTTAATTGAAATTAACTCCCCCCTGACAAACGTTTCATAGCGGGTTAATGCTAGATGCAATTCTGCTTTCAGCAGTTGCTCTAGCACCGCTGACTGGGCCTGCAATGCGGATAGATGGTCTGCCAAGCCATTTTTAAGGCCTTCGACTACTGAAGACAGCCCGTTCCTCAGAGCACTTTCATTGCTTTCGATTGTGCTTATGATTTCGCCGGCCAAGGGAATCAATTTCTCTGCCGCCCCATCAAGGCGCCTTGAGCTTTCATTTTGCTCTGTAACGACCGTAGAAAGCCCCTGGTTAAGTTGCTCTACCGACTTTATCAAAGCAGATATTTGCACAATATTTTTTACTTCGCGCTCAAATTCAGTCAGCACTTTTTCAGCTCTATTGGTATCCATATGACATGCCTTTCATGACGCTTCTTATATCGGAAACATACTTGTCTAAATATACGGTTTCTGTAAATTCTATTGGCCAAGAATCATATATTTTTTTTGCAAAATACCGTGATGAGTCAACAGATATGAGATCTTGAGTTATTTTTTTCTTCACCTCATCCGGAACATCACGACCTACGTCCAATACAAAATCAATTAAATCCGACCTCTCTTGCCATGAATTTGCTCTGCGACTCAATTGGGTTAAAAGCCTCTTACCGCTATCGTAAGGCTCGTACTCACCAAGGGCTGCCTTCACAACAACACTCATGACATCTAACGCCGTATTTGATTCGTAACTTTCAAGTAACCTATTTATCATCGCCTTTAGGGCAATTAAATGCTCCTTATTAGCTTTGGCAGTCAATCCCGGTTTACCATCACCATCCTCGATAGCATTGAAGAAAAGTTTCTTCCAGTCTGGCGCAAGCTCAATGCCGCCATCAACAAACCTATTGAGCCAGTTAGTTCTATTGTCAATTTGGAAACAACCCTCTAATGCCACCCGGAAATCTTCCGGCTTGCTTTCATCAAAATTTGAACAAAGCTTGTATACATTTAACAACGACTGTCGACGAGCGTAATTGAAATGCCTGTGATTCCAGTACAAAAGTGAAGTGATGCAAATTTCCAGCCGGCTATTTTCCTGGGAAAATACATTTTCAATCAAGGCTTCTTCACCAACAAATATATCTTTTAGACCCCGTATCTCCCGCTTCCCGGAGTAACCCCTAAATAGCTCAAGCAATGTTTCCTCTATATGCTCAATACTATATTTGGCAGCTCTTTGAACGATATAAACCCCTGCAATAAAGTCTTTAACAATCCAATCGGTCAATATGCCCAATTGTTGCAACCTATAAATTCCAAGCTGGACTTTGGCGGGCTTCTCCCCAGAGAATATTTTCGTATCGACCAATATCTCATCTGACTTTGACTCAATCACAAACTCATACAGTTTTTTCAAAAAAGCGAGTTGCTCTTTCAGGGTTTGTATATCGTTTGTAATCAACCAAAGCTGCGTTTTCAAATCTGAATCTGGTGCGGCCTCAACTATTTTCTTAAGCTTTCCCGGCCTAATTAATGGTTCAAATGCTTCTTGTAAACCCTCACTCAAATTCACCTGCCTATTACTAATCACCAGGCAATCTGCCTCACCCCCATCGCGGCCCGCTCTTCCCGCCTCTTGATAGAAAGCTTCTGTTGATGCTGGCAAGCCAAGATGGATAGTGAATCGAACATCCCTCTTATTCACGCCCATCCCAAATGCTTTTGTTGCACAAAGAATCTTTATATCCCCGGCCTTGAATTTGTCTTGCACATTTCTCTTGTATTCTTCGAATTCTCTGCCATCTAATGAAACTGCCTTTGGCTTAGATCCCGAAAAGTATTCAACTGAATAACCAGTTTCATTCTTTAACGACTGGTATATGTCGTAGCAGCCCAGCCGCCCATTTACATGAGGAGTAAAAATAATTCCAGATGGCACTTCATTTCCATGTCCGCGATATATTGAATCTAGAACATCAATAATATTTTTATCTGGAACGCCTTTTTTCTGAATAACTGCGAAATGTAAGTTTTTTCTGGTGAGGTCCAGGCGATAAAAAACATTTTCATCGCCCACCTGAAATTCATGCTGAATATCCGTCAGCACATTCTTAGAGGCTGTGGCAGTTAGCCCCAAGAAGACGGCATTGGGGCAGAAATTCTTTAACGCATTTGCTAAATTTAAATATGCCAGACGGAAATCATGGCCCCATTCAGACAAACAGTGAACCTCATCGACAATAACGTTGACGATATTTAAACTCTTGCAATAAGTTCTAAATTCATCGCGCTGCAATCTCTCTGGTGAAACTAAAAATATTTGGTAAGCGCCATTTCCAAAGTTTCGGAACTTTCTTTCTTTTTCTTCTGCGCTATCATCGCCAGTTACACTTTCCACCCTAGCTATGCCTCTGGAATTCAATTCCTGAAGCTGATCTCGCATCAGCGACTTCAGTGGCGATATAACTAGAGTAATCCCCGGCTGTAAAAGTGCTGGAAATTGATAACAGACAGATTTTCCATGCCCCGTAGGCAGGATCCCAATAGTCTTATTTCTCGATAGGTAATTCGAAATAATGGGCCATTGCCCCTCTCGAAATCTATCTATATCTACAAATAACCTGCTAAGAACTTTAGAAAACTTTTCCTCATCTCTTTCCTTAACGAGATGAAACTCTATCGGGGACGCTGACTCCACTTGAAAAGTATTTACGGGAACCCAATTTCTTGATTTAGTTGGGATTTGAGTGATGTAGGAGCTTCTTAGGTAAATTACCTTCTTATTGGCAAAGTTTTCATCAGTCCAATATTTAGAAACGCTAATATCAATTTTTATGGCCTCTGAAGCCAAAAAAATATCGTAATCCTCTTTAAGAAAAACTAAATTTAGCTGAGGCCTAACAAATTCAACCCCATATAGCGGCGCTAAATCTTCAAGGAATTCCAGCAGATCATCAACTGCAATCTCCAGAAAACCAGAAGCGTCATCTGAAAAAACACAAATTGACCAAATTTGTGAATCAATCTGTAGCGCCCCTCTTTGAATTAACTCCAAGATTGCTACTTGAACCCTAAATGCGGCGGTTAGCTGAATGCACTTATATTCATTGGGAGTTATTTGGCTATAAAGTCTTGCCCTCTTAAATTGAGACTTGATGATTTCAAGAACATCTATCAATGCCTTTGAATAATCCTTACCGATCCCAATATCGCCGGAAGGAATTCGAAAAGTTTTAATGCCACGTTGTGCAAAAAGCCTGTCTCGGTCTACATCCCTGAGCTGCTGAACAGCCTCTCCATGGTGAAATCCATCAATCTCAACAATAGCCTTTGCTGATGGGATATAAAAATCAACCTGCTGAGCGTAATGGGATGGAACCTGCTCACCAAGAATATCACTAACATTGGCCTCTGGTTGCAGCAACCAATTGGCGCCAACACCAGCATATTGAGGCACTAGAGCGTCATAGAAAATGCGAGCGGGGTTAATTCCCGCCTCATCAAAACCCTTAATCACTCCATGCCAAAGAGGTGGCATGGTATTGGCGATCAAATTATTCAGATCAATACTGCTAGCGGCTGAATCGATTGGGAAACTATTAAGTAGTTTGTTGCTAGGATTAGTGGGCAAACCGCGCTGCAGGATATTGAGTGAAACTTTGATGAATGCATCAATCTCGGGCAGATGCACCATTGCCTGCTCGGGCAGGTTTTGAGCCACAAAGTTTAGTAAATCGAAGTGATACCCTGAGGTATATGTCTTCACCAATACCTTTTTAAATTAATTATTGTTATATTTATTGAGTATATTAGAAGGTAATACTTCGATATTGGTATTTATAAGCGAGTGGATCAAAATTAAGGATGTTGGCTGGCCTCTAAATCGAGAGCTCTACCATTAAATAGCCATTTTCTATGCAATCATCACCCCAAATTCATGCCGAACTTGATCGATGCACTCAGATACTTGATAGATTAAACCGGAGTCAGTCGCTTGAGGAGGTCGAAGAACATTGGAAGGAATTTCTTTCTAGACTAGAGCGAGTTTGGTACAAATGTGAATCCCACTTTAAGCGCAGTCCAAAGTGGAATGGCTGGAAGGGCAAGTATGAAAAATATAGAAAAATAGATCCTGTGTTGGCATATTTAATTAATGCTAGAGGAGCTCATGAACATACTGTGGAAGAAATCGTAAAAAAGGATCCTGGATCAATTTCCATTGGCGCAGGGAACGAAGGACCAGTTCGTATTAAGCGCCTAATGGTTGCCGATGGCAAAGTTGAGTTTGAAGGAGATGGCGACCTATTAATCCAATTCAATCCCGCCGAATTAAAACCTGTTTTAATTGTTAACAGAGGGAGAGATTATCCAGTCCCAAATGAACACATGGGTATAAAACTTGCAGATAACAGAATCACTACCATTGCGTCGCTCGGCTTAAATTTCTATAAAAAAGTTGTGCTTGATACAGAGGCTTTCTTGGTATGTAGATAGCGGGGTAGCTGCCGGTTAATATAAAAGTATTCCCAATAAAATCATCATCTGCCTAAAAGCAAATGGCAAATCATCCGCCGCCTTACCTCCGCACTTTAATACCAGACTATTTTTTCCAGTCGGCGCATAGCCGACTTCTAATGCATCTAGAAATCTCATGTACCTCTGATTGATTGGGTTTGAAATTACCGCTCCCTTTCTTTTGTGTTGCCCCGCACCCAATTCTTTCTGAGTAAATTTAATCGCATCTGCCCTTGCTCTAATTCGCTCTTTGGCGTAATCAAGCAATAAGAAGATATCGTCAGGATGCATTTCAAAATACGCGATTGCCTTTGTAAGCCATTGATCAGCCCTCTTGATCCCTCCTCGCATGCGCGGCTTTTTGACGATAAAAGCTTTGGGCAAGGGATTGGGTAAATTTTCGTAAAGATACTTTCTATCTGATGCATATAGGTCGGCTTGATTGGTGAGCGCGGTGCCATTACTAATCCACTGGCATGCAAGCTCCTCAGGTATATCGAGTAGTGCCGCCGTTTTAGCAAACTGCTTTTCTTGTGTACCAAGAAGTCTCTCAAAACTATCGCAAGCCCATTCAATACCTCGTCCAGCACCAGGATTCAATATCTGCACAAGATTTAAATTATTGGAAGTCTGTTTTTGAATTTTGGGCCCTGGACTCATCACCTCATTGAGTAACACTGGAACTTTATCCAACCCAGCCTTGGGGTCATCAAATGGCGTTTTACACCGCTTACGCCTGATATCTAAATTACGTTTAGTGCCAGGATAGAGCGCATTTAATAGTCCCGGATTTAAGCGCAACAAACGTTCATGTAAAAAAGCGCCAGTCAATACATCAATCACGTGGATGTAGCTATATAGAGTCGTTGCAGGCGAAGAGTGCCCAAGCAAAGTAGAAACGACATAAAGCTCTGATGGGCTTGCTCGTGAATCATTGAGTAAAAAATAACGGGCATATCCCATGCGACGCTTGAGATTTCTAATCTGCAAAATGGGATTACTTCCATCGGCCATTCCTACAGCCGCATGATCCCTCGCAATCCGCACCTGGATTTCCGTATTGCCATAAAGGTGGTCAAGTATGAAGCGCTCAGAATTAGGCAATCGCGGCGCGCATAAAAGCATCAAGGTATTCATCGCTGCAGAATGCCGCAGATGATGAAAGCGGATATAGGGATTTTTTGTTACCCGCCTCATCGACTCATGAATATAGTCAATGATTTTGTCGCGCTCGGTATTGCTCGTTATTTCTAGGGAATGCTCCTCGCGCGCCTTAGCGCTCATCGGCACTGGGAATAAGAATTCCAGCTCACCTACCGCATACAGCTCGGGCTCAGGTAACTTAGTTTGTCCACCTAAAGGGTTTGCTTTGTGTTCAGGCACTTCAATTTTGATGAGCTCGTCAATACAAAGGGCGCCTTGCTCACGAGCAGCAGCCCACAACTTCAACCAGTTCAATTCTCTGGGATCAAGTAGAGCCTCGGCTGGCAGTATCCGCACTGAAGAGGCTGTCTTTAGGCGGCGATGCTTCCACCACTGTACGGAAATTTCAGTGGGCCAGCCCGTTTTGATGTGCACGTGTGTAGTAGCTAGTTTGAGCACCTCAGATCTTCGTAAGCCCAAGCGATAACCAAGCGTGAAAATGATCAGGCAGGCGTTCTTATATTCGATCGGCATCTTGCGACAAGCAACGGTGTAAAGGTCGATCTGAGCCCAGCGAAATTCAAGCTCTGTTAAATAGCCAACATCAACTTGTGATTCAGGTCTTAAGCCTTTTTCTGCTTCGGTTAACTGGCTTTTTCGCAAACTTTCCCAAGCTGCTTTAAAGATTTTTTGATCTTTTGGTGTTGTTAATTGAACGTAAAGCTCTACGAATTCTTCGCCCCAATCTTCAGCTGTAAATTCATCTAAGCCTTCATCTAAATCCCAAGCAGCCATAGCCAGCGGCAATATTAAATGGAGATAGCTCGTGAGTATTTCTGTGGTGAGGCTTTTGGATGCCCAGTCTTGCGCAATTAAATGACGAACCCACTTCAATAAGCTGCGAGTCAATCTTTGCTCGGACAGTTGATAGCGCTTTTCTATTTCCTCAATCGCGCCCAAGCATCGTTCTTGGCTTGGCGGGACTTCGTAACTCAAGTGCGAGATAGCCTCAAGGATTTGTTCAATCCACTGCATCGCCACTGGAGAGGGCGCCTGGCTTTCGGCTTCCCGTACCTCGATCTCATCTTCACTATCAGACCAAGCATCATCAAGATTTTCCTTTGCGATTTTGGCTATTGGCATCTTCGCATCTGACATACCTAGTTGAAGCAAGTTTTCAATCTGCAGATCTTTGGTAGAAATTCTTCCCGCCAAATAGCGCGCAATAAATGTAGGCAAGGTATCTTCTTGCCAAGATTGCGTGGCATACATCAATGCCTTACGTGTGGAGAGTAAATCAATTGCTTCAAACAAAGCCTCTTCATCCATCCCCATTTCATTAGCTGTTTTTTGAATGCGCAACTCGCCTTTTACCGCCCCCATAAATGCCTTCAAGCACTCACTTGCAAACTTAGGTCCTCGATCAGTAAAGATCCAATTTTCCCGATAGTGAGAATGCAGGGCGGCGGTCAGTGGATCGGCAATCCAGCGTGAGAGATCGGGCCCATACTCTTTAGTATGTCTAGGTGCTTTGTTCTTACTTTCCTTGCGCGCCTTTTCAAGAGCGACATAAGCGGCATCCATTCGTAGCTTTTGATTGCGAGGCAACAGTAGACTGGAATAGGGCGCGTCTAACTCCTCCTTAGCCAAACTAAGTTCTGCAATTTGCTTAAGCCTCCCAAAATCTTGTACCCCAGAAAAAACAATGGCGCTAAATAGATAACCACCAAACTGTGCTTTTGGCTCTAATGTCTCCCAATCAAATTTTCCAAAACGCTGATTGGTAAAGGCCGCAATGATGAGGCGAAGTGCCATTGCCTGCCGCGCTTCTTTCTCCAGCCTTTCTTTTTTCGCCCCAGCAGGTAAACCCTCCCCCGCTTTTTTGTAATCAAAGTGTCGATAAGGATTGGGTTCTGGCAAAACAACTTCAATAGTTCCCAGGCCAGGCCACTCGAGTTTTTGCTGGGCGCAGAGATCCGCAAGATCTGCATCAACCACATCAAATAACCATTTTTTCCAACTTAGAAAACCATCGGACAAACTAAAGAGTGCTTTGAAAAGCGTCTGTACACCCGGCATATAGTGGGCAGGATTTTCCAGGCGCAACGTGTCCACACTGCGTAAATGATCATCTGGTAGGAAGTGGCCTTGTAACGCCTTTTGCAAAGAGGCATCCAGAGCTTGCCGAGAAATGCCCAATAGAGCGCAACCAATCTGAGAGAGCTCGCCCCTAGCCAAGTATTCTTTTTCAATACATTCTCGAATCTTGGAACAAATCATTGCGCCAATCTGCTCAGGAGAAGTGTTTAGGATTTGATTGGCATCTTGGTGAGGACGAGCAATCTGCGTAATGATTGCAAGTAAATGAGGGTTGGTTGGTAACGCGCGCAGATGGGCCTTAATTGGGCGTACATTACCTCTTGCGCCTTTAGCGCCTCTTCAGCGGCAGTTGGTTTAGCGCTCACTTACTTTTGTTCCTTTGGCCAAGCTGGCATGGCCAACGTGACAAGCTCAAAACCCAAACCCTTGATAGTTTTTTGAATGGGGTTTTCGATCCGCTCGATGTACTCTAAATAGCTATGAGAACTAAACTGATGAAAGGGCGCTGTACCCGTTTGCCAATGACCAAGCCAGGTGCTGATATCCGTCTGACTCATCCCCCTATTTTTTAATAAGGCGGGCATGAGCTTACGGTGAAAATTGGGCTGAGCAACAATCGAGCTTTCAATATAGCCTCTAAAGTGTCGCCGCATTTTGGTCATGCTCCATTTTTCAATGGCCAATGGCAGCGCGGCCAAGCTAGGGGCGCCTACCTTATTGCTCTTTTGTTTTTTTGAAACAGGCACCACCGGCTCAAGCCAGATTAGATCCCCATACAAAGCATGCATCGTGACATCGGGGAGCAATTTTTTAAGCAACTTGCGACGCAATTGCTCATACACCCACATTTGCTTTTGCAATAACGGGCTTAACCAAATGACTCGCAGCCGATCCCCGGCGCGATTGGTTTTATCGCCGATACGAGTAAGACCCAAAAATGGCTCGACTGAGGCAATGTCCACATAAGGAAGATGGTGTGGACGCTGCGAAGTCTCACAAGCAAACCAAAGCGCGCAATATAGGGTGAGCTGATTAAAAGCGTCGCAAAATTGTTTGTAATCCTGGGCTCTGCCATTGGCCAAGCGCGGAATATCAATCTGCTTTTTTAATTCTTGTATCTGCTCAATCAAGGCTTTTGGATGCCCGTCTCTATCAATGGCAACCAAACCCGTTGCGCCCACCACACTCGGCCTAATGCCCCTAAAGTCTGCTTTTTCAACATCGCCGCCGAGTAGCTTCGTTCTTTGCGATAAGAGGTCAGAAATGCTTGTTTTGCTTGCTTGCGAAGCTGCTGCCCCTTGAATATCACCCACGTCAACACTGGCTTTTAAATAACCATCAAGAGAGCCAAGCTGCTTTGTTCCCTTGTATGCATCGTGGGTGTAGTAATACAAATCTGATTTAAACGCTCTGGGGGTATGGGGATCTAAAACATCTAGTATTTTTGGATCAAAATTGCCCTTGACCATTTGGTGCTTACCCCACTCCCTGATCTTGAGCATGGTCAGGGGGCGCTTGGCTCTATATAAATCCATCTCGCGATTAAATTGAGTAAGTAAGCTCTGAGACTTTTTTTCAATCTCCAGTCGTGCGCTGGGAGCAAATATGGGTGAGGGCATTTCTGATATCTGGGAATTGGCAGCCGCTATTTGGCTAGCCACCCCCGACAGGTCCTGAAAAACAATTGCACCCAGGTGTGGCGCATATTCCTCTGCCTGCACATTGACCAGTTCAGACCAAGCGTAGTTGGGGACCGACAATCTCCACAAATGAATATAGCTTGGAGGGGTATTCACAGGCATTGCATTGGCTTTTACAAGATGCAAGGTTTGGCTACCCAATTTGGGTTTATCCCCTTTAGACAACTCTTCCCCAACTTCAAAATTTGAATGTCCACTGCGCCAACTCTCTCGCTCGCGCAAAATAATTTGCGCCCCCAATGCCGTGTGAATATCGACCCCCAAGACATACATTAGGCGCAGCGTCATAATTGCGCTCAATTGGGTGGCTCGCTCTGATGCATCTTGGTTGCCGCCCTTGAGCACACTCTCAAGACTGTCCAAATAGTTTTTGAACAGCTCCATTTCTTTCCAGGAAGCGACATTGGTGCCCCAATACAATCGCTGGTTAAGCTTAGCTATAAACCGTTGCGTATAACTAGAATCTCTTTCAAGCTCTAACCGACTCTTGCCCACCTGCGGGGCAACCCACCTTAACTGGGGCGCATCGGATCGATCATCTTCGATTTCTTCGCCAACATCGTCGCCAGGCTCTATTAGTGTTTCGATGTATTCATCGGTGATGGTGGTGTCATCAATAGGAATAATCTCAAACTCGTTACCCCGAAGATCGCCCTCACTAAGCCAAATATCTCGATATAGGCCGCGATACTGAATGCCAGGATTTTCCTTTTCCCTCGAGCGATCTCCGGAACCGGACTTAGATGTGCTCATTTTTGATTTGCGGACACTACTAGAAAATGCCCTACATACCGATTTGAACTTTGTTTGTGATTTGGTTAATCTGACTTTTTCTTTGCTGGGATCACCTTGTAAATGTAAATACTCATCAAGACACTCCTCTTTAAATTTGGGGTAAGGCAATTGCGCCCATTGGAACAACTGATTTGCCTCATCGACACCCTCCCAATCCCGCGACCACTCCCGAATCGCTTGCTCAACCCCCACAAAGTAAAAGTGATATCGATCTTTTTCAACATCCACGCACTGGAACAACACAGGATCTGTAAACTTTTGCTGCACTGCAGTAATCTTCTTTAAGGCAGACTCCTCTTCACCCTCAATTGTTTGCATTTGCCTTGTAATGTCGAGCAACTCTAAATTTCGAATAATGGAAAATCCCGCCAATCGACGCATGGCAACCATCCTGGGGTCGTCTTGCCTCTCCGCAGCATCGATAGCGCCCTTGAGCCAAATATCGTTACTTAATATTGAGTAAATTGGAAATACTGAAGATCCGTGATGCAAAATTGGATTGACCGGAGGTTTATTGTTAGCGTCCTCCAGGCTCCCCGAAACGGCATCATCTGATTCCCCCATATTTTCAAAAAGCGATGGATTTACCTTGTGGGCCCAAATACCCAATCGGTAAATCTCATTAGCCACGCGCAAGAGAAGCGCCCAGTCGATCTTTGGGCCTCCAGTTTCAGGTTTTTGCATTTCCTTACACACTGCTGCAAGGCGACCGATTGCTGGTGCTAATGCCCGAAATTTAGGCTCTGGCCTAACTAACCAGAGAAATTGATTAAGGTCCTCACGAGATAGTCGGTTGACTTCGTCAGCTTGTAAATTTGCGCGGGGCGGGAATTGCTCTCGCAATAACTCAATCTCAGGGCTCTCTTCATAAATCCGAATAACAGATCTTTTGCTTTTTCCTGATGATTTCCCCATTCCACCATTTAAACCGAAAGAAGGGGGTTTGCAAATCACGATTTGAGATTTGGCTGCTTGCTGATAATGCTCACTGCGTGTCCACGCTCTTTAATGATTGAGTTTCAAACTTAGAATACTGAGTTCAAAATTCAAAAATTACTGAAGTCGCTCAAAAGAGGGGCACTCAGGAATTGAACCTGCGAATGCCTCGTAAGGAGTCTGATAAGCGCCTTCCTAGAAGGGGCTGGTAAAATATTTACGAACGCCGTTTAACGTAAAATAAGGTTGTTGAGCATTGAGGCTAGGGGTCTAACAAGCCTCTTTTGCGAATTATTCGAGAAATATCTACTTGAAAACTTAACCGGTATTAAACGTTGTTTTTAGTCTTTATTAAAACAAGTTTTTGAACTCTTAAGCCTTTATCTATATAGACTTAAGACGTTTTAGACAATGTACAGTTATTTAAAGTATTTGTATGTTTTTTGTCGGTTGAGGTCTCCGAAGCAAGGGTCGCAGGTTCGATTCCTGCCGGGCGCACCAAAAGCAAAGGGTTTTTGACCTACGTCATGCGACAAAACGCAAAAACCGCTATCATTTGCACCTAACTTATTGATTCTTATCGTGTCTAATTCTCTAAATACAGCGCTCCCCGAGCCATCCATTACCAATCCTTTGGCGCCAGATGCGCCATTACCTCACCGAAAAATCATCCGTAGCTGGCTTGTTCCAATGGCTCAGGGTGAGACCGGTCGAGCATTATTACTTTTGGCAATTGATGCCGCTTTATGGCTTAGCTGTATTGCTGGTACCGTTTTTGTAGAAAGCGTCCTGCTGAAAGTCATATTTGGCCTGCTTGCAGGTTTTGTGACTGGTCGCATCTTCATTCTTGGTCATGATGCCTGCCACCAAAGCTTTACCCCAAACCGTGAATTGAATAAGGTTTTGGGTCGAATTGCTTTTCTGCCATCGCTGACCCCATACAGTCTTTGGGATGTAGGTCATAACGTAGTTCACCATGGCCAGACTAATCTCAAAGGGTTTGACTTCGTCTGGGCGCCTTTATCCAAAGCAGAATTTGATGCCTTGCCTTCATGGCGAAAAGGCCTTGAGCGCCTTTACCGGAGTGGCTGGGGTCCTGTTTTCTATTACTTAATTGAAATTTGGTGGAGACGCGAGTACTTCCCAAATGCCAAAAATAAACCCGGTAATCGTCCAATATTTCTTAAAGATAACCTCTTGGTTACTGGCTTTGCCATTCTTTGGATTGCCTGTTTAGTCGCCGGTGCTCTAGCGACTGGTCAATCCATCTGCATTGGCCTGCTTACTGGCTTTGCTGTGCCATTCCTATTCTGGAACGGCATGATCGGCTTTGTGGTCTATGTTCATCACACACACCCATCTGTTTCTTGGTATGACAAGAAATCTGAGTGGCTACGCGCCCAGCCCTTCGTATCAACCACCGTGCACCTCACTTTCAACTGGATTTGGGGCTCCCTGATGCATCACATCATGGAACACACGGCTCATCACGTTGATATGAGTGTTCCCCTGTATCGCCTCCAAGAGGCCCAAAATACCCTAGAAACCATCCTTCCAGAGCGTATTTTTATCCAAAAGTTCTCCTGGACCTGGTATTTCGACACTGCCCGCAAGTGCAAGCTCTACGACTTTGAAAACAAGGCTTGGCTTGATTTTGATGGCAATAAAACGGCTGATTCTGTCAGAGTTGTCCTAACCCCAGCCCCAGCGGGACAAAACGGGTAAAATAGATCTTCTGTTTAGATTTGGCTTACCCGGATTGCCCATGACTACCTCGACTCCAGCTGCAACCCAAGACACTTCCCAGAGCCTGAAATTTTGCTCTTCTTGCAGTCGCGAAAAGCGTCTAGAAGGCGGCACTTGGATTCCCACAAGCAATCGTAAGCAACGCTGGATTTGCGCTAGCTGTCTGTACAACCGCACACATCGCACTGGCTCAGCAAAAACCTAATTTGCGTTTTCGTTGTACGCACTGCTTTTAAGTTCCACCCACAACGTAGGGATTTGTTTGGCGCTGATTACCAAAAGCAGCAATTGGGTCGCGCCTTAGTACAAATTGCACATTAGCGAACATGAATACTCAAGACACATTTAAATTTGCACAAACTCATGAATGGGCCAACCTTGAGAACGATGGACTTATTTGGGTTGGCATCAGCAATCATGCGCAAGAGGCCTTGGGTGATGTGATGTTTTTTCAGGCACCAAAGATAGGACAACAGGTGAAACAAGGCGAAGCAATCGCTGCGATTGAGTCTGTTAAGGCTGCAAGTGATATTCATGCGCCGGTCAGCGGTGAAATTGTTGCACTCAATGAGGAAGTAGATTTGGCACCAGAGCTTGTAAACGAAAAACCATACGCTGTTTGGCTTTTTAAAATCAAGCCTGTGTCTACTGCAAGCCTGGCGGCCGAGCTAGAACATTTAATGGGCTTAGATCAGTACAACTCCACTGTAGGCGCCTAAGCTATTAGATTGCAATTGGGTCGCGCTCTATTAACCAGCGAATGCGTGATGTTTTACTAATGCGTCCTTGAGAGTCACCTCTCAAATCCTGATCAATGAGCTCGAGCACTTCTTGCAATAGTTTCCGACTTTCGGATTCAATCACCAATTGAGCTCGCTCCGATCCCGCCACTCGCATTACGGCCTTTGGCACGGGATCATAGACTCGCAACTCTTTGCTCAGCAATCCTTTATTTTTTAGGCGCCCCTTAAGGCCACTTAAAAACTGAATAGCCTTATCCAAAGTTTTTCCTTCTGCATGAATCAGCCCTTGATAAGAGTAGGGCGGTAATTGCGCCTCTTCTCTTTCTCTAGCGGTGTGGGATAGAAATCCATCAACATCATGTCGAAGTAAATATTGGTAGACCGCTGCTTCTGGATATTGTGTTTCGATATAAATATCGCCGCCTTCTTGCCCGTCTGTCCCAGATCTTCCGGCGCGCCCTGCCACTTGAACCAGTTGGGAAAATAGTCTTTCCGCAGCCCTAAAGTCCGGCGAATACAACCTACTATCTGCATCGAGCACAGCAACCAAACCAATATTCTGATAATCGTGCCCCTTGGCAATCATTTGGGTGCCCACGACGATATCTACTTTTCCATCATGTATTTCTTGAAAGAGTGTTTCTGCACCTTTGCTTTTTCTGCTGGAGTCCGTGTCTACACGAAGCACTCTAGCGTTTGGCCACATCTCCTCTATGGCATCCTCTAGCTTTTGAGTTCCCTGTCCCAAAGTTTTCAGATCTGCGTTTCCACAATCTGGGCAAAAGCTTGGTATAGGCTTAACAAGTCCGCAATGATGGCAACTGAGTACTGATTTTTTACCGAGAGCTCCTGCCTTGTGCATCACCATATGAGAAGAGCATTGCGTGCACACCGACAACCAGGTGCAAGCATTGCAGCTCAACACCGGTGCATAACCCCTGCGATTTATTAATATCAAACTCTGCTTACCAACTTCTAGATTTTTACTAATGGCATTAGCCAAGGTTTTAGTAATTAAGCTTTTAGTCTTCGGGCTGTTTTTGTCGCCAGGGCTAAATTGGTTTTGAGGATCTCGTGAGTTCACAAGGTGTACTTTAGGCAGCAGGGCGCCTTGAGCTCGCTGATCGAGGCGCAGGTATTCATATCGACCGGCCTTAGCTGCCATCCAAGTTTCTAACGATGGTGTTGCTGAAGAAAGCAAAATCGGAATTTTCTGGTCATGGGCGCGCCAAATAGCCAGGTCTCTTGCAGAGTATCTTGTGCCTTCTTGCTGTTTGTATGAAGGATCATGCTCTTCATCCACTACGATCGCTCGTAAGTTTGGGATAGGAGTTAGGGTGGCTAAACGCGTTCCCAATATGATGCGGGCCTTTCCTGTCATGGCCTCATACCAGGCAACACCTCTCTCTTTTTCCGTTACTCCACTATGCAGCACGGCCAATATTTCATTTGGGAAATATGCGCGCACCCTGCGCTCTAATTGTGGGGTCAAATTAATTTCAGGCACGAGCAATAAAACCTGGGCTGCCTCATCTTGCAGAATGCTCGCTAGCCAATTTAAAAATACTGCCGTCTTGCCGCTTCCGGTTTGACCTTGCATCAAAATTGCCCGGAAGCCATTCTTTTGCTTATTTGTCTCGCCTATCAAGGACTCCAATGCATTGGATTGCTCTTGATTCAATTGATCTGCAGTGATGTACCCCTCTACGAATTCACCATTTTTTTCTTTTGCTTTTTTCTTTGCCGCACTTTCTAATTTTTTGGGGATTTTGTCCCAGTCCTCTGACTTCCGCCACATCTTGGGAATGCTAGGCATGATAGTTTCGCCAAGCGCGTGTACGTAATATTGGCTTGCAAAGTTCATCAGCTTCAGTAGCGCCCCATCCAATAGCGGTAGGGGGGCTATTTTTTCAATAGACCTTAATTTATCGAACTGATATTCAGAGTGAGCGCTCACCTTTGTAACGATGCCCACTTCTTTGCCTCTGCCGAAAGGTATTTCAACAATATGGCCAATCTGTGGCAAACAACCTAACTTAGCCTCGTCCCATAAATAGTCAAAGCCCTGGGGTAAGGGCTTATCGACGACTATTTGGACCACGATGGGGGTTGTCATGATTTACTTCTATTTTCTTATTAGCCTGTGGATAAGTCTGTGGATATCATCTGATCATTCTGATTTCTAAGCTAATTTACCAGCATCTAATCAATGCTCAGTTTTTAGTCATTATGTATAAAAACTAATATAATCAATAACTTATAATACTTTCTAGAAGTTAAAGATGACTTTCGTTCTCAATCCCACTGAATTTAGCCCTATACCCATAACTGTGCATAACTTTCGTCAAAAATTAAGACTAAGTTAGCAATTACTTTGATTTATGACTTAGATCTAAGAGTGCGCGAGGTTTTTATTACAGACTCTGCCAAAGCGGTGACGCTCTCGGGCGGGGTGAATTGAGAAATTCCATGACCTAAATTGAAGATATGGCCATCTAGCGGATGAAGGCCTGCTTTTAAGGCAGGCGCCTGAGCGAGATCCTCTAAAAGGGTGCTTGCTGCTTTGGCAATCTGCTGCGGCTCAGAAAACAAAATGAGAGGGTCAAGATTGCCCTGCAGAGCCAAGGGTTTGTTAATGCCCAGTAATTGCTTTCGCGCGCGACTTAATGACATCGTCCAATCGAGCGCTATGACATCAGCGCCAACTTGCGCCATATCGTTTAGCCAAATACTGCCACCCTTGGTGAACATAATGACGGGAATTTTTTTACCCTCATGCTCACGAGGTAGGCGTGCAATCACTTTTTGCATCGCAGCTAAAGACATTGTTTGATACCAACCATCTGGGAGTAAACCGCCCCAGGTATCAAAGATCATTAGTGCTTGTGCGCCTGCTTTTACTTGCTCAGTTAAGTAGGTCGCAACGGATTGAACATTGACATCCAAAATATGTTGCAACAAATCTGGCCTACTAAACATCATTGTTTTGGCGTGACGGAAATCATCAGAACCAGAACCGTCAATCATGTAACAAGCCAAGGTCCATGGGCTTCCAGAGAAACCAATCAATGGAACGCGTTGCTTGCCATCCTGAATCAGCGCTTTACGGATTTCTGAAACAGCATCGAAAACATATTGCAGCTGAGACATGTCGGCTACACGTAATTTTTTAACAGCTTCTTCAGTGCGCAAGGGGTGCTCAAAACTAGGGCCTTCACCTGTAGTGAATTTCAAGCCCAACCCCATTGCGTCTGGAATAGTCAAAATATCTGAAAATAAGATAGCCGCATCCAGTGGATAGCGGTCCAAAGGTTGCAGCGTTACTTCAGTTGCATACGCGGGATTTTTAGCAAGGCCGAGAAAACTGCCAGCTTTTGCTCTGGTTGCGTTGTATTCAGGAAGATAGCGCCCAGCTTGGCGCATGAGCCAAAGCGGTGTTTGATCAACCGCTTCACCCAAGCAGGCTTTTATAAACCGGTCATTTAACAGCAAGGAGATGGCCGACTTTTACTTTTTACGACGGAAGCGAGCAATTGCAGCCAATTGAGCTGCTGCCATCGCAAACTCAGACTGGGCCAAGGCCAAATCAAAGTCGGTGCCACGATTTTGCATTGCTTCTTCAGCACGCTTCTTAGCTTCGGTGGCTTTGGCCTCATCCAAATCATGGCCACGAATAGCGGTATCCGCTAAAACAGTAACACGATCAGGTTGAACTTCTAAATACCCACCAGCAACGAAAACAAACTCTTCATCACCATCAGCCTTTTCGATACGAACTGAACCTGGGCGGATGCGCGTAATTAAAGGTGTGTGGCCGTGCAAAATACCGAGCTCACCACTTTCACCGGGGAGAGCAACAAACTTGGCTTCCCCGCTGAAAATAGATTTTTCGGCACTGACTACGTCGACGTAAATGGTTGACATAATTTCCCTAGATGAATTCGATTAAAGCTTCTTAGCTTTCTCAATGGCTTCATCAATTGAACCCACCATGTAGAACGCTTGCTCAGGCAAGTGATCTAACTCACCGCTACAAATCATCTTGAAGCCACGAATCGTTTCTTTCAATGTGACGTATTTACCTGGTGATCCAGTAAACACTTCAGCAACGTGGAATGGCTGGGACAAGAAACGTTGAATCTTACGTGCACGTGATACAGCCAATTTGTCTTCTGGAGACAATTCGTCCATACCCAAAATAGCAATAATGTCGCGCAATTCTTTATAGCGTTGCAATGTCATCTGTACATCACGGGCTACGTCATAGTGCTCTTGACCAACCACTTGTGGGTCGAGCTGACGGCTGGTTGAATCCAGTGGATCAACCGCTGGGTAAATACCCAAAGCAGCAATATCACGTGACAACACAACTGTGGAGTCCAAATGCAAGAAGGTTGTTGCTGGTGATGGATCGGTCAAGTCATCCGCAGGAACGTAAACGGCCTGAATAGAAGTAACAGAACCAGTCTTAGTAGAAGTAATACGCTCTTGCAACTTACCCATCTCTTCAGCCAATGTAGGCTGGTAACCCACAGCGGAAGGCATACGTCCGAGCAAGGCAGAAACTTCGGTACCTGCCAATGTGTAGCGGTAGATGTTGTCAACGAAGAACAAAATGTCACGACCTTCGTCGCGGAATGCTTCAGCCATTGTCAAACCTGTCAACGCAACGCGCAAACGGTTTCCAGGAGGCTCATTCATCTGACCGAACACCATCGCCACTTTGTCGATAACGTTTGATTCTTTCATCTCGTGATAGAAGTCATTACCTTCACGAGTACGCTCACCAACACCGGCAAACACAGATAAACCTGCGTGTTGCTTGGCGATGTTGTTAATTAATTCCATCATGTTTACGGTCTTACCAACACCCGCACCACCGAACAAGCCAACCTTACCGCCTTTAGCGAATGGGCAAACTAAGTCAATAACCTTAATACCGGTTTCGAGCAAGTCAACAGAAGGAGAAAGTTCATCAAACTTAGGCGCTGGCTGGTGAATGGCGCGACGCTCTTCAGTTGCGATTGGACCTGCATCATCAATTGGGCGGCCCAAAACATCCATGATTCGACCAAGTGTTGCTGGTCCAACAGGAACAGAAATTGGCTTTCCTGTAGATTTAACTTCCATGCCACGACGCAAACCATCGCTTGCACCCATAGCAATCGCGCGGACTACGCCGTCGCCGATCTGTTGCTGAACTTCAAAGGTCAAACCTTTTTCAGCAAATGATTTTTCACCGCTATCAACTAATGTCAATGCATCATAAATGTTTGGCATTTTGTCGCGTGGAAACTGAATATCCACCACTGGACCAATACACTGCACAATATTTCCGTTACTCATCGCATTTCTCCGCTTTTAATTCCTGAATTCTGTCGTATTCCTAAACGCTGGCCGCTTAAACAGCAGCTGCTCCGCCAACAATCTCTGACAACTCTTTGGTAATAGCAGCTTGTCGTGTTTTGTTGTATTCCAATTGCAATTCGCCAATCACATTCTTCGCATTATCTGAAGCGGCCTTCATTGAGACCATGCGCGCAGATTGCTCGGAAGCCATATTTTCAGCAACAGACTGGTAAATCATTGCCTCAACATAACGCTTAAGCAGGCCATTCAAAATGGACTCTGCATCAGGCTCGTAGATGTAATCCCAAGATGGGCCTGCTTTTTCTTCTGGAGTTAAAGCGGCTGGCTCTAAAGGCAGGAGCTTTTCTAAAATAGGCTCTTGTTTCATCGCGTTCACAAAGCGGGTATATGCCAAATAAACAGCATCAATCTCACCGCGCTCAAACGCCTCTAATTGGGCAACAATCGCACCAATCAAGACATCCATATGTGGTGTGTCGCCAATATGGGTTATTTGAGAAATCAACTTTGCTTTTGAACGATTCAAAAACTGCAAACCCTTTGAACCAATTGCGGTGTACGCAATCTCAACATTTTTTTCTTGCAGATCGCGCACTTGGTTTGTAATCAGACGCAAAACGTTGGTATTTAAACCGCCGCACAAGCCTTTGTCTGTTGTAACCACGATAGTGCCGACCTTCTTAAGCTCGCGAGTTGCCATGTAAGCAGGGCGAAACTCAGGATTAGCTTTTGAAAGGTTGGCAACAATCTCACGAATTTTTTCAGCATATGGACGCGCATTACGCATGCGCTCCTGGGCGCGACGCATCTTGGATGCGGCGACCATTTCCATTGCCTTCGTGATCTTGCGCGTGTTTTGCACGCTCTTGATCTTTGATCGTATCTCTTTTGTGCTTGCCATGATTTATGCGAGCCCTCTTAGAAAGAGGCTGAACGCTTGTAATCCTCAATTGCAGCGCGCAAAGCAGCTTCGTCATCTTTGCTCAAATCTTTGGTGTCTTCAATACGTGCAACTAAGTCAGCGTATTTAGATTTCAAATGATCTTGCAAACCTTTTTCGAATGGCAATACGTTTTTCACCTCGAGGTCATCAAAGTAACCGTTATTTACGGCGAAAAGTGAAGCGGCCATTTCCCAAACCTGGAGTGGCTTGTACTGCGCTTGCTTACATAATTCAGTAACGCGACGGCCACGCTCTAATTGCTTACGTGTGGCTTCGTCAAGGTCAGAAGCGAACTGAGCAAACGCTGCCAATTCACGATATTGCGCCAAGTCAGTACGAATACCGCCAGACAATTTCTTAATGACTTTAGTTTGAGCTGCACCACCAACGCGTGAAACAGAAATACCCGCGTTAATAGCAGGGCGCACACCGGCGTTGAACAAGTCAGTTTCCAAGAAGATCTGACCGTCAGTAATCGAAATCACGTTAGTTGGCACGAATGCAGAAACGTCACCAGCTTGAGTTTCAATAATTGGCAACGCAGTTAAAGAACCTGTTTTACCTTTTACTGAACCATTTGTAAATTTCTCTACGTATTCAGCATTTACACGAGCAGCGCGCTCAAGCAAACGTGAGTGGAGGTAGAACACGTCGCCAGGGTAAGCTTCGCGGCCTGGTGGGCGACGCAAGAGCAATGAAATCTGACGGTATGCAACCGCTTGTTTTGTTAAATCGTCATAAACGATCAAAGCGTCTTCACCGCGGTCGCGGAAGTATTCGCCCATGGTGCAACCAGCGTATGCAGAGAGGTACTGCATTGCTGCAGATTCAGATGCACTCGCTGCAACAACAATGGTGTAATCCATTGCGCCGTTTTCTGAGAGCTTGCGTACAACGTTAGCAATCGTGGAAGCTTTTTGACCAATCGCAACATAGACGCAATAAACGCCTTTGCCTTTTTGGTTAATGATTGCATCAACCGCAACAGCTGTCTTACCAGTTTGACGGTCACCAATGATCAACTCGCGCTGACCACGGCCAATTGGAACCATTGCATCAATCGCCTTCAAACCAGTTTGAACTGGCTGACTTACTGATTGACGTGCAATAACGCCTGGAGCAACTTTTTCAATAAAGTCAGTTAATTTTGCGTTGACCGGACCTTTGCCATCAATTGGCTGACCCAATGCATTCACTACGCGACCAAGCAATTCTGGGCCAACTGGAACTTCCAAGATGCGGCCAGTACATTTCACTGGATCGCCTTCTTTAATGTGGGTGTATTCGCCCAAAACCACGGAACCAACTGAATCGCGCTCAAGGTTCAATGCTAAGCCGATAGTGTTGCCAGGAAATTCCAACATTTCCCCCTGCATCACACCAGACAAGCCATGAACGCGGCAAATACCGTCGGTCACTGAAATTACGGTGCCTTCATTGCGACTCTGGGTATCAACACCCATTTCGCTAATTCGGCTTTTGATCAGCTCGCTGATCTCGGAAGGGTTGAGTTGCATTACTTACTCCTGGGTCTTATTTCGTATGTTCTTAATGGGATAACTTATGCGCCAAGACTTACTTGCATTTGAGCCAACTGTGCCTTAACTGAACTATCCAAGACTTCATCACCAACTTGAATGCGTACTCCGCCAATCAATGCTGGATCAACTTGAATAGTTGGGCGCAATTCTTTACCCCCAAAACGCTTCTTCAAACTTGACAACAAATCATTTAATGCGCTTCCCTCAAGAGGAAAGGCACTGGTAATCATTACTTCTGCTGCACCTTCGCTTTTGTTCTTCATTGCCTCAAATTGACGTGCAATTTCAGGAACGGCAGCTAAACGATGGTTTTGATTCACAAGACTCAAAAAGCTAGCGATCTTGCCAGCCAGCTTTGTTTTCACCATGCCAGAAAGAAGCTTCGTCAAATCATCCGCAGATACTTTTGGATTGTTTGATAAGACGGCAATCTCTGGCTGCTCGGCAAGCTGAGCAAGCTCACTTAACTGCTCCAAAATGGTAGCAAGTTCAGCAGGCTTGGCGCTTTGAAAAAGCGCTTCAGCGTAAGGGCGGGCAATCGTGGCTAACTCAGCCATATCAAAGCTCTGCCTTTAATTGATCGAGCAAAGCGCCATGCGCTTTTGCATCAACCTCGCGGCGCAAAATTTGCTCAGCGCCTTTAACAGCCAAAACAGCAACCTCAGCACGCAAGACTTCGCGAGCACGAGTAACTTGTTGATCAGCATCTTCTTTGGCTTGCGAAATAATCCGGGTAGCCTCAACTTGCGCATTGGCTCGGATTTCTTCTGCAGACATTTGCGCACGCTTTTCAGCATCAGCAACACGAAGCGCGCCTTCTTGGCGTGCCTTAGACAGCTCTTGTTCCGCAGCATTATTTGCGAGA
>Ga0364860_10420_pt1 | contig 25914 bp, 24 predicted proteins | sample ExccelAu500001D4_FD_206916 | JGI IMG/M metagenome (GOLD analysis project Ga0364860, IMG submission 206916) | Enriched cells from Trout Bog Lake Hypolimnion, Wisconsin, USA - BchlTB.Aug20.5000.01 .D4 | ecosystem: Environmental > Aquatic > Freshwater > Lake > Hypolimnion/Profundal zone | place: USA... | reverse complement strand
GATTAATCTCCTCTTCAAAAGCATTCTGTTGCTGCCGCTTTTTTTTATCTCTTTTTTCTTTTTCTTTCTCTATACGATCTTTAAGACGTTGAGCATGCACTTGAATACTCTCTTCGGAACCTAAAGAAGGAAGCAGCTGAAAGGTGAAGAGGCGCCCTTTTTGATCCCTAAATCCAGGAGGATGTAAAAATAAGGCCCAGCCACGATTACGGAAAGAGGTTTGAAAGATGGTGTCAAATTCTGAAGGAAAACAAGGTGTTGTCGCATCGATTTGCGCTTGAGAAGAGATATAGGAAGTGTCCTTGGTGATTCTAGCATCTAGATAGGCCTGATCACGTGCATATCTGACAGAAGGATCGATGCCTAGATTATCAATTGTTTTTGATCTGGGAGGAGGGACGGTGGACATAAAAAATAGACCCCTTAAATAAGATTAATATCCCCTAGTAAATATTTTTTCTTACAAGTGTTGTCAAGATAACTCTTGTTTGAGAGAGGTTACCTACGATTAAGCTTCTAGCGTTTCCACTAATTCCCACAAAAAAATTTAACATGTAAGTCTTTTGTATCTGAAGATTTGAAGAGGAAACGGCCTCCAGAATTTTTCGTTTTTTTTAAAAAATATTGCCATCTTTTAAAAGCTGATGATAGGATGTGGAAATAAGTGGGAATACTATAAAACGTGTGAAGCATGAGCGAGTTCTTTTTCAGTGGATCTGCGACAGCAAAGCTTGATGACAAAAACAGATTTGTCATCCCGCAAGCGATGCGTTATGGTCTCATTGAAGAAGGGAAGCTTGAATTTACAATTGCCTTAGGATTAGGTGGTTGTTTATCGATTTATCGTAAGAGCGATATCGATAAAATTGTAAAAAAATTTCAGGCTAAACAGCATATTGCAAAGTTCCAGAAGTTCTTCACGCTCTTCTTTTCCACTCTGCACCACACAACATGCGATAATATCGGACGTGTGAATATTCCTCAGATTTTGAAGAAGGCAGCGGGGATTGAAAAAGAAATCGTTGTAGCAGGGGTGCTTGATAAGATTGAAATTTGGCCTCAAGACAAATATGAAGCAGATTTAGCGAGCTTACTCGGAGAGGCAGAAGAAGGATCCCCTTTAAGTGGCATGTTAGAAGAAGCTTTTGCTCTTTTAAATGAAAATGAGCCAGCAGAAGAAAGTAAAGATCCCGTGGCGCTCTTAGAAGAGTGCAAAGAGATCATAGAAAAAGTAAAAAGTTAAGAGATGACGTTGCACGTCCCAGTAATGCTCGAAGAGTGTTTAAAATACTTTGAAGATGTGAAGATCAAGGTGTTTTTCGATGGTACCTTAGGAGCTGGGGGACATGCAAAGGCGTTATTAGAGGCGCACCCAGAGATAGAGATGTATATCGGGTGTGACCGGGATGAAAGTGCTTTAGAGATTGTCAAAGAGACGTTAAAGCCGTGGCAGAGCAAAGTAGAGCTGGTCCATGGGAACTTTGCTCATCTTGACGAATATCTCAAAGAGCTAGGTGTAGCAGAGGTAGATGGTTTTTTTTTGACCTAGGAGTGTCTTCTATGCAATTTGATCAAGATAAAAGAGGGTTCAGTTTTTCTAAAGAAGGGCCACTCGATATGAGAATGGATACTTCAGAGACTGTGACTGCAAAAAAAGTTGTCAATTCTTGGACAGAAAGAGAGTTAGGCGAGCTTTTCAGAGACGTAGGAGAAGAGCCTAAGTGGAGACAAGCAGCGAAGGCGATTGTACGCGCTCGTAGTAAGAAGGCCATTGAAACAACAACAGACCTTGCACAAATTGTCACAGAAGCTGTCGGAGGACACAGAAAGAGACTCCATCCAGCAACACTTGTATTTCAAGCGTTAAGAATTTGTGTGAATAGAGAGCTTGAATCGATGCAACAAGGGATTCAAAAGGCTCTGCGCTTTTTGACCTCTGGGGGAAGAATCGGTGTTATTAGCTTCCATAGCTTAGAAGATCGTATTGTGAAAACGATTTTCAAAGAGGCAGCGAAACCTCTCAAAAAATTCCCAGGTAAAGAGCAACTCCTTGAGCTTCTCACAAAAAAACCGCTCACATGTTCTATGAAAGAGCAAAGACGTAATCCGAGAGCGAGAAGTGCTAAGATGAGATTTGCGCAAAAAATCTAGGGAGAAGAGGGTCATGAACAGTGGAATGATGCTGCGGATGCTATGTTGTCTAGCAGTCTTTGCTGTTTATCTCTATCTCATGATCGAAAAACAAAATCAGATCAACTATCTCAGCATGCAGATTCCTAAAGTGCATAAGGATCTGAAGACAATTGAAGAAGAAAATATTCGCTTGAGATTTACGATTGACTCCTTTGAAAGTCCAGATCATCTGATGCAGCTGATACAATCTCCTGAGTATGCCCATTTAAAACAGCCTTCCTTAAAAGAGGTCTTTTATCTTGCTGAAGGGACCCCTCTTCATGTAGAAGAGACTCCTGTCACCACTAAAATTGTGACTCCTTTCAAACCACAACCTGTTTTAGCTGTCGGAGCAAACCACTGATGAAGGTGGAGAAAGGCTTACCTGTTCGCATTCAAGATAAAAAAAATCTGATCGTTCTAGCATTTTTTGTCTTTGCTTTGTTTTCTTTGTTAATTTTGCAGTTTTTTAAAATTCAAGTGCTAGAAGCAGAAAAGTGGTTGCAAAAAGCCAAAGCGCAGCATCAGTTTGTTATTGCAGAACCTTTTAAGAGAGGGGTTTTTTATTCCAACGGGTATCTTTCAAGCACCCATGATGATCTTCCACAACCTTTAGTGATCGATCTTCCCATGTTTCATCTCTATATCGATCCTGAAGCGCTGAGCGAAAATGTCAAAGGGCCGATGATACAAGCTCTTGCAGAGAAGATGAAATGGGAAGGGGATGCACTCGAAAAAGCGCGAGGGGAGTTTTATAAAAAAAGTCGTAGTAGAAAGCTCACGATGTGGCTAGACCATGAAACCAAAGAGAGTGTGGAAACATGGTGGAATAAGTTTGCCAGGCAGCAGAAGCTTCCTCACAATGCTCTTTATTTTGTCCAAGACTATAAACGCTCTTATCCTTATGGAAAACTGTTAGGGCAGGTGTTACAAACGATTCGAGAAGATAAGGACGCCTACACCCATCAAGCGATTCCGACAGGGGGATTAGAATATTATTTTAATACATGGCTTCAGGGAAAAGAGGGAAAGAGACGGATGCTACGCTCTCCAAAATTTCCTTTGGATCGTGGCGACATTTTGGAATTTCCACAAAATGGACATGATATTTATTTAACCATCCATCCCTATATCCAAGCGATTTCTGAAGAAGAAATTCAAAAGGCTGTGAAAGCAGCTCAAGCAAAAAGTGGATGGGTGATTGTCATGGATGTCAACACAGGGGATATTTTAGCGATGGCACAATATCCCTTTTTTTATCCTGGAGACTATCGAAAATTTTATTCAGATCCAGATCTTTTAGAAAATACTAAGGTAAAAGCCATCACCGACTGTTATGAGCCTGGATCGATTTTAAAACCGATTTCTATTGCGATAGCACTCAAAGCAAATAAAGAAAGTATTCTTCATGGCCATCCTCCTCTTTTTGATCCCGAAGCCAAAGTCGATGTAAAAAAAGTGCGCCTGCCTGGGCGCAAAAAACCGATGAAAGATGTGTCGACAGCGCAATTTTTAAATCTGAATATGGCTTTCCAAAAATCTTCTAACTTATATGTGGCAGAGCTGATTCACAAGGTGATCGATACCTTTGGGGAAGAGTGGTATAGGAAACAATTACAAGAGATTTTTGGCTTCGGTAAGAAGACGGGGATAGAACTTCCTTCTGAAACGGCAGGTTTTTTACCATCGCCTGGCAAATGCTATGCTAATGGTAAGCTCCAGTGGTCTGTACCCACTCCTGGGTGTTTGGCTATAGGATATAATTTACTTGCCAATGGGATGCAGATGCTACGCGCTTATGCTATTCTTGCCAATGGAGGTTATGAGGTGCAACCTTCTCTTGTAAAAAAAATTGTCAACCATCGGCAAGAAGTGGTGTATGAAAGAGTCCCTGTGAAAAAAGCGGTGTTAGATAGTGATATTGTCGACCGTGTCATTCAGGGGATGAAGTTTGTCACCAAGCCAGGAGGTTCTGCTTCTCGTGCCGAGGTGCCAGGATTTACAGAAGCGGGTAAGACAAGTACATCGGAGAAAATTCGCAATGGGGAATATGCAAAAAATATTCATATCTCTACGTTCACCGGGTTTGCTCCTGCAAAAAATGCTAGGATTGCTGTCCTCATCGGCATTGATGAACCTGATTTTAATTTAGGTCCCATGTTTTTTGGAGGCAGATGTGCATCACCTGTCTTTGGGCCTATTGCTGCGCGTGTATTAAATTATTTAGGTGTCCCTCCTGATGATCCTCATGGGAGTGTCAAAGAAGATCCTCTCTATGATCCTGCAAAAGCTGATATGGCCCAAGAAGTCAAAGCATTGCGAGAGCTATTCTTAAAATGGCATAAGAGATAAGCTGTTGCATTATGATGAAACTAAAAACACTCCTGCAGGGATTGCCACTCGAGATCAAAGGCAAAAAAGATATCGATATCACAGGTCTCTGTTCTCATTCTAAAAAGGTGGCGCCCGGCAATTTGTTTATTGCAAAAAAGGGTTTTAAAACAGATGGCTCTTTATTTATCGAAGAGGCGGTGAAAGCAGGTGCTGCTGCTGTTGTCACAGATTTATATAATCCCTTTTTAAATCTCACACAGATCATCATAGAAACACCGCAAGAGATCGAAGCGATACTTGCGCAGAGATTTTATCATCATCCTTCCCAGGAGCTATTTCTTGTGGGGATCACAGGCACCAACGGAAAAACAACCACCTCCTATCTTGTCAAACATCTTCTAGAGGAAACACCCCATGAGTGTGGGCTTATCGGAACGATAGAAAGTATTATCAAAGATCATCGTCTGCCCGCAGAGCGTACAACACCTGATGTGATCACACTGCATCATTATTTACGTGATATGGTGCAACAGAAGTGTACCAGTGCTGTGATGGAAGTGAGCTCTCATGCGCTTGTGCAAGGGCGTGTTGCAGCGATTGATTTTGATGTGTGTGTCTTTACCAACTTAGGTCAAGATCATTTAGATTATCATCATACCATAGAAAACTATGCCGCGGCAAAAGCGCTGCTCTTTAGCGAGAGGTTAAATAGTTCTCAAAAAAACAAAAAAGTGGCTGTTGTCAATCTGGATGATCCTTATACACCCTTTCTTCTCAAAGAGAACCAGACACAAAGACTCTCTTATGCACTAAAGTCTCCACAGGCAGATCTGCGTGTCACACAGTTATCTTTATCAGGTAAAGGGAGTGTGTTTGATGTAGAGTATTTAGGAAAAAAAATAGAGATGAGCACCTCACTTGTGGGACGATTTAATGTGTATAACTCTTTAGCAGCTGTGGGAGTAGCTCTTGCCAAAGGGATCTCTTTAGAAAGAGTTGCTGCTAGGCTAAAAACCTTCTCTTCAGTCCCTGGTCGTCTGCAAAAAGTCGCTACTTACCAAGGAGCTCATGTCTATATTGATTTTGCACACACAGAAAAAGCTTTAGACAATGTGCTATCCACATTGAAAGAATTTGCCACAGGAAAAATTGTGACGGTGTTTGGATGTGGTGGAGATCGCGATCAAGAGAAGCGTCCTAAAATGGCACGTGTTGCAGAAATCTATTCCGATACAGTGATTTTGACAAGTGATAACCCTCGTAGTGAAGATCCTGAAAAAATTATCCATGAGATGCTTAAAGGTATTACACACAAAGACAATGTGTATGTTGAGATCGATAGAAAAACAGCGATTGAAAAGGCACTATCTTTAGCAACATCTCAAGATACCGTGCTTATTGCAGGCAAAGGTCATGAATCCACACAAATTTTCAGAGACAAGGTGATCCCCTTCAGTGACAAGGCAGTGATTGAACAGTATTGCTTATCTAGATTATGTTAGCATAACGTCTAAAAAAGAGGCTGCATGTCGTTTCTGCGTAGATATGTTTTTTTGTGCATCGCGCTCATAGTGGCAGTGCATGTGCCTACCTATGGACAGACAGCCGTCCCACAAAAACCTGTAAAGCCTGCTCATGCTCAACATCCTAAGCTGCCCCATCCAGTGCAGGCTAAGACAAAAAAAACACAGCCTCCGAGAAAACAAGGTGTCTCTGCTGTCAAAAAATCTCCTGCTGCTAAGCCAGGTATCAAAAAAACTTCTCCTCCTGCCAAAACGCAAGGGACAGCAAAGCCTGCAGCAAAACAAGTCAAGAAAATGCCGCCTGCGACAGTGCACAAAAAGCCACTAGTAGCTAAGCCACCCGTGGCTCCGTTGACACCCAAGGCTGTGCCTAAGCAATCTGCTTCTGCTGTTGTTCCTAAGGTGATGTCTCCTACTGCCATGCAAAAGACTTCTGAAAGAACACAGAGGTTAGTGGTGATTGATCCGGGTCATGGAGGGTATGATTTGGGAGCGAGGATGTCTGCTTGTGATGAAAAGTCTTTAGCCCTTTCTACAGCTCTTTTAACAAAAAAATATTTAACAGAGATGGGGTATGCTGTCATTTTGACAAGAACACGGGATGTGTTCATGGCTTTGGAAAAAAGAACGTTCATTGCAAATCAAACGAAAAGTAAAATTTTTGTGAGCATCCATTATAACGCTGCTAAAAATCCTATCGCTCAAGGGATCGAAGTCTTTTATCACGCTTCTTCTGATAAATTCCGTACAGGATCCTCTAAAAAGCTGGCAGCTCGCGTGCTAAGCAAACTGATCGACAGGACGGTGGCAGAAAATCGAGGGATTAAAGAAGGGAATTTTTATGTGATTCGTGAGACAAAGATGCCTGCCATTTTAATTGAAGCAGGGTTTATGACTCATCCTGAAGAGCTCCATCGTTTAAAAGATATTAACTATCGCGATAAAATCGCGCGGGGCATTGCCGAAGGGATCGATAGTTTTTTTAAAGTTTAGCAACCCAGTTGCTAGCAACTGCGTTGCTCGCAACCTTGTTGTTAGACTAAAAGCGTCCTCGGCGCGATTTGAACGCGCGACCTGCCGCTTAGGAGGCGACCGCTCTATCCACTGAGCTACGAGAACACATCCCGCGAAAGTATAAAATAGCTCTGATGTTTGGTGCAAGAGATGTAATAAATAGAAATCTTATGCTATGATCGAGTTCATTCATAAGCAATCTAATCAGAGAGGGTTCATGGGCAAAGCACAAGCAGATATAGGATTAATTGGTCTTGCGGTCATGGGACAAAATCTTGTCATGAATATGAACGATCATGGGTATACGGTCGTTGTCTATAACCGTACTGTTGCTAAAGTCGATGAATTCCTTCAAAAAGCTGCTAAGGGTAGCCGTGTCATCGGCGCCAAAAATCTCAAAGATTTTTTTAGTACACTCAAAAAACCTCGCAAAGTGATGTTTATGGTGAAAGCAGGCACTCCTGTTGATGAACTCATTGAAGAGTGTCTCCCTTTTTTAGAAAAAGGAGATATTGTCATCGATGGAGGCAATAGTCACTATCCTGATACGGAAAGACGTTATCAAAGTCTTAAAGAGAAGGGGATTCTCTATATGGGGACAGGGATCTCCGGTGGAGAAGAAGGGGCGCGTCATGGTCCTTCTATTATGCCTGGAGGGAATCCTGAAGCTTGGCCGCATGTCAAGCCGATCTTTCAAGCCATTGCTGCCAAAGCTGATGACAAAACGCCTTGTTGTGATTGGGTGGGAGAAGGGGGTGCAGGACATTATGTTAAAATGGTCCACAATGGCATAGAATATGGGGACATGCAGATCATCTGTGAGGCCTATCATCTACTCTCTCAGCTTTTAGGCTGCGGACCGGAGGAGCTGAGTAAAATCTTTACTCAGTGGAACACTTCAGAGCTCAACAGTTATCTTATTGAAATCACCGCTCAGATCTTTAAGTACAAAGATACAAATGGCAAATTTTTAGTTGATAGTATTTTAGACGTTGCAGGGCAGAAAGGTACTGGAAAATGGACGGGAATTTCTGCATTAGAGCAGGGGATGCCGGTGACACTTATTGGAGAAGCGGTGTTTGCAAGATGTCTTTCAGCTCTTAAAGAGCAGCGTGTACACTTAAGCAAGCTCTATGCTCCTCCACAAGCTGTCTTTAAAGAGAATAAAGAGCAGATGGTCGAAGATATCAAAGCAGCCTTATATGCTTCTAAGATCATCAGCTATGCCCAAGGGTTTATGTTGATGCGTGCAGCAGCAGCAGAGATGAAATGGAAGCTCAACTACGGTGCCATTGCGATGATGTGGCGTGGGGGGTGTATTATTAGAAGCAAGTTTTTGGGTAAGATTAAAGAAGCTTACGACAAAAACGGAGATCTTGAAAGCCTGCTGATGGATGACTTTTTCAAAAAAGCCATCGTCGCTTCTGCAAAAGGATGGCGTCATACCGTTGCACTCGCTGCTCTTCATGGGATTCCTACGCCGTGTTTTAGTACAGCGCTAGCATTTTTTGATGGGTATCGCTCAGCAAAACTTCCGGCGAATTTACTCCAAGCGCAAAGAGATTTTTTTGGAGCACACACCTATGAAAGAACCGATCAACCTCGTGGAAAATTTTTCCATACCAACTGGACAGGGACAGGGGGCGATGTGAGCTCATCGACGTATGTAGCTTAAGCGTTCGCTTATCAAGCAATTGCCCGCTTTAAAGAAGCAGAAGAATCCCCATACATTAGAATCATCAGAAAAATTTGTTATTATAATGAGGAGCATGGTATGCTTGTTCCACTTTATTTCACATTTTAGTGATTAGAGAAAAATTAACGAATAGACGATCTAGAAGGAGGATATCATGGTTACAAGTGCTACTAGCAGCTGGCGTAGAGGTGCGCTCACAAACTCTGGAGATACGGGTGTTAGTGACCAAACTCCGACTAGATCTTCAAAAGAAGATGACTGGGGATGTGATGGCGAGAATTTGTATGACCTTGGTAGAGCAGAAGAGCCTAGTTTTAAAGGACATAGAAATAAAGAGACGGTGTTTCCTATGGTGCAGGGGGAATCTATGGCTCCATATGACCTAGCTAGCCAGGCAGGGGATGAGCAATTTACTGGATTTCCTGCTGAGGATATGGACTCCCTCGCGGGTCGGGTGAACTACTCTATGGCTTTATATGACCTTGCTAGTGCAGCCAGTGGAAGGGTGCCTATGGCTGAACAAAGGGATGAACAGTATGATAATATGGGTCAGCAGCAACTCGGACCCGAAGACGAAGAGGGCACATCTGAGGATGTATATGCTGCTGTTCGTAAGGATATGCCTCCTGCTGTTCCGGAACGCAAAAATATGCCTATGGTTAAGCCAGCAGACAGGTCATATCTTGAGCCAACAAAGGTGTCCGGTCGTGCATACGAGACTGTTTCTACATCTGAAGCTCAGAGTAGTACAAGTAAGCCTTCCAAGGCTCCATCAAAGACTGCAGGCAGCTCTCTACCTCCCGTTCCGGGACGCAAGCATGTAGGAAAGGCCTCTTCATCGGGAGAGAGAGCAGCCGCTGCACCTATAGCTTTAGATGCGGATGGGTATGCCCGTCCACTAGCTGGTCCACAAGCAGCGTCTCCTAGTCCCTATCATAGATATGAGCAGCCAGACAAGGATGTAGTTGCATATAGCGAGGTAACTAGATCTGCATCTGGAGCTGGTAAACGAGCCACAGTGCTAGCTGATCCTAATAGGCCCCTTTATTTTGCTCGGTTTGTTGACTTGGAGAAAGACTTACTTACTTTAGTAAAAGCTAGCAGGTCATCTTCTAAAATATTTTCAATCCTATGTTGCGCGGGATCAACCTATAAAAAAGAAACTCATATCATAACGCGCGTGATATCACTCATTGCCCTAAAGTTTGGTGCTCAAATAATAGATGAAAACAATCAAGATAATAATAAAAAAGCCTTTAAGAGCCGGGTGGACGAGATTGTTAATCACATTTTCCCGAAAGTTGATAAAGAGGATACAACATCCGTTGATATGGATAAGATTTCTGCATTGGTTGAATGGGCTTTTATAACATATGTGGAGAAGAGAATCATCTCTATGCGTGGGGTCCCGTGTTTCCCTGATTCGGGGACATTGACTCAAATTTTATTGAATTATAGGGTATTCAAAACCATCATCGAGCGTAACGTCAATCCTAAATATCAAGAAGCCCTAAGAAATGTAATCACGCTGGTTGCTGTGCGGTTAGCGGGAACGAAAATAGAGGAAAAGCAAGTGCGCAAAAAGATCACACAAATTATTTCAGAGGTGCAGGTCCAAGATAAAAACGACACATTAACATACAGGGATTGGACAGAGATTTCTTCGGAGGTTATCAAAGCTCTTCTAAGCTGCAAGAATAAGACGGCACATAACGCGACTCCATGTTAAATTTCCTTAAGGAACGGTCATGGGGATGTATTCATTCCCAGTATTAGAAAAAATTTAAACAAATAGACACTATAGTCTAGAAGGAGAATAGCATGTCTGGCCCTGCTCATATGCCTCGCGTTTCCGCTGAGATGGGTAATTTATATCTTACCCCTGTACCACTTGTTGTTTCCAGTCCACCTCTTTCTCAGTCCAATGCTCACTTTCCTGACCTCCTTGTATTGGAAGTCATGTTATCGGAGAATGCATCGGTGACAGCGATCACAGAACCTAAAGCATGTATAGTCATGAAACGGATGACATTCCTTGCTGCCCAACAGGTTGCAAACAAAAGAATAGATAGCAAGGATCTAAATTTTGAAGGAGTGGTGCATTATATTGTTACTGAAATTCTTCCAAGAGAACGCTTGGATATGGTATCAGTGAATATGCAGAAACTTGCTCAAGTTCTTCAAAGAGCTCTTACAGAATGTGCACAAGCGAGAACACTGGCTATGAGTGAGAGTGCTCATTTTCCTGGATCGGGGGAATTAAATAGAATTTTATCAAGCCAAGCACAAACTATCACCCACCCTAAGGAAAAAGAGGCCATGGAATACATGATCTCGCTTGCTGCTAGACGACTTGCAAGCGCGCCTATAATTCAGGACCAGGTGATAGCAACAATTGATCAGATTATTGGACAGCTAAAGAAGACCTCAAAGTTATCAGAGAAGCAATGGAGACGCCTTGCTATGGTTCTTGAAAAGGCTCTTATGAGCTGCCAGGGTAGAGTGGAAAAAAGTGCAACGGAATGTTAGTGAAGCCCATTTTTTTCCCAAGTTATCACATCTCATTTTTTAATAGAGAAGATATGGGCTCATCGATCTACGTGGCTTAAAGACACTTAAAATCCAAAGGAGTATTTAAACATAAAGCCCACCATACCAATAGCTACGACATAAGTGAAGGTATCCTAATAAAATTTTAAATGATATAATGCTCGCCTCTTATTAAAGGAGGCTGTCATGCAAAAACACTTCACTCATTTGTCAGATTCCCAGTGGGATACTATCCAAGGATTGGTCAATTGGACTCCTCCTCCACAACGAGGGGTTCCTCGAGCTGATTTTAGAAAAATTTGGAACTCGATTCTTTTCGTTTTAACAAGAGGTTGTCGTTGGACGGATATTCCTCGAAATCAAAGCCTATACTGCTCGAAATCAACAGCTCATCGTTGGCTTGTTATTCTGAAAAAAGCGCATGTTTTTGATAGAGTATTAAGCGGTCTTCTTCAAGCGGGGCTTGCAGAAAGGAAAATAGATCTTAGCCAAGTAGCTATCGATGGCTCTTTTTCCCCCAGGACCTGGTGGAGGCAAAGAAGTTGACCATGGTTATAAGGGAAAAGGCTCCCTTCTTCACCTCGTTACAGACAAAGAAGGGAAACCACTTTGGATCATCACAACCTCAGCAAAAGGAAACGAGAAGACCCAAGCCATTGCTTTGCTCGATCAACTGCAAATCAATGGATGTAAGAATAACAAGCAAATGACAATTTGTGAAGCGGATAAAGGTTACGATTCAGACGAACTGCGTATGGAGATGTTGAAAAGAGGCTATATACCTATTATTGGATACCGCAAGAACAGGAAAAAGCGAGTAGAAACGAAAGAGATGTATACTTTATTTAGAGCATCAAAGAATAGATGGGTAGTTGAAAGGAGTTTTTCTTGGTTGAAAAGAAAATGCAGACGGTTATTGATGCGCTGGGAAAGGCTACCGGAGTTATGGAACGCATTTGCCCTATTAGGGCTGATATTTATGTGGTTACAGATTTTATTAGGATAGGTTCGTATTATGGGGCAGAGCGACAGTGCATGTTAAAAAAAAGCAAATTTTTTCTAAATTGTTTTAACTATTTTTAATAAACTCATAATTATGCTATACTGTTCCAGTTCTATTTAATGTGTTAGTAGTTAGAAAAAAATAACAAACAGACTCTAGAGAGGAGGATATCATGGCTGCAAGTGTTACCGGAGGGCTTAGAGGTCCGTTCACAAGTCATCCATTAGCACAGACCTCTGCATTGGGACAGACGGCACCCGTTATACCCTTGTTTACAGGTCAGGATGGATATCTTGTTCCACACACTGCTTTACAAGCTAATTTAAGAAAAAATGCTGCCTTTCCTGCATACCAGGAGGTGGAGCCCATGGATAAAAGAGGGGATGGCATGTGTGATAATATGGTTTACGTTAAGCAGGGAAGCTCCCCACGTATATCAGTACAGCGTGCACCCGTTATACCCTTGTCTACAGATCAGGGTGGATATCTTATTCCATTTTCACAAGCTGTTTCACAACAAGATGAGAGAGGCTCTCATGCATACCAGCAGATTAACACACTTAGAGGCGGTACGGGACTCACTGGCTCTAGTATCCCTCTTTATTTTGCTGATTTTTTTGACTTCGAGAGAGAGTTGCATACTTTAGTAACAGCTATGAGGCCATCTCAAAGATTTTCAATTCTATGTTGCGTAGAATCGGCCTATGCAAGAGAAACTCATATCATAAGCCGCTTGATATCACTAACTGCCGTAAGATTTAGTGCTCAAATAATAGATGAAAATAATCAAGATAATAATACAGAAGCCTTTAAGACATCGATGGACGAGATTGTTAATTACACTCTCCCGCACTTCGAAAGAGAGGATACAACATCCGTTGACATGAATAAGCTTTCTAAGTGGGTTGAGCGAGCTTTTATAACATATGTGGAGAATAGAATCAGCTCTATGCGTGGAAGTATGTGTTTTCCCGATTCGGCGAGATTGACTCAATTTTTATTGGATAATAAGACTTTCAAAACCATCATCGAGCGTGGCACCAACCAGATGTATAAGGAATCCCTAAGAAACGTGATCGCATTCGCTGCTGTGCGATTTGCGGGAATGAAAATAGAGGAAGCACTAGTGCGCAAAAAGACCCTGAAAATGATTTCAGAGATACAATCCCAAAACGTAAAAGACGAATTAACGTTCGCGGATTGGAAAGATGTTTCTGCGGATCTTATCAAAGCGCTTATGAGCTACAAGAATAGGACAGCACAGAATGTGACTGTATGTTAAGACTCCGTAAGAAGGGATCATGTGGCTGTGTTCGTTTTAAGTATAAGAGAAAATTTAAACACATAGACATATAGTATAAAAGGGGAACACTATGGCTGCCGCTACTAATAGACATGCAGAAGGAACTCAACGTTTCCCTGGGGAGAAGAACTTGTATGAAGTTTTATCGCATTATGAAGGATACGTATTCGTCCTTAACCCCGACACCACCGGCCGTGCATATATAAAATCCCGAGAATTAGTGATCGAGATCGCCGCTAAGCGATTTGCGCAGACCAAAACAGATGCAGCAGACGTGCAAACAAGGACCATGGAAATTGTTAAACGTGTGCAAGCCGAACACAAACACGGCGCATTATCAGAGAGCGATGTCAGAGATATTGCTGGGGATGTTACCAGAGCGCTTCTGAGCTACAACAATAGGACAACATTGACTGCAGAAGCAGGGACTGCAGAAGCAGGGGAATATCTGGCGATTGGAACTAGAGTGACTGCACAAGAAGGCTATATGGAGGTTGATGAATCTTAAAATCCAAAAGAGTATTCAAACATATAGCCACCTGTCATAATGATAGCTAAGCCCTGTGCTAGATCGCAGGGCTCGGAATGTGTCAGAAGATCTCCTATTACAAATAAGAAGAGTGCTGTAGGGATAAGGTTACATGACCATTGAGAAAAACGGCCACGTTGGAGCTCTTTGCCCCAGACGATTTTTGGGTTTAGATAAGGAGTAGGACCAGTTCCCAAGCGGTTTCCTGCTATAAACCAAAATCCAATTTCTAATCCAAATCCTGAATATTTATAGTAATCGTTATCTGGATTGAAAGGTTTATAGAATAATCTTGTATACTCAGTATAGACAAGTCCGATCGGCAATGTAGTGATTGGAACTCCTTTAATACCAATGCAAAAATCATTGCCGCGTAGTGTCTCAAAGTGATTCCATCGCTTACCTACACCTATTGTTTGAACTAGAGGGATAGAAGATCCTACTTTAAAGTAGTAGTGTTCATCGAGGAAAGAAGGTGTGGGATCTTCACCGTAGTAATGCTTATTCGGAAGAGGAGATGAGGCATCAGCTACAGTCTCTTCGCTGAAGAGGTGCAGTGCACTGCTAATAAGTAAAACAACTAAAATTAAAGCTCTCAAAATCACACCTGAATTGATTCAAAGTGGAAATGATAACATAAGCTCGATTTTTTTTAACTTTGTTATTCTTCGGCTTTTAAGACTTCCATGAAGGCAGATTTTGGGATGCTCACCTTACCAAAGTCTTTGAGTTTTTTCGTCCCTTTCTTCTGTTTTTCCCAGAGCTGACGAATTACCAACCAGCGATCAGTCTAACAGCTGACTGAAATCAATTACTTTATCGAAATAACTTTCATCTAAAACAGAATCTTCAACGCCATTTACATGAATCAAGATGGGTCTAATTGAAAACTGTCTAGGCACTTTTAATCGTTTTCTTTTTTCCTCCATTTCATCGATCACTTTTTTATCTATCTGATTTTTCGAGAATTTCACCTCACAAAGATACAAGTTTTGAAATCTCGTTTGGATCATGTAATCGATTTGGCAACCAGGTTGCCTTTTGGTAGGATTTTGAAAAAATGGACCGTCCATAACGACTTCATCTGAAGAGATACCCAATAGTCTCAAAATAGTTTTCCGATTATGAACCACCAAATTCTCAAATTGCAAACCCATACTGCCTTCCCAACCAGGCAAATTGGTTAATAGGGCCTTGGAAAAATCGTTTTTTTCTATTTTTGAAAGATTGCGAGCAATATATTTCAGGTAGAAGCGAAGATAATTATCACTTAATCGATAGCGACTTAATTTTCCCTCTTTTCCATCCTCTAGATACCAAGTAAAATCTCTTTGAACAAATCCTGCTTTTACCAGATCATCTAAATATTTATTTCTCAGTCCTCCACGGCTCTTTTTCAATTCTTTGCAAATTTCTGGGAGTTCTTTTGGGCCATCTGCAAGAATAGTGACAATTTCTTTATAACTTCCACTTCGGCGTGAAAATAGATCGGAAAATATTTCATCAAATTCTCTTACTAATAATCCTCCGCAAGTAAAACAAAGATTTTGGATATTCTTCTCTGCAGAAAGTTCAGGAGCAATTTCTTCTAGATAGCGAGGTACGCCACCTGTGATAGATAGGAGCTTAAATTTTTCAAAAGCCGCAATGCGTTTTTCCTTTGGACGCCAAAAAGCATTACAAACATGAAGTGGTAATTCTTCTAATACAAGATCTATTGTAATTCTTCCAACAAAGCCTGTGCTGCTCAAAATATTTTCCTCTATCCATGAAGAAATTGAACCGCAAAGAGCCATGACTAAATGAGGATTTTTGCTGAAATGCATATCCCAAGCAGTTTTTAGCTTACCTAAAAAAGTCGGGTCTTTTCCCCCCATCCACGATATCTCATCGAAAACGACAAGCACTTTCCCTTTTTCTGTATGTTTTGATAGAGCCCAAAAAAGATTGCCCCAATCATCGGATTTCACGCCAGGCAATCCTGCTCTTTGCATTTGGTTAGCGAATTCCTCTCTCTGAAGCTGTGCGTTCATCTTGGGCAGAGGTGGCATGCCGGAAAAGAAAAAGCTTTTCATTTCTTTTCCAAATTCAGCAAGTAATCTACTCTTACCAATGCGTCTTCGGCCTCTTACTACAATGAGGCTTGCGCTTCGCTTGCTTAAAAGGCCTTTTAATCTCTCCATTTCGGGTTCACGTCCAATGAAAGGAGTCATTGCCATTTTCTTATCCTTGTTAATTGGTCGTGATTATCGTTATATAAAAGAATAAAATCAATCCCCAAAGCATCAAAATGTCGATTTGGGGATGAAAAAATCAACCTAAAATTACATCCCCAAATCATCAAAATGTCGATTTGGGGATGTAAAATATTAATTTTAAATCAATAAGAATTAAAGAGTTATCAAGGAAAAAATGATAGTTAAAATCCAAAAGAGTATTCAAACATAGCACCCCCTAAAATCAAGCTATATGAGGGAGGGATATAGGAACGAGTCGAAGAGCTATATGCACAAAGATTTTCTAATGCACATACACAAAATAGTACTGTAGGAATAATATTACAGGACCATTGGGAAAAACGACCATTTTGATATTCTTTACCCCAGACAGTTTTAAGATTGGGAATAGGCATGGGAGTGAACCACCTTTTTCGGTGCACCATGATAGATCCCAATCCAAGGCCTAATCCAAACCCACCATATTTATAATAATTTTTCTCTGGATTCAAAGGTTGATAAAACAATCTTATGTATTCAGCACTGATGACGCCAATGTTCCTTTTAATATCTCTATCCTGTGAAAGGAAAAGTTTAATAAGGGGACTTACTGTGAAATTAATGCTAAAGTCATTGCCGCGTAGTGTTTCAAAGTGATTCCATCGCTTACCTACACCTATTGTTTGGTATGTGGGAGTGGAAGTGCCTATTTTAAAGTAGAAGTGTTCATCAATGAAAAAAGGTAAGGAATCTTCTAAAGGATTTTCGGTGACAAGATCCTCGCTGAAGAGGCACACGGTGCTGGTAATAAGCAAAGCAGCTAAAATTAAAGCTCTCAAAACACACCTGAATTGATTCAAAGTGGAAATGATAACATAAGCTCGATTTTTTTTAGCTTTGTTATTCTTCGGCTTTTAGGACTTCCATGAAGGCAGATTGTGGGATGCTCACCTTACCAAACTCTTTGAGTTTTTTCTTCCCTTTCTTCTGTTTTTCCCAGAGTTTGCGTTTTCTTGTGATGTCACCACCGTAGCATTTGGCTGTGACGTTTTTGCCCATAGCGGAAAGTGTTTCTCTGGCGATGATTTTTCCTCCGATGGCAGCTTGGATGGGCACTTTGAACTGTTGTCTTGGAATCACTTCAGCAAGCTTTTTACAGATCGCTCTTCCTTTAGCTTCTGCTTTAGTACGATGAACAAGACAGGAGAAAGCATCGATCGGTTCGTTGTTCACTTTGATTTCTAATTTGATGATATCGCCAAGTTCATAGCTAGAAAATTCATAATCAAAAGAAGCGTAGCCACGTGTGATCGATTTTAAGCGGTCGTTAAAATCTGTGATCACTTCGTTCATGGGAAAACGGTAGGTGAGGATGACACGCTGTGCATCTAACGTTTCTGTTTTGTCGCTGACGCCACGTTTTTCTGTGGCGAGGCTCATGATAGCCCCTAAATATTCTGTGGGAGTCATGATATGACAAACGACCCAAGGCTCTTCGATATATTCAATATGTGTGGGATCGGGAAAATGGACAGGGTTGTCGATTTTACGCTCTTCACCAGAGGTGAGAGTGACTTTATATAAGACACTAGGTGCTGTGGTGATGATATCTAAATCAAATTCTCTTTGGAGTCTTTCAAAGGTGATTTCTAGATGTAACAGCCCTAGAAAGCCGCAGCGAAATCCAAAACCTAGGGCAAGAGAGCTTTCTTGTTCTACATGCAAAGCAGAGTCATTCAGTTGTAGTTTGATGAGTGCATCGCGAACAGTTTCAAAATCGGAGGAGTCTACAGGATAAATACCTGCAAAGACGACAGGGGTAATGACTTTAAATCCTGGAAGAGGAGTCTGTGCAGGATGTTTAACAGTTGTGACCGTGTCACCGATTTTTACATCAGAGATATTTTTGATGTTAGCCGTTAAAAAGCCCACTTCTCCAGCTTTGAGGGATTCTACAGATTTTTCTTGAGGTGCGAAGATACCTACTTGCAATACTTCAAAGGATTTATCTGTGGCCATGAGTTTGATGAGAGTTTTTTTTGTGATCTCACCGCTGATGACGCGCACATAAACAAGAACGCCTCGATAGGGATCATAATGAGAATCAAAAATAAGAGCGCGCAAAGAGTCATCTTCGGGTTCTTTCGGGGGTGGGATATCACGTAAAATTCTTTCAAGAATCTCTCGGATCCCTATCCCTGTTTTTGCAGAAGCGAGTACAGCGTTGGAAGCTTCTATGCCGATCACATCTTCCACTTGTTTGATCACACCGGGAGGATCTGCAGCAGGTAGATCGATTTTATTGATGATGGGAACAATCGTAAGGTTACGCTCTAAAGCGAGATGGACGTTGGCAAGGGTTTGTGCTTGGACACCTTGTACAGCATCGACAACAAGAAGAGCTCCTTCGCAAGCTGCTAGGGATCTAGAGACCTCGTAAGAAAAGTCTACATGTCCTGGTGTATCGATGAAGTTAATTTGATAGGAATGGCCATCTGCAGCTGTGTAATACATGGTGACAGGATGCGCTTTGATGGTGATACCGCGCTCTCTTTCAAGATCCATATCATCTAAGAGCTGCTCTTGCATGTCACGTTTTTCTACGGCGCCTGTGAGTTCCAATAGACGATCAGCAATGGTCGACTTGCCGTGATCAATGTGGGCAATGATGGAAAAATTACGGATGAAGCGTCTGTCGTATTTAAACATGGTTTCTCTTTAAGGAGGACTGGATCCACCAAGTCTAAAACAAATCCTCGATCAATGCAAGTATTCAAGAATACAAGCATTCAAGAATGCAAGCGTTGACAATGCTTGCATTATCAATCATGTTTTTTTAAATAAAATCCCTTTTTACTTTTCAAATATTTGCTGTTTTTATACATTTCTTTGACGTTTCTTTATAAATTCATTATTTTAAAATTCTCAAGATAAGGAGATCAAACAATGTCAAGTCCAGCAGTAACTTCGGGACCCTTAGCCGCTCCTGCAGCTGTAGTAGCATCGAATAATAACAGATCGTATGTTTCAAAAGCGTGTTTAGGTTTGGCACGTCGTGTCTATAAATGTAGTGTTGCGGTGATTAACTATGTTGGAGTGTCAAGAGCTGTGTCGGAAACGCGCAAAGTCCTCCTCTCTAAATGGGTTGTTTCTCCTGTCGTGATTGTGGGAGCTTCACTCTTTTCTGCGATGTGTATTAAATGGCTTACAGCAGCGACTTTAGTCGGTAAGGCTGTTGGAGTATTAGGTGTCACTGTAGGTGTCCATGAAGTTCTACAACATGTGCGTAGCATGCGTGAAGCGCTTCTAGGGACTTATCACCACAACAGTCCCGTGGCAGCACCACCTGCTTATGAGAGTGCACTTGCACACGCAATAGTAGCTTCTCAAAAAGATAAGGAGAAAACATCCCCTCCTGCTGCAACCGCTAATGTAAGCAGAGCTGACGGAGGAGGCGAGGTGGGGCAACAAAGGCAGACGACTTTGGATGGCTATCTCAGAGTAAGAGGAACTGCTGGAGAAGATACTGATAGGGCAACTACCGTTGCAGCCGCCGCTGCGGCAGCTGCTTCAGCTGTTCCACAAGAAGGAGATTTAGGGGAGTCTTTCAGAACAGCACAAGGAGACAGAACAGGACTAGGAGACACTGATTGGGAGATGGTAGGAGCTGGAGCTTCAGGGCAGAAGGCTGCCAGTGAAGGATCTTCTGTGGTGGACCTCGGGGATGATCTTGGTCATCTAAACGACAGCGATGACGAACATCCAGATTAATTTCCTTCCTAGAATAGTGCATCTGTAAGATGATATCTTTAGAATCTCATCTAGAAACAAAAAAACCCTCTTCGAGACTCGAAGAGGGTTTTTTATTATGCCAGCTTTAGAGCGGGCTACATAAAGCCACAAGAAACATTTAAGTTCTTGTCACTTCTGCTCCTTGAACAGAATTCTTTGCAAGGGTTTCTGTCAGGTTTGCAGCAGCAGCTTGAGCTTCTTGCTGTTGTCTTTCTTTCTCTTTTTCTTCTGTAAGAGCGACAAATCTCTTACCGAGAGCTTTTGCAGAGGCCATCCATACAAGGATCATGACAAGCAAGATAGTCCCTACATAAGGAGTCATTGCTGCAATGGAACCTAGGCCTAGGATCAACCCTTGTTGAATGAGGGATCCACCAGCTTTACCCAGTCTTGCTCCTACAACGTCAACAGCTGCTTTTCCTTTGACCTTCGCTTCTTGGTCAAGAGGGATGTAAGCCATCTCTTTTGTGGGATCAAATAAAGAGTATTTAGAAGATTTACTCATGATGTTTTGTGCCATACCAAAAATGACGGCAAGCATCAGAGGTGTTGTTCCAAGATGGCTAATGATGCCAGCTAGATTGTCTCTAAAGATTACAAATCCAAAGAAAGCACCCCCTGTGACCAGAAGAACAATCGGTGTTAAAAGAGCTGCTGTTGTCCAGCCAAGCTTTCTAATCACGTTGCTACCTACAAAGAGCATCATGAAGATGGTGACAATCCCGGTGATTTGAGAGAATAATCCCATAAAGGAGTTATAATCGTTGCTGCTAGGATATTGAAGTTTTAGCTGGCTTTTCCAAGTCACTTCTACAAGGTTAATGCAGACACCATAGCAAATCACAAGGACTGCAATATAACCCATGTACTTAGATCGGAGTAAGTAGAGGAAGCTTTCTTTCATAGAAAGTTTTGGCTTCTCTTTCTTCTTAGCTTTTTGTTCAGTCAGAGGTACAAACCGTGGGTCTGTCAAGACATAACGATTAATCCACCAGTAAAGACCCATGATGATAAAACCAGAAACTACAACAAGAGCCATGAGCCAGTTTAAAGAGATTTGCCAGGAGTCTACATCGGCAGTATAACGACTTCTCATATCAGAAAGTGTTTTAACGCACCATCCTGCAATAATCAGGGAGAAGTTAGCGCCCATACCAAATAAGCTATAAAAACGTTTTGATTCTGAAACTTTTGTTGTGTCGTTAGCAAATCCCCAGAAAAGTAGAGAAAGTGCTACGCTACCCCATAGCTCAGACATGATGTAGAATAAGGAGAAAGTCCAGTTTCTAAAGATCGCAATCAACCCTTTAAAAGTTGCGGGAAGGATTTCTTGTAGACGATCTGCAGCCGCATGAGGATGAAGGACATCTCTTAGAGGATAAAGCACGGTGCTGAACAAACCAAAAAAGATGATAAAGGGCACAATTGTTGAATAAAAAAGTGCTGGCTTGCTGAGTTTATTGCTGAGTTTTGAGTAGACCAGCATGAAAAGCATAGCGAAAGGTAATACTCCCCATACCTTAAGGAAAGGGATCGCTTCCGCTCCTGATCCTGTAGCTGTGACTACAATTAAAGTGTCTTTGGTGTCTCTAAGAATCGTATAGTTAAATAAAATTAAGAAAAAGAGGAAAAGCATCGGCAACAATTTTTTGAGCTCATACGCATGAATGGGCCAAAAAATGGAGCGCAGCTTTCCAAATTCTGCTGTTTGTGTTTGCGACATGTTTCGTATCCTATATATTTAGACAGTTAACAAAAATAATTTTCAAAATCATCTCGGGTATTTAATAAGACATTATATTTATCCGAAGATGCAAAACGTAATCTTTATGTGTATCGGAAATTGGTTCAATATCCCTAACTACATCAAACAAACATTTTAGCTGATTTTACTTTAAAATCAAGCGAAATCCCACAAAAACAATAGAAGGGATTCAATTATGATTTTTAATAAAAACTAACGTTTATTTTAAATAAGATGTTAACTTTATTTTTTATAAAATAAAATTTAAAATAGTAAGAAAACAAAAAATGCGTTTTTGAATTAAGGTGCTCAAAAACGCATCAAGAATTTATTATAAAAGGGGAGCTTCAGAGGTGATGGAAGCAGCTAAGGCTTGATGAGCGTTGCCAGCTTCTACATAGTCATTCCAGAGTTCGTGGTCAATAACGCCTTGGCGGATTGATTGGATTAAATCACGCTTGCAAGCTGCAAGAGATTTTTTGGGGCTGAGCACAGTAATCATTTCTTTATCGCCAGAAACACGTGCTAAATTTAAAAGTTTATCGAGTTGACCTTTTGTAAAGGTGATATGGTCTCTACGCTTTCTAGAGCCTCTTGGCGCTCTTTGTTTAGGGGAAACAACAGAAGGCTTTGTAGGATTGATAATAAATTTTTCAATCATAGTGGAGAGTTCTATAGGTTGCTTGCTTTTCATCTTTCTTAGGGTGAAGTGGTGAATATACCCTCCAGAGGATACGGGAATATACTTGCACAGATCATTTTCTTTTCTGCCGCCAACTTTTTTGATGGCTTTAGCAATCACGGCCTCGAGGTCTTTGAGCTCTCTAGCTTTGCTTTCTTGGCTTATGTTTGTCATTGTTTTTCATCCTTTGGAATTGAGTGGTTTCTGTTTGTTATTGATATTTCTGTGAATAATATAAAACAGTGTTTTTTTATTCAATTAAAATACAACAACTCGAGTGTTTTTCTCTATATTAGAAATTTCTTTGTTCAATTTGAGATAATAATTTTTTCTTAAAATTATGAGCAACTGATTTTTTTAATTGGCGATCAATTTTAATAAATCGAACTATTCCCATAATCATGCTTGCGGATCATAATACAAAAGTCCTTAAAAACAGAGAGTGGATTATCTCTCTAATGAATGTTTTTTTCAAGTTTAATAAAGACGGCTGTTTAATTTTTTTAACCGTAGTTGTTTAGTTGGTTTATTTTTTCTTTTAGATTTTCTATAATTTCTCTGTTGAAATGTGTACAATACTGTGGAGAAGTGTGAGGGGAAATGAAAGGTCATACACAGTCTATTGCTATTGGAGCAGGTAAAGGGGGAGTGGGTAAGTCTACAGTCACAGTGAATGTGGCCTTAGCACTTTTAGCAGAAGGGGCCCGCGTGGGGATTTTAGATGCTGATCTCTACGGTCCTTCCATCGGTAAAATGGTGGCGCTAGAGCATCCTTTAAGAGAGGAAGATGGCTATATTATTCCTGCACAGGGTTTGGGGCTCTTTGTGGTCTCTCTAGCTCATTTTTCTTTGGGAGAGCAAGCGACAATTGTCAGAGCGCCGATTGCAAATCAAATTATTGGGGAATTTTTACATCAGGTACTATGGCCAGAGCTCGATTTTTTACTCATAGATTTTCCACCGGGAACAGGAGATGTCCAACTGACGCTGATGCAACAGGCAGCGCTAGCAGGCGCTATTTTAGTGACAACACCGCAAGAGGTGGCTCTCTTAGATGTTACTAAAGCTCATGCGATGTTTCAAGCGATGCAAGTGCCTGTTTTAGGTATTGTAGAAAACATGAGCTATTTTGAAGAGGGAGGTGAGCGTTATTACCCTTTGGGACAAGGAGGAGGGCGACGGTTTTGTCAGCAGCATCAGTTAAGACTTTTAGGAGAAATTCCTTTAGATAAAGCTGTTAGTGCATGTTCTGATGAGGGGAGCTCTTTATTAGCAAAACATCCCAAAGCTGTAGCATCGGATGTTTTTACTCAGGTGGCTAAAGGATTACAACAAGGACTATTACAGGGAAAAAGCTCTCCCGTCTCTATTAAAAAGATGACTTCCTTAGATGAGCTTTTTATTGAGTGGAATGATGGGATGCAATCGCGGTATCCTTGGGGGGAGTTGCAACAGCAGTGTCCTTGCCAGAGATGCCGACATAAGAAGCAAAACGCCTCTAAAGAGCTGCGGCCTCTAGTGAAGGTAAAAAACATTTTAAGCGTCGGCAACTACGCTTTACGTATTGAATTTGAACAAGGATGTTCTCAGGGAATTTATTCCTTTGAGCTTTTAAGAAAATTGAGCAAAGTGCTTTTATGAAACGTTGGTATAAATATCTTGTGATCATTATGGGAGGCCTCTTACTGTGTGGAGGATGCTCAAAGCAGCCCAGCAGAGACAGAAAAATGTCACAGCTGGATGCATGGATGCGACCGCAAGATAAGCTGAAAGTGCTCTCCACGACAGCGATGATCGATTATCTTGTCAGTGAAATTGGACAAGAACATCTGCTCCACATGGTACTCATTCAAGGGCAACTAGATCCTCATAGCTATGAGCTTGTCAAAGGAGATAATGAAAAAATAAGTTGTGCAGATATTGTCTTTTACAATGGGTTAGAGCTAGAACATGGGGCTAGCTTAAAGTATCAGTTGATGGCACACCCTCATGCCTACGCATTAGGGGAGATGCTCGCTAGAGATCACAAAAATCCTTTAATTATGATTGATAAGCAAGTGGATCCTCATATTTGGATGGATCTCAGGCTTTTTTCTTCTTTAATTGATCCGATGGTCACCCTCTTATCAGAAAAAGATCCAGAGCATGCCACGGAGTTTCAGCGTAGTGGAGAGATGTTGCGTCATAAGATGCTTGCATTGGATACGCAGATTTACCAGCGGATGCAAGCGATTCCTGAAAAGAAGCGTTATTTGATTACAAGTCATGATGCCTTTTTTTATTTTACGAAGAGATATTTAGCAGAGACGCAAGAAGATCTTGAGTGGGAAGAGCGTTTTGCGGCACCTGAAGGGTTAGCCCCTGATGGACAAATTAGTCCTAAGGATCTTCAGTCGATTATTCATTATGCCGCAGAGCATGAAGTGAAGGTCATTTTTCCTGAATCTAACCTGAATCAAGACGCTCTTAAAAAAATTGTTGCGATCTTGAATGCAAAAGGAGAGTTTACCTGTTTAGCATCAGACCCTCTATATGGAGATACCATAGGGGAGCCAGGATCAGGAGCCGATAATTATCTTAAAATGATGGAGTATAATGCCCGTGTGATTGAAGCAGGGCTGATGACTCTTGGAGAGCGACATGAATGATATATTAAGCTGTGAAGAGCTCAGCGTATCTTATGATACAACCCCCATCTTATGGGATGTGACGTTTACCATCCCTGCTGGAAAAATTGTGGCGATTGTAGGTCCTAATGGAGCCGGCAAAAGTTCTTTGTTAAAAGCCATTGTAGAGATTATCAAACCCTTGTCGGGCAAGGTGAGATGTCTTGGGACCTCTTTTAAGAAAGCAAGAAAAAAAGTGGCTTATATCCCACAAAAAGAAGAGATTGATTGGGATTTTCCTATTACAGTCGTTGAAGTGGTGCTCATGGGAAGATATCCGCAGCTGGGTCTTTTAAAATGGACACGCAAAGCAGATCAAGAAGCTGCCTATCAGGCTCTCAAGATGCTTGAAATCGAAGATCTCGCAGAGCGTCAAATCAGCGAGCTTTCAGGAGGACAACAGCAACGTGTGTTTATTGCCAGGGCGCTTGTTCAAGAGGCAGATTTATATCTTTTAGATGAGCCTTTTACAGCTATCGATGCAGCGACAGAGGCGATTTTAATTGAAGTGTTTAAAAAGTTGAAAGAGAAAGGAAAAACTCTTGTCGTTGTTCATCATGATCTTCAAACAATTGAAACAATTTTTGATTGGGTCATTCTTTTGAATACACGGCTAGTGACTTATGGAGAAGTGAGCGCTGTCTTTAATAGTGAAAATCTCTGTAAAACCTATGGTAAAAAAGAAGAAAT
>Ga0364860_10444_pt1 | contig 26000 bp, 23 predicted proteins | sample ExccelAu500001D4_FD_206916 | JGI IMG/M metagenome (GOLD analysis project Ga0364860, IMG submission 206916) | Enriched cells from Trout Bog Lake Hypolimnion, Wisconsin, USA - BchlTB.Aug20.5000.01 .D4 | ecosystem: Environmental > Aquatic > Freshwater > Lake > Hypolimnion/Profundal zone | place: USA... | reverse complement strand
TCAGAAGCCAACATTCGCGCGCATAGCTCAGTTGGTAGAGCACACCACTGATACTGGTGGGGTCCTAGGTTCGAATCCTAGTGCGCGCACCCTATTTATCATTCTCATCCTGCCACCGCTTCATAGCCTCAGCACTACCTAAACTTGGCTTTTTTGGAATTTTAATAAGTTTGCTATCAGATTTCGCAGTTCTCATTTCTGCAGTCTTCTTTTTATCTTCTGGTTTTACAATAGGCTGTAAAGGTTCTGACTCTAATTTAAATTCAGGCTTTATCTCAGGTTTGATTTCAGATGTAGCGATTTCAGGTTGAATGACTTTAGGCTTTTCTGTGACAGCATTTTTAATCTTCACGTATTCCCCTGTACTTGGATCGACTTCAAAACCAATATGCTCAACTCCTTTACCTTGCGCTTGAGCTTCTTTCATTCTACGTATCAACTCTGCACCCTCTTCATAGCTAACTGATTTTTCGAATTTATTCATAGTATGTTAATTATAATATAAAAACGGCTTTGTGGTCACGGGGAGACTCGAACTCCCAAGGATTACTCCATACGCTTCTGAGACGTACGCGTATACCGATTCCGCCACGTGACCATTCTATATTCATATTATAAAGCAATTATTGAACTATAGGTTAGCATAAAAAAGTGGCAAAGATTTAATTACTGTTAATCTAAAATGAAAATAAAGTTCAGTAAATAAAAAAGCGCCGGAAGTGTAAAAACTTACCACGGCGCCGACAAACATTCATTCGTTCCAACTAAGGCTGAACCGTCACTTCGTGCTGGAAGTGATAGTAACTGGAAGAATTACTTTCCAAAGCTTTATCATGAGGCTTCACCCAAAAGTGAAACCATCCAACAATAAGAGCAACGACACAGACGACAAACAAGGCTCCAACCAACTTTTCCTTTTTCGTCAGATGGAACATTGACCAATCAGTAGACGGCTTTTTGCCGAGCAACGCATCATGGTTCACAGGTTCCATACCGTCAATTAGGTTATTCATTTTATGATTTCCTCCGTTTTGATTGTTTTTGTTTTTCTCCTCAATCCTTTCAAGGAAAGAGAAGCGCGTTTTAAAACGCTTTTGCTTACTGGTTCTCGAAATGCAACACATAAATATATTTTCAAAATTTCATCGAACTACCTACTATACTAGCACACTTGAACACACTTGTCAATAGTACATCACATAGTGGACAGGCTGGCAAATATGATACGAAAAAACCGCCTTGTTAGGCGGCCTTTTCACTTTATTAGCGCTCTTTATTTTGTTCCGTTCACCATGAGGGATTCAATTGTGATCCCCCATTGGGCCGGGAATCTTCCCCGGCTAAGCATTGCCATTTTGAGTTGTGCAATGATCACTCAATCATCTTGCGATGATTATCGACATTTAAGTTAGTGACTCCGAAGAATCAAAAACGTTGTTTCTCTTGAAATATTCCACGAGCAGCTTCCGCTACCCGTGCCTTGTTACGACTTACCCCCTGTCATCGAATTTGCCGTAGGCCCGCGTAAAGCGAGATTTCGGGCACCTCCGACTCCCTTGGGTTGACGGGCGGTGAGTACAAGACTTGAGAACGTATTCACCGCAGTATAGCTGACCTGCGATTACTAGCGATTCCGGCTTCATGAAGTCGAGTTGCAGACTTCAATCCGAACTGGCGGGAAGTTTATTACGGTTTGCTCCATCTTACGATATTGCGTCGCGTTGTCTTCCCGATTGTAACACGTGTGTAGCCCAAGGCGTCAAAGGGCCATGCTGACTTGGCGTCATCCCCACCTTCCTCCCAGCCCTCAACATACGAGGACCGAAAAAGATCGGAGAAATAAAATTTAAAAACTATCATCATTCCTGTCCGACCCCTAGCTCTCTCACATAGTGAGGGCTGGGCGGTCTCGTCTGATACTTATAACAGACAACAGGGGTTGCGTTCGTTACCCCACTGAAGGGAACAGCTCAAGCCACGAACTGACGACAGCCATGCAGCACCTGTCCAGCCGTCTTGCGACGAGCATAGTTTCCTACACTCTTCGTCTGGATGTCTAGCCTTGGTAAGGTTCTTCGTTTATCGTCGAATTGAACCACATGTTCCACCGCTTGTGCAAGTCCCCGTCTATTTCTTTGAGTTTCAACCTTGCGGTCGTACTACCCAGGCGGATCTCTTAACGCGTTAGCTAAGCCTCGAGGAGGGTCGATACTCCTCAAAGCGAGAGATCATCGTTTAGGGCGTGGACTACTGGGGTATCTAATCCCATTCGCGACCCACGCTTTCGTGCCTCAGTGTCAGGTATGGACCAGTTTGCTGCCTTCGCTTTTGGTGTTCCCCATAATATCAACGCATTTCACCGCTACACTATGAGTTCCGCAAACCCCTTCCAACCTCTAAGTCGTGCCGTTTCCCGTGCAGCTTCTCGGTTGAGCCAAGAAATTTAACACAAGACTAACACAACCACCTACGCACCCTTTACGCCCAATAATTCCGGATAACGCTCGAGGCACTCGTATTACCGCTGCTGCTGGCACGAGTTTAGCAACCTCTTATTCTCCAGGTACAATCAATAAACTTTTTCCCTGGCAAAAGAACTTTACATGCCGAAGCACTTCATCGTTCACGCGGCGTCGCTCCGTCAGACTTTCGTCCATTGCGGAAGATTCTCGACTGCAGCCACCCGTAGGTGTATGGGCCGTGTCTCAGTCCCATCGGTGGGGGTCACCCTCTCAGGTCCCCTAGGCGTCATAGCCTTGGTAAGCCATTACCTTACCAACTAGCTGATACCGAAGAGGCCGCTCCCGGGGCGAAAAACTTTACTCTTTCGAGACTATCGGGAATTACCCATCCTTTCGGATGGCTATGCCCGACCCCAGGGTGCGTACCTCTTTATTACTACCTCGTCTGCCGGTTGCTCCTTGCGGAGCCCCCTTGACTTGCATGCCTTATCCACGCCGCCAGCGTTCATCCTGAGCTAGAATCAAACTCTTAACTAAAAGTGAACGGAACAAAATAGAGGGCACTAAAAATATGCACGCTAATTGATTTTCACTGTTAATTCTAGCTCACTTAGAAATTATTGTTCAAAAAATAAACTTGAACATTGCACTATTCTCAATATTTCGATTTCAAAGGGCAGACCACCCCAATTTCGGGGCGTGAGGTACATATTACAGGAAGGAATATATATGTCAAGCCTTTTTAAGGATTATTCCGATCAAGCTTGCCAACCCTCAAAAATAGCGAATTTAGGCCTTGACACGGCCTGATAAGAAGCGTAGGATTTTGACTGGATCGTACGAGTAATACGATGCTACTAAATTGAAATAAAAAATGGAAAATAAATAACGTTAGAAAAATAAAAAGTTATGCAAATGGATCAACTAATCAAAATGTTAGGACTGGAGCACCACATCATCCAGGCCGCGAGAACACTGGTTGACGGACAGCACGAAGACAAAATGTGCAGATGCACACTTCATACAGGATCAACCGACATCGTAATGATCGTCCGTCGTCCACCCCTCTCTAGCGGTAAAAAGAAAAGTCTAATCTTTGAAGTTGTCATTTGGATCAAAAGATTCGTATATGGCGCACATCGCAGGCTCAAACGAATCACTGAAGCCTACAAACGGGAGCATGCTATTCCCGTCGAACTACTGGACTCCAACAGCTTTGCCCGAGCTTAATCATTTTCAATTTTCTAATCACCCCAGCGCGACATTTTGTCTACGTTGGGTTTTTTATTTCACTTTCACCAATACCTCCTGTCTCCTCATCCAAGGTGGAGTCCACGGAGCGTTGTAACCAGCGTAGGCGACAGTGTCGAGTATTTCAATATCATCATTCTTAAGTTGCTCGATTAATTTCTTTTCGAATCGACTAACACGCTTCTCTGTTGCTAGCCATGAAAATCTTTTAACAGCAAATTTTGATTCAGGGATTTCAACCAGCTTTACTCTTGCGTCAATTGGTACAGGTAAACTTTCTAAAGTATAAGTATGAGGCATACCAAATGAAATAATTCGCGACTCAATATTATTATCATTGGAAATCTTTTTAGCTATCACAGGAGAAGTCATGGATATCTTTTCATTATTAGAAATATCAGAAGTAATACTGGATTCACGAGCAACTACTGGCGCTGTCATGGCGATACTTTCTTTTCTAATATTTCCACCAAAAATATAGCCTGCAACTATTCTAAAACCACCAGAGAATAAGTATTATTAAGATGATGATAAGCAAAGTGATCATAAATAAATTATATCACAATTCATTGTTCCCAACTTTCTTAAGTTCTGCTCGAAGTTTTCTCCAATCCGGGATGACCTCTGCCACTAGATCCCAAAATGATTTTGCATGATTGAATTCTTTTATATGACAAATTTCATGGACGATGATGTAGTCCTGCTGTTCTGGCTTTAGGAAAACTATTTTATAATTAAAATTCAAATTACCATTTTTCGAGCAACTTCCCCAACGACTTCGCTGATTACGAATAGCGATTTTGCCGACTGTTATACCGTGCTTGGGACTATAATATTTTAAAAAATGCGCGACCCGATTATGAACTAGTGAACGTGCAGCTTCTTTATTAGCCAGAAATAATTTTCTACTGCGAGTTTGATATACAGAACGACGGAGATAGATCGGTCGTAAACGAAAAACTAAACCCTTACGAAAAAAATTCATGAAATGATTTTACTTCGTCACACAACCATCGTAAGTCGTCGTGCCATTTTCAGTCACAAAAGCGGTGTTGCCTTTATTCCAAAAGACCAATGTCTCGCCTGTACCAAATTTGTCAGTACCATTACTATATCTGGCACCGTCTGCTGAGAGAGTTTGTGGCATGGTGATCCTGCGACCGCTCGAGAATGTTAGGCTCACTCGGTCTTTATAGAACACGCCGGAGATAAACGAATCCGCTGGCTGACTACAACGAAACACCGCCGCATTCACCACCTGAGCGAGAGGTGTGTCTGTACCCTGTCGAGCCGGCGACACCCAGTATCTACCAACACAAAATCCAACGTACCAAACCGCGACAAAAAGAATGATAGCGATGAGTTGTGAGTACCATGTGACTGTTTTGAAGGATATGGACATGTAGTAAGTATAGCAGGAAAATTATTCTTGATCAGTAATAACTACTTTACTACCAAAAATGAGATCATTAATGTACACAGGGTCAACAACAGGAATATTGTCCGCCATTATGACTTCATCTTCCCCGCCATGTTCTCTAGCAATTACTTCTAACTTATTTATAAATTCTTTTAGAGTCATAAATTTTGTAAAATTAATCAGATTGATAATTATCTGATCGTTGATCAAATTAAAACCAATGTCAATGTAGGGAAAATTTATAGCATTCTACTCTTAAAATATTCCCTTAATGCAGGATCAACTATGTACACATAAGTTCCCACTATTCCTCTAGTTAATAAAGTTTTATAGATATTAATAATATATCTTTCAAGTTCTTTTGGATCATTAACTGAGCGTTTACCATTTATGTCTTTATATTTTTCCTTATCGACAACCAACTTCTTGCTTATTTTATCATAAGATAATTCAGGACCAATAATTACTCCAGTATAATTTAGATCATAACCTTGAATCGTATGGATACAACCTACTTCATTTAATGCATTTGGTGAATTTACCCAATCACTATTTGTGCTGTTCCAAACGAGTCTTAATCCATTGATTTCAATATCATAAGAATCACTTCCATCCTGAGTCTTCCATTCCCAAGCATACCCTGCCACTACCCTACATAATCTATATTGTTCATCCTTCTTTTTAATTCCAGATATCATTTCTTCTATGTCATCAAATATCCTGAAATCATATTTTTCAAACTTGTTTTGAGCTAAAGCTTTTAAACTCAAGACATCATCGATAAATTGAATATATTCTTCACCACCCAATACTCTCTTTTGTGATGTTAAATAAAATGGTCTTGCCTTAATATCTTCAAAAGCACTAGGTTTAATATCTGAAGGTTTGACACTTTGGTTTTTATCATAAAAAAATATCTGATAGCGTGAAGACTTCATAATCCAATCTAGTTCATTTCCTGTTTTATCTAGACCCAGACTACTATTTGCATCATCAAAAGATTTGAAGTTTGTTATATTTATTCTTTGTCTTAGACGGTGTGACTCATCAACAACAAGTACGTCATAGTTACCACCAACAACGTCAGTAGGACCAATGACCATATCAGTTTTTAATCCTGGAACTTTTCTAAATACTTTTTGTAAAGAACTTCGAAGTGAAGTCATTGGAACAACTAGTCCAACCTTTAGATTTGATAATCCTTCAATTTCTTTAAATCTCTTAATGAGATGCGTAGCGAGAATAGTCTTACCTGTACCAGGTCCACCGTTTACAATATATGTACCTGATTGACTGGATTTTATATGCTTTAAAATTTCCTCACCAACATTATTTTGGTCTTCAGTTAGTGCTTTATATGGTGAAAATTTAAATAAATTTGTATTTCTTATATCAACAAGCTCATTTTTGACTAAAGACATTTCTTTTAATTCATCCCACAATAAATCAAACTTTGCTCTATACTTTTCCTTATCAAAATAATTATGATCAACAAGCCCACTCGCCTTGTTTTGTAAAACAAATTTTCCATCTGCAATCATATACTGAATTAATAATGATTCTACGTCTAAAGCCGCTGATTTATTGAATTCATCATCAGTAATCAAATGAATTGTATCAAGCCTTCGTCTATCTGCAGATTCATAATGCTGCCTACTTCGATTAAAGACATTAACAGCTTCACCTATATATATTTCTTTTGTATTTTGAATTAAATAAACTGATGGCCAATTCACACCAAAATGATAACGCTTAATTTCATCAAATCCTGATCTACTAAATTCAAATGTCTTAATCTTGCCTTTCATTATTTTAATTTATCGTATTTTGTATGCTTTCCCTTAGCTTTCTCAACAGGATACTTAGCTTCATTCTTCTCGATTTTATTCTCTAAAGCTTTCATCACATCAATACCTAAATCATTTCCCATTAACAGAATCCAATAAAGTGTGTCAGCAAGTTCTTCACCAATATCTGTTTTATTAGTTTTCAGATATTCTTCAATCTCTTTTGGATTCTTCCACTGAAAATGCTCCATTACCTCAGATGCTTCAAGCACAAGCGATAAAGCCAAATCTTTTGGATTATGAAACTGTTTCCAATCACGAGCATCTCTAAAGGCTATGATTCGTTTAGTTATTTCGGAGATATTTGACATGAGATTATTCTAGCGCTTCTGAGCCAAAAAGGAAGTCTTCTGAATAAGATACCTACTCAATTTTGTCTGATTTTTGTAAGTTATGTTTAATACAAAGTAATCTAACATTCTTATCTGAAAGACTTGTCCCGCCACGTGAGAATGGTAAATCATGATCAAAGTGTAGATTTCTTGTGTCACCACAGATAACACATCTTCCTTCATCACGCTTCCAGACAATCTTCTTTATTTCTGACGGGATAAGTCTCGTTTGTTGAATACTCTCAGATTTTGATTTCGATATATTCTCTTCTCTATTTGAGAGTCTCAATATAAAACGGTACACATTTCTCTTACCATCATATATCTGTCTATAATCTATCAAATCGAAAAACCCTTTTAGAGACCAAACTCCTGGAAAAACTTTCTCATATATTTTAACCAAATCTGCTTTATCTCCACTTCTCTTGTATTCATTTACTGCTCGTATAAATAAACCATTTTGAGTTAGTTTGCCAGACGGTAATTCCTCAAACTGATCTTCAACCTTGGGATTATGTGAATATCCTCTTTTCGAGACATCATGTCCTTCATACTCAATCGTTACGCCATCAGGATGAACAAGATCATTGTATGGTGCATTTGATCTTTGTGACATTAATACAACTGAATATCGTGGATTCATTCTAAAATTCATACCCCGCTGAAGAGTTTGAACATTCTCTGCGTCACACATCTCCCTATAACTGAGAATATCATCTAGAATCTTATTCATTAATGCAGCATAACATACCAACTTCCCTGTACACCACCCCTCTCATGTGTTACAGTTCGTCCCTATGACATTCTCACGAAAACCACGCATAACGAGCCGTACAACTGGCCAAGGACCAAGCGCTCCATTCAAAAAAGACAGCTTCGCCAAACCTACTGGACGCAACGGCTCATCTGGCGCTAATGGTGCCAAATCCCCTATCCGCTCAACCAGTGTACCTGGTATGTCTATTGCCAAGCTTTCAAAAATAATCCCAACTTCAGCCACAAAATTCAGCACGCAAAAAACAGGCAGGGTGTTTGGCACAAAACCATTCTCAAACTCAAGATCTACTGGCTCGACACTTCATCACCCAGCCAAACCCACTCACGGACCATCACCTATCCCAAAGAAAGCGCCTGGTGAATTCCCTATGCGCATCAACAAATATTTAGGTTGGAAAGGTTACAGTACTCGTCGCGGTGCAGATGACCTCATCTTGAAACACATGGTGACGATCAATGGACGCTTTGCAACTCTTGGCGACCAAGTCACAGAAACTGATACTGTCGAAGTTCGAAACACAAGAAAACCAGAGTCATTTTCATATTATGCATACAATAAACCACGCGGTGTCAGTACCGATCCAACACGTAAAGGTACATTGGATATCAGCCAGTCCATCCCTCTCAACGGTGTCTTTCCTGTTGGAGGTCTCGACGTGAACGCAGAAGGTCTAGTTATCCTCACCAACGACCGCCGCATCACCGATCGTCTACTTAACCCTGCACATGAACACATGAGGGAATACATCATCCAGACCATCGGACCACTCCGTTCAAACTTCAAAGAGAAAATGGAGTCTGGCGTCATCATCGGAGATTCAAAACCTCTTCACTATAGCGTCAAAATCTTAGCTGATAACCTCTTCACAGTCCGTCTCACCGACAGCGGTAGTCACCTTCGTCAGATGTGTTCAATGTTCTTCGCTGAGATCGAGAGCATGAAGCGTACAGCGATCATGAATATCACCCTAGGAAAACTCACCCCAAACGCATTCCGTAAAATTGAAGACGAGGAACTTACAGGTTTTTTGAGGGCGCTTGGGCTTTAATTACTATCGACTTGCGGCCCAACTTTGCTATTTCCCCATCTCTAGTGTCTGATCAATCTTTATCTGAGCCACGAACTCTGGCACGTGAGAAACGAGAATGAGTGCTCCTTCATAAGCATCGAGTGCCTTGGCGATCACCGGAATATGACGAAAGTTAATATGGTTAGTTGGTTCATCCATGATGAGTAAACCTGGGCGTAACAAAACTAGACGAGCAAAAGCGACCAAGCCTTTTTGACCTTCAGAAAGAGAACCGATGCGAGTATGAACCATATCACCTGTTATGAGGAACGCTGCGGCACAGGCGCGTAGTTCAGTCTCAATAAAACGCCCATCAACAGAGCGAATAACTTTTTCAAGTGATTGATAGACCGTGTCATTGAAATCCATCATTGAAAAATCTTGACGGTAGTAACCAACACGAACGCCATCCATAATTTTTATACCTTCAACCGGAGTTTCGGGATTTGTTGCTGAATATATTTTCTCAATCAAAGTAGATTTACCAATACCGTTTGGACCAGTGATCAAGAGATGATTTTTACGACGCAAAGCGATCTTCGCAATGCGCTTGACTGGCTTATGTGTTTTTAAATCCAAATAGGAATATTTATTAATTGAAACAATATCACCAACGAGGTCTTGCTGACATGGAATATAAAATTGCTTTATAGTCTTATCTTCTCTGCGGACATCAACGATCTCTTCTTCGAGCTCTTCAGCTTTTTCACGCATACGCTTTGCAACGAGACGCATCTGACCACCTTTATTGGCGAAAACGTTAGCCTGATCTTTATTAGCCTGAATCTGTTTCTCCAACTGTGCGTTTTTCATATTTTCCTTTTCAATACGCGCCGTGATCTGATCTATCACATCTTTATAATCACCAACGTACTGCTCAATTTTCTTTGTATGGACATCTAGATACAAGACTCCGTGTGTAAAAGCATTCAAAAATTCCGCATCATGAGAAATAACAAGACATGTTTTCTTATAATCAATCAAAAACTGTGTGAGATGTTCTATGCCAGCTTTATCCAAATTATTTGTTGGCTCATCCAAAAGGAGAATATCGGGATCTTGGATAAGAGCCGAGGCGAGCAAGAGACGAGCTTGCTGACCGCCGGAAAAAGTTTTTACGAGACGATCTTTTACATCCACGAGGATATGACCACTTTTATCTTTTGTCGAGCTTTTTTCTTTATTTGATAATGAACCAGACTTATGGACATTCAAATTCACAACTTCCAATATTGCATCAATCTTCGGATCTAGATCGTAAACTTTTTCAGCAAAACATTTTGCAAAGAAATCACGGACAGTGAGTTCCAAATCAGCGCGTGGTATGACTTGGCGGGCAGTGGCGACAGTACAACCGTTAGTGATGTGGATCTGGCCGGATTCTGGCTGACTACCGGAAGTAGAATTACCAGCATGTTCGGCACCAAGGATCAGGCCGAAAATAGTACTCTTTCCAGCACCGTTTTGACCCATAAGAGTGACTTTGGTACCACGACGCACGTTAAACGTCACCTCGTCCAATATAGGCTTGTTGTGACCCCATTCAAATGACACATCCTCAAAACGAAGGACTGTATCCCCTGAAAAAGCGCCTACTGTTGAGCGAGATTGTGAATTTTTGGCCATTTAATTGATTTATCTACACGTAGGATATCAAATGCGTGAGAACGTATAGATTACGATATTTTTGACTATATTGCTAGTCCATGTCAAAAGTCGTCTGATCCAACCACAGCAGACCTGACCATTCAGTAGACAAACAATCAGTAATGTGTTAATGTTTTTGTTGACCTTAGTCACCTGCCACTATGTTGTGTCAGGTAAACAAATCAATAATAAACAGACAAAAAAAGGAAAAAATAAAATGGCGAAATTAAAAATACCGCGATCAGCAGTCATGACACAACTAAAAAGACGTTGGAAAAATGACCCCTTCTTCTATATCGGTCTACAGAAATACAAATTGATCGGACCATTGGCAAGACAAGGTGGTCTTTGGCTCATAATCAAAGTCGGTCAGAACGGATTACCGATCAACGGCGCCAAGACCGAAAAGAGATCTGAGACGGAAATCTTGGTGGATATTGCACTCTATGAAAATTACTTGACTTCCGTTAAGCGAACAAGTGCTGCATTTCTCCACAGACGTCAACGTCAAATCTGTTAAGTCAAGCATCGACTTAAATATCTTCACCCGGATCACCACACTTTGTGGAGTCCGGTTTTTTAATTTATAATTATTCCATCATGAAAACAGTACAAAAGATAACATATTGGGTTTTATTAACGCTTATCAGTATCGGATTCATAGCAGCTGCTATTCCAAAAATCATAGGCGACCCTATGTCTATAGCTGGTTTCGCGCACGCTCATTTACCTGTCTGGTTTATGTACTTTATAGGTTACATAGAGATTCTCGGAGCTATCGGACTTTGGATACACAAATTTCATATTTCAAATTATGCAACTTATGGATTGTGGATCATTTTGGCAGGCGCAACAGTCGTCAGCTTGCTTTTTGGACCATCTGGAACAGCAATTATACCTGTTGTCTACGCTATTATCCTAGGAATTATTTTTTATTTGCGAATTTCTCAAAAGTAACCAAGAGTGATGAACCGAAACATACTGAAGAATAAGTACCAGCCAAAATACCGACAATGAGAGCGAGTGTGAAGTGCTGTGTAGATTCACCACCAAAGATATAGAGAGCTCCGAGTGCAATCAAAACTGTGAGAGATGTGTTTATCGAACGAGTCAAAGTCTGATTGACTGACTCCCCTACAACATCACTGAAAGGCTTGTTTGAACTTGCATGTGAAAGATTTTCGCGAACACGATCAAACACGACGATAGTATTGTGAATAGAGAAACCAAGGATAACGAGTAGAGCGGTAACGAAGAGTGTATCAACTTCATAACCTAGATAATGTCCGAGGATTGAGAAAGCACCAAGAGGAATGATGATATCGTGAACCAAAGAAGCAATAGCGATCAAACCATATTTCCATGACTTTACTGGTTCTGAAACTTTTCTGAAAGCAAATGTGATGTAAAGAACGATGGCAAGAATAACGAGGATGATAGAGACAACGGCTTTACGAAGAGACTCTGCACCTAGAACTGGACCGATGGAATCAAAACTTTTTATAGTAGAAGAAGCTGTTCCCGCAAATGACAATGCACTTGTTACAGCAACCTTCTGGTCCTGATCAATAGCTTTCATACTGATGAAATAACCAGTTGTACCACTTGGGCGAACAACCGCATTTGCATCAACAGGAGTGACCGCACCGAGGACAGCTGACTGAGTTGGCATAGATGCTGCTGGATATGATATTTCAATAGAAGTACCACCGACGAAATCGATACCCGGCTTCAAATGCCAGATAGAAAGAGCGGCGACAGAAACCACTATTAAAAGTGTTGTGAAAGCATATAATATTTTACGGTTATTTATTACCCACATATAATTATTTATTTAATTTTGTAAAACCGTTACTGATAAGGAATGTACTCAACTTTGTAGTCTTTCTTGGTGCAACCGCGTAAAGGAAAAGACGTGAAGCTGTGATGGCTGTAAACATAGAGACAAGGACACCAACGACGAATACAAGAGCGAAACCAGTGATTATAGCTGTTGAGCCGAAGTAGTAAAGGATAACACCGGTGATGATACTTGAGATATTCGAGTCACGGATAGATGTCCATGCGCGAGCGAAACCTTCATGCATAGCATCTGAGATACCACGACCACTACGTAGTTCTTCTTTCATTCTTTCAAAGATAAGAATGTTTGCATCCACCGCCATACCTATAGTGATGATAAAACCAGCAATACCAGCCGCTGAGAGAGTTACGGGGATCATTTTGAATAGAGCAAGCATGATAGCTGTATAGACTGCAAGAGCGATAACAGCGACCAAACCAGGCAAACGGTACCAAACGATCAAGAAAAAACCAATGATTATAAATGCGATGATACCAGCATATATACCACCATGAACAGCAGCTTGACCGAGAGATGGGCCAATAGTCTCTGTTGATATGAGTGAGATAGGAACTGGCAAAGCGCCGAAATTCAAATCACGAACAATAGTCTGAACTTCTGGAAGAGCAAATGAACCAGTTATCTGGGCTTGTCCTCCATCAATCTCAGTCTGAACGACTGGAGCTGAAACCAACTTACCGTCTAGGAATATACCGATGTAATTTCCAATATTATTTTTTGTAATAGTACTGAAAAGTTGAGCGCCATCAGATGTGAAATTAAGTCCGACCTGTGGAGCATTCGTTGTTGAGTTAAATTGGACTGTAGCACGACTAACCATGCGACCAGTGAGACCTGTTTCTTTAAATAGAGCGATGTAATCTGATGCTTGAGTAGAAGTTGATTCACTCAATATTGTGGTTGAAGCTTGGAAAGCTTTTACATCAGCTGCTGTTGCTACACGAAAATCCAAAACTGGAGTTGCACCGATCTCCTTCACAGCCTGATCAACATCAGTAACACCTGGAAGTTCAACGATGAGTTTATAAGCTCCGGCACCACTAGATAGCGCACCTCCCTCTTGAGTCTGAACGAGTGGTTCAGAAACACCGAGTGCATTCACACGATTCTCAACGACATCGCGAAGAGATTGCATGGATGCAGTGATATCAGCAGAACCAAGTTTTGAAACATCAGCTGAATAGACTAAATGTGTACCACCAGATAGATCTAGGCCAAGATGGAAAGGATGGAAACCTGCCCATGAGCCAGCGACTTGTGAACCGTAGACAAAATAACCAATGAGTAATGCGAAAATGACTACATAGACCGCTTTTATTCGTTGTTTAAACATAGGGCTTAGTATATAGGTTTCGGAACTTTTTGCAAGAAAATACGGAGGTTGACTAAACTATAAAAAAACCGCGCTATTACTAGCGAGGTTTGTGAGGAATTCTTCACCGACCTTGAAGAGTGGCCAAGAATTTTTTAACTTGAAAGGCGTTTGGTTGGCCAGGGACAGAAGCACCAGAGAGATAACCATAGATCAATGGTCCACCATTTATGATGTCCAAATAACGAGAGATCTGGCCGTATGGTTCATCAATCGCCATGGTAGCAACTTTGAAGTTACACCTACGACGCATGTCAGCTGTAATGTATTGCAATTCGCATAATTCACGGGATGTTCGAACTTTGACAGCAAGCTTGAGAACGTCACCGCCAACTTGAAGGCAGATATCACCCTGATCTAGTAACTGATCAGCAAATAGATCATCAAAGTTATGATAAGAGATGATCACACCGACACCTTGAGCGTGCGCTTCTTTCACGACATCGAGCAATCCATGAACGGTGCTGGCTTCGATGTCAATAAGAGTCGCATATGGCAGGAAGGAACGATACAACTTCCGACGAATTTTGATACCCCATGACTTTTGACCACCACCTTCGCTTTTATCACGAGCGGTGATGATCAGTGGCAGTTTCGTATGAATCAAACGCTCTACCAAAGTATCATTCGGATCAGCCAAAGGTATTTTATCCAGACGTAATTCCAACATATCGATAAACTCTGAATTCGGGTGTGGTGGTATCGGCAAAATATGACCACGCCTCAAATCTTCAACGTTAGCTACCACCGCAACAACTTTAGCGTCTTCCAAAAGGTGTTTATATTTAGTTTTCATAGGTTCAATCTTTCCAGATTTTGTTTATGTATTTGTTCAATTAACTAAAACAATAAAAGCATAGAAACTTATATTTGTCTATAAAGATTTAATCGTTCTCTCCAAACCCTCATCAAAAGAAATGCGTGGTTCAAACTTTAAAATCTTACGAGCCTTAGTTATATCTGCATAACTATCTTTGATATCTCCTGCTTTTGCTGGTAAATATTTTGACTTAAAATTACCGCCAATTATCTTATTTATTTTAACCACCAAATCATTTAAAGAGACCTTGCTTCCTGTACCAACATTAAAAACTTCACCAAAAATATTTTCCGTTTTATTATTTATATTTTCACTATCTACTTCAAGCGCTCTCATGTTTGCTTCCACGACATCACTTACATATATAAAATCTCTAGTCTGTTGACCATCACCATAGATCGATGGTTGTACACCTTTTTTCATAAGTGATATAAATTTTGGAATAACCGCAGAATATTCTGAAAAAGGATTTTGTCTTGGTCCAAATACATTAAAATACCTAAGTCCAATAGTTTTTAAGTTTTGCTCTTTATATATCTTCTTTGCGTCGATCTCATTGGTTAGTTTATGCATACCATATGGAGAAATTGGAGTATTATTCATGATCTCAATTTTAGGCATCATTGGATCATCACCATAGACCGCACTGGATGTAGCATAAATGACACGATCAACTCCAGCTAATTTTGCAACTTCAAAAACATTCGATGTCCCAGTAACATTAACTGCGTAAGTCTCTTTTGGAAAAGCTAAACTCTGTGGAACAGAAGCCACAGCTGCTTCATGAATAACTGCATAAGCTCCCTTAAAAAAGTTCCTGAGCAGCGACTTATCTGTAATATCACCATGTACAAACTCAATCTTATCTGCCACAGAAATAAGATTTTCTTTTTTACCAGTCGAGAGATTATCTATAACTATCACTTTTGCTCCACGTACAACTAATTCTTCAACGATATGAGAACCAATGAATCCAGCTCCGCCAGTAACAACTATTTTTTTATCTTTTATTTTATTCATTATATTAAACTCCCTGTCTAGACAATATGGCACGCAAAGTCTGAAAGACGATTCTGATGTCTAAATTTAATGAACGATTCTTAACATAGAATAAATCATAAGAAAGCTTGTCACGTGTATCATCGACAGCCACTGCGTGATGCGGATGAGCCTGATGGTATATTTGTGCCCAACCAGAGAGTCCTGGTTTGATCAAATGTCGAACATTGTAATAAGGAATTTCTTTTTCATAAACCTTGACCAAAGACGGCAATTCTGGACGTGGACCAATCAAAGACACCTCTCCTTTTAAAACATTCCAAAACTGCGGAAATTCATCTATGCGTGTGGCGCGAATAAATCTGCCGACACGAGTTATTTTTAATTGAGTCTTACCATCTGCACCATAAACTCCCCCATCGTTCGATGTCATGCTCCTAAATTTTAATATTTTAATATTTTTACCATTCACACCGACTCGATCTTGAACAATGAAAAGCGGACCTTTATCTTCGATCTTCTGGGCTATATAAACAAATGGATAGAAAACTGAGGTTATAATAAGTCCTAAGGCCGAAATTACGATATCCATAGCTCTTTTTACAACATCGTATAATCTCCTACCACCAAGAGCTATACTAGCACTCTCAACGACCCAACGATCTTCAACCATAGATAGTGGAATTCGATCAAAAATTGATTCGTATAATTTTTCTGCATTAATAATCACGACACCAGAAAAAACTAATGAATATAACAAAGGTATGGTCGACTCTAGCATAGGATCATGTAAATCTATAACTATAGTTGTTGCGTCAGTCCTCTCTATTGCCATAGCTATGGCTTGAACAGTCTCCTCTATAGAATCTTGTGGAACAAGCTTTTCTTTGAAAGAAAAACCATAACGGGTATTACCATTGACCTCATCATATATATCTTGAACATCATCACTATTACCTATTAAAATAGCTGGTTGGGTTCTTGCGCTACTTACTACAGGAAACATGATCATTCTCCATAATAAAAGTAAAAGTGTTGATATAACAAAATAAATGGCTAGATTGGCTTTTGGAGCAATACCTACAGGTGCTATATAAAAGAAAGCTGTGCCAATCAATATGTTTATAAATTGAACCTTTAACAAAAGACTCTGTATGCGACCGCGCATAAAGATGGATTGTTTATCATATAGGCCAGCACTGAAACTAACTATAAAAAATACCAAGAAAAGAATACCGAAAGATTGCAAATGAGTAGAAACCAATGTCCTGGTTGGAAATCCACCGTAACGGACAGTGAGAGTCAGTATAAGAGAAAACACATATACCAATACGTCTCCTGCTACTAGAATGAATGCACCTGTAGAATTGGTTAAACGGGTCATAAATTAAACGATATCACGGCTTGAAGGTATATTCAATTGGTGTTATTTTTAATACACAGGTCACCAACTTATAAAAATCATGAAAATCCTATACATAATCACTAAATCAAACTGGGGCGGTGCGCAGAGACATGTATTTGATTTGGCCTTGGATATGAAAAATAGAGGCCACAACGTGGTTGTAGCACTTGGCGGTGACGGAATATTACGTTCAAGATTAGAAGAGAAAAGTATACCCACTCGACCCATCAATGGGCTTAGACGTGATGTATCGGTAACTAAAGATGCTGGATCATTTAAAGAAATATTTCATATTATCCATCGTGAAAAACCTGATATCATACATCTACATAGCCCAAAAGCAGCAGGTTTAGGTGCACTCGCTGGTAGAATGCTGAGAGTTAAGAAAATCATCTATACAGTTCATGGTTGGGCGTTCAATGAAAATAGACCACTTTATCAAAAAGCTATTATCATCACGTTCTCTTGGTTTACTGCTCTTTTATCGCATAAAATAATTCTTTTATCACAAAAAGAATTAAGTCAAACACTCTCATTCCCTTTTGTAAAAAATAAGACAATATTAATTCCTCTAGGAATAACAGCTCCAACATTTATGTCTGTCGATGGAGCGAAGCAATTCATAACTAAAAAGATTGGGTTGCCTTTTGCTGATTTTAATAAAAAAGTGGTCGTTGGAACTATAGCCGAACTACATCCAAATAAAGGTCTAACTTTCTTTATTGAAGCTATGAAAGTCGTTATTGAAAAACATCCAAATGTTGTGACAATTCTTGTTGGTGATGGTGAACAACATGAATATCTGAAGAAATTAATAGAAAAGGAAGGTTTAACAAAAAACATCTTTCTTGCTGGCTACGTAGAGTCCGCTTCAGAATATTTAAAAGCATTTAACTTCTTTATTCTGCCATCAGTAAAAGAAGGTTTACCTTATACGATAATAGAAGCTGGCTACGCTGGACTACCAGTCATAGCTACAACCGTAGGTGGTATTCCAGAGATTATCTCTGATATGACCTCAGGTATTCTGATCCAGCCAAGTAAACCATCCGAGATCGCTCATGCTATAAACTTTTATGTTGAGCATGTAGATGTTGCTAGACAATATGCAAAAACACTCAATGAAACTGTAAAGAATAAATTTGCCTTAGAAAGGATGCTAAAGGAAACAGAAAAGGTATACTCTTTTGCTAAATCTTAAAATAAATTACCAAGCATTTTACTGTGGTCCTAAAAACTCATTCTTCACCTCATCTTTATGAGCAGGACGAGCGTAACGGCGCATAGCCATGAGTATTCCTAAAGCTAAAAACTCAGTCATGATATGTGTGCCACCATAACTCATAAAAGGTAAAGGTGTACCAGTGACAGGTAAAAGATGGATGTTCATACCAACATTCACGAGGAGGTGCACAATGAAGAATACTGCCACGCCAGCACCATAGAGAATCTCAAAGTTAGTAGCACCACGCGAAGCGTTGACTATGATTCGCCAGATCAAAATGCTATATAAAACAAAGAATATGAGCACACCCACAAATCCCCATTCCTCAGAGAACGCCGCAAAGATAAAGTCTGTCTGGAATTCTGGTAAAAACTTTAGACGTGATTGTGTACCATACCCTACCCCTTTTCCGAGAAGCTCACCAGAACCCACAGCAATAGTCGATTGATACGAGTTATAACCTGAGCCACGAATATCTGTCAGTGGATGAATAAAGTTAATAATGCGCTGTTTTTGATACTCATGAAAACCGAAGAACCAAAGAAGTGTAAATCCGACTGCCACCAAAACTACAATAGCCAAGATGTGTTTTTTTGAAATACCTGAAACCAAAACCATACCCATCCAGATGAGAGCCATGATCATGGCAGAACCAAGATCTGGATGCAATAAAACTAATATAAAAAAGATAAAAGCATAAATTCCTGAGACTATAATGTGGCGAATATTAGCAATCTCTATATGCCTACGTGAAAAATATTTAGCTAGAATGATAACTAAAGCCAGTTTAGCAAAGTCTGATGGCTGGAATGAAAAGGCGCCAAAATTAATCCAATTAGTAGCACCATGAGAGACTTTTCCTATTAAAAACAATGCAGACAAAATAGCTACTGATCCGACAAATAAAGTTGTCGATACTGAACTCAAACGAAGAAACCGAACGTCAACCATGCTAATACAGAAGAAGACCAGGATTGAAGCGGTTATCCAGATAAACTGATGTAAAGCAAAAGAACTATCTCCTGTAAAAGAGTGCATAGTCGAAAGACCAGCGGCCAATATAGGAACAGTCACTAAAAAGAGTACCCAATCGATACTCATGATTTTCTTTTGGATAAATCTGATCATGACCCTATTCTGCCACAGGTAAGACTTCTATGGAAATGACTTTTCCATCAAAAGATGTTGGCCAGGTAAAAGGTGCAACGATAGAACCATTAGCTGGAACACCATCTACAACCGTCTTGGAAAAACCTAAAGCATTACCATCTTTATCATATAGAACAACATAAACATCTGTAGTAGATATTTGGTTAACACTGGTGTTATTCAAAGTAACTAACAAAGATGTTCCGTTACTATCTTCAGAATATTTTTTATCTCCAATAGTGAGTGCTGCCAAAGGATCTGCTGCTGTCTGCCAATTTGGTGACTGTGTGAACTCGAAAAGAGCTTTTGCGGGGACACGTTTCCCCATATTTACGGCACCATTAAATGCTAAAGTATTTCTGTGTGGAGGCAATGTAACATTTCCAGCATATTCAGTTATTTCAATTCCTTGATTATCATAAACGATAACATGATACGGTACAGACAAGGCAACTGCATTTATATTTAAGTTCTGAATATAAGTCGCTACATTATAAAGACTTGGAGAAACACTCTCTAGACGAGTCCAAGCAACTACAGGTACAAGAAATGAATTCTGACAAAGTCTTTGACATGAACCACCACAATCTACTCCAGTCTCATTACCATCTTGGATACCATCAAAACACGTTGGGGCTTTATAGAAATAGAGAAAAGTAGGCACACCAATCAAGACTAATAAGACGATCGTGACCCCACTACTGTATATTAATTTTCTGCGCTGTGACCATGATGCCATGACCAGATTATAACATCTTATTCGTCACCATACTCATAAGCTTAACAGCATTGGATTGAGCAGTCTTGGCGTCTTTGGAGTTAACAAAAGACATCCATTGAGTGGTGATGGTAGAGTCACCTATTTGACGTACATCATTCTCTAGTTTGACACGGTCATCTAGAGAAATAGTACCTTGGGTGTTGAGTACAATATCAACGAATTCCTTCATGAATCTAGCGGCTTTGATACGGGTACCACTGGTATCTACTACAGAAGCTGCTTGGTCTGCTTGTTGTTTGATGTTTTCTGTATATTGAATACTGAAGAAGATGTTACCTGCTACAAGTACCAACATGAGGATGTTGGAGACTAGTCTTGATTTATCTAGGATACCTGATTGAAGATTCATGGGGTTTGTTGATTAATGTTAATGATAATATTTTGATAATTTTTGCTTTGTATTTTAAATTCCCTGCTACCACCCAAACCATCCTAAAACTTTATCTAAGATTGATTGGATCGGTGAAGGTGGTGGAGGCGAAACTACTACTGGTGTTTTGACTATAACAGTAAGCGGTATTGGAGATGCATTAGTCTTCAACATATATGAACCACGATATGAAGGAACATTGATAGTAACTGAAGCTATGCCATTCTTTAGATTAAATTTGATTGGCTGACCATTCCATGTACCCGTGATCTTCTTTACTTTAGTAGCTGGTGTAAGCGAAACAGTGATGGTTGAACCTGATAAGATTGTAACTGATTGTGAAAGTAGTGAATCAGAATTTGAAGTGAAATATGAGGTCACTGGAGCGTACGTGGTTGTGAAAGTACCATCTACTTTAGTAGGTAGAGTTGAAACTGATACCTTGAAGAGTCCTGGAATTTTTTTAGTAGTTGTAGCCTGTATTGGGTTACTACTAAGAGCTACCAAGTCTTGGTCGCGAGTTATGCCAAGAGATGTTAGGTAGGCTTGTAGAGCTGTAGCACCATTCCAAGAGATCGATGCTCCGTTCAAGAAATTGCTGATAGGCGCAAGGAAGTTGAATGATTTTGTTCCAGTACCGTTGAAGGTCGGTAGTGGTTTGAATGACAACTTACCTGGAATATTGATGTTAGGTAGAGTGATACCGTTTAATACACCAGGAGTGAATATTCCTGGAACGTAGGTATATGGACCACCACCACTAACTGATGGTGCGCCTTCTGCAACTGGTGTTGGAGTTGAAACAGGGACTACAGGTGCTACATATCCAGGATCTGATGGAGCAGATACGAAACCTCCGCCACTACTAGTATTACCTCCAGGAATAGGAGGATTTGTAATATCTATAGGTGAAGGACATTTACCTGCACCAGTTGAAGTCTGGCTATTTCCTGGATTAACTATCTGAATATCATAAGTTGAACCAACAACAGTGATATTTCCACCATTTCCACCCGCACCACATACAGTAGCATCACCACCATTTGCGATAATAGATGTACTACTTGCTATTTCAAGCGAGTGAATAATTGAGACTGTTCCTCCATCACCTCCTTGAGTAGTACCATTACCACCATCCACGATGATATTGCCAGTTGTTGATGTTGCGATCGATAGAGTTCCACCTTTACCACCAGTAGATGCTCCAGCACTACCATTAGCTGTTATTGTGCCAGTGACAACTATCTTTGCGATATTGAAATTGTAAGCATCATGGCCTCCATATACTCCATTGCCTGAAATACTTCCATTGATAGTGATCAAACTACTTCCGTTACCACTTATGGTAACTCCGTTACGAGCGATGAAGATATTGTTTGTTGTTGAGGTTGAAAGTGTGGTTGAAGCAAAGAGGACGACGTTTTCACCAGAAACTGGGAGGCGACCTAGGTGCGTGGTAAGGGTTGTGTCTGTGTACCAATTAGCAATATTTGACCATGAACTTCCAGAAGTACCTCCGAATGAAATGTCATTTGGATATGAATAGTATGTCTTGGTGCCAGTGACCGTGCCTGTAAGTGGAGTTGCTACATTGTAGTAGATATTGGCATTACCATTGACTGTACCACTGGCATTACTTGAAGAATCACTAAAGTATGCCGTACCAACGATGGTACCAGTGTTGGTTGAAGAATCGTTAAAATTGGCATTACCTTTGGTGTATCCAGTGTTACTACTTGTATTACTGAATATCCACTTGGTGATATTGTTACCATTTGAATCCTTGATATTACCTCCGACATGTCCTGTACCAGCAAATGCAGTAGAGCCAGAGAATGTCACAGTACTTGATGCTGCGGTAAGCATATTGAAGATGAGGTTTCCAGTTACAAAACCAGCGTTGGTTGAAGATGCATTCAAGGTGAGACTGCCGGTTGTGGTTCCATTGTTACTACTACTTCCATTCATGGTGAAGTTACCGGTGATCGTCCCGTTGTTGATAGTATTACCAAGGACTGTTGAATTTGTAAGTGTGCCATTATTCACAACGTTACCTGAGAATGTTCCTCCATGGAGTGTTGCACCAGATTCAACAGTTGCACCAGCAAATGTTGAGGTAGCATCAGAAGTTAAACTACCATTGATATCTACTGAGTTACTGATGGTTGTAGAACTGACTATGAAGTTGCCCGTTGTTGGAATAGAACCATTGATATTGATATTACTGAAATTAACATTATATGCTGATGCGGCTATTACATTAGCATTCAAAGTGAAACCATTTGAATTGGTTGTTGACGCACCTTCCAAGGTGACATTATCCGTAGTGATATGACAATCCGCTGAGGTGTTTGCAGTTAGGTAGTATGTCCTTGATTCATCGAGGAGATCTGTACCGCAGGCTGTCCAAACTGGCTGTGTATTGTCGTATGAGAATGTAACACCATTTGTTTGAGTAACATTACCCTTTGGATCTGTAGCGCGGAGATAGAGGGTATACTGTGTAGATGGATTATATGAATTCAAAGTTGAAGGACGTGGAATATCTGAACCACCACTTGCACAACTTACAAAATGATCATCACTGGCGAAGTTATCGTATGAGTATTCACATGTACCACCGGAATTGTTGGCTGTATCCCAATTGATATTTGGTGACCATTTGACGTTGGTTCCAGCGACTGGTGAAGACATGACTACAACTGGGGTTACGTGAGTTGGATCTCCGTGTACGTCTGTACCACTGATGAATAAACCACCAAGAAGAGCTTGGAACATATTTGTAGTTCTGTCGTATATTGCACCAGTAAGATCAACAACGGCATTACTTGCGACGAGCAACCAATTGTTGTGACCTGCTTCGGTGGTGTAATCACGTGTAGTAGAAGCATTTGAGGTGAATACACGAGTGATAGGAGTTGAGGTTGAGCCAGGGACGTTGTAGCTATATGTGTAATTTATAGTAGATATAATATCTTCATACGTATTAGCATTACTTTGAATTACACCTGTTGAGTATGAAATGGTCGCTACTATTCCACCGACTGTAGAGATGATATTACCATCACCATCATCAGAGATCGTACCTCCATTACTATCTGAACCGGAAATAGAATTAGCAAGTATAGGGAAATGAGTTGTGGTGAAATTCATCGAGCCAGGAGTATCGGTAAAGTTTGCTGATGATACAGATATACCCGCAACCAATCCACTACTACTTGCGAGATCTCCATTGAATGTGGTTGTGGAATTACTCAAGACAAGACCTGTGTTTGATGATGCTCCGCTGAATGTTGTTGTACCTGTTGTTGTACCATTGTTAGCACTCGCGCCATTGAATGTATTCGTTCGAGCATTAACATCACCATTGTTGATACTTGAGCCATTGAATAATGCTCCATTCATTACTTTAACACTAATACCAACTTGTGCAGACCCTTGCAAAGTGAGAGTAAAGGCTTTTGCTGGTGTGGAACTTGAATTTTGAGTTATGTTGCCATCAACAATTACAGGATTTATTTCATTTGGAATACTGCCTGCTGGAGTTATAAATCCTGAATCAGTCCACCAGTTGTTTACATCACCCCAATCCCCATTTTGATCTCCTGATACTGTTCCATTTGTAGCGGTATCGTTGAAATAATATTTCTGTGGATTAAAGACACCATTCCATGGACCATAGTCAACAGTGTTAATTCTCAAATCCGCAACATTATTGAAATATGTAGAATTGTTTGTGGTTATGTCGTTGGCATATGTGATAGTGAGAGAACCGTTAGAACTATTTGGATATCCTGTACCCCCAATTCCGGCAGTAATTCCCTTATTAGAAAGATCTAAATTATCCAATGAGGTCAGAGTGATGGGGCCACCATTACCACCAACATTAGTTATAAAATCAGTACTACCTGAACCGCCGGAGCCAGAAGTAATAGAGGTGACAGATGTTGTAGTTGAGTTATTGATCTTTATAAAACCACCAGAGCCGCTATTACTATAAGTTGAAGCGCCTCCAGCACCTGATATAATTGACAATCCTGTTATCGTTGAGGTTGAAATAGTTATAGAACCACCATCACCTCCGTTTGGACCATCTCTTACGATGTCGCTGCCGGCACCAGTATTTACACTTCCGACAATTGAATTATTTACCGTGACAGAACCACCACCGCCACTACCGCTAGAATAAGCCCCATCACCATCGGAACCGGCATTATTTGTTATTACATCTCCAGCAGTTGAGTTTGTAATAGTTACAGAGCCACTACTTCCACCGCTACCACTATCATAATTGACATCATCGCTACTTCCACCATTACCACCATAACCAGTTGTCAGAGAGCCCGCTGTTGAATTACCACTAATAGTAATAGAACCACTGGAGCCACCTCCACCAGCTGTCGTATAGCTGTTACCCGTCGTATCAGAACCATTACCACCTTTACCTGTAATAATCAGTCCAACCGTAGAATTATTAACAACAACGGAACCACTGGAGCCACCGGAGCCACTTTGACCACTCTCAATACCCGGACCACCACCATTACCGGCAGAACCTGTTATCACTGAACCGGTCACAGTTGAAGTTGAAATAGTTATTGAGCCACTTCCGCTACCATTACCAGCATCTTGAGAATCACTAGGATGATTAGGATCAACAACAGCCGGACTACCATCAGCTGCATCGCCCGATTCGACATTTCCGGTCACAGTAATATTTTGCAGATTTATATCCACCCCACTTACACTCGTAACACCACCACCGATGGTGTATTGTCCATTTGAACTGTTTGAATCATGTTGGCCTATAAGAGTGACTTCATTGCCAGTAATATTACAACTACCCGATATGTCTGCCCCGAGGTAATAAGTGCCACCAAGCGAAAGGTTGCTACATTGATAATTTGTAGTGATAGTAGAGTTTGGAAAAGCAGAAGGTGGTGGTGGTAGAGATCCACCAACAAATGCACCAAGGTCAGCTGTGTGTCCAGACAAAATATATTGAAGATCAGATAGAGCTGAGGCTGTGGCGCCAGTTACGTTGAGTGTGCCAAAATATGTGATAGTAAGGGAGCCATTTGCACCATTTCCTCCGTAAGGAAAATTAGTTGCACCTCCGGCTGAAATAGATTTATTTGAGAGATCAAGGTTACCTGATGAGGTGATTGTGATTAAACCGCCGTTGCCGCCATAGTTGCCGATGCCACCG
>Ga0364860_10440_pt1 | contig 26247 bp, 17 predicted proteins | sample ExccelAu500001D4_FD_206916 | JGI IMG/M metagenome (GOLD analysis project Ga0364860, IMG submission 206916) | Enriched cells from Trout Bog Lake Hypolimnion, Wisconsin, USA - BchlTB.Aug20.5000.01 .D4 | ecosystem: Environmental > Aquatic > Freshwater > Lake > Hypolimnion/Profundal zone | place: USA... | reverse complement strand
TTTAAATAAGGTACAGGGCGTATTTTTTGCCGGAGGGAATATTTTTAGTAATACTACACCTTATAGTTCTATACCAGTTTATTTAAGTTATTCGGGAGTCATAAATCCAAAGACTGGCGGTGCATATGAGCAAAATACTGACAGGGGACAAGGTATATTTGCAGATAATTCAAGTTTTTTTATGAAGAGCTCAGGCACTTGCTTTGAAAAAGATAATCCTTCTAATTGTATTTTTTGTTTAGGGAATTCTAACACATTTCAATATTTATCTGTTGGTATCCAAACACACTCATTTGATTATGAGAATCTGACATCTGCCAGTGAGGGCGAAATTATGATATCTGGATGCTATTTTAATGATTGTGAATTTGGTGTTGTTTTAAATTATGTTCCAGAAATATTTATAAACAGGAACAAATTCATAATGGATGACAATATGGACACTTACTTTCATTATGCAGATATGCAGGGTATAACTATTACAAACAACAGCTATCTTTCAGGTTTTGGCTACTACTCTCCATCATCTTTACCAGAAAAAATGGAAATATCAGATAATCTTTTTTATTTTCTTACTACTTATGATCCGGGAGGTTGCAACCCTGGCGTATGCTATAGGAAAGAAGCTTATGTAAACGCTATAACATGTGCAGCTACCCTGGCAACCGGAGGCCAAGAATTAATTTATCATAATACTTTCACTATGAAGTATGCTGGATTGGCTTGTGCAACTTATATGAATGGTATTGAATTGCTTGGTGATAACACAGAGTTGCAGATACAATGTAATACTTTTAACCTCGACGCATCGGGTAGTATTTCTTGCTGTGCTTCATATGGTGTTCCATATGGTGAAACGTGTGCAGATATATTTATTAATCTGGATTATTTTGGTAAACTACAAACGCCTCAAGCAACCGGGAATGGAGATGCCGGCAATTTATTCTCACAGAATTGCGGAAATCCTACAGCTTGTGGTTTGCCGCCTAATGGATCTGCTGTCTTGTATAATTTTATGTTCGCAGGCGATTTTAATTTAACTTCTCATGTTACGACCTATAATGGAGGCACCTTAAATTACTATTATAATGCTAGCACGGCAAGAAAAAATCCTGCTTTTAATTATGATCCCAGTTCTTTCCTTTCTGTTAATACTGCCACAACTTCAAACTCATGTACTGAAAGCAGCTACTGTCAATTTTTCACGAATGCCAGTTTTAGTGAAGATGAATATACTGCAATGACAGGCGTACATGACCCCACTCAACCTAATGATGATATAGAAATGGCCATGGAAGACTGGGAAGGAGGTACTATCGGGCCACCAATGCCGCCGAATCCAGGTGGCAATGGACATAGCGCGAATAACTTAAATAGTGCATCGGACAGTGTGTCAGTACGCTATTATACAGGTTTGAATAGTTTTACTTATAATGTAAATAATACATACTATTCGGGTCAGCTTGTTGTTTCAGATATGATGGGCCGAATTATAAAATCATCTTTTATTTGTGGACAGGCAGGGACTGTGTCTGTTCAACTGCCGGTTAATAATTCTTATGTATATTCTATAATAATTGATGGGCATCGAGTTAAAACAGGAGTGTTTTTTGTTTCTGCGCAATAAATGAATATCGGAATCATTTTTTGCGAATGCAGCGACTTTTTCAAAACTTTTATTTAACTTGCTATTGATTTAAAAATAAGGGTGCAAATTTATTTAATTGTATCGCTTTAAGACAAGTTATGTTTCGATACCAATCATTTAAACTGGATCGATTAGAAAGTTCATTGAAACCCTCTGCCAGTACAATCAGACGCAAGTCTGTCTTAAATAAACGGATCATATTACTGGCTTTTGTTTACGAATTAGCTTGTTTATTTCCATGTGCTGCTCAAAAATATACAGTTTGGCAGACCAGTTATGGAGGTATAAATTTTAATACAGAACCCCCGGGTAATGGGCCTGAAAGTTTTTATTATCCACCTTGCGCTACAATGAGCGATACTACTGGCAAACTTTTGTTCTGGTATGATTTTGAGGATATTTTTACTTCTAACTATCATGTTCTTTATCAAAATAAATGCGCATATTCTACTTTTGCTAAGTCGGTAGCGTCAATTCAATCAATAGGAAAGCCCTCTGTATATTATATTGTCCAAAGTACAACAGATACATTTGATTGTCGCGGTTTCAATGAACGACGATTATCTTATTTTGAGATTGATATGGGTTTAAACTTAGGGAAAGGTGGAATAACCGACTCAAATGCTACCTTAATCTATCCTGCTATATGTTCCAAAATCACCATGTTCAAGCAGCCTAATGGGAAAGATTATTGGCTCGTGGCGCGCACCTTGGATACTTTACTGGTCATTCCTTATACTTCTCTTGGTTTTGGTGCAGCTAAAAAATTTGTTTACAAGGGATCTCCAGGAGGAAATCTATTAGCATCAAATGATGGTAAGATGCTGGTTGAATGTTGCTATCATTATTTGTATGGATACGCTTTCAACAGTCAGACAGGAAATATTACAAGCAGGTATATAATTGATTCATCTACTACTGCTACAGTTAATGATTTTGGAGATGTAGCTTTTTCCCCGAATGATTCTTTGATTTATACCATTGATTTAATTCATAATTCTACACAGATACGAAAAATTTTCCAATATGATCGCTATTCTTTAAAAAAAGTCAATCTTTCTTTTAATTCCAGTTATGTTCTGGAAAGCGGGTATAATACTGGAATTCAATTGGCGCCTAATGGTAGGATGTATTTTACAGATCAATACAGCTCACCTCCTTTTAAAAGCCCCCCCCCTGCATTGGGGGAAATTGAATACCCCGATAAAAGAGGAGCGGCATGTAAAGTTATTCACAATGTTTTCATTTTTAAAGCATCCCGTTATCAATCTGGTATTGGAATAATTGGTTTCCCTTTCTCCATTTTTGATTCGAGGCAGATAAAGTTCAGTACTACGTATCAATGTAAAAATTTGATGTTCAAAAACCTGAGCGATAGTAGTTTTCATTATTTTTCATGGTATTTTGGGGATGGGGATAGTGTGGTAAATAACGGAATTCAATCTGTATTCCATTCCTATTCTCAACTGGGTAAATATTTGGTAAAGTTGAAAGGAGTGAACAATGCAGGGTATGTCCGATGGTATTCTGATTCTGTGGTTGTTCAAGCCGCACCAATTGCGGATTTTTCCTCAGTTGACAGCCTCGGTTGCCAATTTGCTTTTAGTAAGTTTATAGCCCATGCCAGATCAGACAGCATTAATCCAAATACGGGTGCAACCTGGAATATTAATTTTGGAGATGGGAGTTCAGTACTTTCATCTGATAGTATTTTTGGGCACAAATACGTTAATCCAGGTGTTTTTAATGTTTCACTTATTTATAGTAATGGGTACTGTACTGACACTCTTACTCAGTACAAATCCATTCATATTTTACCAGCTCCCAAACCTGGTTTCACAGTTTCCGATACTGTTGGCTGTCAACCATTAACTTTAAAATTAACATCAAATGCTTCCGGAACTATTACCAAAACTTATTTTGATTTCGGCAATGGCACAAATGCATCAGTTTCTTCTCCTACAGTAGTTTACTCTTCGTCAGGAAGCTTCAAAATCCTTCAGGAAGTTACAGGACCAAATGGCTGCGTTACCAAAGATTCTGTAGCAATCAAAGTAAACCCTACACCAGTTGTGAAATTTAAAGGAACAGACTCCATTTGCCAGGGATCAGTAATACAACTTGGCAACCCTGCCATAGCAGGATTTAATTATAGCTGGACATCGGTACCGCCTGGCTTTATTTCTGATCTTAGCAACCCTTTAGATATTCCAAAACAGACTACGACTTACGACTTAAAAGAAACCATATCAGCAACGGGCTGTATGGATTCAGGAAAGGCTGTTTCCTGTTTTGTGGAGCTACGGCCTATGGCTGCATTTGCTTACAAATATCTGAGAGGTTTTGATTACCAGTTCTCTGTGAAAAGATCAAAAAATGTGAGTTATCGTTTTGATTTTGGTGATTCTCAGCACATATCTTTAATCAAAAATGATAGTTCCATATCCCATACTTTTCCAGGCAATGGAACCTATATAGTTACGCTAACATCAGTATCTGATACAGATTTAAAATGTGTATCAACCATTACCGACACTATCGAAATCAACGAACCTTTTTCGCTCAATATCTTCCCAAATCCATTTAGCCTTCAAACAGATATCAATTATTTGTTGCTTAAACCCGGCCATGTAAAAATATCTTTCACAGATGAAATCGGGAGGCAGATCGGCACTTTGGTTGACAAACAGCTTGGTCCCGGTGAATATGATACTGAGTTCAATGCACCCCTTTGGGAGACCCGCCCGGGGATGTATTTTGTGCTTTTCCAGTTAGATGATACGTTGATTGTAAAGAAGATCATTCAAATGGAATCGATTTTTTATTAAAATTTATTTGTGGTTGGTGTCTTCAACGGCTATCTTAACTAACCGACATTGATTTAAATCCGAATTCAAATCTTTCCTCTTTATCGGATACGCATTTTGTACTTTTGCCGCGCATGCAGATGTTTTTCAGAAAATACGGGGTTCTTATATTTGTCCTGTTTATGGGTTTTGTTGCCTTCAGGCATTATAGCGTTATTACCCCGAAAAACCAGGTGATAAGGGCGGATGGCAAAGGCTATTATGCCTACCTGCCGGCCCTGTTTATTTATCATGACCACCAGATGAATTTTCTGTATTATTATGAAAGCAAATATGATCTGCCGGAAGATTTTGCAGAATTCAGGGCTTATCAGAACGTTAAATACCTTGATAAATACTATGCCGGCCTTGCCCTATTGCAGCTGCCTTTTTTCCTGGCTGCCCATGTAGTTTCTCATATTGCCGGTTTGCCCACAGATGGTTATGCACCGCTGTATCAGCAGTTTTTTATTTTAGGAAGCCTGTTTTACCTTTTCCTCGGTATGCAGGCGCTCATGTATTTTTTGATCGGGTTAAAAATAAAGCCCTTTCATGCCTGGCTGGCTATTTTGCTCATTTTATTCGGTACCAATTGTTATCATTATGCCGTGTATGAGCAATGCATGACCCATATCTACAACCTGAGCCTGATGTGCATTTTTATATACGGCATCCAAAGGGTATTTCAATATCAATCAGGTAATTGGCTTATTATATCATTTTTGGTACTGGGGCTTATCACCATCTTAAGACCTACCAATATCATGGTGGTGTTTTTTATTCCTTTTATCGCCGGAAACCGGCATGATTTAAAAGCAGGCATTGCAGCCATTTTCAGCAAGTCGGTTTACCTCCTTACGGCCTTATGGGTTGCTGCCCTTCCCATCCTTATCCAATGTGCGCTCTGGTACTGGCAAACAGGGCATTTCTATGCCTATAGCTATGGCAAAGAGGTAATGGAATGGACCCATCCCAAAATATATCATATCCTTTTCAGCTACCGCAGCGGCTGGTTCCTGTGGTCGCCGCTGGCTTTTATCGGGATATGCATGTTAGTTCTTTTATACAAAAGCCCATTCAGGATGTTTTCCATCCTGCTATTCATGTTTTTGGTGGTATATGTGCTTTCATGCTGGTGGACACCCGACTATGGATGGCGTTTTGGTTCCAGGGTATTTGTAGACTATTTATTTGTGGTAGCCATTGGTTTTGCTTTGGCTTTCGGTAAAATCAAATCGGTTTATCTTAAAATTGCTTTTTCAGTGATCTGCATCATTGGCTTATTTGTTTCACAGGTGCAGGCTTATCAGTACAGAAAGGAGATCATCACCTGGGATTATATGAATGAGGCCCTCTACTGGCGGGTTTTTCTGCAAACCAGTAAAGCCTATGAGCACTGGCTCAGCGAAAAAACTTCATTTCAGCCACAAACTATTATTGAAAACGGCATTGAACAAAGCTTCGCCAATGGATATGAACAACCCGGATTGTGGGGCAGTGGCGACAACAGAACAAGCTATGTTTCAAAAACGGGACAGTATTCCTATATGATTGATGGGGACCATCTTTTTAGCCCTGTTTTTAAATTTACACTCACTGATTATATCCTTTATCACGATTCTCTGGTTCAGGAAAGTGTCTGGTTTTACGGGCCGCAGCCCGAAAACACAAGACTTGTGATAAGGGTAGATCGCGGTGATAAAATGATATCCTGGAACGACATGATGTTCAGAAGGTTTGTAGACCACAGCGATACCTGGACACGCGCTGTGTTTCACATGCCCATAAGCCGGGATTATAAACCCGGCGATGTGATTTCTTTTTTTGCCTATAATGGTGACAGCAAAGAGAGGTTCTTTCTGGATGATTACAGGGTAGATTTTATCAGAAAATAAGAGGTATGCATCTTGAAAATATTGACATATTGCTGGTTTTTATAGGTCTTGTAGCCGGAATTGTAGGTACGCTTATCGGGGCAGGAGGCGGTTTTATCCTTATGCCCGTTTTGATATTGTTGTGGCCGGATAAAAACAGGGAAATAATTACCAGTGTGTCCCTTGCCGTTGTTTTTGTAAATGCTTTTTCAGGTACGGCCGTGTATTTGAAAATGAAACGGGTGGATATCCGTTCCGGGATCATATTTGCCATTGCCACCATACCGGGTGCTATTATAGGGGCGCATACCACACAGTTTGTGCCCAAGCAGGTTTTCGATCCGGTTTTTGGCTGCCTGATGCTCATTGTATCTGTTTTCCTGTTTTTCAGGTCGAAACGCATAGGAAGCCTTGAAATGCGAAGCGAAAAGGGTATAAAAAGGCATATCGTAGAGAGCGACGGAACAGAACATAATTTCCATTTCCGCATGTGGAAAGGCATCATTGCCAGCCTGTTTATTGGTTATATATCCAGTTTTTTTGGCATTGGCGGCGGCATTATTCATGTACCGGTGCTTGTGGGCATATTAAATTTTCCGGTACATATTGCCACAGCCACTTCCCATTTTACGCTTGCCGTTTCAGCTTTGGCGGGCACTATAGAACATATAATTGATGGTACCCTCGATACAGTGGTATGGCAAACAGTATTTATCAGCATTGGGGTTTTTGCCGGCGCCAAAATAGGCGCGAGGTTATCCAAAAAAGTTAAGGGAAGTTTTATCATTAAAGGGGCTGCCATTGCTATTGGCATTGTGGGTGTCAGGATCATTTTTCTGAATATTATTAAGATATAAAATAAATATAATATTTCATTTTGAGGGTATTAATCATTGTTTTGATTTGCATCTGATCCATTCTGACCATGAAACTGTTTTTCCTTATTTTTATTTGTAAAAAACTTCGCTTTCTTTGCAATATATTATAATGATATGAAAGGAATTATATTGGCCGGGGGATCCGGTACACGGTTGCATCCACTCACCATTGCCATGAGCAAGCAAATGATGCCGGTTTATGATAAACCAATGATATATTATCCGTTATCCGTACTCATGATGGCCGGGATAAAGGATATTCTGATCATATCAACCCCTATGGACCTTCCCAATTTTCAACGTCTGCTGGGAGATGGTTCACGCATCGGATGTCATTTTGAATATGCAGAACAGGTGGTTCCCAACGGACTTGCACAGGCTTTTGTAATAGGGAAGGATTTTATCGGCAGCGACAGTGTGGCACTTGTGCTTGGCGACAATATATTTTTTGGGGAAGCACTCGGCAGTGCGCTTCGGCAATGCATAGATCCTGAAGGCGGAATCATTTTCGCATACCAGGTGGGAGACCCTGAGCGGTATGGGGTTGTGGCATTTGATGCTGACATGAAGGCGATAAGTATTGAAGAAAAACCATTGCAGCCCAAATCTTCGTATGCGGTTCCGGGCTTGTATTTTTATGATAATGATGTGGTTGAAATAGCAGCAAACCTCGCGCCCTCCGCAAGAGGCGAATATGAAATAACCGATGTGAACCGCATTTATCTTGAAAGAGGCAAACTTCATGTAAAGATCCTTTCGCGGGGTACTGCCTGGCTCGATACCGGTACTTTTGAATCGCTGATGCAGGCAGGCCAGTATGTTCAGGTCATTGAAAACCGGCAGGGCCTTAAAATCGGTTGTATTGAAGAAATAGCCTATCGGCAGGGCTTTATAGATAAAGAAGGATTGACTGCTCTTGCGCAGTCTTTATTGAAAAGCGGATACGGGCAATATCTCCTCAATCTGCTGAAAAACTAGTTTATTGCTGAAATTCATAATTCCAGTTTCATCATTCGCAATAGAATTTAAAGCTTAGTTTTGCCGCAAAATTAAAATTATGAGTTTAGTTATTGTAGGTTCCATGGCATTCGATGAAATAGATTCGCCTTTTGGAAATTCCGGAAGGGTTATCGGTGGGTCAGCTACCTATAGCAGTTTGTCGGCTTCCTATTTTGCCGGTGATGTTAAAGTGGTTTCTGTGGTAGGCAATGATTTTCCGGCCCAGGCGATGAACATGCTGAAAAGCAAGAATATCAATCTTGATGGGGTGGATATTAAAAAAGACCAGAAAAGCTTTTTCTGGCATGGCAGATATCATAATGATCTCAATTCCAGAGATACGCTTGTTACAGAATTGAATGTGCTTGGTGATTTTAACCCCGTATTGCCGGAAGATTTCAGAAATCCTGATTTTTTATTTCTGGGCAACCTCACGCCGGATGTTCAGTTGTCTGTCATCAAACAGACTGATGTACGCCCGAAACTGATTGCCATGGATACAATGAATTTCTGGATGGATATTGCCCTGGATTCGCTTAAAAACACATTGAAGCATGTAGACCTCCTTATTATCAACGATGAAGAAGCCAGGCAGTTGTCTGGCCAGTATTCATTGGTGAAAGCAGCCCGGATCATCCGGGAAATGGGCCCCGAATATCTGATCATCAAAAAAGGCGAACATGGTGCCCTGCTTTTTCATAAACATGAAATTTTCTTTGCGCCGGCCTTACCCCTCGAAGAAGTATTTGACCCTACCGGTGCAGGTGATACATTTGCCGGTGGTTTTATGGGTTATATAGCGCAAACGGGTGATGTTTCGTTTGAAAATATGAAAAGGGCCGTTATTCATGGCAGTGCTGTGGCTTCCTTCTGTGTGGAAAAATTCGGCACAAAAAGACTGGAAGAACTGAGCAGTGCTGAAATTTCTGAACGTGTACAGAAATTTGTAAGGCTCGTTGATTTTAGCGTATAAAAATCGGTTCCGTTTTCAAAATATATTGAAACTTTTTACATTTTAATAAGGTGTTTTGTTACAAACTGGTTGTCCTTTATAAATTGCAGAAGATACATTCCCGGGCTCAGATGATATTTTGAAGCATCAATTTCTACTTTGTAATTTCCTGCCACATCATTTTCATCAGCAATTACAGCTATCTGCCTGCCGGTCAAATCAGATAAAACAATCCTTATTTTATTGGCTGCATTGAGATGATACTGCAATGTAGTGGTGGTACTGAACGGATTGGGGAACAGTTCCAGATTCAAGTCATTTGCCTGGCTCGTTTCTATTCCTGAAACAGTTACTTTAATTGTAGAGTCGAATGCGGATGTGCAACCATTAGTCCCTGTTACAGTAAGTTTTACGGAATACGTAGTATTATGTGCGTAGATATGCCTGGCTGTATGTCCCGAAGCGGTATCGCCGTCTCCCAGGTTCCAGTAATATTTATTGTAGTTCAGGCTGCTGTCCTGCGCATGCAGACTGGTTGTTTTACCCGAAAACGTTGGTTTCCATTTGGAATCAGGCAGTGACAAGGTGGTAATTTTTACAGAATTTGTTTTGAAACAACCGGTTGTATTATTCGTTTCGGTAAGATAATAGACAGTGGTCTGTGTCGGGCTTATCTGCGGATTATCTGAGTTTGAAGTAAAACCGGGAGGGATGGATACCCATGAAAATGAATCAGGCGCCGAGGACGTGTCACCAATATTGATGGTGGTACCCGAACAAATGCTCTTGGCAGGTCCGGTTAATGCCGGCGGCAATGGATAAACATAGATGACAACGGTATCATGTGCTATGCAGTTGGATGCATTGTCTGTAACCTGAAGATAGTATATCGTGGTTTTGGCAGGACTAACCACAGGGTTGCTGGAGGCATTTAAAAATCCCGCCGGATTTGATGTCCATGAATAACTTTTTCCCGTGACGGCCTTCGTGCCCAGGGTATCAGCAACACCCTGGCAAATAGCTTTGGAAGTGCCTGCATTGGCTGTTACCGAATTCACAACTACGGTCACTGAGTCTTTTCTGGAACACCTGGTAGCGGTAATTGTTTCCACCAGGTAATATTTTGTAGTGGCTGTGGGTGATACAGTCGGGTAGCCATTGCTAGAGCTAAAACCTTTGGGAACCGAAGACCAGGAATAGGTATGGCCGGAAGTATTTCCGTTGCCAAGTTGTACGATATTCCCCAGGCATACATTCTGTGTTCCGCCATTATAAGCAACAGGCTGTGGATTGGTAGAAATAATAACAGTATCTGTTTTGCTGCATCCTGTAGCCGTTATGGTTTCGGTAAGGATATAATCAGTGGTACCTGAAGGGATCACGGTCGGGTTGCTTAAAGTACTGGTAAATCCTGCCGGCTTGGTTTTCCACGAATATGTATCGCCTGTCACTGCTTTGGCGCCTAAGGGCAGGTTAATTCCTGCGCAAACGGTCTGGTTTGGTCCTGTGGCAGCGGCAGGGAGCGGATTGAAGCTTACAGTTACCGTATCTCCGGCAATACATCCGGTAGAAGTGGTCTGATCTGAAAAATAATAAGTTGTTGCTGTTGATGGACTCACGGTCGGGTTGCTTTTGGTACTGGTAAATCCAGCAGGTGCGGAGGTCCAGCTGTAATTATGCCCGGATACTGAAGAGGAACCAATAGCTGCAGACCCATTTGGGCATATTTTCTGATTGCCACCTCCATTGGCTCTGGCTTCAGGGTTTACATAGATGGTAGTATGGCCATAGCCCAGGCAGCCCGTGGCACTGTCTATTTCTGTTTCATAATATACAGTATTTACTTTAGGACTCACGGTGGGATTGCTTACAGCAGAAGCAAAATTGCCCGGTACAGATGACCAGGAATACAAATGTCCCGGGAATGGCTTTAAACCCAAAGTAAAACTGGCACCATAGCAAATGGTGTCTTTACCGCCCGATTTGGGTGTAGGGATCTGGCCAACGGTAACGATGGCAGAATCTTTGGCGGAGCATCCTCCGGCATATGTTGTTTCTGTCAAAATATATTTTGTCGTCACTTTAGGCGATACGGTTGGATTGGCTGCATTCGAACTGAATTTTCCTGAATCGGATGTCCAGGAAAATGATACGCCCTTGGGAACATTGCTTGGCCCAAGCAATACACTGCTGCCGGCACAAACCGTTTTCGGGCCTCCGGCATCCACTTTGGGATAGGCGACAAATATAACTTTGGATTTCATGGTATCATTGCCGGGCATTGAATCTACAACACCGTTTGGTTTGGATGTCCATACCTTAAAGGTATCAACCCCGCCTGCGAAAGTAAATGTGCCCAGGGTGACTGCAACTACACTGTCAGGGCCCAACGATCCTTTCCAGCTGATAGGTGTTTTTGCTTTGCCATTCAGGGTCCATCCTATGGTTGCCGTTGTTAAATTTTTGGTTCCGAAATTTTCAAGCAATACCTGGATGGTGGTGGTTCCGGCACAATAGCCGGAGGGCGATGCCATCATGGCTATTCCGGCATCATTGGCTACACTAGGGAAATAGAAGGAAGCCAGAAATGCATCTACACTGGCAGAGGAATAGCTTGACATGTAGCCACCTGAAGTTGCAATGCCCGATGTACTGCTGGTTTGTCCCGAAAAATAAGTATTTCCTTTGGTATCTGCATGTATATCATAACTGATATCTGTACCTGAACCCCCATAATAAGAACCGTACATAAGGTTTCCTGACGGAGAAAATTTGCTGAAAAAAGCATTGTCTGTCCCTGCAAGGGACGTTAAATAGGCTTTTGGGGTGGCGATACCATAATTGCTGTTTGTTTGACCGGTTACAAATATACTTCCCGTAGGATCGGTGGCCAGGTTGTATCCGATATCAGTGCCGCCACCGCCATAATAGGTACTCCATACCATAGTGCCGTTCGGTAAAAATTTGGATAAAAAAGAATTGGCTGAGCCCGCCAGATCATTTTGATATGGAATATTACTTGCCAGAACCAGTTTGCTGGCCGTTTGTCCATTTACATAAATATTTCCGAACTGATCTGTGACATCTCCCCAGGCGAACTCATATCCTGTGCCTCCCAGATAGGTTGCCCAGTTCAGACTTCCTGATGATGAAAAACTGGCTACAAAGCCATCTTCATTGCCTCCAAAACTGGACTGGAATGAACCTGGGGTAGCTACGGCACTGCTGCTGTTAGTGCCACCCACCATGATGACATTGCCATTCAGATCTGTAGCAAGGTTATTTGATCCTTCAGATCCGGAACCTCCATAATAAGTGCTCCATTTTAAATTGCCGGCAGAATCATATTTCGCCAATCCGGCATCCTGGTTGCCGGCATAGGATGTCTGATAGGCGCCTGAAGTTGCGATGCCTGATGTGCTTGTTACCCAAGCAGTAATGAATACATTTGCCGCGGTATCTGTGCAAAGGAATAACGATTGATCATTGGCTGTTCCACCATAATATGTACCCCAAACCCTGGATCCATCGGGTCTGAATTTAACTGCATATCCATTATAACTTGCACTTCCACTACCTCCTATAAGGGATTGATAAGATCCCGAAGTAGCAATCCCTGAAGAACTTGATGTTGCTCCTGTCATATAAATATTGCCCAACTTATCATTGCTAAGGCCCCAACCATCATTATACCCTGATCCGCCATAATATGTACACCATTGCAGTCCTCCGGTTGAAGAAAATTTAGCAAGAAAAGCATCATAGGTACTATAACTTGTCTGGAATGCGCCACTCGTGGAAATATTTGTGGTCGGGGATGTAGATGGGCCGCACATCAGTACATTTCCTGCATTATCCGTCCATACCGCTTCCCCGTAATTTCTTGATCCACCCCCCAGATAAGTACCCCAGCTGAGGGTAGGGTCTATGGTAAGGGTCTGGCTGTGATCATATTCTGAAACGCCAAATGAAATAGTATTGTTGTTTTTTACAAAGTTGCTGGCGATGACTGTACCAGCTTTTAGAAAAGAAACAGGCTTGCTGTCGGTCATATCGATCATCTGGCCTGTATAATGCATGCCGCCATTGGTCAGGCTTTCCATATGCTGCAGCCCGTTCCATTGCATCTGTATATCACTCACTTTGCCGCCGGGATGCACAATAAATTCGTATTCCACAGCACCATTTCTGGCATGCAGCTGCATGTCGATATTCGGGTATATGTTCTGATAAACAATTGTTTTAAAGGTATGTACTTTATTTACTCCTGATTCAGGCGTATAAGAAGTATAATAATTTTCGTAACTGGCCTGCTGGTCCGCTCCCGTGATCAATGCATTCATATCGGCATTGGCAAGTACAAGGTCCGTTCGGCTGGTAACCACGATCAGCTTTTTATTGGTAACCATATCTTCCATTTCACGTCTTTTATCCAGTGCATTCTGCGGGCTTTTTGGAGGCTCCATCAGGTCAATATCCTGACCTTTGGCATCCGTAAACTTTTTAAACACAAAACTGATCTTCCCCGGCCTGCAATAAATTTCCGGGCCACCATCATGGCTGTAATATTTGATATCAGCATGGGTTTGTCCGCTGGCATCTGCCAGCTGGCCTTTGTTTTCTACAAAGCTCCAGTCCTGATGATTTATAAGCTGTTGATTTGATGGTTTTACTGCCTGTGCATGGGCCGCAGTGATGATGCCCGGGCCGGCAGTTATGGACAAAAGAAAAAGGAAGGAAGTCAGGTTAAAAAGTTTCATAGTTTGCTGATTTTAAAAACCAAATATAGGAAAAAAACGATACGAAGTATCTTCATTCAGGTATCTTTTTTCGACGGATTCTACAGATCAGGCCATAGAATGGGATAATTTTGAGAACTTTGCAGATATGGACTATTCAAATCTGATGGCAATAGCACCGGTAGACGGAAGATACCGGAGCAAAACAGAAGCGCTTTCTTCCTATTTTTCTGAATACGGGCTTATACGTTACCGGGTACAGGTAGAGATCAAATACTTCCTCGCTTTATGCAGAATTCCATTGCCTCAGCTGGCTGTTTTCCCAATTGAAAGCATTCCTAAACTTGATAATATTTATCTGAGCTTCACAGAAGAAGATGCGGTAAAAGTAAAGGAATTCGAAAAAACCACGAACCATGATGTAAAGGCCGTAGAATATTTCCTTCGGGAAAAATTTGATGCACTGGGTCTTGTATCATTTAAAGAATTCATTCATTTTGGTCTTACTTCCCAGGATATTAATAATACCGCCGTTCCGGTTTCGCTGAAAGATGGCATAACAGATGTCATTATCCCCGAACTGGAAAATATACTGGGCACCATCAAAGGGTTTGGCAAAGAATGGGCTGAAATACCCATGTTGGCCCGTACCCATGGACAGCCAGCTTCACCTACCCGGCTTGGGAAAGAATTCATGGTCTATGCTGACAGAATCTATAAGCAGCTGACACAGTTAAAGTCAAGAAAATATTTTGGCAAGTTCGGCGGGGCCACCGGAAATTTCAATGCACACCATATTGCTTATCCCGATATAAAATGGGACGCATTTGCTGATGATTTTTTAAAGGATGATCTGGAGTTGCATCGTAATAAATTCACTACCCAAATTGATCATTATGATGATCTTGCAGAACTTTTTGACAATATACGCAGGCTCAATGTTATACTAATTGATCTTTGCCGCGATATATGGAGCTATATTTCCATGGACTATTTCAGGCAGGTAGTAAAAGCAAATGAAGTAGGTTCATCAGCCATGCCTCATAAGGTAAACCCAATTGATTTTGAAAATGCAGAAGGAAACCTGGCCTATGCCAATGCTGTTTTTGATTTTTTAAGCAACAAGCTGCCGGTGAGCCGCCTGCAGCGTGACCTGACCGATTCTACCGTGATGCGGAATGTGGGTGTTCCCCTGGCACATGGCCTGGTAGCTTATGGTTCCATCCTGAAGGGCCTTGGGAAATTGATCGTGAACCCCGAAAAAATAAACCAGGATCTGAAGCAGAATTGGGCTGTAGTAGCAGAAGGCATTCAAACCATATTGCGCAGAGAAGGATATCCGAATCCCTACGATAAACTGAAACAATTTACAAGAGGCAAACAAAACCTGGATAAAAATGTATTTGATGCTTTTATCGAAAGCCTTGATGTAGCTGATAATCTTAAAGATGAACTCAAAAGCATCAGCCCTTTCAATTATACCGGGATATAATTTAATGTGTTAATATGCTAATGTGCAAATAAGCAAATGAAAACAACGAGGCCAGATTCATTTTCACATTTTCACATTTTCACATTTTCACATTAGCATATTGGCATATTAGCACATTAGCACATTAGCACATAAGTTCTTTCGCCTTAACTTTACAGCCGGATATGCTTAAACAAAAACTTACTTTCTATGGCTATATCATACTGGCAATTGCTACGGTTGGTTTTTGCCTGCAATGCAGTCGGTTTGGAGGTAGATCCGCTTCTGCAGATGAGGATGATGCTTCTAAATGGCAAAATCTGGGTGCAGATGCGCAATATGTGGGAATGAATACCTGCCGAAGTTGTCACGAGGCTATATACCAGAGCTTTATTAAAACGGGAATGGGCAGGTCATTCGGGCCTGCAACTGCGGGAAGGACTGCAGGTAATTTTCATCATAATAAGCCCTTGTATGATACATACAAAGATCTTTATTATCAGCCTTATCTCAAAGACAGTCTGTTATTTGTAAAAGAGTTTCGTCTAAAAGGACATGATACGATATATAGCAGAAAGGAACAGATCAGCTATATTATTGGCAGCGGGCATCATACCAATTCTCATATTATCAACGAGAACGGATATCTGTACCAGGCCCCATTTACCTATTATACCCAGAAAGGCGAATGGGATTTTCCTCCCGGATTTGAAAACGGCCAGAACAGCCGTTTCAGCAGAGAAATTGGCATAGAATGCATGAGCTGCCATAATACCCTTCCCGGTTTCGATTCCGGGTCTGTAAACAAATTCAGTTATGTGCCCGACGGTATCAATTGCGAACGCTGCCACGGCCCGGGGTCCATCCACGTTAAAAATAAGCTGGCCGGCAAGCTTACCGATACCTCTAAAGGACCTGATTACACGATAGTAAATCCCAGAAAACTACCATACAACCTGCAAATAGACGTTTGTCAAAGATGTCATTTACAAGGGGATGCTGTATTAAAACCCGGAAAAACCTTTTTTGATTTCAGGCCCGGAATGAAGCTGCGTACGGTAATGGATGAATTTTTGCCGGTATATGAGAACCAGGAGCATGGCTTTTTGATGGCATCTCAGGCAGAAAGGCTCCAGAAAAGCCAATGCTTTTTGAAAACGCAAAACAAAGCACAGGATCAAAGATTGAACTGTATTACCTGCCACAACCCACATATAAGCGTAAAATACACCCCTGAGCAATATTTTCTTGACAAATGCCGGGGTTGCCATAAAAATGCACACCATCAGGACCCGCAGGTGTTGCAAACAGCCGGGAGCAATTGCATCAGCTGTCATATGCCAAAGTCTTCAGCTATTGATATTCCGCATGTTACAATTACCGATCATGATATAAGAATAGTGAAACCGCAAAAGGATAATGGAGCCATTGGTATTGGAAAATTTAAGGGACTTGCCTGTATCAATGATAAAAATCCTGATAGCCTCACGATGGCAAGGGCATACTTGTATTTTTATGAAAAATTTGAACACCGGGCAGAGAACCTGGATTCTGCACTGAAATATTTAAAATCATTTTCAGCAGAAAAATATCCGGCCGATTATATGTATTATTATTATCAAAAGAATAATTTTCAGATGGTTGTAAATACGGTGGCACATGCAACTGTGCCACTCAGGGATGCTGTATGTAACTATCAGGCAGGGCAGGCTTATTTTAACCTGAGGCAGTTGCCGCAGTCGATTTTATACTTTAAAAAAGCATGTGAACTGCAACCCTATAACCTGGAATACCATGTGCGGCTTGCAACAGCCTATACTTATGCCCGGGATTTTGTAGCTGCCAGAAAAGAGCTCGGTTTTGTCATAAAGCAAAACCCGGAAACTGCCTCAGCATGGAATATGCTGGCATTTGTAGATCTTGCCACCAATAATTTTGATGAAGCCCGGAAAAACCTTGACAAAACTTTTTTACTGGATCCGGATTATGAACCGGGGCATATTAACATGGTAAAGTATTATATTGCCAGAAATATGTTTAAAGAGGCTAAAATTGAAGTTAACAATATACTGAAACGAAACCCGGGCAGTGAAGAGGCAAAGGCACAGAAGCAATTGCTTGAAAGGGCCGGGGTTTGAAAAGATAATAATTTTTATAAAGTGGTTGATTGCAGATCAACATCCGTCATTGATATTAGAATATGTATAGTTATTCCACAGAAATAAGAGTCAGATATGGAGAAACCGATAAAATGGGATACCTGTATTATGGCAACTATGCCACATACTACGAAGTGGGCAGGGTAGAGGCCATGAGGAGTCTGGGGCTGAGTTATAAGGAGCTGGAAGACAGCGGTATAATGATGCCGGTACTTGATATGCAGAGTGTATTTGTAAAGCCAGCTTATTATGATGATGTACTGAATGTAGCTACCACAATAACCGAATTGCCAAAGGTGCGGGCATTTTTCAGTTATGAAATTACCAATGCCAATAATGATATCATCAATTACGGCAAAACCACTTTGATATTTTTCAACTGGGAACGCAAAAAACCATGCCGGGCGCCGCAGGAACTTGTTGACAAACTTGCACCGTATTTTAAATGATTAAAAATAAGACATATAAGCTGTTAAAAATGCTGATATTAAAGATCGGGGGAAAACTGCTAAGCTGGACAAAAATTGTAAAATTTCCCTTTACAGGCGGTTTGCCGCTTTATTGGATCGGGCTGTTTTTTTTCAGGAATCTCAAAAAAGAACCCATCAGCCAGCGCGCATCTTCTATTGCATTTAATCTATTCCTTTCACTGTTCCCTGCATTTATATTCCTTTTTACACTTATTCCCATTATTCCGGTGAAAGGACTTCACGCAGAGATCCTTGTTTTCCTTAAAACAATAATGCCCAGATCGGCTTTTACTATTGTAGCTGAAAACCTGGATGAGATCATGCAGACACGCAGTGCCAAATTGCTGTCGATAGGTATTATTGTTTCCCTTTATTTTGCTTCTAATGGCGTGTATTCTCTTATGCAGGCATTTCATAAGATGGACCCAAGGAGCTATCTGAATCAAAAACTGGTTTCAATATATCTCACCATTGTTCTAGGTATTGGATTAATTTCCGGTATCGCGTTATTTGTGCTTGCCAAATATCTTCTCACAGTTCTTTCAGGATCTGAAGCTGTTCATTCGCATCTGTATTACGACACTGTATTATTTGGCCAATGGATTATGTTATTTATTCTGCTCTTTAGCGCTACAGTTATTATTTATCGGTACGGTGATATCCGGGTTGAAAAAATAAGTCATGTAATTCCCGGATCCGTTTTAACGTCTGTACTTGTGGTGCTTACCAGTATTGCCTATTCCTATTATGTTGGTAAGTGGGCCAACTACAGCAGATTGTACGGCTCATTAGGCGCCATGATCATAACAATGCTCTGGTTGTATTTCAATTCGATGGTTATCATAGTTGGCCATGAGTACAACCGTAGTGTCACCCATGCCCGGATGATCATCAAACGCAAAAAAGCAGCAGCCAAAATCAAAAGAAACCGGTTGAAAGTCTCCAGGTCTTCCGTGTAATTTGGAACCAGCTATTTACTTAAATTATTTGCTATGCTATTGTACAACAAATGTTTTGTTTTCGATACCAGATGCTGTTTCCACCTGCGCAATGTACATTCCATTTTTCAGGGGCTGCACATTAATAATCTGGTCTAAAGTGTTGCCTGTTGCAGTAAATCCCTCTTTGTATAAAATTTTACCCTGCATATTTGTAATGGTCAATTTGCAATTTCCATTGATGTTGTTTGACCGTAAAGTAATTTTTCCATCATTTACCGGGTTTGGGAATAAATCAAAATTGATATTGGATTGGGGTGTTTCATTTAGTCCAGACTTAGGTAATTTATATAATGTCATAATTTCAGCGCTGTCTAATGGCCTGCTGTAAAACCTTACATCATCAATACTTCCAACAAATTCAATATTCGTGCTACCGTAAAGATTGCCAACAAAAAGATCACCATTACCGGCATCATTAATTAATGTCTCGCTATTTGAATTTTGATAAACTCCGTTCACATAAAGTTTAGCCACACTACCATCACTGGTTGCAACAAGATAGGTCCATCCGTTTTCAACAGTAGCCACACTCTCATATGCAGATGACTTATTACCTGAGGCCCTGTCGAACATGGCCATAAAATGTTTCGGAGTATAACGGTTGAGATACATTACCCCTGAAGGATAGCCTAATATTGCTAAATCATTAGCCGTATATGTTGTATTGATCCATGCGCAAACAGTCAGTCCACCGTAGCCTGTTGCAGGAAAACTTCCCTGCATATATGATGAACCGTCAAAAAAATATGCGCTATTTGCATTGCCAAAACGGTCACTGGTCAATGTAGCACCATTGTTTGTCAGATCCCATGCAGAACCGGTTGAACTTTTTGTATTGCCGGAAAATGTATAACTCGCAAGGAGCCCGCTGCTAATATCGATCTGAGCTTTTGTCAGATTATTTTGCAATAAGAATGAAATAAAAGAGATGATGAAAACAAAATAGGCGTAATTCTTTTTCATAATAATGATGTATTAGTATAAACAAATGTAGTGTTTTATTTTTTAAATATTTAATGTGTAAATATTATTTATAAATTATGAATTAATATTTATGGGATTTTCTAAACCCATAATAAATCCTGGAAACAATAGATTGAGTAAGCACTGAATTTCAATATTGCGGAAACCAAATACAACCCGCCGATGCTTAACGCAAGGTGGGCATGTGCCGAGAGAAGTTGCGAGAGTTCTCACTTTTTCGATAATTTGAAGAAGCTGGAATTGATATAAAAAAGAAAGAGAAACAGAATGACAAAGAGTAAGGGCACGCTATTATGCTGCTTTTGATCTCTTTCTCTTTCTGTTTCTCTTTCTGCCCTGCGGAGAGAGAGGGATTCTCCCAAAGGGATGCATTTGCAGACCCCCCGGAGGTTTAACCCTCAACGGTTTTTCCCAAAGGGATCCCTTCAGACAAGACCGCCTCATTAAACCGCTCTGACATCTCTTTATTCAATAAATGCCAATACTTTTTAAGAAATTGTAACCATCCAGAGATTTGAAATACATTTCACGGTTGTATGCCTCTGACCGGGTTGTAAATGTCTCAGAATAAATTAAAACATAAGGCCGATATGCTTTTGAAGACCGCACCTTTCCTGAGTTATGGCGTTTTAGTCTCACGTCAATATCTTCGCAACTACCGATATACCTTCTATCAGCAACAGTACTTTTTAATATGTATACAAAATAGTGCATAAAAAAACCCGCTATAGCTTAAAGCTTCAGTTGGCATGCGCCTGAAGAAGTTGCGAGAGTTCTAACAATTTCGATAATTTGAAGAAGCTGGAATTGATATAAAAAAGAAAGAGAAACAGAATGACAAAGAGTGAAGGCACGCTATTATGCTGCTTTTGATCTCTTTCTCTTTCTGTTTCTCTTTCTGCCCTGCGGAGAGAGAGGGATTCGAACCCCCGGAGGTTTAACCCTCAACGGTTTTCAAGACCGCCTCATTAAACCGCTCTGACATCTCTCCGGGGCAAAGGTATGATTATTTGCTAAAAAATCTGAGGGCAATTTCAAATTCTCATAATATTTTGGAAACATTTCAATTCTGGCAAATAAAAAGATATATTTAAAACCGATACCTTTGACGACGATTGCAAATCATTAATCTAAATTACTATGTTCAGAGATGCTTTTATAAACGAAATCAATTTTGAAGGAGCCAATACAAGGAAACTGCTCGAAAGAGTTCCTTTGAATGATCCAGACTGGACGCCTCATGAAAGATCCAGAAATATTGAGCAACTCGCAAGGCATGTGGCAAATCTTTACAGCTGGATACCAGTTATTATAAACCAGGAAGAAATTGATTTCAGTAAAGGCAGCCCTGTGCCTCCCATGCCTGAAATTAAAACAAATGAGGCGCTGATATCTTATTTTGATTTGAAATTGAAAGAAGCTTTAACCAGTCTGGAAAATACAACTGATGAAGATCTTGGGAAAATTTTCACCATGCGCAGCGGTGAAAAAGTATTAAGGTCTTTTCCAAAAGCCGCGGCGATAAGAAATATGGCTCTGAACCATCTGGTCCATCACAGGGGACAGCTTGGCGTGTACCTGCGTTTAATGGATATCCCCATTCCGGGAATGTACGGGCCAAGTGCTGACGAGAAATAAATTAATCGAAGCTCAAATAGCAAGGAAAATGATCTCTGAATGAGCCATTTTCTCATTAAAATCCAGTTCCGAACTTCTTTTTCTGATATTTGAAAATATTTTATCAAAACCTGTCCATGTCAGAAACCAGCCCGCTGGTTCTATTACTACCTGTAAGGCGCTAATATAAAACATTTTATTGCTATGTGTTCCCATATATGCTGTGGCAATCATCAGCACAAATCCAACAAAACACATTAAATAACCCTGTTTCCGCGTTGCTTTCATTTCCATTTTTAATGAATTTGCAAAATGCGTAAATTGTTTGTGCAAGCTCGTTATAATTACCTTTTCGGTTTCCGCATCGCGCAATTCCTGAGGTAACAGCATTTTCAATTCTACATGGCCGTCAGGTTTTTCTTTCAACATTTTTCGGGCCTCATGAATAAAATCATCGGAAAGAGCCCTTTCTGTGATGGTACGTGAATCAAAATCTGAAAAAATATCATCATAATTATCCAGCCAGATACTTAGTCTCGCAATACTTATTAATTCTTTCTGGTCCATATTTGATATACTTTATATATACGCGCAAAAATTATTTTGTGCTATGAGTTGTTGAGATTCAAATTACAAACAGTGCTATGGATTTTGATTAATTAAAACAGATCGCGCCGAATTTGAACTTTGTTTATTAAGGAATATTCAGGCTTTGAAGTATTGATTTTGAATCATATATGCAAATGTAACAGGTTATGCCATGGAAATAGCATTTTATACATGCAATATCAGAATTATTGATGTTAAATTTGACATGTATGATAAACTATATAGAATGCAAATGCTCTCTTTAATAAAAATCATTCTTCATTAAATTAATAAAGAATTCAATTATGATTCTTCAGCACGTGCCTCCGGATTTAATCAAATTTTCCCTGGTAGTCATCTTCGCACTCTTTATTGGTCTGGAGCAAAGACGGCTGCAAATAAATCTTGATTTCGAAAGTACTTTTGGTACAGATCGCACCTTTACGCTCATCGGTATATTAGGGTATATCCTTTATATCATTAGTCCCCGGGATATGACTCCTTTTATTTATGGTGGAATAGCAATGGCGGTTCTGCTTGGTATTTATTATTATATGAAGATCAATCTCAAACAGTTGTTTGGGTTAACTTCTATTATCACAGCACTCATTACCTATTGTCTTGCCCCATTGATATATACGCAACCTGCATGGCTTGTACTTCTTGTTGTTGTTTGTCTTTTGGTTCTTACAGAAATTAAGGACATGCTTCTGGCTTTTTCCAAAAAATTTGACAGTGATGAGTTTCTTACTCTTGCAAAATTTATGGTGCTTGCAGGAGTTATTTTACCATTATTGCCAGACCAACCTGTTTCGGCAGAAATAAATGTATCGCCCTATAAAATGTGGCTTGCCATAGTTGTTGTATCATCTATTTCATATCTCGGGTATTTACTCAGAAAATTTGCTTTTCCGACAGCAGGCCTGCTGTTAACTGCTGTATTAGGCGGTTTGTACAGCAGCACAGCCACCACAGTAATCCTTGCCCGTCAGAGTAAAAGCAATCCTGCTGAAAGCCAAACGGTTCCTGCAATATTACTGGCAACGACCATGATGTATCTCAGAATATTCCTGGTTGCTTTATTTTTCAATGCACAGGTTGCCATGGTATTATTGCCCTGGTTTGCCTGTTTTATAATCATTAGTTTAATAATAGTTTATATTTTTCTAAAAACCGGCCAAAAGCAAACGGTGCTTACCGGCTCAAATGCCCTGGAAAAACAAAGCAATCCACTTGAGTTTAAAACAGCCATTGTTTTCGGCTTGCTATTTATTTTCTTCGCAATTATAACAGGCTATGTGGTGAAACTATATGGTACACGGGGCGTAAATGGCCTTGCCTTTATAGTGGGTGTTACAGATATTGATCCTTTTATCATTAACCTGTTCCAGCAAAAGCCGGGTTTTGTAACATCAGTTACAGCCATTGCTGTCATCAATGCTGTTACAAGCAATAACATTATTAAAATGATCTATGCAATAGTGTTGTCAGATAAATTATTGAGAATAAGGCTAATTATTGGGTTTGGCGCTTTAATTCTGGCTGGTGTGGCATCATCGTTTCTTTTTCCCATATTTTATTGAACCGCAAAAAAAATATGGGCAACCGGTTTGGTTGCCCATAAATATAATTTCCATTTCGGAATTTTACAAAATGACTGTTATGCTATAAAACGCCGGCATCATAAGCGATTTCGCCATGAATGCCGGAATCAAGTCCTGCATCTTCTACTTCTTCACTTACCCTTACTTTGGTAACCATGTTGATAATGGCAAGCATTGCATACGTGAATAAGAAAGCATATATACAAGCTAATACTACCGCAAGCAGCTGATGTACAAAGAAAGTAGAGCTGCCCGCAATAAGGCCATCTGCACCAGAAGGATTAATGGCTTTTGTTGCAAATACACCAAGCATTATGGTTCCAATAACGCCTCCTACACCATGTACACCCCAAACATCCAATGCATCGTCCCATCCCATTTTATTTTTGAGACTTACCGCATAGTAGCATACAATACCGCTGATTATACCAATTAATACGGCTGAAGAAAGAGAAACAAAACCGGCACAAGGCGTTATCGTTGCAAGTCCTGCCACAGCACCTGTAAGCAGACCAACGAATTTTGGTTTTCTGGATTGGCTCCACTCAATAACCAGCCATACAATGGCTGCAAAAGAAGCTGCCACGTCTGTATTTAAAAAGGCAAGGCCTGTAATAGCATCTACATTAAGCTGGCTTCCTGCATTAAAGCCATACCAGCCAAACCATAGTAAACCAGTACCAATGGCAATAAGTGGAACACTGTTTGGTATGGATTCTTTATCCCTGCGTTTTCCAACATATATTACCGAAGCTAAGGCGGCAAAGCCGGCAATAGCATGCACAACAATACCACCGGCAAAGTCTTTTACACCCCATTGGGTTGCCAGAAATCCACCACCCCAAACCATATGGGCAAATGGGTAATATACAAATAGTTGCCAGAGAATTAAAAAGATGAGGTATGATTTAAAGGTTACCCTGTTTACAAAAGCTCCGGTAATAAGTGCCGGGGTAATAATTGCAAACATCATTTGATATGCAATGAAAACAAATTCAGGCATTTTCGGATTGCCTGGGAATGGAGTATTCATATCTATTCCATGCATGAAGGCTTTATCAAGGTTCCCGATGATGCCTCCAAGAGCATCACCACTGAAACAAAGTGAATACCCGCAGATATACCACATAATAGTAGTAATACCCATAGATACAAAGCTTTGGATCATGATTCCTAAAATGTTGCGTTTGCCTGCAAGTCCGCCATAAAAAAAGGCAAGTCCGGGAGTCATAAGCATTACAAGGCTTGTAGCCAATAGCATAAAGCCGGTGGTACCAGTGTCAAAAGTTGTCATAGTTTTATCTGTTTATCTGTTTGAAAATGAAATTTTTATTCTTTTCCCATTTATTTGGGAGCTCAAGTTATCGTTATTTTTTGTTTTCAGTACCTTTCAATAAATCAAAGTATACGCCCATATTTACCATCAGGTCATTTCTGTAATCCACATAGGTATGGTTGGTTAAAAAAATATCCTCGTTGTTCAGCATTTGTATTCTTCTGTATTCCAATCTTATATAACTATTTATTGATGGTTTGTATTCCAGCCCGAGGGTTCCGCCCACAGATTCATATCCGGTTATAACTCCGTTATTATTTATGTATACCGAAGATAAAAATCCCTGTGGATCCACAAAATTCTCAAGACGGTCATACACTGCAAATTTTGGAAGGAACTGGTATTTTTCCGTAGCGAGCCACCCGAATGCCAAGGCATTTCTGGTGCCTGTAAGTATATCTGAATTCTGTTGTAAATAAAGATCGGCACCAACCTGTATGGAAAGCTTTTTATAGAGAAGATAGTTTAAAAATACGTTGTTGGCAAACCGGGTATGGGGCAATGCTGTCCCGTTGGGGGCGTCATCTCCCAGATAGTTTGTGTATCCTATATTCCCTTTATCGCCAAGCAGATATGTAATTCCCAAACCGATAGATTTCCTGTCATTATTATCAATGAACATATTGTACCCATTCAATACAAAAAAGTTAATTTCCAGATTTTTTGTCGGGTCATAATTCAGTTTGATCCCGGATTCATAGAATGGTTCGTAATAGGAAACCATGGCCAGCGAACTTGTAATATTATCTTTAGGCATCAGATATTCAGTACCAAAATGTGTTTTGAAAAATCCCGCATCGAGCCATAGTGTTTTCAAAATCCTGACTCCGGCATGTGCCTCCTGAATGGCATTGTATTTCTGAGACCAGGCACTTGCTGGAATATCACCAAAATGCAAAATGGCTGCTGCGCGAAAATTGGTGCCATCATATTAATTTGTAAAACATTTAATCCAAATGAATTATCTCTTGGTGAGATGGTTGGGAATTGCTGGAAATTTCCGGCGGCTGCCTTATCCGAATAATGAGCATAATAGACATCGCCATAGGCACTCAGGGCCCAGCTGGACGAACTATCTGCA
>Ga0364860_10436_pt1 | contig 26305 bp, 25 predicted proteins | sample ExccelAu500001D4_FD_206916 | JGI IMG/M metagenome (GOLD analysis project Ga0364860, IMG submission 206916) | Enriched cells from Trout Bog Lake Hypolimnion, Wisconsin, USA - BchlTB.Aug20.5000.01 .D4 | ecosystem: Environmental > Aquatic > Freshwater > Lake > Hypolimnion/Profundal zone | place: USA... | reverse complement strand
GGTGAGGGATCGTGGCTTCCCACCCTTTCCGCAGCCTCCAAGAAGCAGGTCCTTCGAGTCCCTGCGGTCGCTCAGGATGACAGCAAGGATGGGGCACGGGGGCTAGAAGATTTTGTAGGCAACACCGAGGCTGAGGCCGTAGGGGTAGAGGGTGGGATGTACCCGCCACATCTGGTACTCCATGTCGGCTCGGGCGGTAAATCTGCGGCTTAGCTTGTAGTCGACGCCGCCGCCGTAGGCGAGAACCTGGGATGTACCGGTGAGGAACTGCGCGCTGCCCAGGCCCCAGAGAAACTTGCCGTAGGGCGTAGCCTTTTTGAACGTGAAGATAGGGAGGCGCGGCCCGATCAGATAGGTTGTTTCGCTGTTTGGAGTGGGTGGAATTCCAAAATAGTAGGGGTTGAAGGTCATGAATCGGGCTTCACCCTCAACCTGGACCCAGCGTGAGAACTTCATGTCCACATAAGCGCCGATGCCGTAGAGGCGGTTGGGGCTGGTTTGCGCGACGCCGGTGCCTGCGTAGTCGGGCTGTGCGACAGAGGCTTCGCCACCAGCGGAGAGGCTCCAGCCTCTGGCAGTAGCCGCAGGTACGACCTGCGCGTGTGCTGAGAGTGCGCTGGCGGCAAGAAGCAAACAAAGCAGGGCAAGGGTGAATCTTTTCATGAGCACCAAGTCCGTTCTTTCAATCCTGGCTTGATTCAGTCTGGCACGGCGGCTTGACTGTAAACTTGCGCAGAAGCCTGATGAGGGAACCGGCGGGCCGGTATTCCCTCATCAAGCCAGCATTATCTCTGGTTTTGGGCCGCGGCCGCAGGTTGATCGGCGATTGCGGGCGGGGTGCCATTGTCGGGTTGCGCCGGAGCAGCAGGCGATGCAGTGCCAGCCGGGGCGGCGGGAGGAGCAGCGGTGTCAGCGCCAGCCGGGGGGGCTGCCTGCTGAGGCTGTGCTGCAGAGACATCGTAATGCTGGAGCTTGTAGAAGATCGGCGTGACCTCGAAGGGCATCTTGTCGCGCGCGTTCATTGGAGCATATTGCTTGGCGTCGAGCATCTGCACCTTGTCATCCCAGGGATCGGTCTTGAGCCAGCTTCCGAGCGGCAAAGCGGCTCTCTGGGTTAGATCGTCCCAGTTGAGCGGCGGCGCCATGTGCTGGAGGTCGGCCATCCATGCTGTGCCATCTGCCTTGATGAGCGAGTCACCAAGCTTGGGTGTGTTGAGGGCCTTGAGCACCTTGGCGCGGTCAACGAGTTGGGCATAGTAGAGGCCCGCATTGGCAAGCCTGTCTTTGTACATTGACGCCTGCAGATACTCCATGGCCTTCTTTGCAGCCGTACCGTTGTCGATGTCGGAGTGGTACATGTCGATGCGCTGGAAGGTGGACTCGTCCGGGAACAGGAGCCGGTCATTAAAGGCGTACCGGGTATCGATGTGGTGGCCCATGGCGATGTGTGCCAGCTCCATGGCGATGACCGAGGCGATGGCTTCCTCGCTGGGCAGGGTGTCAATCAGGCCCTTGCTGATGAGGATGGTGTTTCCGACGGTGGTGGCTTCGACAGTGTCAGAAAGGATGATGCGAGTGTGCAACTGGTCTGTGAAGGCCAGATTGTTGGGCACGACGAGGTTGATGACAATCTGGTCCAGAACCTTGGTCTCGTAGCCGCTTTGAGCCAGCGGCGCGACGAGTCCGGCTTCGACGAGCCGGTCGATGACGTTGTTTTCAGCCTGCGTGATCCACATGCGCGAGGCCTGGAGCGGGCCAACGTCCTGGGAGTCTTCTGTCTTGTCGACGGCGTCGTCCACCTTGACGCTGACGTTTTCACTATCGCGGGTGGGCAGCTTGAGGGAGTAGCCCCAGAAGTGAGTCTGGGCCTTGAGGCCGACGGACTTCTCGCCTTCGGTGCGCTGCGTTTCTTCCACATAGACGGCGACGGGGAGCCAGATGTCGGGCTGAACGTTGATGCGCCAGCTATCGAAGTGGAAGTAGTACTTGGAGGAGTCCTCGTTGCCTGCTCCCGTGTATGTGCCGTTGAAGCGGACGACGTTTCCGCCCTGATCCTCGATCCAGATGCGGCCGTAGAAGCGACCCATGCCATGGACCTCGGGCTTGGGATGAACGTCAAAGACGACAGTGCGGACTGAGCCGAGAAACTCGCGGCGGACGTAGCTGAAGACATAGTGCTGCGAGTCAAATCCGCTGGGGTCGAGGAACATCATCTGCATGAAGCCGGTGGGCGAGTAGGTAAATTTTTCGAGGCCCAGGAGCTTGGTGAGATTGAGGATGGAGGCGAAGGAGCCCTTGAAGAAGCCCTTTTTTCCGGCGGTAGCCCTGGTGCGAGGCTCGTAGCTCTTGTCAAAGAAGCCTTTGCCAAAGTCGACGCGGCTGAGCATGTACTGGTCGTCGACGGGGACAGAGTAGAGCTTGACGTCGGGGCGCGTGTCCTGGATGTAGGTTTCGACCAGCGGCGTGCGGGTCTGAATCTCCTTGATCAAGGTCTTCTCCCGCGTGATGGCTTTTTCGACCAGGGCGGACTGTTCAGGAGTGAGGGCACGCGATTGCTCGTACTTGGGAATTTTCTTTGCGTACGCGCAGCTCGCACCGAGGGTAAGCAGAATCAGGAAGGTATGGGGGATCTTCCGAAAAGTCATATCAGCTCCTGGCCAGGTGTTGCGTAGATGGATTCCCGGGCCGTGTCATCTTTGGCAAAACTCTGGTTGAACAAAAATAGATTGAGCAGAATTTGCGATGCTGTGCAAATTTGATCCTAAGCCAATTGAAAGTTGATGGTGACGTTCTTGGTCGTATCCACCGGATGCCCGTTGTGTGTGGCCGGGCGGAAGCGAATTTGCTGCGCCACCCGACGTGCTTCTTCATCCAGTCCATGTCCGAGGCCATGAACCACGCCCAGTACCTGAACCTGGCCGGAGGCCAGGAAGTTGACGCTTAAAACTACGTCGCCTTCTATTTTCAACTGTTTTGCTTCTGGTGTGTACTGCGCGGGCGGTTTCGACAGCAGTTCAATGCTTGTGTCGTTGACGGCGGCGGCAGTCATTTTGACGGGAGCCACGGTGGTGACACCGGGGATGCCGGCGGAAGCTACTTTTCCGTAAGTTCCCTGGGTGTTGCCGGTGCTGGCGGCGGGTATACCGGCGGAAGCGACTCTGCCCTGTATGCCAGCGTTGGAGCCAGCGGTGAGGCCATTGCCGATGCCCGTGGAACCGACGACGCCGTGTGGAGCGATGGCAGGGCCCTGCATGCCGCCGTATTCATTGCCGATGGCCGCGACGGTAGCGGGCCGGGTAGCGTTGGGGTTTGGCGTGACGCCAAAGGTCTGTCCCAGGTGCACGGGAGCAGTGGATGGTTTGACGCTGGTGTTCTGAGCCGGCATGGCAGCGGTGAGGGCGGCCTTGGGCTGCGGGGCGAGGACGATCTGCTGCTGCTTGGGCTTGACGACCGGAAGCTCGACTTTGGCTTCCATCTGGATGGGCTTAGGCTCAGGTTTGGGCCTTGGAACATCAATTTTGGGCTGGTCGAGCTGCACCTGGGGAACGGGAGTGGGCGGTGGAGGCGGCAGCTTGGGCATTTCTACGGGCTTTGGTTTTTCAGGCGGCGGTGTGTTGGGTACGATCAGTTCGGTGATTTCATAGCGCTGCGGAATGATGTGCTTAGCAGAAGCTCCGATGTAGAGGATTACGGCGAGAATGAGTCCGTTGACGACCAAGCTGGTGATAAACGAGCCAGTGCTCCGCTCCGGTTCGGGGAGCAAGCCAAGCGGCTTAATGTATCCAGAGGAGTTAGTCGGCGGCATGTGTTGAGTCCTCACTATTGGCCATCGCAAGAAGTGCGGGGGAAGGCCTGTTGGATGCAGGTTTCAAACCACTCAGTCGCGATTGGAAGGCCACACCAAGGCTTTCCAGCGGCAAATCGAACATTGGAACCCACTGCCGCACTGTATGTCCTCCCGGGCTGAAGATACACAACGAAACCGTTTGGAACTGCCTACCTGCTTCTACAAAAGAAGACGATTGGAGCTGTCTGTGCGCTCTATATCCCTGCTCGTGAGGTAATAGCATTTTATCTCGTTTGACAAGAGCTTTGGACGAACGGGTCTGCAACTTTTGTTGCTCAGTGTGGTAACAGTGCTTACGCATGGGGCGCATTTTGTGTGATGCGAAACCTGAACATCGTTATTTCTGTTGTTATCGGCAGATGGTTAACTCTCCATCTACGGGTTTCCAAACTGGTGAAGAGTGAGAGCGGTTGATGCGACCGAGGGGCCGGAATCGGCGGCACCCAGTTTTTTGGTATGGATTTTGTGCGTTCTTACCCTGCTGGCATGTTAGATGCACGAGATTGCGACAAGGTAAAAGTTTCAGTCCGCAATCGTTATAAACTCTAGTTCATCCAAGAAGTTGCGGAAGGGGCAGTTCTTTAGTGAAGATTCTGGTCACCGGCGGCGCGGGATACATTGGTGGAACTGTGGCCATGTTGCTGTCGCAACAGGGACACGAGGCAGTAGTTTTCGACAATCTTTGCCACAGCCGGCGCGAGATGGTTCCCGGCGGGATGAAATTCATCGAAGGCGAGCTTGCCGATCGCAGCTTGCTGGAAGGGATATTTGCGGCGGCGCAGAGCGAGGGACGGCCATTTGATGGAGTGCTGCACTTTGCGGCGCTGATTGAGGCTGGCGAATCGATGAAGCGGCCGGAGATGTACTTTCACAACAACACATCAGCGACGCTGAGCCTGCTGGAGGCGATGGTGGCTCAAGGGGTGCGGAGGCTGGTGTTCTCTTCGACGGCGGCAGTGTATGGGGAGCCGGAAGTTGTTCCGATTAAGGAAGATGCGCGTCTGCAGCCGACGAATGCCTATGGGGAATCGAAGCTTCTGGTGGAGCGGATGCTTGTCTGGATGAATCGGATACACGGTTTGCGGTACGCCTCGCTGCGCTACTTTAATGTGGCGGGTGCGCCAGAGGGGCCGGAGGGCGTGGTTCGCGGAGAGGCACATGAGCCAGAGTCGCACCTGATTCCGCTAGTACTGGATGTGGCGCTGGGACGGCGGAAGTCGATCTCAATCTATGGGGACGATTACCCGACGACGGATGGGACATGCGTGCGGGATTATCCGCATGTGTCTGATTTGGCGGATGCGCACGTGCTGGCGCTTGAGGCTCTAAACACGGCGGAGGACGATACGCCGCTGATCTGCAACCTGGGGAGCGGACAGGGGTTCAGCGTGCGACAGGTGATAGAGTCGGCTCGGCGTGTGACGGGGCACGCGATACCGGTGGAGGTAAAGGCGCGGCGAACTGGCGATCCGGCGGCACTGGTGGCGAGTTCCGAGAAGGCGATGCGGGTTTTGGGATGGAAGCCCAAGTACACGGAGCTGGATGCGATTATTCGCACGGCGTGGGCGTGGCATCAGAAGCGGTACTCTGCCTGATGCAGAAAAGAAGTTGCGACCTGCGCGGGATAGAAGTGGTCGAATAGAGCGACAGGCATATTGCGGAGTAGAGGTTGTTCCCCATGAATGAGAAGAAGAAGGAAAACCCCATCAGGAAGTTTTGGGATTTTTTTGTGCTTTTCAGCGGTATATCGACGGCGTCGAATCTTGCTCGGACGCAGGGCAGGGCGCTGCTGACGCGGGGGCTGTTTCTGTTTCGGACGAAGTGAGGCGAGAGCCGATTGTGCTTTCTTGCAGGCGAACGATTGGTAGAATCGTAGTATGCCGATTTCGCGCCAACAGGCCCTTGATTATTTCCACTCCCCTGATTTGATCGGACTGGGGTTTGAAGCAGACGCAGTGCGCCGCCGCCTTCACCCCGAGGGCGTGGTTAGCTACATCATCGATCGCAACATTAACTACACCAACTTCTGCACGGAGTACTGCACCTTCTGCGCGTTTTACCGGCCTCTGCCGAAGGCGGGCGTGAAGGATGCGCGCGCGGAAGAGGGGTACATTCTCGACTTTGAAAAGATCTACGAGAAGATTGCCGAGACCGAGGAGATGGGCGGGACGGGCGTGCTGATGCAGGGCGGGATTCATCCTGACCTGAAGATCGACTGGTTCGAGCGGCTGTTTACGGGGATCAAGCAGAAGTTTCCGAAGATCTGGCTGCATTGTTTGTCGGCGTCGGAGATTCTGGCGATTGCGGAGTATTCGGAATTGAGCCTGCGGGATACGATTGCGCGGCTGCGGGATGCGGGACTGGATTCGATTCCAGGCGGCGGCGCGGAGATTCTGGACGATGAAGTTCGGCAGCGGATTGCGCGGCTGAAGTGCGGAACCGAGGATTGGCTGAGCGTGCACAGAACGGCGCACCAGTTGGGGATGCGGACCACGGCGACGATGATGTTTGGCGTGGGCGAGACGTTTGAGCAGCGCATCAATCACTTTGAAGCGGTGCGGAAGCTGCAGGAAGAGACGGGCGGGTTTACGGCGTTTATTCCGTGGAGCTTTCAACCGAAGAATACGGCGCTGGGCGGACGGGGCTGGGAAGAGGCTACGTCGGTTGAGTATCTGAAGGTGCTGGCGATCTCGCGGCTGTATCTGGACAACATTGAGAACGTGCAGGCGAGCTGGGTGACGCAGGGGCTGAAGGTTCTGGAGATGGGGCTGCACTTCGGCGGCAACGATGTGGGTTCTGTGATGCTGGAAGAGAACGTGGTGAAGGCGGCGGGAACGAGCAACTGCACGACGGAAGAAGAGCTGCGACGGATCATTCGGGATGCTGGGTTCAAGCCGGTGCAGAGGGATACGCTGTATCGGACGATGTTTTTGAATTGAGTGCGGAGTGCAAGACGGAGATTACGCGCATATTGCAAAAAGCCCCGGCGATGGCCGGGGCTTTTTGCGTTCTGGAGGAGGGGTAGAGTTACATGGCTGCGACGAAATCGGGAACTTGCACGGCTGCGTAGTCCTGGAGGAGGCAGGTCATGCGGGCGGCCATGCCGGAGTACATGGAGGCAGCTCGGAATGCGTTGATGCGAACGCCTTCGCTGGCTTGTGTAAAGGCGTATTGGGCGAGTGCCGCGAGGACGCAGACTCGAATCTGCATGGCGTCACTGTGCAGCGTTTGAACAAGAAGCAGATCAACGTCCTGGCAGTTGCGGACGGCGTAGTCAGCCATCTCCTGCATAACGCGGGCGTTTTGATACATGATCCAGAGACCCTTGGGGCCTTCCATGCGCTCCCAGCAATCATTTGGGGTAGCGCTCAGTCCCTCTTCCCACAGGAAGTGATCACACAGCTCTCTGGCGCTCCATTCCGGGCGCAGTCGCGCGAGCAGGGAGTCCCATGTTTGCTCATTGCGACGCTTCATGGCCAAGCGCCAGCGAACGAGCGTAGTGGCGAGAACGGCGACAATCGCAATCTGGAGCAAAAGGAGAACCATTGGTGACCTTAAAAGTGTGCGATTCAGTAACCCAGGAAACTGCTGCGCGGTCCACTGGGTTCTGTGTACATATTACTAGTAACATGGATTTGGGAAATTGCGCACAGAAAAAATGCAGGATTTACACCTTTCGTGTCATAACGAAAGGACAGTTGCGGTCTATGCACCAAAGTAACATTGCCTCGCAGGAGCGTTCTTTGTGGAAGGCAGGTTATTGTGGGCCCCGCTTCCATCTGCTTTCCCGGGAGGTGTCTTCGATGTTGATGCGTGTGTTGCGAGCAGATCCGGCAACAGCCAACAGCAGGGATTGCATTTGGGGCGTGAACTCGCGGCGCTTCTCGTCCTGCCTGGCAAAGCACACTATCCAATACAGCAAAGTGCAAAGGTAGCTGACAACGACGAGTTCATACCAATCGCGATATTGGGCATATGTTGACTGGTGCGCGTGCAGCATGGTGACGCCAAGTCCGACCAGCGAATTGAAGCCGAGGCCTGTGGCTATCTGCAACTCGCGGTCACGCCATCCGATTGAGAGCAATTGGCATCCTCCGGCGAGGATGAGAAAGACCAGAATCTGGAGAATGGAGAAAGTTTGCTGCAGGTGCGTGAGCGCAGCCGTCTGGCGCGAGAGCTGATCGGCTCCCTGGAAAGACGAAAATGGCCAGATGACGGCGCCGGCGACGAGGATGAATAGTGCAATGGCAAGAGGAACTTTGCTGGTTAGAGCCTCGCGCAAAGGACGCAGCACAGACAGGCCCAATTCAACCAGGACGGCGAACTGCAGAATTGCGTCCAAAACCGTTTCAACCAGATAGACAGCGGAGTAGCTGCTGGGGTGTAAATGAATGGTGGCATAGGCTATAGCGCTTCCGAGTAAGTTCCAAATCCCAAAGATGAAAAAGAAAGGAAACGTTCGCCAAACGTGCCTGCGGATGAGTAGCCCGACCACACCGGCTTGTGCGGTGCTGCCAGAGATCCAAAGTATGGTTGCTAAACTCACGCGAAAACACCCCACCCGCCGATCCCAAGGTCTTAAGTCTAACAGCGAATTCGACCAGCAGATCTACGACGAAATGGTCATTCGGTACAGCCAGTTAGCCGATGGCGGGCGGCATGGGCCAAACGGGCGTTGCGGCAGCTACAGCAGGCGGCATAGGCCAGACGGGTGTGGCGTCAGCAACGGCGGGAGGCATGGGCCAAACAGGCGTTGCGGCGGCAACAGCAGGAGGCATAGGCCAAACAGGTGTGGCAGCGGCAACAGCAGGCGGCATGGGCCATACGGGTGTGGCGGCAGCGACGGCAGGCGGCATTGGCCAGACGGGTGTGGCAGCGGCTACAGCAGGAGGCATAGGCCATACGGGCGTGGCAGCGGCCGGGGTTGATGGGCTAGCGTATGCGGTGCAGGTAACCAGTGCGATGGCGAAGGCAAAAACGACGCGGACGGGCTTGAAAGATGAGGCGATCATTTGTTCATGCTCCTTAGGGATAAGAGAAACTTTGCACCGTAAGAGTAACCCAAAATGTGCAGATTATCTACCACGAAAGTAACATTACGTGTGATTTTAGTGTTAGAGTAATCGCCCCAGATGTATTCTGGGCGAATAAATGGGGAAGCAGCCTAAGGGAGCCTCTCAAGGTATTTCCTCGGACTCAAAAAATGGCCGTTTCGGGGCAGCCGAGGATCTACGCGAGGGAGTCCGGGGGGAAGTAAGCAGGTCGGTGTTTGAGAATGGACAGACAAGCCGGGACGCGCTTTGGAGACAGAGCTGGGCTGCGCTCGGCAGAGGCATGCAAGGTTGTTACTTTTCTGAGAACTTTGGTGCTGTGGGCTGAAGCAGGAAAGTGCGCTTAATTGGACCTATTCCGCTACATTGAATGGAGAAGGGTTTGATTCAGGTTTCTATCGTATGAGTTCCTCGAAGCAAGGATTGCCGGTTGGGGTTGCGAGCCAGGAGTTGGCGTCGGCGCATCAGGAAGTGCGATGCGCGGTTCGATTCCCTCTGGTGCTGCCAGTGGTGCTGACTTGCGGAGATGGCGAGATAGCTGCGTTTACGCGGAATGTGTCAGCGAGCGGTGTGCTGTTTGAGCTGGATCGGAAGCTGCAGACGGGCACCGAGATTCGATTTTCACTTCGGATGCCCGGTGCTGTGCTTGGTACGCCGCAGGATGTTCTGGTTCATTGCATGGGACGTGTGGTACGCTGCTCCATGAGCCAACATCAATTTCTAGCTGCTGCTACGATTGATGAATATCGATTTGCGGAGCAGTAAGCGAGCCGATAGACTCGGCAGCCACCAATATCATGGAACTTCTGGACGACTCTCCTGACGGCGAAGTAGTAGACGCACCGGTCACTCCCGGTTCGATCCGCATCATACTTGCGGACTCGCAGGCCATTTATCGTGTTGGCATCCGCAAGGTATTTGCCTTGGAGGATGATCTGCGCGTGGTGGCGCAGGCAGATTCGCTGGAGAATCTTCGGACGGCGATTGAACGCTACCCTACGGATATCGTGCTGCTGGAGGGGGGACTGCTGACAGGAACGGCGAACGTGATTCCCGACCTGCTGCGGAGTTCTCCGGACGTGAAGCTGATTGTGCAGGCGGTGTCGTCGGATGAGAACAACACAGTAGAACTATACAGGCGCGGCGTACGGGGAATTATTTCCCGGTCGATTTCGCCTGATCTGCTGGTTCGCTGCGTGCGCCGGATTGCGGCGGGCGAGACATGGATCGACAACCAGTCAGTGAACTGGGTGATTGAGGCGTATCGGGCGCAGGCTGCCGCACTGGTGAGCCCTCGGAACCAGCCTCGGCTTTCTCCCAAAGAGATGGCGATTATTACCTGCATCACGCAAGGCAAGCGGAACAAGGAGATCGCGTTCCAGCTTGGTACAACGGAGCAGGTGATCAAGAATTATCTGCGGAAGATCTATGACAAGCTCGGCGTCTCTGACCGCCTTGAGTTGGCGCTCTATTGCCTGCACAACAAGATTATCCAGACGGATGTGGATGAAGAACTGGTTGCGCAGAAGGCGATGGGCGAGTAAGCGTAGTTCTCAGTTCGAAGTTGTTAGTTCGGAGTATTCAGCTGTCGGGCTAACAGCACTAAGCTCATCCTTCTTGCTTCAGGACTTTTCATAATTCCCATTACATTCAGGCGGCGGAAGCGGGTCAGCGGGTTTGCGGGCCAGTTCGAGCAGGCGCGTGAACTCCGCGAGATCTGTGGGGCTCATGTGCCCGAGCAGGTCCGGGGGGACACGCAGGATCTCAGGGTCCATGGCTTTGAGCAGTTCGAGGCCAGCATGGGTGATCTGCGTCCAGACGACGCGGCGGTCGTGGCGGTCTCGTCGCTGCTTAATGAACTTGAGAGCTTTGAGGCGGGTGAGTAAGCGAGTGATGTCCGGCTCGGCGGTGATCATGCGGACGCCGATGGCGGCGCATGTGAGTCCGTTTGGCTGCGCGCCGCGGAGGATGCGGAGGACATTGTATTGGGTTGAGGTGACGCCAAAGACGCGGGTTCGGCGCTGAAAGGCGCGGTGGAGGGCATCGGAGGTGCGCAACAGATTGAGGAAGGCTTCCTCTTGCGGGGAGGCGAAGGGGCGTTCCTGGACGATTTCGAGTTTGAGCGTGGTCATCATGGATTGGTCTTCTGTTGGTGTTTGCGATGATCCTGCAGTTGGGTGGATTCGCTTGCCGGTCGCGGTTATTGATCCAGCCTTCAAATAGTGTTGTGCTCTCCCACGCTTGCGCGAGGAAAAACGCGCAAGCGTGGAGCAGGGAGAAATTGCATTTACGGGCCGGATTCCCAGTATGTCCGAGGCTGCTTGCTACATTTTTACCGTGTCGAGTTCGATGGTGAGTTTGACGTCGTCGCCGAGGACTACGGTTGGAAATGAAGAGCCGATGGCGAAGGCGGAGCGGCTGATGGTGGTGGAGGCTTCATAGCCGGTGTGGGGCTTTTTGTCCATACCGGGCAACGGGCCCATGGGAGCATCCACCTGCAGGGTAACGGGCCTGGTGACTCCGTGCAAGGTGAGATTTCCATTGACGGTGAGGCCGCTGCCGTTGCGGGCAACCGAGGTGCTGGTGAAGGTTGCAGTGGGGAACTTTGCGACGTCAAAAAAGGCATCGGTCCTGAGGTGCTTGTCGCGCGCATCCTCGCCAGTTTCTACGCCGGTAACGTCGATGGTGACCTGGACTGTGGACTTTGCGATGTCCGCTTCATTGAGTTGCAGGTCGGCGGTTACGTGGCCAAAGCGGCCATGGACCTTGGAGATGCCGAGATGGAGGATGGTGAAATCGACTTCGCTGTGGGCCTGGTCGTTGGACCAGGAGGAGGCCTGGGCCATGGAAAAGGGAGCGGTGAGGGCGAGGAGGGCGGTAAAGAGAACGATACGTTTCACGATTTGATCTTCCTTTCGATCTGACTTTCAAATTGGGCTGCGGAGTGCGCAGGAAGGCCGCCTGGGGCGGTGAATGACAGCAATGGCCGATGCTCTGCCTTTGCTGGTGAGTGCGGGCCGAAGAGCCGTGTGTTGAGTTGTTGTTTATAGGATGTGGCTGGGTTGATATTTGTTGCAACAAATATCAAATATTTTTCGACTGGCTGAGAGACGGCGATTCGGTGGGCTGGAGGAAGTAACGAGAAAGTAGCTGCACAACTTTTGCGGCATATGGAAACCGGGGTGGTGACCATAGAATGGGTGCAATGAATCCTGCCGCCAGCCAAGACGTTGCGATTGTTGTGATTGGGCGCAACGAGGGAGAGCGCCTGAAGCGGTGCCTGAGCGCGGCCCTGGCAGGATCGCGCACCGTGGTGTATGTGGATTCGGGTTCGGTGGACGGAAGCGCGGCGTATGCGCGTTCGGTTGGATGCCTGGTGGTGGAGCTTGATCCGGCGCGGCCCTTTACCGCGGCGCGGGCGCGGAATGAGGGCTTTGCGTGGGCGCAGCAACAGGCGCCTGGAATTCCGTATGTGCAGTTTCTGGATGGCGACTGCGAGCTGGAGCCGAAGTGGCTGCGAGAGGCTTCGGAGTTTCTGAGTGCGAAGAGCGAAGCGGGAATCGTGCGCGGAGACTTGCGGGAGATGCATCCAGAGGCGAGCGTGTACAACCGGATGTGCGATTTGGAATGGCGGCAGAGGCCGGGGGAGATTGAGGCCTGTGGCGGAATTTTCATGATTCGCGCCGAGTCGTTTCGCGCGGCTGGCGGACTGCGGGCGGACGTGATTGCGGCAGAGGACGATGAGTTTTGCGTGCGGGTGCGGAGAGCGGGCTGGAAGATCTGGATGCTGAATGCACCGATGGCGCGGCACGATGCGGCGATGACGCACTTTAGCCAGTGGTGGAAGCGTGCTCGGCGGGCGGGACATGCGTATGCGCAGGTGGCGGCGGTGCTGGGGGATGGGAACGAGCGGTACTTTGTGCGGGATCGCAGGCGGATCTTGATTTGGGGATTGGCTCTGCCAGTGTTGGCGCTGGCGCTGCTGCCGGTTACGCGGGGCATGTCGCTGGCGGTGCTGCTGGGCGCATATGGGCTGCAGTTATTGAAGACGTATCGGGGCTGCATCCGGCGGGGGTGGCCTTCGCGGAGTTCGCTGGAGTACTCGTTTTTTGCGGTGCTGTCGCGGTTTCCGTCGTTGCTGGGGTTGCTTGAGTACTATTGGCGACAGGGCCGCGGGCATGGGCCGAGGATTATCGAACATAAGAGGCCTTCATGATGGAAGCGGGAACGACGCGCCGCGTGGCGCTGGTGGGCGCGGGCTATATTGCCGACTGGCACGCCAAGAGTATCGCCTCGGTTGCGGGCGTGGAACTGGTGGCGGTGTGCGACCCGTTTGTGAGCAGGGCGCAGGCGATCGCGGACCGGTATGGGATTGCGAAGGTGTATGGGTCGCTGGACGCAATGCTGGCTGCGGAGAAGCTGGATGCGGTTCACATACTGATTCCACCGGATAGGCATTTTGAGGCGGCACGCATGGCGATTGAGGCCGGTGTGAGCGTGCTGCTCGAGAAGCCGATGTGTGACAACGCGGCGGACTGCGACAAGTTGGCGAGGTTGGCGGCGGAGCGCGGTGTGCGGCTAGGCGTGGGGCACAATTTTCTTTTCTCCGAGCCATACGAGCGGCTGCGTCGGGATGTGAAAGCCGGAGTGCTGGGGCCGATTGACCAGGTGACGATTACCTGGAATCGTTTTTTGCCGCAGTCGATGTTTGGCCCGTTTGATATATGGATGCTGCGCGATGCGCGGAACATCATGATTGAGATTGGGTCGCACTCGGTGGCGCACATGCTGGATTTGGTGGGCGAACCGGATGTGCTGGAGGCGCGCGCAGGCAATGCGATTGTGCTGCCGACGGGGAAGAGGTTCTATCGGCGCTGGCAGGTGAGTGCAGGGAAGGGGCGGACGGCGGTGGAGTTGCGCTTCTCGTTTGTGCCGGGGTTTGGCGAATACAACCTGCATGTGCGAGGCGCGCTGGCTTCCGCGACGGCGGACCTGGAGCGGAATACTTACACGCTGGAGCAGTATCGGGCGAGCGATCCGGACTTTGAAAACTTTGCGATGTTGAAGAGCAAGGCGCGGAGTTTGAAGGAGCAGGGGCGCAGGACTCTGCAGAAGTACATACTTTCAAAGCTGAAGATTGAGAAGCGCGGGACGTCGTATGGCGAGAGCATCTCACGAGGGATGGATGCGTTCTACGGTGGTGGTGCGGATATTGATACGCGGATTGAGGCAGAGACGGGCGCACGGGTGATTGCGATCTGCGAGCGGATTGGGGCGTTGGCGAATTTGCCAGCGGAGGTGGTTGCGCCGCTATCGATCCGCTCCTCTCATAGTGTCGAGGTTTCCCACCCTTGCGACAATAACAACTCGCAAGGATGGGGCACGGGGCATCCGCATTTAGCAGCCGGCTCAGAAGTTGCGACTGCGCCAATGAAGACCGCGGGTGAGCCGACAGTGCTGGTGCTGGGCGGGACAGGGTTTATTGGCAGGGAGCTGACGCGGCAGTTGGTGGATAAAGGCTTGGGCGTGCGTCTGCTGGTGCGCAGCGCGGCAAGCGTTCCGGAATCGATTCGGTCGCAGGTGGATTGTGTGCGCGGCGACGTGATGAACAGGCAGGGGCTGCTTGACGCAATGAAGGGCGTGGAGTGTGTGGTGCACCTTGCACGGTCGAATGTGAAGACGTGGGCGGATTACCAGAAGTACGAGATTGAAGCGACGCGGCAGGTGGCGGAGTGCGCGCTGGAAGCGGGCGTAAAGCGGTTTGTTTATACGGGCACGATTGATTCGTATTATGGCGGCAGCGGCGCGGGGACGATTAGCGAAGCCACGCCGCTGGACAGCAATATAGCGCACCGGAATTTGTATGCGCGCGCTAAGGCGGAGTCCGAAGCGATATTGATTAGGATGCAGCTCGAGCGGAGACTGCCGCTGGTGATTGTGAGGCCGGGGATTGTGATTGGGCGAGGAGGCAGTCCGTTCCACTGGGGCGTGGGCATGTGGTGGCACGACGCGGTGTGCCAGATATGGGGCGAGGGGCGTCACAAGCTGCCACTGGTGCTGGTGGAAGATGTGGCGAGCGGCCTGATTGCAGCGATGGAGCGGCCAGGAATTGAGGGCAGGACTTTCAACCTGGTGGCTGACCCGTGCCTGAGCGCGCATGAGTATCTGGACGAGCTGGACCGCGCGGGCGGGATGAAGATCCAGCGTTTTGCGACGCCGATCCTGCGTTTTTATCTCATGGACATGATGAAGTGGGCGGTGAAGGTGGCGGTGCGTCATCCGGAGCGGAGGATGCCTTCGTATCGCGACTGGGAGAGCCGGACGGCGCAGGCGAGGTTTGATTGCGGAGCGGCAAAGAGAGAGCTGGGATGGAAGCCGGTGAGCGAGCGCGGCGCGATGGTGGAACGAGGCATTGCAGAGCCGTTGCGAGAGTTTCTGACGTAGGAGTTAGTTGATCTGACGGTGAGATTGGCTGATTTGGGGTCGAGGTCTTCGACCCTATCGACAGATGCCATGAATTTCAAGAAGCAGGTCCTTCGACTCACCACCCCCAAACTGAATAGCGTTTGGGGCCCCGTTCGCTCAGGATGACAAGCTAAATATGGCGCTGCGGATCACAGGAAGGGAAGGAGTCGCCATGGGATTCTTCCGTGGGCGCTGTTGGATGGAACTGTACTAGTCTTGCGTGGACATGGCGAAGATGAGTCCCAGGACTCCACCCACAATGGGGCAGATGAGCAGGAAACCTGCAACCATGACGAGGGAATGGACGAAGTACTGGATGGCGTCGTTGCCGATGGCGAGACCCTGGTACTGCTTCCATGGATCCTGGCTTGGTGCCATGGGGTGCGTCATGTCAATGCGGGAGAGAATTACGCCGCAGGCAATGAGGGCACTGACCATCGCGCTCCAGACGCCAGCGACGATGCCCTGGTTGATGCTTTTTGCGGCATGAGCGCCCTTCGAGCCTGCTATGCCCCAGCTAACAGCGGCGGCTACCAGCAAACCGATCTGCATGTAGAAGATGCTTCTGGAATCGGCGCTGTTGAGAAGTACCGCGCCGACGGAGAGGGCGCCGCCCACTAGTCCGAACAGGCTACCGACAGCAAGCGCCTTTTGAACTGCTTCGTCCTTGTTGCCAGACATCCAGGTCATGAGCAGGAAATAGGTAAGCAGACAGATGAGCGGATCAAACCCAACGGTTCCCTGGCCGGGAAGATTCGTGATCTCATTCCAGGGGCGTAAACGCATGGCGAGCAGGGCCAGGTCTGCCAGCGCCAAGAGAAGAATCGGAATGCGTAATGAGATAGATTTGCCACTGGCCATGGAGCTTGTCCTCGTCTCTTGATACCACACGCATATATGGGGGCGCATGGATTGGGGTTGAGCTTAGGTACAGTTTACGGCAAAAGGCAATGAAGAGAACGCGCGGAAATGATGCTTCCAGGGCATTTCAAATTTTTCGGATGAATGTTATGCGTTTGCCAATGCCGGCGCTGGTTGCAGAACTTCAGACTGCGAATCGGGCTCGGCCTCTTGTTCGGTAGAAACGCAGGCCAGCTCCCATGCGGCGCGATCTTTCATGAGCCGCGAGACAAGCGCGGTGTGCATGGCGTGTCCGGCGCGCTCAGCCACGACGCGTCCCTCGATGCGGCGACCCGCCAGAGCCAAGTCACCGATGAGATCGAGAACTTTGTGGCGAACGTATTCATCGGGGAAGCGTAGCGGGCCGTTGACCGGGCCTTGAGCGGAGAGGATGATGGCGTTTTCAGCGCTTGCACCGCGGATAAGGCCCATGTCGCGCAGTCGCTGCTCGTCTGCCTGATAGCCGAAGGTACGTGCGGGTGCAATGACGGTGCCATAGGTCTCTGCAGCGAGGTCAATGCAGGTGGTCTGGGTTCCGATGGGCGCCGGAAAGTCGATTACATAGGAAATGTTGTAGCCGGTTCCGGGATAGAGGCCGATGAATTTGTTGCCCTCGCGTACCTCAATGGGGTTGAGGACGCGGATTACTTCTCGGCGGCGGCGCTGTGTGCGGATGCCGACGCTTGCAAAAGCTTCGACGTAGGGGAGAGCGCTGCCGTCGAGGATAGGCAGTTCTAGATTGTCGAGTTCGACGATTACGTTGTCTACGCCCATGCCGATGAGCGAGGAGAGCAGGTGCTCGGTGGTGGAGATGAGCACGCCCTGGCGCATGAGACTGGTGGCGTAACTGACCTTGGCGACGTTGCGGCCGGTGGCTGGAATCTCAAAGTTGTCGAGATCGGTGCGACGGAATACGATTCCAGAGCCAGCCGGGGCGGGGAGCAGGCGCATGGTGACGGGCGCTCCAGAGTGGAGGCCAACACCAGCAAATTCAACGGGCGCGGCAATCGTTTGTTCGTGCTGCGCGGTCTGAGCCAAAAACTATCTCCAGCCTGAGTGTTAAAGGTTATTCACCAGATTAGACTGCGAAAGGAAGATTGCACATGTGTCTTTTTTGCCACACTATGAGAACGGGAAACCACCTTTAGGTGGGGGATTTGGCGATAAATAGGCTTGTAAGTGTCGTAGAATCAGGTGGTCTGAGGAGCCGGGTGTGGAAGGCTCCGGAGAGGTGACAAAGTTGGCTACTTTTGGAGTGACGATACCGATGCGCGCTTTGCTGGCCGGGGCGCGGCGTAAGGAGCAGGGGCAACTGGAACTGATCCGAGAGCTGGTGGTTGCGGAGTCGCCCTCGGACGATAAGGCGGCTGTGGATGCCTGCATGGCTCTGGCGGCGGCTCATGCGCGGAGTCTGGGCGGGAGGGTGAAAGTGCATCGCCAGAGGGAGTTTGGCAATGTGCTGGAGGCGCGGTTTGGAGCGAAGGCCAAGAGCAGCGCGGGGCGGGTGTTGCTGCTGGGGCATCTGGACACGGTTTGGCCGGTGGGTACGCTGAAGACGATGCCGTGCAAACTGAGCGGTGGGAGGATGAGCGGGCCGGGCGTTCTGGATATGAAGGCCGGAGTAGCAATGGCGTTTACGGCGATAGAAATGCTGGCCGAGGCGGGTGCGCTCAACAAGGAAATTGTTTTGCTGCTGAATCCGGATGAGGAGGTGGGCAGCCCTGTATCGCGGCCCATTACAGAGCGAGTAGCCGAGGAGTGCGGTACGGTTTATGTGCTGGAAGCGGCGCATGGGTTGGCTTATAAAACGGCGCGCAAGGGAACGGGGAACTGGCGCATTGCGGTTCAAGGTGTGGCGGCTCATGCGGGGCTGGACTTTGAAAAGGGTGCGAACGCGCTGGTGGAGCTGGCGCGGATTATTGAGACAGTGAGCAGTTGGACGGACCTGAAGCGCGGCATCACGGTGAGCGTGGGCGTGGCAGGCGGAGGGACGAAGAGCAACGTGGTTCCAGCCGAGGCGTGGGCGGAGGTGGATGCGCGGATGGTGCGGCGTGCGGATGGGCCGCGACTGGAGAAGAAGTTTGCGGGGCTGAAGGTGAAGGACAAGCGTTGCTCGCTGGTGGTGACTGGCGGCGTGAATCGCCCGCCGATGGAGCGGACGCGGAGTACGGTGCGTCTCTACAAGCAGGCGCAGGCGCTGGCAGCAGAGCTTGGCATTGCGTTGAGCGAAGCTGCGGTGGGCGGAGCGTCGGATGGTAATTTTACTTCGGCGCTGGGCTTGCCCACGCTGGATGGCATGGGCGCGGTGGGCGAAGGTGCACATGCGAGGCACGAATCGATTTTGGTGGATCAGCTTGCTCCGCGAACGGCTCTGCTGGCTGGCTTGCTGGCGCGTTGAGATGGCGGCGAGGCCTGATAAACTCGCGAATTAGATACTCTGGAGACGCATGAATCTATGAAACAGAACCAGATCTTCCCTGTACTGATTTTGTTGGCAGCCGCTGGGGCTGCCAGTGCACAGACTGCCGCCAAGCCTGCAACTGCAGCGCCGAAGGCTGCGACTTCGGTTGCCAAGCCAGCGACGGCCAGGCCAGCCAGCACAACAGCCAGGCCAGCGACCACAGCTGCCAGGCCGGGAACAACGGCGGCTCACACGCCGACAGCTATTGCAAGCAAGCTGCCCGCGGGGGTTCCCGTAGTGCAGGGTGTTGTGAAAGAAGCCTTCACGCTGCGCTATGAAGACATTTCGATTGGAACGGGCGCGGATGCGTTGCCAAACAAACTGTACAAGGTGAACTACACCGGGTATCTGGGAGCCAACGGCAGGCCGGATGATGGCACCAAGTTCGACTCCTCGTTTGACCATCGCGCGCCGGTGATGGGCGCGGATAACAAGCCTGTGATGGGCGATGATGGCAAGCCGAAGCTGGGCGATCCGCAGCCGCTGGTGTTTCCGCAGGGAATGGGGCGACTGATTCCGGGATTTGATCAGGGGTTTGAAGGGATGAAGGTTGGCGGCAAGCGACGGCTGTTTATTCCGTATCAGCTTGCTTACGGCGCGGCTGGAAGGCCGGGGCCAGATGCGGCGCATCCGGGGATTCCGCCGAAGGCTGATTTGATTTTTGATATTGAACTGGTGGAAGTGACGGAGATGCCGCAGGCCCCGCAGAGGCCGCCCATGCCTCCGACACAACAGCCATCGCAGGCGCGGCCGTTTGGATCGGTGACACCACCTCCGGCTGGTGCATCGGCACCGGCGGCTGCTCCCGCAGCGCCGGCGGCACCGGCTCAACCTCAAGCTAAGTAGAAGTCGTGGTCTCCCACCCTTTCCGCAGAAAGAAGCGGAAAGGATGGGGCACGGCGCGTAATCTTTCCTGTACGAATCCCGATGAGATAAATTTACGTTGCGCTCACTGGAAGCTCAGGTGTGGCGGCGATGAGCTGTTGCGTGTAGGGCATTTGCGGATGCGTGCATAGGGCTTCCGCATCGCCGGTCTCTACAAGGCGTCCGTGCTCCATGACAGCGATGCGGGTGCTGAGATAACGCACGAGCGGCATGGAGTGGGAGATAAAAAGATAGGTAAGTCCGTGGTCCTGCTGAAGGCGGCGAAGCAGGTTGATGATCTGCGCGCCTACGCTCACGTCGAGTGCGGAGACAGGCTCGTCAAGAATGAGCAGGCGAGGGCGGAGTGCCAGGGCGCGCGCGATGTTGATGCGCTGGCGCTGACCGCCGGAGAACTCGTGCGGGTGACGCGTGAGAGAGGACTCTTCCAAACCGACTTGCTGGAGTAGTTCGACGGCCTTGGTGCGTAGGGTTGCGCGGGAGGTGTCGAGGCCTGCGTCGCTGCTGTGAATCAGAAATGGTTCGGTGACAATCTCCAGCACATTCATGCGGGGATTGAGGGCGGCGTAGGGGTCCTGAAAGACGGGCTGCATCTGGCGGCGGAGGTGGCGTAACTGAGTGGCGGAGGCTTGGGCGATGTCGATGCCGTCCACGAGCACGGTGCCACTGGTGGGCGTGACGAGGCCGAGGATCATGCGAGCTACAGTGGTTTTTCCGGAGCCGGATTCGCCGACGAGTCCGAGTGTTTCGCCGGCGTTGATGGAGAGGCTGACGTTGTCAACGACGGTGTGCTGCGCCGTGCGAAAGCCTGAGCGGCGCGGATAGCTCTTGGAGACCGAGTTGACTTGAACTAACGGCATTGACTTGATGGTATACGGGCGGATGGGCGCGTGAGCTAGTCGAGCGTGGGGTGGAGCTTGTGGAAGCCGGTGGCCTCCTGATAGGCGTGGGCGAAGGTGGCGAGCTTTGCGTCTTGGTACAGGCCCGCCAGAAAAGTTAGAGAGACAGGTGTGCCGGGGCCGCCGATGTCATCGTGGTTGCCGTCGTCGATGGCGGGTGGCTTGGGGGCGTCTGGGCCGCGAAGGCCGTTGGGCAAAATGATGGCGGGGTTGCCGGTGAGGTTGGTCATGATGAGTTGCGTGTCGGTGGAGGGGGTGACGATGATGTCGACTTTTTGGAACAGCTCTGCGGCTTGCTGAATGCCGAGTGTGCGGGCGCGGTTGGCCTGGATGTATTCGACGGCGGGATAGAGGCGTGCGATGCGGAACTGATTGGGCCAGTCGTATGGGCCTTGCTCGGTGAGGAGCTTGTCGTGGCCGGATAGTGTGAGGTCGTCAAAGGCAGCGGCGGCTTCCGCAGTGAGGAGTGGAACCATGGCATCCCATGGAAGCTTGGGCAGCTCGACGGGGATGAGATTCACGCCCATACTGCGGAGTTTATCGAGGGCTGCCTGCTCGTATTTGCGGTCGTACTCGCGGCGTGCGCGCCAGGCTTTCTTCTCTTCATTCGCTGCTTCGCGCTTTTGTCTTTCTTCGGCGGACTCGTTGGGTGTGGGGTCGGCGAGTTTGAGCGGAGGGAGCGGATCGAATTCGGATTTCAAATAGCCGATGCGGAGTTGTTTCCAATTAAAGCCTGAGTTCCAGGAGAAGTATATGGGTGCTGCGGAGAGGTCTTTGCCGTCGGGGCCGTGGATGGCTTCGAGGACGAGGGCGCAGTCTTCTACAGAGCGTGCGATGGGGCCGAGTTTGTCCATGGTCCAGCTGAGGGCCATGGCTCCGGTGCGGGGGACGATGCCGAAGCTGGGGCGGAGGCCTGTGTCTCCGCAGCGCGTGGAGGGGGAAGAGATGGAGCCGAGAGTTTCTGAGCCGATGGCGAAGGCTACGCAGCCTGCGGCTACGGCAGATGCGGAGCCTGCGGAAGAGCCGCTGGAGCCGAGGGTGGGGTTCCATGGATTGCGCGTGCGGCCGCCGAACCACTTGTCTCCCATGGCGAGCGCGCCGAGGGTGAACTTGGCTACGAGGACTGCACCTGCGGCGTCGAGGCGCTGGACTACGGTGGCGTCTTCGTCGAAGGATTGATGTTCGAATCCGCCAGCGCCCCACGTGGTGGGGTAGCCTTTGACGGCGAGGAGGTCTTTTGCGCCCCAGGGGATGCCGTGGAGGGGACCGCGGCACTTGCCAGCTGCGATTTCGGCGTCGGCAGCTTTGGCCTGCGCTAATGCCCGCTCCTCCGTCAATGTAATAACAAAATGGAGTTTTGCGTCATAGCGTTTCATGCGCGCAAGACACATTTTTGTGAGCGCGGTAGACGTGATCTTGCCAGCGGCAAGAAGCTCACTCAATTCCTTCACCGTCGCAAAAGCCAAGTCCTCAATACGGCGCGGAGCAACAATTGACGCAGCTCTCTCTTCTCCAATCTCTGCGATGCAAGCTAGAGAGGCATCGGGCATATCCAGGAATGCATTGATGACCGCGTCGCAATTTGAAGAAACTCCGTTACTCTCTGCAGTTGCCCCCTGTGGGCGAAAGGCAAACGCGGGCGGCACGGAGTTGGGCATCTTCAGTGCGCGGATGGCGGCGTAGGAGTCGCGCTGATCTTTCAGGCCATCGAGCATCATTGCTTTTTGTTCAGGGGTGAAGGGGCCGATGCCTGCGAGTGCGGCGGCCTGGTCGAGCATCTCCGGGGTGATCTTTGGTTCCGCTGCGGGGGCGGCTTCCTGGGCCTGCGTGGCGAGGGTGAAGAGGATGCCGGGAAGCAGTGGCGAGGCAATGCCGGCGGTGGTGCAGGCGTTGAGAAAGGCGCGGCGGTTGAGTGTCATATTCCTCGTTCCTCATCTTTTTGAATTTCGCAATGTTTTACGTGGTCGGAGCAACGTCTTCAGTGGTCGATAGAGTGATCGACTCGGCGGTTGCAAAGTAGTCCGCGAGGAATGTCCTGACCTGCTTGACAGGTGCCTCGCTCGACAAAACATCGACCATCATCGAAAGGAACTGCCAGCGATTATAGGCACGCCTCGCGACTAGAAAAAGTAATTGAGTTTCGATCTCCGTAATAGTCTTTGCGCCAAGCAAATAATCGCTTGTGTAGCCTGCATCCTGAATCTCTGCGCGGATTGTCAGAGCCTTTTCCATATCTAGCTCAGGTGCGGAATTGATTGCTTGGCGCGCAACCAACTCTACCCAGCATCGTTGAAAGAACAGGCCAGCAGCATCCCTGTTTGGGCGCACATCCCATGACGCCAGTACAACAAGGCGTTCAGGTTGTCTTATCTCCACGAGAGAGCTCAGATCCGAGAGATTGTACTTAGGAGCCTCGGTCAAATCCCGCAGGTCTCCAAGGCCAAGAACCCATCGAAATGCAGAGAAACATTCGTGTGCTGGAATGGCACGATTCTTTTGCTCTTCGGTCCAATGCCCATCCGGTGCGAGCAAAAGGTCAAGAATCCAGGGTTCAAGATCATCTCGCATCCCCAGTGATGTGAGTCTATCCAGTAGAACGCGACGGGTAACAACGACGATTTCCGGAGGAATCTCCTTCTCCAGATATGACTCACTCGCCAATCGCTCAAGAAGCGTTGCAAGCAGGCAGGCCTCACGAAATAATGCCCGTTTCAATTCAGAAGAAATAGCAGGATTATCCGATTCGAATATGCGCTGATCCCGGTTCTGTTTTGCCGACGCAAAAAACATGAATAGCCAAACGATTCCTGCGGGAATAAGCACTAGAACAAGTTGCCCAAAGCCATATTCCGCAAAGAATCCATGGAACATATAAAGGTAATCGCCAACGACAGCGGCGAAGATGAAAATCCAGAAGCTGAGCCTGAAAAGATTCCTGCGGGCGATCCTATCCTTTGGAGCGCGTCGCAGCGCAACCCAGATAACCTTCCGCAATTTCGCATCAAACAACGGGTAGGGCATTGGTTTCATCTATATCACGATTCAATATCTGGGGCACCATCACTGAGAAGTCTTGCCGTGATCTTAGGTTCCGCAGTATCAGCGATCTCCTGAGCCTGCGTGGCGAGGGTGAAGAGGATGCCGGGAAGCAGTGGAGAGGCAATGCCGGCGGTGGTGCAGGCGTTGAGAAAGGCGCGGCGGTTGAGTGTCATTCGGTTGGGTCCCCTTGCGGACACTATAGCGGAATGGATTGGACGGGGTCATGAGCGCCGTCCCTACAGGACTTGGTTCTACTTCTTTTGATTGCTTCCCCCACGCTGAACAGGCTGTTACGAAACATTTTCTTGGAGTTCAGGTGAAGATTTGTTTTGTGACCTGTTTTTTTGTACGGCCTTGAAGGTTCCGGGTTTTGGATCTCTGGAACTGCGGTGAAGGTGTCTAAGACTGGAGCGCGGTGATCAGTTTTTGGCCTCCGAGTACGTTAATCATGCGCTTGAGGTTGTAAGCCATGCTTGCCAGGCTGATCTCCGTCTTTGCCCCGGCCAGTCCTCGCAGCAAAAAGCGCGGATGTCCGAAGATGCGGTACTTCAACGTGGCGAAGGGATGCTCGACGGTACATCGTCTGAGGCGCATCACCGCAGGGGTGGCGCGCTGGTTCATGCGCTTGAGCGCTTCGTCGTGCAGGTGTACGTAGACATAACGTTGTGGCGAAGCTGTGCAGAGGTTCTTCAAGGCACACGCGCCGCAAGCCGTCTGCGACGCAGTATAGGCCACGCGATGTCGATTCTTCTGCAGGCCTTTGCGCGTCATCTTCTGCCCGGCAGGACAGCGGAACGTGTCGCTAGATGCGTCGTAGTGGAACTGGGAACGGTCGAACAGCGTTCCATCTCCCTTGTTGTTAACACCGCGCTGAGCGGGCACATGGGGCAGGATGCCGTGGGCCTCGCAGGCTTCTGCCTGTGCGCCGTTGGAGTAACCGGCGTCGGCCACTACGTTCAGCACAGACGGATCACCTACCGCCTTCCGCGCTGCCTCGGCCATAGGCAAAAGACAGCGCGTATCGTTCTTCTCCGTTGTCACCTCGTGCGCCACGATGAGCGCATGTTCGGCATCGACGGCCGTCTGCACGTTGTAAGCCGCTGCCCTGCCGTGGGCGGTGCGCATAAAGCTGGCCTCCGGTTCCAGGTGGCTCGCCAACTGCTTCAGCGCAGCCGATACCGCCTCCGGATCGATGACCGCTTCGTCTTGGCTATCGCCTGCATCCACCGCGTCCAGATACCGCTTCACTGACTCCCGTTCGGCCACACCGCGCGCACTGGCCGCCGTCTGGAACTTCGAGCCATCGATGGCCACCCACTCGCCCCGCACCAGGCCCACCGAGCGCGCGAATCGCACCAGTTCAGTTCCAGCTGCCGTCACCGCCTCCCGATGCAACCGCCGGAACTCGGAGATCGACTTGTGATCCGGAATCAGGCGACCCAGCAGCCACATAAGCTCAACGTTGCGCTGGCACTCGGCCTCCAGACGACGCGAGGACCGCACCTGCTGCAGATATCCATACAGGTACAACTTCAACAGGTCGCGCGGATCGTAGCCAGGACGTCCAGTCTCTGACGCTGCAGCACGCTCAAACCCCAGCGCCTTCAGGTCCAGACGCGCAACAAATGCATCAATGACCCGGCAAAAATGATCTGCGGGAATCAAATCGTCCAATGCCAACGGAAACAATGTCTCCTGGCCTCGCGCCTCGCCTTGGATATAGCCCATGCACAAATCTTCCCATGCACTTCAATCCATGTCACTAGTTTCGTAACAGCCTGTGAAACGCGGGGCTAGTATACGGTGCGCCTACGGCGCGTGTGTTGGTCGCAGATAGTGCGTTTATGGTGCGGGCGTAATGATGGACATTATGCCGGACTGCGATGTGTGGTTTCGCACTTGTCGCAAGGGAGGCACCAAGGAGTGTGGTTGGTTGGGGAGTTGCTGGATTGGGTTTGTGGTTTCTCTCCCTAGCGACTCTGAACAAGAAACAGATCCTTCGGCTTCGCTCAGGATGACCGCAAGAATGGGGCACGGGGCATTTAGCTTGATAGCCATGAACGCCTGCGCTCTTCTGCTATCTCAACGGCCATGGGCATTCCTACGTCATGGATGACTTCGTATCCGAGATGATCGAGTTGGTTCAGAATTTTTTGTGCTTCCACGACCTGCAATCCGTCGAGGACGCGCATCTGCTTTCCGCTTACGGTGTAGAGCAATGCAGGAGTGGTGTTGAAGGTTGTTGTGCTCCATTGGATATTTTTTACGGTAGCTTTGGGATAAGACGAGGTCGTCCGTACGCTTCCGCGAAAGATGTTGAGCGATTCAAAGTTGTCTCGTGTGCAGTGCAGGTCGTTGTATCCCTTGCGGAGTATCCAGAGATACCAGGCGTAGAAAGCCCAGATGAGGAGGAGAGGGTAAAGGATATCCAGGCTGTAGGAGATGCGTGAACCGAGACTCGAATTTGAAAACCAGATGTCGGGCAGCGTAAGCAACGAGTCGAGATATTTGATTACTGAGCCAACGGAGCCGATGAGCTTTACGATTCCAGCGAGCAGCAGAATGGCGTGAAGAATGTGCGGCGTCTTGCTGGCAGGAGAGTTATCGTTCTCAACTCTCAATTCATCTTCGCTGATGGTGATTTTGAAGCCAGCACAGTCAACGACGGTTGATGCTTGAGTTGCAGCCTCGCTCATGAATACTCCCTGAAATGATGGGGGCAGTGTAACTGAGAAACGCTTGGCCAGACCGTGATTTGGCA
>Ga0364860_10435_pt1 | contig 26306 bp, 26 predicted proteins | sample ExccelAu500001D4_FD_206916 | JGI IMG/M metagenome (GOLD analysis project Ga0364860, IMG submission 206916) | Enriched cells from Trout Bog Lake Hypolimnion, Wisconsin, USA - BchlTB.Aug20.5000.01 .D4 | ecosystem: Environmental > Aquatic > Freshwater > Lake > Hypolimnion/Profundal zone | place: USA... | reverse complement strand
TTGCTTTGGCCGCGAGACCCATGTGCCATGGGCAATCACATTTCATAATCCCTGGGCGGCTGAATTTTCCGGCACGCCGCTGAACGAACCGCTGCATCCCACGCAACTCTATGAGTTTGTGGCCGAAGCGATCAACTTTGTTTTTCTGTACTGGCTGTGCAAGCGCAAGAAATTCGAGGGCCAGATCATCGCGTTGTTCATGATCATCTACGGCATCGAACGCTTTGTGTTTGAGTTTTTCCGTGGCGACCCAGGTCGCGGTGAAGTACTGGGCGGACTTTTGAGCGGGACGCAACTGATCGCGCTCGGGCTGGTTGTGGCCGGTTTTGTGATTTATCTTCGCCGCACACCACTGCGCTCGGTGCAAAAGCCTGAGGCGGGAGCTCAGAAGATGAAAGCGCCAACAGCCTCACAGGCTTAAAAGCTAGTCGGTTTGGCCCTGCGAGTGCTCCTAGGTGCGTCACCTGCTATGCTCGGTAAGATGGCACGCAAAATCGTATCCCCTCCCCCGGCTGAAGCAATCGACCTCGAAGAGGTTCTGACAGAAAGCCCGGTGGCGGCAGAACCCGCAGCTCTTACGGTCTTCAACGTTACTGAGGAAGACACTGGCCTGCGCCTTGACCACTATCTTGTGGCGCGAATCCCGGATGTGAGCCGGGTGCGGGTGCAGCAGCTGGTGGAGCAGGGCAAGGTGCTGGTCAACGATCGCCCGGCCAAGGCATCACTCAAGCTGAAGGGCAGCGAGCAGATCGAGATCACGGGGACGGTGGAGGCGGCACCGCTGAAGGCCTTTGCCGAGGATATTCCGCTCGACGTGGTTTTTGAAGATAAGGAATTGGCGGTGGTGAACAAACCAGCGGGGATGGTGGTCCACGCCAGCACAGGAAGCGCGGAAGATCCTCGTAACCGTGGCACCCTGGTGAATGCGCTGCTGTTCAGGTTCAACAAGCTCAGCGAAATGGGCGGCGAGTTGCGTCCGGGGATCGTACATCGGCTGGACAAAGACACCAGCGGCTTGATTGTGGTGGCGAAGAACGATGTGGCGCATCGCAAGCTGGTGGAGCAATTTTCTTCGCGGCAGGTACACAAGACTTACATTGCGCTGGTTCACAACTGGCCGAAGAGCGACGAGGGAACGGTGAACGATCCGATAGGACGCGATCCGCGCAACCGGACCCGAATGAGCACGAGCGGCATTGAATCGCGCACCGCCGTTTCACATTACAAAGTAGTGGAGCGGCTGCTTACGCCCTATGGGCGCTTTGCACTGGTCGAGGTGCGGATCGAGACTGGGCGTACGCACCAGATTCGGGTGCACATGTCGTCGATTGGACACCCAATTGTGGGCGACACACTCTATGGCGCGCCGCAGATTTTGCTGCCGAATACACTGGCGCGCGAACGCCAGGGAAATGCGATCAGCTCGCGCACGGAGGCCAAGAAGGCTCGGAGCCACGGCGAGAGCGCGGCCACGTTATCACTGCCGCGAAATTTTCTTCATGCGGCACATTTGAATTTCACTCACCCGAAGAGCGGGCGCGCCGTGGAGTTCGAGGCGCCACTGCCTGAGGATTTGCAATCGTTTCTGGAGAAACTTCGACGGGCGGCGGAAGCGGCTGGCTGATTTTGCCCTGCCGGGGAGTTGGACGCTTATCCGGTTGGTGGAAACCTATTGGTGCAAACTGAGGTTTGCACCATCGTTATACACTTGAGGCATATGAAAAAACTGGCTATAGCCTTGTTCGTCGCCGCCTTACTGCTGTCTTCGATGGCTTGGGCCCAGAACTCGCAAGAGCTGCCATCTTCCCCAGTGCCGGTGCAACCGCGTTTTCCGGGGGCACCAACTCAGCCGGTGACGGCGAGCACGCCGGACAACACCGTGCAGCAGCAGACCCCGAGCAACCAAGGTTCGGGTAACCCAAGTTCGGCCAACCCAGGCGCGGTGAAGCAGAGTACGCCGAAGTCGAGTGAAGCCGCTCCGCTGTTTGCGCCGCTGAACGTGCAGTCCGCGCCGAAGCAGGAGGAGAAGCCACAGGAAGCGGAAGAGACGGGCGAGTTCCGGATCGGAGTGCAGGTCGATCTTGTGGATCTGATCTTCACTGCGACCGACAAACATGGTCGGTTTATTAAGGACCTGAAGAAGGAAGATGTCCGGTTGCTCGACGAAGGCAAGCCGCCACAGCGCATCGAGGCATTCGAGAGCGAAACCGGGCTGCCACTCCGGGTTGGGCTGCTGATCGACGCGAGCAATTCGATTCGAGACCGCTTTCGATTTGAGCAGGACGCAGCGGTAGAGTTTCTGCACCAAATTGTGCGCCCAAAGTCGGACAGAGCCTTTGTCATCGGCTTTGACTCACTCTCAGACCTGACCCAGGACTATACGGACAACACAGATGCGCTGGCCCGCGGCGTTCGGGTTTTGCGGCCGGGGGGCGGCACGGCACTGCATGATGCGGTTTTGCAGGCCTGCGAAAAGCTCGCCAAGGCTCCCATTCAGGGACCAGCACGCCGCGCCATCATCCTGCTTAGCGATGGCGACGACAACCAGAGCCGACATACCCGCGAAGAAGCTATCGAAGCCGCGCTGCGCGCAGAAGTGATCATCTACGTGATCAGCACGAACATTACGGATGGGGACAAGAAGGGCGACAAGATCCTGATGCGCTACGCCGAAGCCACGGGTGGACGGGTCTTCTTCCCGCTGCGTCTCGAAGAGGTCTCCAACGCCTTCGCCGAAATTCAGGACGAGTTGCGGAGCCAATACGTGATTGCCTACAAACCGCAGAATTTTGTTTCAGACGGGCGTTATCGCGCAATCTCGATTGACGCGGGGAAGCGGACGAATGTGAAGATCCGGGCCCGTAAGGGCTACTATTCGCCGAAGAGTGCGCATTAGGCGATACTTTATTCTTTCGGGGCGTAATAGCCTTTTCGCGCCTGCAACTTATAGTCCGGGTTGGTTGGCTTGGCTTCGATCTTGCGATACTTTCCGTCGGCGGCGAGATTGGTAGGGACATAGCCGATCATGTACTGGCTGCGGAGTTCGGTGCCAATCTCATCAAAGGCTTTGCGTAGCTTCTTGGGATCGTTGCCGACATCGATGACGCGCCCGCCCGTCTGGTCAGAGAGCTTGCGCATGGCACTCTCGGCAGAGCCCCGGTAAAAGCTGGCAAAGCCCTCGCGATCAGCGATCATAATGACGTAGACGATGACCTCGGAGCGCTGGGCGGCTTCGATGGCATTAGCTAAGGTCTCACTGCTTCCCTGATCTCCGCCGTCGGTGAGCAACACGAGAGCCTTGCGACCGGCTTCCTTCTGCAGTTTTTCTCTGGAGGCGAGGTAAACTGCATCGTAAAGCAACGTTCCTTTGGGATTGCGGACTGGGATAGTGCCTTGCCCGGCTCCGGCGATTCCGCCCGAACCGCTGCCGGCTCCGTCGTTGATGCGGGTTGAATCCATGGCACGGCGCAGCCGGGAAATGTCATTGGTGTAGTCCTGAATGAGATCGACAGAGATGTCAAAATTGATCAGGAATGCCAGGTCCTTGGAGGTCAAAACGTCGCGAAGAAAGGATGCCCCCACTTCCTTTTCCATGGGTAAGACGCGGAGCTGGCTGCCACTGGTATCAATCAGCAGACCGAGCGTGAGAGGCTGGTTGGACTCTGCCGCGAAATACTTAATAATCTGAGGCTTGCCGTCTTCGCTGACCTGAAAGTCCTCTTTCTTCAGATTCGGAATCAGTGCTCCTCGCTTGTCTTTGACATTGAAGAAAAGGTTCACTACCTGTACGTTGACTTTCAGGGTGGCCAGGGGCTGATCCTGAGACGTGGTCTTGTCTTGCAGTTTGGGGCCTTCGGGAATCGAATAACTGTCGTCATCCGGGGCGTTGGAAGCCTTGGGCGGCTCTTTGGGAGGACGTTGCGCCTGGGCGGCGCTCCACGTCATCAAACAAAGGGCGATGAGCCAGATGAGAGGTATCCTTGATTGCCTTAGGTTGAGCATAAGTTTCTCGATGGTTCGCCCGTAGTCTAGTATGTAAGTATCTAGGGCATTATAGTTAGTTGCTTATGCGAAGGTTTTCGCAGCACGAATATGTTGTCTAGGTTTGTGTTTTAGTAATTCTGGAATCGGCCACAGCTTTTCGCGGAGGGATTTCCAAATGCGGCGCCCATGGGGTTTTGCAACCGTACTCTCAATCGTTCTCCTGATTTCGCTGGCTGGCACGGCGCAGCAGGGGCTGCCCGATGCTCCGAAGGCGCAGCCTGCTCCGCCGACTACGTCTTCACCGAGTCGTACGCCTACTGGAACTTCTGGGAGCCCCACAGAGCAGGTTAAGGCACCGTCGGGTGAAGCCAGTTCCGCCGATACGGCTGCCGAGAACTCAAAGGAAGACGCCACGCTACCGCCCGCTCCAACGGGCCGAATCATCCCATCCAACCGGGTGGCCAACACGCCCAGTAGCGGATACGACGAGACGAGCGGCATCATTCGGGTCAACGTCAACGCTGTTCCTGTTTCGGTCACAGTGAAAGACGCCACGGGGAGGCTGTTTCCTGGGCTCACAAGAGATAATTTCTCGGTTTACGAAGATGGCGTAAAGCAGCGGATCAACTTCTTCACGAGCGATCCATTTCCAGTCGATGCAGCCATCATCCTCGATGTGGGCATGGCGGAGATTGCGCTGCACAAGGTGCAGGAGACTTTCCCCGCGATGGTTGGCTCCTTCAGCCAGTTTGACGAGCTCTCGATTTACACCTACGGCAATACGGTGAAAAAACAGCAGGACTTTGTGGCCGCTCTGGGCGAAACGACAACCAGGACACTGGCGCGCGTCCAGCAGCTCCAGGGAAAGGGATCGGGCCCGAACGTATACAATCCCATGACGTCGGGACCATCGGTTAACGGACGCGTATTTGATCCTGGGACACAGCGCAGTGATATTGAACTTGCGCCGCCCAAGTCGGCGGAGCCTTCACGAGTACTCAACGACGCACTGTTACAGGCCGCGCTCGATCTTGGACACCGCCCGAAAGCACGCCGCCGAGTGATCTTTATCGTTTCCGACGGACGCGAGGATGGCTCGCGCGCCAGCTATTCGGATGTTTTGAAGGTTTTGCTCACCAACAACGTCAGCGTTTATGGCGTGCAAGTTGATGTTGGGGCAATCAAAATCTACAACAAATTGGAAAAGATTCGCCTGCCTCGCCAGGGGTACAACAACGTGTTGCCGAAGTATGCATCAGCGACTGGCGGGGAAATTTTCAGAGAATTCACGAGGGAAGCCCTGGAGTCTGCCTACGGCGGCGCGATGGAACAGTCGAGGAGCCAGTACACGCTGGTTTACAACACGTCGGATACGAAGTCAACCGCATACCGCCGGATCGAGGTTCGGGTTAGCGGCTACGGGGCCAGCCTGAAGGTGTACGCTCGCGACGGCTACTATCCGGTACCGCAGAAGTAATGGAAGCTGCTTTGGGGTGGTTACCCAGACACTTTCGTAATCACGGATCGATATACCTTCGGTACTTTCGGGCGGAGAACGGACAACAATCGATAGAGGGTTGACTTGTCTTGTGTGATATAACCCAAGTATCTGCTGTTTCCGGCAGTGTTGCGGCAGCAGTGGCAATCGGAACTCCCCGCGCAGCCTGACTTTGGATGGATGCGACCGATTGCGGTGTCCACTGGTTTTCTGGACGCTGCTTCAGGGCATTTTGAGGAATCATTGAGCTTTATCAATTTCGCCGCGCGCGAGATTAACTGCAAGATCGTTTACTACGGCCCCGGCTTGGGCGGGAAGACGACGAATTTGCAGCACATCTTTGACAAGACGGGCGAACAACAAAAGGGCAAAATGATCTCGTTGGCGACAGAGACGGATCGCACGCTCTTTTTTGATTTTCTCCCGCTTGATCTGGGCACGATTCGCGGCTTCAAAACTCGCTTCCACCTCTACACCGTTCCGGGCCAGGTGTTTTACGACGCGTCGCGAAAGCTCATTTTGCGCGGCGTGGACGGCGTGGTGTTTGTGGCCGATTCGCAGAGCGAGCGGGCAGACGCGAATGTGGAAGCGCAGGAAAATCTGGTACAGAACCTGAGCGAACACGGATACGACTTCGCCACCATACCTTACGTGCTGCAACTGAATAAGCGCGATCTTCCCAACGTGCTTTCAGTTGACGAGATGAAACAGCAGTTGCGCCGCCGCGAGGAGCCAGTCTTCGAGTCAATTGCCTCGCAAGGGCAGGGCGTGTTTGAGACTCTGAAAGAGATTGCACGGCAGGTTCTGGTTGAACTGAAGAAGTCCTGAGTCGCTCCCTTCGATTTCACTTCTGAAATCCTCTATTTTCTCCGCACAGCGTTCTAGCATCACTGGGACAGGATCAGTGGCTCGGGTCTTGAGCGTGAAGTTTCACTGTAACTTTTTCACTGATTTTCAATCGAAGGTGCAGGAAGAGGCACGACGAGAGTTGAGGATCAGCGTTGTGAAAATGAAAATTGACCAGCCGAAGTCATCCGAGATCACCCCGAAGTCACTTTATCTTGACCGCCGACGTTTTCTAGCCGCTGCCGCTGGGCTTGGAGCCATGGCACTGACCGGGGGAAAGATTGCGGAGCTGCTCTCACCATCGGTGGATGTCTTTGCCGGAACTGCGCTCCCGGCATCGAAGAGTCCCATCAGTACAACCGGAGAGAAGCTCACACCCTACCAGGACATTACCCATTACAACAATTTTTACGAGCTCTCGACCGACAAGGAGACTCCGGCAAAGATTTCGGGAAGCTTTCATCCGCAGCCTTGGGCGGTGCAGATCGATGGACTGGTGAACAATCCGCAAAAGCTCGATTACGATACCCTGCTCAAACTTGCGCCGCTCGAAGAGCGAGTCTACCGGCATCGCTGCGTGGAGGGCTGGTCTATGGTGATTCCCTGGACCGGCTACCCGTTGAAGCTGCTGCTGGACCGCGTTCAGCCAAATTCCAGAGCGAAGTATGTTGCTTTCACCACAGTGATGCGACCGGGTGAATTGCCGGGACAGAAGCGCGCGGTGCTCAACTGGCCATATAAGGAAGGCCTGCGGCTGGACGAAGCTATGAATCCGCTGACTCTGTTGACGATGGGGCTGTATGGCGAGACATTGCCGAATCAGAATGGCGCGCCGGTACGGGTTGTGGTGCCATGGAAATACGGTTTCAAAAGCGCAAAGTCAATTGTGAGAATCACGCTGACCGACACGATGCCGCCGACCAGTTGGAACGAGGCCGCTCCGTCGGAGTATGGCTTCTACTCCAACGTGAATCCGCAGGTGGACCACCCGCGCTGGAGCCAGGCGAAAGAGCGGCGCATAGGTGAAATCTTTAAGCGCGATACCTTGATGTTCAACGGCTATGGAGATTTTGTTGCAGGGATGTACAAGGGAATGGATCTGCGAAAAGATTTCTAGGGGCGAAGCGGCAAATCGAGTGTCTCAGGTTCGGGAGCCATTGCGCTCCCGAACTTTTTTCTGGAGAGAGCTACGGAGGTGGCGAGGCGATGGGAAGGATTCATCTGGTAGACTCTTAGCGCGGTGAAGGGTCGCGATTTCACCGGGAGGTATTTCATGTCAAAGCAAGACGAAGCCGGGCTGATTTTGAAGCTGTATGATCTGCGCCGCGAAGAAACGATGCGTAAGGCGCGCAACTGGTTTTTCATGGAGTTTCAGCCACAGTCGTTGGCGGATTTCAGCGCTGCGATGTTCGGCGAGCATAGCGGCCACCTGCGCATGATTGTTTCGTACTGGGATATGGCGGCGGCGATGGTCCATAACCAGGCAATCGGCCTGCAATTCTTCAATGATTGCAATGGCGAACATATCGGAGTCTTTGCGAGGATCGAGCCGCTGTTGCCGGAGATTCGGGCGGCATACTCGCCGCGTTTTGCTGCGAATCTGGAGAAACTGATCGACGCGACGCCGGACGGACGAAAGCTGGTTGCGGCGAATCGCGAGCAAATGAAAGCCGTGATGGCCCAGCTGGCGAAGCAGCCGGCAGCACAGCGGGCGTAGCAACCGGTTCATAAAAGTACGGCCTTGGTAAAGGGGAAGAATTTTGCCAAGGCCGACTTTTTGCTTTAAGTTTCACACCAACGGAAAAATACCGTTGCAGGATCGCATGCTGATAATCTTCATTGCTTCGAATCGCATTCTGCGCACGTAAATCAATGCCCACAGTCCTATTCTTGTCCACTCCTATCGGAGGATTCCATCCACTGTTGCAGGCGTCCATGCAGTCGCTCTCCGAAGCCGACAGGTAGTTCGAAGGTGCGTTCGTCACCGACGAGGACGAGAATATTGCGCGTGGAATCGAGGACAGCCGCGCAACGGCGGCAGTTGGCAAGATGGCGCTCGATATCCGCCTTCATTTCAGGGGTCACCGAGCCGTCGATATAATCGGAGACCTGCGCCCACACGTGTTTGCAATTCAGTGTCATTGGCCACCAGCTTTTCGGGTCAACCACCCCATGAATCCGCGCTGCTTTGGCGCGAGTTTTGGTGCGAGCAGCTTTTGCATCGAAAGCCGGGCGCGGAAGAGACGAACCTTTACAAGTCCCTCGTTGACTCCGGTTGCGACGGCGGCTTCGGCGATGCTCATTCCGCGCACGTCACGCAGGATGAGCACCTCGCGATACTCCGGCGAGAGCTTTGCAATCGCCTCCCGCAGGGCCTGCCGCAGCTCTTTCCGTTCAAGTTCCTGCGAGGGAATATAGCGCCAATCGGCTAAGACTGAAGGCGTGTAATCCCCGGTCGAGTCCTCGCAGTCAGAGAGAAAATCGAGTTGCTCGCCACTGTTTTTGCGCCATCGGCTGCGCGCCTCATTCAAGGTGATTGCCATGAGCCATGTGCTGAACTTGGCGTCGCCGCGAAAACTCTTGAGAGCTTGATAAGCCTTGATTACGGCATCCTGGGCAACGTCTTCTGCATCGGACTGATTCTGCACAACCGAGTAAGCGGCAAGATAGAGCCCGCGCTCGTAAGGACGGATGAGGTCGTGAAAAAGCTCGCGCTCACCGGCGAGGATCCGGGCGATGAGGGCGGCTTCGCGCGCCGCGCTCGCAGCAGCCAAGTCCGTCTGCCCCGTGTTTTTGTCCGTTGTGGAACTCACCACTCTGCCTTACAGGTCGGAATTCACAACTGCAACTAGGGAGACGCGATTATCTCCCACAAAGTTACAGGGGGAAGGAAATTTATTATTGAAAAAGATTTTCATTTCCTTTTGTAACTTCTCCTTCACCAACGCGTCACATGGGCGTTACGAGACAATGCCGGTCGGCCAGCAACACCGATCATTCGCCAACCATCACAAACTTTCCTGAAAGGAAAATTCCGATGACCAAAGCTACGATGAAGTCTCTGCTATTGACCGCTGCCATGTCCGGCCTGCTGACGGGCGCCACCACGGTCTCCGCCGCCACCACGAACAGCAACTCCGGGACGAGCAGCATTACGCGCGCCATGGGCCTGTCTTCTGCGTCCGCCTATGATGAGCCTCAGACCGACAAGCACGCTTGTAAAGGCCAGAACTCCTGCAAGGGCAAGGGCGGCTGCAACACAGGCGACAATGGATGCAAAGGCAAGAACTCCTGTAAGGGTAAGGGCGGCTGCAACACATCTGGTTCGGTGAGGGCGCTCTGAAACAACGCTTGACCAACATGCGGGGACCGGCGTGGCCGGTCCTCCTGATTTCCAGGCAAGGAAGGCACGCATGCCGGCAAACCGATTCAACGGCTTCACCGAATACGGGATTGGAATCGGACTGAGGATTCCACACTACCAGCACATCCTTGAAAAGAAGCCGGTGGTTGACTGGTTCGAGATTATTTCAGAGAACTACATGATTGATGGCGGGCGGCCGCTGGCGATCCTCGACCAGATTCTGGAACAGTACAAGGTTGTGCAGCACGGAGTTTCGATGTACTTCGGCTCACCTCAGCCGCTGAACCGCGAGCACCTGAAGAAGTTGAAGCAGTTGACGCGGCGCACGGCGACGCCGTGGCTCTCCGATCATTTGTGCTGGGGGAGCGTTGATGGACGCTATACCCACGACTTGCTGCCGTTGCCATATACTTGGGAAGCGGCGAAGGTTGCGGCGGCGAACATACGGCTGGTGCAGGACTTTGTAGAGCTTCCTGTGGTGCTTGAAAATGTGAGCAGCTACGCGGAGTTCCACGACTCAGAGATGACGGAGTGGGAGTTTCTGACGGAGGTTGTGGAGCGCGCGGACTGCGGGATTCTGCTCGACGTCAACAATATATACGTCAGCTCAATGAATCATGAGTTCGATCCGGATACTTACGTGGATTACATTCCCGCCGAGCGGGTGGCGCAGATACACATCGCCGGACACTCGCGATACGAGCGCTTCATTCTTGATACGCACGATCACCCGGTGATCGATCCGGTGTGGAAGCTTTACGAGCGGGCGCTGGGACGCACGGGGCCGACGGCAACGCTGCTGGAGTGGGACGATCGCATCCCTCCTTTTGAAGAAGTACATGCCGAGGCGATGAAGGCGAAAAAGTATCTGGACGCGGTGACCGGCGCGGCGAGCGTGGTGCAAGACTGTCAGTTGGCGGAAGTGCAGCAATGACAGAACTGTTGGAGTTCCAGCGGACGATGGCGCGGGCAGTGATGCAGCCCCTGAGTACCCGCGATAATCTGAAGCGCGGTGCGGAAGACGCCATTGCACTGGTGAAACCGAATTCGCGCTTGAGCAGTTTTGAGCGGCTTGAAATTTATAGTCGCTCCTATTGGTCGCGCGTGCAGGATGCTCTGAGCGAAGATTTTCCGGGAGTGCGTGCGCTGGTGGGGGCGAAGCGATTCGAACGGCTGCGCCGCAGGTATCTGGCGGATTGCCCATCGGTCTCGTTTTCAATGCGCGATTTGGGAAAGCAGTTAGCCGTATGGATGGAAAAGAATCAGGCGCTGGTGGGTGAGAATTATGCCGCCGCGCTGGATATGGCCAGGCTTGAGTGGGCGCATATCGAATCGTTCGACTCGGCCGAATACGAGCGATTGAGCGCCGCCGATGTTGCACTGCTCGATCCGGAGAGCGTGCTGAAGCTGCAACCGCATCTGCGCTTGATTGAGGCCGAACACGAAGTCGATAAGCTTTTACTGGAGGTTCGTGAGTCAGCCGGGCGCAATGGTGGTGTGACGCGCGGAGTGGGGCAAAAGAAAATTGCACGCGCGAAACCGGCAAGCACCATCTATCTGGCGATTCACCGCTTCGAGTTGGTGGTGCACTACAAGCGGATCGATGCCGAAATGTTCCGGCTGGTGAGTGCAATGGCTGAGGGGTCATCCATTGCGGAGGCAGCAGAGCTTGCCTACTCGGAATCGCCGCTCACCGCCGAGCAATCTCAGCAACACATACAAAGCAGTTTTGCGCTGTTTGCCGCGCTCGGCTGGTTCTGCAAGCCTGGCAAAGTGGAAAGTGAGGAAGCAAGATGAGTTCGCTGGTGCACATATCTGCCAAAGTGTATGGCGGGTTCAGTTGGCTGGTCTCCTGGGCGCAGTCGCCGTTTCTGCTTTTGGTGCGCCTCTACTGGGGCTGGCAGTTCATGCAGACGGGATGGGGTAAGTTGCACAACCTGGCTCATGTAACGCAATTTTTCGCGACACTGGGAATTCCCTCGCCGGGGCCGACGGCATTGTTTGTCGCCTGCGTTGAGCTCTTCGGTGGCGCGCTGCTAATACTCGGACTGGCGTCGCGGCTCACGGGATTGGTGCTGACGGGAAACATGCTGGTGGCCTTCCTTACGGCGGATCATGATGCGTTGTTCTCAATCCTCAGCACCCCGGAAAAATTCTATGGTGCTGCTCCATACACATTTCTATTCGCCTCATTGCTGATCCTGATCTTCGGTCCGGGATGGTTTGCGTTGGATACGTTGATTGCGCGAAGAGTTTCCGCGCCGGTAGCAGAGCAGAAGCGATCGCTGGGGCAGAATACTCACATGGATGCTGCCTGAGTCGCGAGTGGTAAAATTCTGCTGCGAATAGCGAATCTTTCGCGAGATGCACCAAGAGCGCGAGGGCGCAAGGTGGATCAAGGCGAGCGGAGCAGCCAGATGACGGAGATGCGAAAGGAACGCGATAGCCTTGGTGAGATCGAGGTTCCCGCAGATAAGCTTTGGGGTGCGCAGACACAACGGTCGATCGAGTACTTCAGCATCGGCAGGGATTTGATTCCGCGAGAGATGATTGCGGCTTATGCCATCCTAAAAAAAGCTTCGGCCAATGCAAACCATGCCGGTGGGCGACTGAATGACGAGGCGTGTGGGCTGATCATTCGAGTCTGCGACGAGATTCTTGCAGGCCAGCATCAGGATATGTTTCCGCTGCATGTGTGGATGACTGGAAGCGGCACACAGTTCAACATGAACGTGAACGAGGTCATCTCAAACCGCTGCTCTCAACTGGCGGGAAAAGCTCTGGGCAGCAAGATTCCAGTGCATCCCAACGATCACGTCAACATGTCCCAGTCTTCTAACGACACGTTTCCCTCAGCGATGTACATAGCCTCGGCGATGCAAGTGAAGCAGAAGCTGGTACCGGCGCTGCAGGCGCTGCATGATGCAATCGTCGCAAAAGCTGAGGAGTGGAAAGACATTCTCAAGATCGGGCGTACTCACATGCAGGACGCGACGCCACTGACCCTTGGACAAGAATGGTCGGGCTATGCGGGGATGTTGTCGGACGACCTGGAACGACTCGATGACACGTTGAAGGGAGTCTATCGGCTCTCGTTGGGTGGCACTGCGGTGGGAACCGGCATTAACGCCGCGGAAGGTTTTGCCGAGGCCGCAGCGGAAGAGATAGCGCGCTTGACCAGACTGCCGTTTGTCAGCGCGCCGAACAAGTTTACCGTTCAGGGTTCGCACGATGCGCTTGTGCAACTTTCCGGAACTCTTCGCACAGTGGCTGTGTCGCTATACAAGATTGCCAACGATATACGTTTGATGTCATGCGGGCCGCGCGCAGGATTTTCGGAGTTAGTGATTCCGGAGAACGAGCCGGGCTCCTCAATCATGCCTGGGAAGGTGAACCCGACGCAGGTGGAGGCGCTTACGATGATTGCGGTGCAGGTGATGGCAAACGACGTTGCCGTTGGCTTTGGCGGAGCAGGTGGATACCTGGAGATGAATGTTTATAAGCCCCTGATGATCCACAACATCATCCACTCGATTACGATCCTGGCGGATGGGTGCACGAACTTCCGCAAGTTCCTGGTGGAGGGAACGAAGCCCAACTTGCGCAAGCTAAAGGAGAGCGTGGAACGCTCATTAATGCTGGTGACCGCGCTGGTTCCGCTGATCGGATACGACAAGGCTTCTGAAATCGCTCATCATGCGATGAAGAAAGACATGACGCTTAAGGCCGCCGCTCTGGAACTGGGATACGTGAGCGAGACGGAGTTTGACCGCGTGGTCGATCCGGCGAAGATGGTGAGGCCAGGTGCCGCAAACGGCTAGCAATTTCCGCTACCCGCACCAGTGAACTTGGATTGTCGGTTCTTCCGCGCAAGTTTATGATGGCCTGTGATGACCGATCCCTCCACACTTAAGATTCTTGAAGCGCTCTCCGAGAACTGGCAAGTGGAGATGCGCGGCTTCTACACCTATAACGCATTCTCGGAGCGCGATTCAGACCCGATTCGCAAACGCATTCTGCGCAATATGGCCGAAGCCGAGGCGCGACACGCGGCACTGTGGGGAAAGCGAATTCGCGAACTAGGCGAAGAAGTGCCACGGTATCACGGCAAGCCTGCGGGTGAGGCCGACACTCTGGCTAACCGCGTGGGCGGACCAGGCATGGCGCTGCGCCGCCTGGAAATCGACGAGAGCCGCGACATTGCGCGCTATGGAAAACAGCTGGAAGAACTAGGCGACCTACCAAGCATCGAAATCCTGCACCGAGTCATTGAAGATGAGCAGGAGCACTATCGCGAACTCGGCGATCTGATCCGCAATCACTATCCGGCTGCGGCTGTCGCCGAAGTGCAGAGCGAAGCGAAGTCCGTAATCGCTGAGCTTCTGGCAAAACGCTCCAACGCCGGCAGGCAGGCCGCCGGTTGGATTGGCGATGCAATCTACGGAGTTAACGACGGACTGGGCGCAATCTTCGGGATTGTCTCGGGAGTTTCTGGCGCTACCCTGGGCAATTCACACTATGTGCTGCTTGCGGGAATTGCGGGCATGGTAGCAAGCGCACTGTCCATGGGTTCCGGAGCATACCTCGCAGCCAAGAGCGAATGTGAAATCTATGAAGCGGAACTGGCCCGTGAACGAGAAGCCATCCAGACAAACAACCTTGAAGCTCGCGAACTGCTCTCACTCTATTACCAGGTAAAGGGCCTGCCGCAAGAAGATGCCGACCGCGTGGTGGAACATATAGGCAAAGACCCGGAGCAGATGCTTCGCGCACTGGCATCCGAGCGCCTGAACTCAACCGAAGAAGCTTTAAGCAATCCAATGACTTCGGCAATCTCCGGTGCACTTTCAACGGCGGTGGGCGCGTTTGTACCCATCATTCCATTTTTCTTTTTGAGTGGATATCCGGCAGTGGTCATCTCGGCTGTCATCTCGCTTGCTGCGCACTTTGCCGTGGGTGCGGCAAAATCCCTGATCACGGTTCGCACTTGGTGGGGCAGCGGATTTGAGATGACAGCCATCGGTGCGGTGGAAGGCGTTGTTACTTACGTTATAGGGATGGGCTTGGGTAGACTAGGCAGCTAAAGATTCTGCAGCGACGCCACGCTTGCGAATTGGCTATTCGAAAGCCGCAGCGATCACAATAGTTCGCTGGGTTGAGGCGTTATCGCGGTCCATTGGAGATCATCGCCGATACGCATAGCTTGCATTTTTGCGTCACCTTGCTGCTCTGATATAATGTTATCAACGCGGTGAAAGTCGCGTCTTTTCGACAGTCGGGGAGTGGCTCAGCCTGGTAGAGCACCTGGTTCGGGACCAGGGGGTCGGAGGTTCAAATCCTCTCTCCCCGACCATTTAATCCCATAGAATCATTGAGTTACATCGGTCAATGGTTTTGGCCATACCAGAACTTGGGTCCATTTGGGTCCAATCAGTTCTTCCACCCTCTGTACTGCCTGCCGCGCATCCTCCGGAACCGAATGCAAGTACACTTCGCGCGTGATCTCTGCCGACGCGTGTCCCAGTAAAGCTTGGATCGTTCCCAGCGATGCTCCTGCCGAATTCAGCAAGGTTGCATTAGCGTGCCGCAGCCAATGCCAGGTCACACCTTCCAGCTTTAGTTTTTCGCAGGTCGGCTTGAGCTGACGGTTGAGCAGATTGCGACGGGAGAGCGGCGAACCGTTCCGAGCCGCAAAGACAAGGCCTTCAGGATCGCAGGCTTCTGGTTTACGAGTCGCCAAAATCTGCGCGCCCTGAGCGCCGAGCGGAACCGTTCTCAGGCTATGCTTGCTCTTCGGATCATCGAATTGCCCCTCATAGACGGTCTGCCGAACCCGAATCAAACCCCCTTCGAGATCGACATCGCGCCAGCGGAGCGCCAGCAATTCGCCGATGCGCAGGCCGGAAAAGGATAGCAACCAAGCCAAAGAGCGCGACGGCTCCGGAAGTGCTTCCAGAAGTGCGCACACTCTCTTCGGATCGATTGGAACTTTCTCTGCAATCGGACCACGACGCGGAAGCTTCGTCTTGCGCACGGCATTGTTGGGAACAAGTCCCTCCATCTCCGCCGCTGCCAGAATCGTTCCGAATGTGGTGTGGATATGCTTTACCGTCCGCCAGGACAAACCGCTTCGCCGCTTGCTGGTGAGCAGGCTTTGAACCGTTTCGCGAGTGATGAGACGAAGCTGCATATCGCCGAGCGTTGGAATCAAATGGACTTTGACGATGTATTTGTAATGGTTCTGTGTCGAGTACTTAATCGTGGGCAGCACATCCGGTAGCCATCGATCTTGGATGAAGCTCTTGAGCGTCCAAGTCGATTGCACCCGTGAATCGCCGCTGTTTATTCCCCGGAGCCGATCAGAAAGCAACTGCTCCGCTTCGCGGCGGGTCGGAAGTTCCGCGACGGTCCCGAGAACCTCAGAGCGCCGAATGCGCTCCGATTTCCCATCCGGACCAACCAAGTCTTCCCACCAACGTGCGACCCACATCTTCGTACGCGTTCCGCGCTTGAAAAGCGAGCCATATTGGAATCGTCTATTTTGGGTCATTCCGTATCTCCACGGTTGACCCGCTTAGGCGGTTCTGCGCTGGAGGCAAGTGTATTGATCGAGCCGGAAGTTTGCAATCTAGCTCTCTCGCATTGTTTCGAGCCACGAGCGCACATCGGTCAGCTCGAATCGCAGATACTTGCCAAGTTTGATATGCGGCATTCTTTCCGATCCCCTTCGCCGTGTGCGTTCATAGACCCAGGATTCGGGAACCCTGAGCGCCTCAGCAATTTCGGAAACGGTCATCAATTGCGCGTCAAACGGATTTTTTAGTTCCATATAGCTCCTAAATAAAGTGCCTGGCTTTTCGGTCTTTACTCCCCAAATCCCCCGCCATGCCCAGCCCCCATCCCGTGCCCATGTCCCAATCCAGCCGTCTCCCCATGTCCAATTCCAGCCGCCTGCCCAACTGAGTGTTCCTGCTGGTTGGTTTCTTTCTGAAGGGCAGAGGAGTGCGACACATCGCGGCTCAACTCGTGGCCAAGCGATTCCGCGTCGTTGGTAAATATGTGAGCGTCTTCCCGTGCCCGTGAAACCGCCACATAGGCCATGCGGTTGTTGATGAGGCCCTTGTGGGCATGTTCGGAATCCACATGGATCAGTACGCGGTCAGCCGTTTCTCCCTGGCTGCTGTGGCTGGTCACGGCATAGCCAAAATCCAAGTGGGGATGCTGCCGCAGATTGAATCCAACGATGCGGCCTGAGTCCATCTGCAATTTCAGATTTCCCATCCCGTCAATTTCTTCAATCGTGCCCAGCTCTCGATTGGCGATTCTCTGGGGATGAAACGCAGTGGTGAACTGGATGCGGTCGCCTTCGGCAAAGCTTCGATCCGATTCCCGGTAGGCGGTCACTCCCTGTACCCGGCGTGGATCGTATGTGATCAGTTCGCCGTTCTCCCGCGCCACTGTGATCAGGTTTTCTTTTTCATCCGTGGCATGGACGCGGACCAATTCTCTGGCGGCCACATCGATGGTCTTGCTGCTCTTCGTGTAGCGGAGAACGTCTCCCGGCTCGTAGTTCTGCGCCCATCGGCGGTCCTCGCTGGTCAAGTCCTGGCGCGTCACAAGCACCTTGATAGCGTGCTCGTCATGGCTAACTTTTCCGATTCCTTTCATCTCCTCATGGATTCTCACGGCAATCTCCATGCGGGATTCGTTGTCCGGAGAAATGACCAGAGTGTTCGCGGGCTGTTCGACGTAGGCGCGTGCAATCGCCTGGATGCGCTCATCGCGGTCAACGATTTCATGGACGCGCCCCTGTCTACTCAGGTTTTGAATTGCGCCCTCGGCATCGCCCATGGAAAGCTGCTCCACAGTTGCCTTCAGGCCCGCATCCTTCTGCCGGATGATTTCGGTCAGCCGTGCGGTATGCATGCCGGCCTCCTGCAGTTGGGCATAAGGCCGACCAGCATCCACGGCTTCGTGCTGCCGGGTGTCGCCAACAAATAGCACGCGGTCCTGATCCCGGATGCTCTGGAGAAAATCGTGCATCTGCCGGGTGCTCGCCATGCTCGACTCATCCACCACATAGAGATGTTTCAATCCCGGCGCACTCGGTTGGTCTTGTGTCAGATGGCGCGCGATGGTCTTGGTCTCAATGCCAGCATCTTCGAGATTGAGTGCGGCGCGGGACGTTGGCGCAAGCCCTTCAACCTGGAATCCAGCTTGTTTGGCGGCATCGCAAACCGCCTCCAGCGCCGTTGTCTTTCCTGTGCCTGCCACTCCCTCCAGCCCCATGACCTGATCATGGCGATTGAGTATCTCCAGCACTACAGACTTTTGAGCGTTGCTGAGGTGTGCATGCGATTCAAGCGCCGCTTGCTGGATACTGCCCGGCGCAAGCGGTTCGTAACCGTCAAGCCCCTGCCCCATGTGCTGCAGAATGTTGGTCTCATAACGCTGCATTTCCGGCGTGGTGAAAACACGCCCGGCTCTCCCCGGCTTCTGCGCAACCTCGATGAGTTCACCGGCTGCAATGCTCCGCTCGAACTCGGCCCGTGCGTCAGCGGTGAGCACTGTTCCCATTCCGTGACGTAGCGCATCGGCAAGAATGGCGCGCTCGCCGACGACTGCTTCCCGTTCAATGTTGCGATCTTTGCCGGTCGCAATTGCCTTAGTCGCTTGCTCGGCAGAACTGCGCTCCAGCCTCTCAGAGTCGCCGCGCTCACGCGCTAAGGCCACGACCACTTCCGGCTGATTGCCGTGCTTCTCAGCCATCGCCTGATGCTGCGCGAGTACCTCCTCGCGCGATAAGTCCAATTTCTTCTCTCTTGTTTGGTGCGCGGCAATCTGCGCGGCCTCGGCGCCGGAGACGCCATGCTCGGCCATGTGATCTTTAATCTGTTGGCGGCGTGGGCTCGACGCTTCGAGGTATTCCCTGGAGTATCCCTTGATCTCTGGACTTCCATGCTCGCCCCGCTCAACCTGGTAGCCGAGATTCTGCAAACGGATTGCCAGTTCGGCGCGATAGACGGCGGTCGCGTACTTCTGGGTACGAAATAGCTCCTGCGGCTGGAGGGCATGAGCGCTCCCATCCGCTGTCTCTGCGATGTTGAAGATGACGGCGTGAGTGTGGAGTTGTGGAGCCGAGTAGCCGTTAACCGGGCGGCTGGAATCGTGCTCGAACTTGGCGACAATCCATTCGCCGGTAGTCTCGGAAGGAAGACTGCCGCCGAGACGTGCCTGCACAAAGCGCTCCATCTCGTCGAGCGCGATCTTTACGCTCTCGCGATGTGCGACCTGAATTCGTTCATCTCCTCCGGGCAGAGCCGAGAGAGAAACACTTTTCGGCGCGGAGAACGTGGCGTCCCATCCGGCGCGATGTTCCATGGTTCGAACGATCTTGCCATCGGCGTTGAAGTACTCCCGCTTGGTTTGGTGGAAGACAAGTTGCTCGCCCGTGAAAGGGTGTTGCCCTTCGCTCAGGCGAGCATACTGTGCCTCATTCACTCCGCCAGTGAGACCCAAGCGGGCGGCGAGACGCCCCTGCCACTCGCCGCGCGCCCGGTCGTTATCGGTGTAGTAGTTCTCTTTGGCATTGGAGAACTCTTCCCGGTGGTAAGTTTGTGCCTGACCGGCACTGATCGGTTTGGATATTGTCAGCAACGGCGATCCCTCACTCGAAGAACACTCTATTGCCATTGCCATATTGTTGATCGATGGCTGGCCCGCCAGGAGCAGAATCGTTCACTGCAACATCGGCGCTCGGCGGATTCTGCGGACGCTCGATGATCCTTTCAAAGCGCTCCTCCAGATTGAGAAAGCGGGTGTTCAGCTCAACAACCAAGTTGTCGTGCTTAAGAAATCCTTGAAGCCTCGATAAGCCGGTGATTCTGGAATAGGGAACGAGCGGCTCGGGTCGCGGCGGCTCGATTGTTTCACTGATAGTGCGTTGACCGTCCGGCCCAGTTGTAATCGTTTCGCGCAAACGTTCGATGTACACCTGGCCAAGCGCCTTCTCGATCCACTCCGCGGAATCCGGTTCCCCGGTCTTGAGGTAGATTCGCGTGTTCGGTTGCGACAGCATGGTCTTGCCCAGCTTGCCGTAGAAGGTTTCAATCTGGTCTTTGCCTTGGAAGCCAAGAACCATCGGATTATTCGACTTGCGGTTCTGCGTCATGGCCTTCGGCAACTGAGGCAGATGTTTCAGGTCTGCCACTTCGTCCAGCACAAACCACACCGGCGATTTGTTGGTTTGTCCCTCATTCATGAGTCTTAGCATCAACAGGTCAAGCCACGTGCTGACGACCGGCTGCAATCGATCTTGCACCGTGGCCTGGGATGTAATAAAGATCCAACCCTTGCGCCGCTTCGCCCACTCCACGGCGCTCCAGCGCTCGGTGGTATCGGCTTCCTTTGGCAGCAACCTGAGGGCGTTGCCCACCATGTTCAATGAGCCAAGCACGCCCGCCCGCTGTGGACCGCCGTGGGGATCGATCATCGCTTCCATTTCCGTTCCTTTGACGCGGCGGTCTATCTCCTGTGTATTGCACATCCATTCGATCAGGTCCTGGGGCGTTGGCTTCAAGTTAATCAGGTGAGCGAATATACGGCGGACAGCGTCGATGAAGAATTTATTGCGTTCGCTTTCCTCCGGAAACATGCTGGTTGCGACCGTCAATGCCTCGGCTTCGTTGACAATCTCCGATCCCGGCGACCAGAACGGAGAGCGCGCATCGAGCGGGTTTAGGATTACGTCGCCGCGGGCCGGGTCGTAAAACTGCGTCAGGTACCCCATCGCGGGATCGTAGATAACCGCGCCCTCGTCCCGGTCGCGTATCTGCAAAAGCAACTGGCGCATGATTGCGCTCTTTCCGGCCCCGGTGTCCCCCATTACCATGAAATGAAGCTTTTCCGTGTCTTGCGGGACGCGGAGTTGAGCGACCTTCTTCCCGCACAATCGCTTGAACCATCCACTCTCCACATGATCGAATCCAACGCCGTCCGACTTCATCCGGCGGTTGAATTCTGCGACGGTGACCAGTTCCGGCCCGCTGATTACCCGGCCTTCACGGCGCACTCGTGCCCTTGCGGCGTCCTTGGGAATTGCAATGATGAGCCCGGCGAGCAGGATGATCAGCGCTCCGTAAGCCGGATGGGAGATGAAGTCCCAGAGCGTTTGGTCATCATAGATGTAATGGCTGAGAAAGTTGTGCAATTTCTGATCGTTGAAGACCTCGTCGTGCGTTTCCAGATTAACGAAGCCTTCATTCTTTGCGTATTCTGTGAGCGCGAAAGTTTTAGTTCCATCCGCTAGGGTGGACGGCATGATTTCGCCCTCGATTCCCGGCAACCGTTCGCCCTTCGAATTGACCACGTATAGCAATTTGTGTCTTGAGCTGCTGTTTGGCAACATGCCGCCCCACCACGTCTTGGCGTATGCGCTTACGTACAGCTTCTGTTCAAACGTCCATTGCGTTTCGTAGGTCAGCCACATTAAGGAAAAGAAGGAAAGAATTGCTATGGCGCTCACGCTGGCTTGCCAGACGCGAACCCGGCTTGGAAATTCACGCGGTTTATTCATGTTCTCCTTTTGTTGATACCGCTTCTGCCTCATGGAGGCGCTGTTGTGCTTTTTGGGTTTTGTCCTGGTCGGCGTGCCGGATTAAGTCGAGCACGTCCTGTTGGTTGAGCTTTTCCCCGGCATTAGTCCGGACGGACAAATTGAGGATGATTATCCGTAGGGCCAGAATCTCGGCGAGCAGGACCTCATGTTCCGCAGCAGATGTTGACTGGCCAAACTCCCGGAACAAACACTCCCGCATCCACTCGCTGATATTGCGATTGCTTGCCCCGGCCATCTGGACAATGCGCTCGTACTCCGGCTCCGTGATTTTTGTGGTCACGGATTTGCTGCGGAGGGCCTGTGTCATTGCGGCACTTTCTGGGTGGTGGTTAGCGCGGAAGCCGCAATGGGCCAGAGCGCATCCCAGTGTGGGAGCAGCGTCGCATTGAGCGACTCAATGCCGCCGGTCAGCGGCTCATACTCCAGTACGACCTGTAGGTTTCTGCCGGGAAGCAACGGCCACAGATATCCGTCGGGGTTGCAGGCTAATTCTTCGAAGGTCGCTACGATTACTTCCCTCACCATTTCCGGCGTTGCTTCATAGCACACCCCCCGCGCCTGGCATTGATCAGGAAGATTTCTCATGTAATAGGGGAGGTACGTACCTCTCGACTTGCGGTGATCACGAATTTCAAAGGCAGCGCGGAACGCGCGCAGAAGCTCTGGTTGTGATGTGCTATGCCATCTTGGATACTCCGAGCCGATCTGGACGTAGTAGGCAACTATTTGCCATTCGTCGCGCGTGAGAGGCTCTCCGAGCTCCTTCTTGTCACGGATGGAAAAGAGTGTTTCAGGCGTTGCCCAAAGGGACTCGCAAGGTTCAGGTGAAGGTGTGCGATTGTTCCGACGGTGGATGATACTGCTCACTTTTGCGCATAAATCGGTACGGCTTAGCATCGGTATCTCCTCTCGGACTTCGGTGTTTATCGTGGTTGCTATATGGCAACCATGCGTTGCTGTGCGGCTACCCTGTAAGGGGTGGCGTGTCATGCTATCTGGCCTTGGATTTTCGTGGTCTCCGGCATCCGAATGGATACGGAGGAGAGGGCAGAGAATCGGGGCGCAGATCAGCAGTGACATTCGGGCACTATACTCGAAAAACTATAGTTAGTCTAGTTGTACTAGCATAACTATGTACTCAATGTTGCGAATTGTGGGACGGGACGCGGGGTTGTTGCTGGGTTTTTGGCGGATGGCTTGCTTGTGAGGACGCTTGGGGCGTCCTCACAAGCCGAAATTTCTAATTGCTCTCGGCGGAATCGAACAGGCTGTTGAGAATCTTGCCGGAGGTTTGCTGGATCGCCATCAGGCTCTCGGTCAAGGTTTCCGCGCTCCCGCGATAGAGCAGAATGTAGTCGGCTGACGCGGAGCCAGTCTCCAAACCAATCGCAGAACAGACGATGAATGAGACGGCCTCGGCTTCGGTCTCACGAACCGTCTTGGTCGTCTCGCCGTGGCGGCTGGCGTGCTTCAGCAATTCGTGGGCTACCTCGTGCGCCAAAGTCGCAAACTCCTCCACCTTGTTCTGCCCTGGGAGCAGGACAATCTGTCCGCCCTTGGAGACGCCAAGCGCGGGCGCAATGGCTTCGTCGTATGCCAACTGGATTCCTTGCCGGGTGACAAATTCCAAGAGACGGTCACGATATCCCCGGACATCGCCGGAAACGGTCGCCGGGGCGGGCAGCTCTTCTCCCTCGGTCTGGCTCACGTCGAAAACGTACACGACGCGGAAACCGTAGGGAACAGATTTGCCGCGCTCCTCGCCGTCGTCCGGGTCGTTGCTGCGGTTATTGCGAATGAGCGGCGCAAGAATCTGTATTCCTTTCTCGCCCTTTTTGACATGCCGTCCAAAACCGTTCCAAGTATGAAAGCCAGCCACCCGAGTGGCGTCCGGGCGCTGTGTTGCGATGAGCAGAACGTTGCCAAAGCTGTATTTGTGAAAGCGTGCCATGGCGCACAAGTAGGAAGTCAGCGCCTCACTCTTCCCGTTTTTCAATTGCTCAATCAGGTGCTGCACACTCTGAGAGATAAGCTGCTGCGGATCACGGCTCGCGCTGGAATTGCTGTTGCTCCTTACTAACATTGTTTTTCCCCTTGGCTGCCCGGTCGGGCTGGTTTTGTTCCTCACAGCGAATGCGGACAAAACCGGGCCGACTGGGAGCCAGGGACAAACGGAGCGCAGTGAAGGTGGGAGGCCGGAGCGGGGCGCGGCAAGTGCCAAATGGATTTTTGTTTGGCGCGCGGGCGGCGCTTTTGCGAACGGCTGGAAAAGGCTCGTATTGCGAGCCGTCCGCCTGAACGGAGTGCAGTGGAAAAAAGCCCGCGAATGCGAGCCTTGGCCTATTTATAGTCTGTGCTCCCACTTAAAGATGGTCAGCTGAGAATTACATTCGCACAGATTTAACATTGTGGCAATTGACGCAGCGCAGTGAAGGGCAATTCAATGTGATCTATTCAAGCTCATAGGATTCGAGGTGGTTTCGGAATTGTTCTACGACAACATGATCGTCTTTGAGAATACGCTGTACTTCCTCTATTTGTTTTGGGACCGCTCCGCTATCTACCGCTGACACGTGGTGAAAGATGTTGAATGTCGCCCCGCACCCGTTCAGTTCACAAGTGGCGCGTAATTCCATTTTCTGAAAGTCATTCGGCATCTTCTTGCCCACCCTAACAGCCAAATATTTACTCATCGCACAATTCCTCTCAGCACACGCAGTAAGATCGTACCGCACACCTAATTTGGTTTTGGACGATGTGGTCTTGCATGGAACCACTCAAACCATCGAGGCTTCGGGGGATCAACCACGAATGGATATAACTGGCTTTCGCTATTATCCGCTTGCGGACCATATAGATTCCATATTTCCAAGGGGCTGCTGTCTGGGAATTGCTTAACCCAATATTTGCGGGCAAAACTCAACATCCAAGTCTCATCGAACACATTCTTGAAGACAATAGAACCTTTGCAATAGACCGCCCCTTCGCCACGTCTGATGGCATCAAGTTCGTCTGGCATGGCTTCGCGGGAACTGTCAGCACTCTTCAAAGTTGCAAACCTGCGCAGAGGTTCGCTTCCTGGGAGAATGACTTCCGGTAACACGGCAGGATCGAGCCAACCGGGGCTCATGAATCTGTCTCTGTCCCCAATCCAGCAATGACATTCAGAAGCAACTATGAAGGCTTCAGTAGTGCCGTAGATGTTTACCACCCAAGTAGTTCCGCATTCGAGGAAATCCGTGGTTGGACTGAGAATGACATCGCCCATTTCAACACGCAATCGCGCTCGCTCTTTGCTCTTAGCAAGGTCGGCCTGCTCTTTCATTAGATCGGCTTGGCGCTTAATAGCAAGCAAAGTCATTCGAGCGAGAATGACACCTATGAAGCCCACCCCAACCAAGGCGAGCGCCCCCCAATACGCTAGCCAATCATACTTATCGCGTTTCGCGCTGCTTTGAATCGCAATGCCTGTAGTGGGAACTTCGCGGATTGTTACGAGCTGTATTTCGTTCTCGGCCTTTTTGCAGTCGGGATCGTCCTTGAACTGGTCGCTCTGGCAATTCTTTTCAACAAGGGTAATAGTCGGTTTGGATGGAGCCTTGCCTTTAGCTGCTTGATCCTTTGGATTGTGGCTGGACTGATTCCCATGGTCGGTCGTCTGCCCTGGGAGTGGGGCAGAACCTGCAACAGCCAGCAACAGACCGAGTATTGCTAGACGTTTCAGCATGATGCGAAAATGTATCACACGAGCCTTACGACGTGGAACCAACCTCACCCGGCGATTCCGTCAGATTCTTGCGCTTCGCCAGATATTGGCTACCGAATCGGCTTACTGCAGCCGCCTCAGGTTTTCGCAAGCTTCACCCAATCCGTCCAGGCAGGCTTTCCGGTAAAGAGCGAGCGCCTTAGCGATATCCCGAATCACGCCATATCCGAATTGGTAGTTCAGGCCGAGGTTATTACAACCCCAAGTGTCTCCTCCATCACAAGCTTCCTGAAACAGTCTGTTCGACTTGTTGTAATCCGAGTCGTCCCATGTCTGCGCTTGCACGCCAACCCAGAAAACTTCTAGTTTGCAAAGGAACGTATCCATACTGGAAACCCTCTACGTTCGATAGCTAAATGGAAACGCGGTTAATTCCTCGGCTGACGCAGGATGCAGGATACCTCATCGCGACGCGAACTCTTGCAGGTCAAGGTTTACTTGGCGTTGGTTGAAACATACTGCTCTTTCCCCCACATATTTTGACAGCATAGACAAACGCGGTCACGAATCTTTCTGCTCTGTCCTTAGACTCGAATACAAAGAAGTCCCCGCCCCTTTTCTGATCGAAAACAGGTGATTTGTTTTTGCCATCTCCGATATCTTTAATACTTCCGATCTCGATCTTCTTTTCATAATTTGGTGTGAAGAACTCAACAACAAACAAATCGGCTTGATCTATTTTTTCCGGATGTTCATCAAGATCGTGCTCTTTAACGAAAGCGAGGCTTGGATGCCGCTTGGACTTGATCGAATCCGGATCAATGTCGCCCAATTTGAATCTGATAAAGCGTTGAGAGTCCGCGTAAAAGGTCCATTTAAAGCCATAGTGCTCTATACCATATTCATCTTTGCTTTTAACGTACGTACTTGTGACAAAGCCAAATACGAATTCTCTATTCCTTACTCCAGTGAATTCGCAATCATTAATGCTGTCGATAAAACCATCCTCAGGTGCAACCATCGTGTTCATGAATGCAATGGTGTCCTGCAAGGTCGGCCCCTGCTGAGAGCTTGGAGTGGCCGAGTTCTCTGGAGTTCGAGTTGAACAACCGCCCGTACAGCTTGTTGTGGGCTTTTGCGGCTTGAGGATTGGGCCTTCATTCTGTTGCGCGTTCGCCGTAAGAGTGCTTTGGGGTAACAGGCCCAACAGCAATGCCAACATCATCCACCATCTTGAGAGCATCTTATTCTTCCTCCATCGGCACTAATTCGTTGATGCCTTTCACCAACC
>Ga0364860_10434_pt1 | contig 26313 bp, 19 predicted proteins | sample ExccelAu500001D4_FD_206916 | JGI IMG/M metagenome (GOLD analysis project Ga0364860, IMG submission 206916) | Enriched cells from Trout Bog Lake Hypolimnion, Wisconsin, USA - BchlTB.Aug20.5000.01 .D4 | ecosystem: Environmental > Aquatic > Freshwater > Lake > Hypolimnion/Profundal zone | place: USA... | reverse complement strand
TATTGATTAATGAAAATGATCCTAGTTTTAATGCTAATAAACAAAGCCTATATCTTTTAAAAGAACTTGCTGATGATTATTTTGATATTTTCTAACCCGCTCTGTTTCATTTTAAAGGTGATTTATGTCACTTAACCCTCAACAAATAACCAGTCTGAATAACGCGATAATTAATTACAATTATCAACCAATTTATTCTTTTGGTAATGGAATGGGACCTGTTAATGCTGGAAATATACGTAACTTAGAAATAATTATAGATAATCTTCTTAGATCTAATAATGTAATCGATGTGCAAAATGGTTTAGCCAGTATTGTTTATTGGGGAAACAATACTGCCGGATACGTAAATTATCGTACAAATACATTTAATCACAATATTACTCAACAACATATTCAGCAATTTATGGCTTTGTTAGTAGGCCCGAATATGCCAACGCTTGAGGATATCCTAAACATTGGTATGCCGACGTTTTCACGTATTTCATTTATTTCAAAAATACTAGCCTTTCTAGATCCTGACAATCACGCTGTTCTTGATCTTAGAATTTCAACAGCATTACATGATGTTGATGGGCGAGGGTTAAATGGAATTAAATACAAAACAGCCATACGTGTTACTGCACATAATAGTGCTAGATATTACGCTTGGATACAAGAGTGTGTGGATATTAGCACTACATACTTTGGAGGTCGTTATCGTGCTGTAGATGTAGAGCGAGGTTTTTTTAATCTAATAAGTATAGACCTTATATTAGCTAAAAATATATACCGAGATGCTTAATCTTAATTTATGAACCCCAACGTTTTAATCAAATACCGCTTTATATTTGTTTTGAAAGTCTAACTGTGTATTTTAGTATAAACATATCTTAATAATTGAAAAGGCTTGCTAATGATTAATATTTTATATACTAACCCGCTCCAAATTCATGAAGGACAATTATTAGGTTGTTGGCATGCTTGGGCTACTGTGTTTGACGTAAATCCGACAAAAAACTGGAAGGATTATCAGTTCCCTAAACATCACTCAGCAGTTACCTTAAACAATTTAGTGAATCCAGATTCAAGGAAGATATTTGGTTTAGATGCTATTTTAAGATCAATTAAACAATTCCATACACGGGGCGTTTCTTGTGACACCATGCAGGCAACAGGTAACTTTGTTTTAGCAAATAATAATTACTTTATCAATGTAAATGCACTTGGTTTGAATGGTGGATTAATACAAGGTGCTTCTCTTTCAGATTTAGCTATTCAAAGCTGGAACAATCTAACTAGATCCGAAAAAATTATTTTTTTAGAGTTTGGAATGGAAAGGTTAAACTGGATTTTAAATCATACAGGTATTAACCCAAGTGGCTTGGTGTTCCCTCATAACTTTTATAACCCTTGATGTTGTATAGCATTTAATGGTTGGTGTTTCTCTTAAAAAAATTGTATTCCAAGCGAGTCGGGTTTTATAACTCCGTCGCAACCGTTTGATATTGCAACTATCTTTGAAAAATCTGCGATGATGTATTTCTACTTTTAGTTATATAGCAACGCTTAAGCGCATCCAAACGCTTCGATCGGGGTTGCAAACCCCGATCGGCATTGAGGGCTTGATTTGTGGCCTATGGATCTGAAAAATGAGGATACGGCTATAAGGGATTTTGAATTGTTATTAGATTCTTAATTTGAGTAGATTTAATAATGATTTAACTAACATGTATACAAAAATGAACTGATTTAAACTTCATAGCCAATCATAAATAACGCTGCTTCTACTGCGCGCATTTGGTCGGAACGTCCAGTTACACCACAAAAAGTCTTTAAGCTAGCTTCTGCTAAAGAGGCATCAACTATCCAATTAGCTTTTACATTCCATTCTGCATGAAGTGATCTGTTTTGTGATTTAAATGGTGGAAAACCCTTTAATAACCTATTTGCGCTTCCTCTTGATTCTAATTGAGGGAAAGCAAGACTATCTGGAATATTACTATTCGTACTTTCTTCCTTCAAAAAATTTGAAACGATTAATTGAAATGCTGCCGATACTCGACTATCAAATATTATAAATGGATTAGGTGAGGCTAATGCGTATATCTTAGTGAAAGACGAATTCATCTGGTATTTTGGGCTGGAGCCAGAGAAATAAGAGAAATCCACATCATTTTTTTGCATTTCTTGAAAAGCACCTTCTATCGAAGATGTCAGAGACTTATTAAGATATAGATTTAGTATGCCGTAAGCCCCACTTGTAACCCCTCCCCATACTAGTATGTCTGTGCAAGACTTTAATGTATCAAATTCATTTTTATTTTCAATACTCTCTTGTAACTTAGATGAAATTTCTTTTAGATGAGCATTTGTTTTATCAAAGTTTTTATTGTGATACTCATAATTATTAGCCGCATCTTGAAAACTAGAAAAATTAAATTTTTTTTTAGGTTTTTTAGTTTCGTAAGAATGATTAAATTCCCGATTTCCATTGATTAGTGATGATAAATAAGTTGTAAAACCTTTTACATCAGAATCGTTGAGATATTTTAATTTATTAACTGTCAGATTCATTTTATTTTTGCTGGCATACACGTTGTATCTTTTGTTTTTTAGAGAATTCAAAATTGACTGATATTGAAGATTAATTTTTATAAAACTTTAACTAAGTTTTTTTAATTAGAGCAATCTTAAAAAACCCCTTCCATTTGAACACACACCTGATATTTCGAGTATTTTTGATATTGGCGTTATTCGACGGAACACTATATCCCCTTTCTGATAACCATAAACAACTTTTGCAACGTGACCTTCCACAGAATTAAAGGGTAAAAGTTCGTCACCAAGATGTCCATTCATTGCATTACCTTTAATGGCTTGATGATCTATATTTGCGCTTAATAAAGATATAGTAGCTACAAAAACCTCTAATGATAAGAAACGGGATGCACCTAAAGTATTTACATTTACGCCTATTACAGAGTTATTAAGAGTTTCTATTTCTACTGTCATCAATTTATTGCCTTGTAGGGCAATTGTAATTGGTTCATCTAAGTTAATAAGGTAGTTTTTTAAAACTTGTAAATGATGCACAATTAACTCCAACTTTATGTTTTTTATATCGTCTCTTTTCTATTGTAACATCCAACAAATGTTTAATCTAATACCGAACGTCAGTATAAATAAAATCCCTCCGTTAACAATTAAAAAGAAATCGGTGGGAATTAATACGCGGGCAAATGATACTTAATATGGAAATTATCATTCAAGGTTAAAAAGCTAGCATTAACTCAATTTTTTTTTCCATTTACACCATTGCTGTGGCTAACAATCACGGTCGGCAAGGCACTAAAAACCGAGGTTAAGATACAAAAACAACCCTTTATCGTATAAAAAAGGCAGTTTTATATACGAAAATCTCTGGTTTTCGTATGTATAAGGGGGCTTTTGATATTAAAGAAAACCGGTGAGGTATAAAAATCGTGCTTTTTAATAGCTAATTGTGAGTTTTGTATATCGAAAAGATAAGTTTTAATACAAAGAGGCAGGGGTTATTTATTATAAGTGCAGTTATGAGTGTCTAAACCAGCGTTTTAGGTATAAAAATGGAAGTTTTATGTATAAAAAATCGCTGTTTTTATATTAAAAACCACAGCATGGGTATTAAAGTAGCTCGTATTGATATCAAAAAGCGTAGCGCGTGGTAGCGTTTCCGGCACAGGAGCAGTGCCTATGCCGGAAACGCTTTACTCGCTGTCGCTTGTAAAGTCTTATTCCGGCCTACAGCTAGAGTTTTCCTCAAGCGAAACGGGGTTTATAAACCCGTCTCAAAGGTTTGATAATGCAACTATCTTTGGAAAATCTGCGATGGTGAGAATAGCTTTAGTTATATGCAACACTTAAGCGTATCCAAACGTTTCGATCGAGGTTGCAAACCCAGACCGGCATTGAGCAAATAGATTGGCTTGCTTGTTCTCGCAAGCCAACCTATGCTCGATACCTAAATTAGCTTTGTTACGCTATTTCCTAATAACCGGCGCAGCATCTCCAAAATAATTAAAATCTGGGATATTAGGTGGGGTCACTGTTTTATACCCTGTAGTACCCTCTGCTAACTCCTGACGGTATTGATCGCGTAATTCCATCAACAACTGCCCTAATACATTGATACCCATCAATGTGTCGCCCCTTAATAAAGTCCCCCACCAAGCATCTTTATGTGATTTCTCGACGATGGCTTTATCACCTGTCTCCAGTAGAGCATCACCAAAGCTTTTATGATTAGCGAGTTTTAATTGCAGGCACCAGCGCATGATTTCTAATTTATGCTCTTCAAAGTCTGCGCGGGTATGAGTATTCTTATATTTTTTAGAAATTAGTTTAGCTGCAAATCCAGACCTTTGCGCGATTATTTCTCTTTGTATATCAGGGTACTCAGTAAAACGCATGGCTTGATAGAGATTCTCTGTAGAAGGGATCAGTGTATCCTCTGTTAAACGAAAGGGGAAGCCACCCGTCATGTTACCGAAACAACCCCACTCTTCTTCTGCTTTTGAGAAAAAGCAAACCTCGGCTTTGTTATAAGTACTCGATTCAAAATTCATTCATGTCTCCTAATAATATTAAAAAAATAGCCTAACAAAATCCTACAAAATATCAATGATCCGATGGGCTCGCGCAATAGCTTTTAGCCCATTGCAGCAATCTAATATTAATCATAACGTCTAAGTGCGACAAATTATGACGGTTAGCCCCCTGATTTTTTATTTACACGTCAAAATTTGTCGAGCGACTTCGCTAAAATGCTTTGATTCTTTACATATACCGAGGTATTAGAGCAATGAGTTTTAGAACATTAAAAAACATGAGATTTAGAGAGTTACTGGTAGGTAAAACAGATCAGGCGCAGCAAGCCCTTGATGAATTTTTTGCTAGCATTGATAAAGAAAAAATTCTCTGGTATCCAAGTGCAGGAAGAGATTATCGGGATTTAATGGAAATTACGCCAGAAAGGTTGGCCTTACATGGTATTCCTGAGCCACCCAATATAATATGTCACACTGATTACAACCTTGATTGGACAGGATTAGATCAAGATCTACCGATGCCAAGAATTATTCATGAACATGCGCGTACTACAATTAAATTGATGGAAAAACTCCCCTTGGCTTTTGCACCTGATACTAATATTCGCTATCAGATAAGGCATAGCCATGTTAGTTTCTATGATTATCATCAGCCTGATGAACCGACTATTTACTTTTTAAAGCTTAATATTGTGTCTGACACACTGGGTGAGTTTGATGTGCATATGTTTTACTTTGTGTTTGAAAATCACTCTTTTCTTAAAGACGTTATTTTAAAGAAAAGATTGCCGATAACGCATTTTGTAAAAGTCAGGCAAGGCTGCGGCTTTGGTGGTTGTCGTAAATGTATTTCGGTGTTTTACAGTTTGCTTGCAAATATCGGCGTTAAATATTTACTTGTTGATGCTGAAGTACACTATTGTCATGAAACACACGCGCAATTAATGCATCGATTTCATATCAAGCATAAGAATTATAAATTAATGACTATTGGGACTCGGCTTAATTGGAGCGGTTACTATGTGAAGGCTTACAAAGTCGAAAGAACTAAAGGCTATCTTGATAACGAGACCTTTAACATGAATTTAGCCCAGATAGCAGAAGGCTGGAGCCAAGACATGTGGCAACCCCAAGAGTTCTTATTTATGGATCCACCCACCCCTAGACATTTAAGATAAAGAGATTACAAATATGAATAAAATTATTATGGCTTTGACGTGCAGGGCATTGTCGTCTTATGTTTTAGCGACGCCTCAACAGGTCTCGTCTCTTGATCAAGTTCCCAAATTAATCAAAAATAAAGAGGGGACGGCAAAATATCTTGAACAGATAAACGGTGATGAAAAGCCTGATGGCTTTGGAACCGCCCTCCCCTCAGGACTTAGCGCTAAAGATATTGTAAGCTTGCTTGCACCTAAAGAAAATTTAGAACTAGCGACCTTAGTAGGTGCTAAAGCTTGGCCTTATCGCTCGGATAGTTTTGTGGTCATTGCCTGTTTTTCTGGCAATAAAAAACGATATGATCATAAAAAAAAGAATAACCAACAGCCAACTTGCAATAAAGATTACGATGCCAACCATGAACGCTATATTGATCAAGCGGTGTATTTAGGTATTTTAGAGTATAAAGAAAATGTCATAAAACCTACTTTAGTCGCTAGTTATAGTAAGCCTCTGGATATAAAAACGGGCTGGCAATATAAGAAATTAGATGAGTCAACTTATTATGTACCCTCTTCTTATATTAGTATAAGCAGGGGTAAAAACAACACCATGCCAGAAGAATATGAACGTTTCGATTTTGCCCCCTTCAAAATCAATGAAACTGAGACTGCATTCGGTCTACGTTTAGGTTGGAATGAAGGCTATATGGGTGGTTTTGGCTATTTCGAAGCACTGGCTTTATTTAAAATTCAGGGCGAACGGCTAATTAATATTTTGTCAGAACCTATCTATTACTTTCAAAATATCGCAGGCGAATGGCATAAGGACCAAACCCGTGATCATATCTTCTATGAAGGACAAAACAGACTTTCCATGCTACCTAACAAAACCGAAGGCTATTACAATCTTCAAATTAAAACACAAAATAGTCACTGCAAAAGACTCTTCAAGTGGAATAGTAAATTAGCAAAGTATATGCCTGTTAAAGCGAAAAAAGGTCATAGAGTTTAACAAGATTGTAGGGTGGATTCGGAGCGATAGCGACCATCCACCAAAACCGAGATAAAACTGATCCTCAGCTACATTATACCAAGTGGGTTATTTGTTCGACTGATGATTCATTAGCTGTAGGTTTAAATTCGCAAAGAATAATAAGCAACTTGTGGTTGGGTTAGCGATAGAGACTGTGAAAGTATTATGGTTTTAGCTTCCCCTTTTGTAAAAGCATAGGTATCTACACAAATTTCTTATCGGCGTGGAAACTATAAAAAAACACCGTAGGGGCGTATTGCATACGCCCATTTATTTAAAATCCAATGTTATAGGGCTTATTTTATAAGGGCGTATGCAATACGCCCCTAAGATCTTCACCACAATGTTATCGTTCTTGCGTGGGAATGCTAACAATTAATTGTGTAGATACCTATGTTGCTAAAGAGGGGGAAAAAAAGAATACTTTCACAGTCTCGATAGCGTAACCCTATGTATTTAATAACTTCATATTATTAACAACTGTGACTGCCGGAAACACTACACTCATTCCGCTAGTAAAGTCTTATTCCAGCTTACAACTTCAACTGAGCGTCAAAATTTGACAGCTACCTCTGTAATAATGTTTTCCTCATAAACAACTTTTAAAACATAAGCTCGGAAGTAATCATGATCAATTAGAGTGAGTAATGCCTAAATGATTATATAGAGTAGAAAATGGTTTTATTATCAACTGAGAGAAATATTATGGGTGCTGTAGCACTTGGATTAATCATTAAGTTTATTTTATTTAAAATTGTCTGGTTAATTGGGGGCATATTGATTTTTTTAAACGTAAACATGGGCTTACCTAAAGCTTTTATTAACTTTTGGTGTAGCTTTGTGATTGTGGGATTTCTTATTCTATTGCCGTATTGCCTAATACAAATATTAAATCCAGGCATACGACTCAATAGAAATAGAGCATTATTCGTTACATTTGCATTAGCTACATTATTCTGGATGGCTGGTCGTTAATAAATGCAATACACTTTAACCTACAAAGCGTAACGGGTTTTATAACCCCGTTACTTACGTTTCGAAGTTAGTCAAACATCTAAACGTTTCGGTCGGGGTTGCAAACCTCGACCGGTATTAGGAATCGCGCTAGAGACTGTAAAAGTATTATGACTTTAGCTTCCCCCTTTGTAAAAGGGGGATCGAGGGGGATTTTATCAAGCCATAGGTTATTGATATTTAATAATAATTTTTTAATAGATCAAATCTCCCCTGCCCCCTCTTTGCTAAAGAGGGGAATAAAAAGAATACTTTCACAGTCTCGCTAGCAATCCACCCAATACGGAGCGATAGCGACAATTCACCGTAAACCAACCTACGACCTACATTATACGTAGACGGGGATTTAGCTAAAGCCACACCTACACACTACAAAAAACCTTAACAGTGGGCGGTGCAGCTACGGGTCTAACTATAGCTCTGTACCAATGGCGAGAATGGGCGAGCCTAACAGTAAAAAGTTCTCAATTTCAAGTGGCTGCACATAGCTAAGTTCATTAATATTTTCTTTCTTACTATTATATTCTGCTCTTAATTGCATCAATAACTGCCCTAACACATTCATTCCGCTTAACATGCTTTTATCTTCTTTATTTAACACCGCCCCCCAGAAACGATCCTTATGCGAGCGTTCTACAATAGGCAGATCCCCAGTACTTTCTAATATTTTTCCCAGACTATGCCCATTTTGAGCAAGTTTAACTCTCAAACACCACCACATTATCTGGATTCTATGAGCATCCCAATCTGCTCGCGTATTTGATTTATATCCTTTACTTTTCATTTTCGCCCCCATGGGGGATCTTAATGAGATAATTTCCCGTTGAATCTCAGAATGATTAGGGAATCGACAAGCCTGATACAGGGCTTCTGTATTAGCGATATCATACCCATTGACTGAAACAGGAAACGCATTTGACATGTTTGATAAACCACCAAATTTTTCCTTAACCTTACAAAACACAGAAACTTCATTTAAACGATAATTTGACTCTTCCTGAACAATTTCAAAATTCATATAACCCCCAATAACTTAAGAATAAAGGCGACCCACTAAGCCGGCGAAGTGGGTTATTATCATTGAGGCTTGCGACAATAAAAGACGTTCAAACAAAATTAATGTCATAAAACTATGTCGCCCAATGTTGCTGTGCGTCATGATATGCCGGTTAATCATCGAAGCGTGACGGGGTTTATAACTCCGTTACTTACGTTTCGAAGTTAGTCAAACATCTAATCGTTTCGGTCGGGGTTGCAAACCTCGACCGGCATTAGTTTTTTTTTAAAACCTATACAATATTGAACGTTAGATGAGGTTCAAAAAACTACGCGAACTCAACAGTGAAGCGCATCCTAAAGTGGCATTTCAATTCACAAAGCCCATGCAACTAAACTGCTCACCTTTAGCGATGCATTCTTGCTCTAAAATGCTGAGCATCTGCTTTATCTCAAAAGGTTTTTCTTCAAATTTAGCCTGCCGACTCAATACTGCAAAATCTCCTGGAGTCAATTGTGTCAATTGATGTATTTGTTGCTTAATAGCCGCGAGTATTATTGCATCTTCAGGTAATAGCGCACCCAATCGCTCAGCTTCTTGCCTAAATAAGTTCCAGCGTTGTTCGGCTGTTAAATAATCAAATTTCACTTTAAAATCAAAACGACGCAGTGCAGCTTGATCGATACGCTCCATCAAATTGGTGGTACAAATAAATATGCCGTCGAAATCTTCCATTTGCGTTAACAACTCATTGACGCTACTGAATTCCCAGTGATGCCTTGCCTCTTGCCTATCACCAAAAAAGCTATCGGCCTCGTCCAATAGTAGAATCGCACCCTCACGCTTGGCTGTTCTAAACATTTTAGCCATGTTCTTTTCAGTTTCACCGATGTATTTATTAAAAATATCGGATGCGCGCTTAACAAGCAAAGGTATACCCAGTTGCTCTGAAAGATGTTTTGCAAAAGCCGTTTTACCTGTGCCAGGTACACCATAAAAACATAGAGTACCTTTGGGATATCGCTTAAATCCTTTAACTAAACTATCGAGTGGTATTGAAGTATTAGTAAACTGTAGATCGTAAGCTGTAACAGTGCGGTGACGCTGAAATATATTTTCTTTATTATTAAACAGTGGGCTTTGACTATTGATGATGTTTTCTATCAGGGTCTCGTCGTTGCACGTTCTTTCTGCTTTACACTGCTTAGCAATAGCCGTGGCTTTTTTTATTTGAAGTATAGAAATATCAGCACGCTGACCTATTTTTCTCAACCAAGCCGAGCTCACAGAAAGTCCTTTAGTAGCGTTACTAATCTCTTTTTGGCGTAAGGTCTCAGGTAAGGCATCAACGCCTAAGGCATAATCGAAGCGACGTAAAAAAGCCCTATCAATGTCCGCAGGGTTGTTAACAATCCATATAATGGGTAAAGGATTATTAGCCATTTGTTTTTTTAATAGCCAGGGATTAACGCTAGGGATTGAGTAGTCATCATCTTGATTATTACTTGAATTTTGTGGAAAAAAGCCATCGGCCTGATCAATTAAAATAATTTCAGACTTAGCGTGTTCTGTTAACCAATATTGGGTTGTTAGTCCTGCGGCATAACGATCTTCTATTTCTAGCGAGACTTGATTACTATCATCTGAGGCAACTTCTATTAATGTCACCCCTGCAGCTTTGGCAATTAAGCGAGCCAGTTCATATTTACCTTGTGCTGATATGCCATAGATTAAGACGTTTATCCCCGATTCTTTTTGTAGCAAGGCATTCTTTAGATAGGGGACTAAAACATTCAAATCATTGCTGAGCAAGGGGTAGTCGCTCACTGCAAATGGACTTTTTTTGCAGGCTTTGAAAAACAACTTTCTTAATTCAGCCGCCGTATAGTGATTATCTAGTAATGGGTGTAGCAAGAATGGCGGTATGATTAAACGTGAGAGATCGCTTAGTTCCGATGTCTCTAACCAGCCTGTGCAATATAAAGGACTAGTTTTATTTAAGCTGTTTTCAATGTCTTGGCAGTCGCGCGTCGTCAGCAATTGTAGATAATCTTTAATAGAGGTTTGTCTATTAGGTACGCAATAATCTTCAAGAAATACTTGAAATTGAGTGTTATGTTTAACTAATAAACTATAAGCCAAGAGCTCTTGTTCACAAGGGGATAATTTGAATTGTTTTCCTATACAAATTATATTACTAAACAAGGGGCTATCGAGCGCCATGCCTGTTTGTAATAGTTGATCTAGTTGAGTACTTATTTGTTGATAAATGTCATCCATTTCCCGATCAGCTAGGCTCACTTTACTCTCTGTTGCTAAGCCTGTTAAACGACCTAGTTTTTTTTGATCAAATAAAACTTCTAAAGCCTCTAACGGTAATTTGTTTTTTAATCCAAGCGCAAGCCTCAGCAAATAAATTGCGGTAAGTGATTGATAAGGATCACTCTTTAAGGTTAATGGTGTATCTGTATTGCTGGATGTTTTGCATACAAACTCAGGTATTTTATCGTATTGGGTATTGATAGTTGTCATGGTAGCCACTCCTTAAGAAATTATAGGGTAGTCTACTTAAGCCATGCGTCACTTCATGACGTTTAAATATGGATAATAGTCCGTAGAAGTAATTCGATTAATTTTATTAGAGGCAGAGTATGAAGTTTGAACAAACATTGATTGAAAAACTAAGACAAGCACAACGAATTGTATTTTTTACCGGAGCTGGCGTATCCCAAGAAAGTGGCATTCCAACCTTTCGTGATGGACCTACCAGTGTTTGGCAACACTTTGACCCAGAACTTTATGCAACCCTGCCCGGCTTTGATAGTAATCCTAGTAAAGTGTGGGAATGGTATTGGGATAGACGTCAGGCTTTTAAAGCCTTAGAACCCAATGCTGCTCATGATGTTATCGCAGCCTGGCAAGATAAAGCCCAAGAAGTGACTGTGATTACCCAAAATATAGATGGCTTTCATCAAAGAGCAGGTAGTGAATCAGTAATCGAATTACATGGTAGTTTAGCGATGGATAAATGCCGAGCTCAAGGTCATGTTATCGAACATGATTTTAATAATCCATCGAAGCAACATCCCTCATGTGCAGAATGCGGTAGTTTATTACGACCTGATGTCGTGTGGTTTGGAGAAGCATTGCCAGATGAAGCTTATGATCAAGCTGAAATCGCTAGTTTTAATTGTGACGTGTTTATTTGCATTGGCTGTTCTATGGATATTTATCCCGCTGCAAATTTACCTTATAACGCCTCTGCCAGCGGCGCTTATCTAATACAAATCAACCCTAATTCAACTGATTTAGATGAAACAGCTGACTGTAATTTGTATGGAAATGCCGGAGTCGTTATGCCCGCTTTGTGGCAAGCAGTGCATAGCTCTCTATACAAGTAACAATCGCATTATCGGTATATTTCAAAGCGTAGGCACAGGTCACGACTTGTCCCTTCATTACGATCGAAATCTACTTATAGTTTTGTAGATACCTTTGCAAAGAGTGTGGGGAAATATTGATTAATTGAGCTGATATAATATTTATTCAATTTGCTGTAACAGTTACCAATCGCCCCTCCTCCTTTTTGTTAATGAGAATTAGCATTCCCACGCAAGAACGATAATATTGTGATGAAGATCGTATTGGCGTATTGAATACGCCCATTTATTTAAAGTTCAATGTTTTATGACTTATTTTATAAGGGCGTATGCAATAGAGACTTTGAAAGTATTATAATTTTGGCTTCCCCCTTTGTAAAAGGGGGATCGAGGGGGATTTTATTAAGCCATAGATTATTGATATTTAATAATAATTTTTTAATAGATCAAATCTCCCCTGACCCCTCTTTGCTAAAGAGGGGAATAAAAAGCATACTTTCATAGTCTCAATACGCCCCTACGGTGTTTTTTATCGTTTCCACGCTGATTAGAAATTTATGTAGATACAGGGAGGATTGATTACTTACCCTGCAAAAAACTTAATCCTTATCAACAATCGGCACTGGCAAAAACTGTGACCATTTAACTTCACCACCGGCCTGATCTCTGGTGGGTAAGGCTTTGTTATTCCAACCACCACCTAGGGCTTTAGCTAATTGTACCGCTGCGACTAAGCGTTGGCTTTGTAGATTAACTGCGGTGATGTCATTTGAAAGCGCTGTGGTTTGATTAACGATGACATTTAAATAACTGACCGTACCGGCTTGATATTGGTTAGTGGTAAGTTCTAAGGCTTTATGCGCTGAGGCAACGGCTTTATTTTGGCTTGCTACTTCTTCTTCTAAAATACGTAATGCGGCTAGATTATCTTCTACTTGCTGAAAGCTCACTAACACCGCCTGCCTATAACCTGCAACACTAGCATCATAAACATCTATCGCTTGTTGCAATTGAGCACTACGAGCTCCGCCATCAAATAATGGGATTGCCAATGCTGCTGGGCCCAAAGCCCAATAACGTGCGCCCGTCGTCATCAGATTACTAAGAATATTAGCCTGTTGACCATTAGAAACGGCTAGATTTAAATTAGGAAAGTAGGCTGCTTTGGCAACTCCAATTTGAGCATTGGCAGCGGCAGCCGCGCGTTCGGCCGCAGCCACATCGGGTCTGCGCTCTAATAATTGTGAAGGTAAACTGGCGGGTATCGATGGAATAGCCACATTAAAAGGGACGACTTCAATAGACAATTCTGCTGGTGCTTTACCGATTAATACCGCAATCGCATGTTCGAGTTGAGCTCTTACTATGCCTAAATTAATCATTTGTGCGCGGGTAGATTCAAGCTGAGTTTCCGCTGAGACGAGATCTGATTTAGCAGCCACGCCAGCGATATAACGATTTTTGGTAATCTGCAAGGATTTATCATAAGCATTCAAAGTATCATTCATCAGCTTTATTTGTGCATCTAAAGCTCGCAATTGAAAGTAACTTTGTGCCAAGGCTGCTTGCGAGTTCAAGCGCAAAGCTTGCAAATTAGCAGCACTAGCCTGAGCACTATCTTCACTAGACTCGACTTGTCTACGGACACTGCCCCATAAATCAGGCGCCCAAGCCGCACTAACAACTGTGCCGAATAAATATTTAACACCATTAACCGCGACGCTCTGTCCACTCGCCGCACGAAAACGATTCATAGTGGCTGACGCTTGTGCGGTAGGAAAGTAAGCCGCGGCGGCACCTTGCACCATAGTCTGTGCTTGTTTGTATTGTGCCTCGGCCTGAATAATAGACTGATTAGCCTTATTGACCTGCGCCTCTAATTCACTAAGCTTGGCATCATGAAAGATTTCCCACCAATGATCGGGTAACACGTCATCTTGGGGTTGGGCTTGCTTCCAGTCTTTAAGTTCTTTGTAGCTTTCAGGAATAGCGGTGGTAGGTAGCACATAGTCAGGGCCTACGGTGCAGGCACTCAGCATTAATAAAGCACACGCTATCAATAAGCGAAATAAACAAGCAGTCATAGGGCGTTTAACGAAGTTTAAGTTCATAGGTGATATTAAAGACTGTCTATAGGGCTAGATAACGGTTTGAGATTATGACGATTTAAATGCTGCCTAAACCAAGTTTGCAAACGATCTAAATAAATATACACGATGGGCGTGGTATATAGCGTTAACAACTGACTCAATAATAAACCACCCACAATGGCAATGCCTAAAGGTTTACGTAACTCTGCGCCATAACCAGTACCTAAAGCCAAAGGTAGGGCCGCTAATAAAGCGGCAAAGGTGGTCATCATAATAGGACGAAAACGCATGGCACAAGCTGTGAAAATTGCTTTTTCAGGTGCCATGCCTAAAGTACGCTCAGCATGTAAAGCAAAATCGATCATCATAATGGCATTCTTTTTAACGATACCGATCAGTAAAATAACCCCGATCATCGCGATAATACTAAAATCGGTCTCACACAATAACAACGCTAAAATAGCACCTACACCCGCAGAAGGCAGAGTCGATAATATCGTTAAAGGATGTACATAACTTTCGTACAAAATACCTAACACAATATAGATAGAGATTATGGCCGCCAATATCAGCCAAGGCTGATTCTTTAAAGATTGTTGAAAGGCTTTAGCCGTACCCTGAAAACTGCCATGCATGAAAGATGGCACACCCAAATTAGACATGGTTTCATTAATAATTTCTGTAGCCAACGATAAAGACACACCCGGCTTAAGATTAAACGACAGCGTACCGGTAGGGAATTGACCTTGATGGTTAACCGACAAAGGTGTATTAGTCACTCCGTAACGTGTAAAGGCAGATAAAGGTACTTGTCCACCTGTTGTAGCCGGTGGAATTGGAGGTACATTGACATAAATATTTTTTAATGCCTCTGAGTTTTGAGAGTACTCAGGCGCGACTTCCATAATTACATGATATTGATTGAGAGGATTATAAATCACAGACACTTGCCGCTGTCCAAAGGCACTATTCAGTGTCGCATCAATCAAAGCGGGACTAACCCCCAATTGCGCTGCCGTTATACGATCTATTTGTAACTCAATTTGCTGGCCTTTATCTTGCTGATTGGTATTAACATCCACCAATTCAGGACGCTGGGACAACGCACTGATAATCTTGGGCATCCAAGTACGTAAATCAGCTAATTGATCGGCTTGCAGGGCATATTCAAACAAGGCCGAAGAGCCCCGCGCACCAATACGCAAATCTTGCGGTGGCTGTAAAATCAATCTTGCGCCGGGTTCATCTGATAATTTATGGCGTAAGCGCTTCATCAAGTCATTTACATTCAGTTTGCGCTCTTCTAAGGGCTTGAGGGTGGCGAACATGATGCCACTATTACTATCACGCTGCCCGCCCGTAAAACCGATCACCGTTGAGACCTCAGGATCTTGAGCTAAGATATCGACAAAATCCGCCAATTTTTGACGCATAGCTTGCGATGAAATACTTTGATCGGCCTGAATAACACCTGACAACCTGCCCGTATCCTGCACAGGAAAGAAACCTTTAGGCACGATAGAATACAGATAAAAGTTAAACCCAATCGTCGCCAAAAGTAATAACATCATCAAGCGACGATGCCTTAAAGCCCAATGCAAACTCTGCTCATAACCAGATTGTAAACTCTTAAGCCATCTTTCTATGGTCTGAAAAAAGTTGCTATGAGAGGCTTCCTGAACGGGCTTTAGCCACAAAGCACATAACATCGGTGTAGTGGTTAAAGAAATTACCAGAGACACCAAAACCGCCGCAGATAGTGTCACGGCAAACTCTTGAAATAAGCGCCCCACGATACCGCCCATAAGTAAAATAGGAATGAATACGGCTATCAACGATAGACTCATAGTCAACACAGTAAAACTCACTTCACCCGCACCTTTAATGGCGGCCTCATGCGGTGACATGCCCTGCTCTATATGGCGTTCAGTATTTTCTAAAACCACAATGGCATCATCAACCACAAAACCCGTTGCAATAGTCAGTGCCATTAAGGACAGATTATCCAAACTGTAATGGAATAAATACATTACACCGAATGTACCTATTAAAGACACGGGGACGGTAATAATAGGAATCAACGCTGAACGTAAATTACCCAAAAATAACAACACCACGGCGATGACTAACACGACTGAAATGAATAGACTCATTTCCACTTCATGCAAAGAGGCGCGTATGGTGATGGATCTATCCAGCACTACCGATAAATTAATAGCTTTGGGAATAGACGCTTGTAGTTGCGGCAACAAGGCCTTTATCTTATCAACCGTTTCGATAATATTAGCGCCCGCTTGTTTATTCAGTATCAATAGCACTGAAGTCTTACCGTCTTTGAGTCCTGATGCGCGAACATCTTCTACCGAATCAACAACCGACGCTAAATCCGATAAATGCACGGGACTGCCATTACGATAAGCGACTATTAAGGGTAGATAATCTGCCGCTGTTTTCGCTTGGTCATTGGCATAAATCAACCAATTATGCTCGGCATCTTCTAGGGCACCTTTGGGTTGATTGACATTGGTCGCCGCGATTGCGGAGCGTATCGCTTCAAACCCTATACTATATTTAGTCAAGGCATTAGGATTCAGTTCAATTCTAACCGCAGGTAAGGAACTGCCTCCGATATTGACTTGGCCTATACCCTGAATCTGAGAAATCCGCTGCGCCAAAACAGTCGAAGCGGCATCATATAATTGGCCGCGAGTCATGGTGTCAGAAGTCAATGCCAAGATCATAATCGGCGAATCCGCTGGATTCACTTTCTTATAACTAGGTCTGCTGGGCATATTGCTAGGCAATAAGCGCATCGCGGCATTAATGGCGGCTTGTACATCTCTGGCCGCGCCATCAATATCGCGCTCCAAATCAAATTGTAAGGTAATGCTAGTGCTGCCTACTGAACTAGATGAGGTAATTTCCGAGATGCCCGCAATGTGTCCTAAAGCTCGCTCTAAGGGCGTTGCCACCGCAGTACCCATGGTTTCTGGACTCGCGCCAGGTAAAGACGCTTGCACTGAAATAGTCGGAAAATCAACTTGGGGTAACGGTGCAACAGGTAATTGAAAAAATGCAATGATACCTGCCAGCGTAACCGCCACAGTTAGCAATGTGGTCGCAACCGGACGATAAATAAAATAAGCCGACAGGCTCATGCGATATCCTTATTGATAGCCGTTGATATTGTCTTTCCTGACCATTGCTGACTTAAGCGATCAAAAGCAAGATATATCACTGGCGTAGTAAACAAGGTCAACAATTGACTCACGATTAAACCGCCCACCATAGTAATACCTAAAGGATGACGTAGCTCTGAACCCACGCCTGTGCCCAGCATCAAGGGCAATGCACTCAATAAAGCCGCCATCGTGGTCATCATGATAGGTCTAAATCTTAACAAACAAGCCTGATAGATAGCCTCTTTCGCTGATTTACCTTGATTGCGTTCTGCATCCAAAGCGAAGTCGATCATCATAATGGCATTCTTCTTAACAATACCGATCAGTAAAATAATGCCAATAATGCCTATAATTCCTAAATCATTTTTAGACAATAACAACGCCAATAAGGCACCGACACCGGCTGAAGGCAAAGTTGAAAGAATAGTCACTGGATGGATATAGCTTTCATATAGCACACCCAAGACGATATAAACTGTCACAATAGCCGCCAATATTAACCAGAGCGTACTCATCAAAGAAGCACTAAATGCTGAAGTAGTGCCTTGATAATCAGCTTGCACACTGATAGGCAAACCAATTTGTTGTTTAGTTTTTTCGATAGCGGCAATGGCATCACCCAATGAAATACCCTCTGCCAAATTAAAAGACAACGTAGTCGCGGGGAATTGATCTAAATGCTGAGTCACTAAAGGCGTGCTTTGTTCAGTCACCGTCACTAAAGCCGATAACGGTACTTGAATGCCGGTAGAGGTTGGAATACGCAAAGCTTTTAAATCATCTAAACTTTGACGATATTCTGGCTTAACTTCCAACACCACTCTATATTGATTCGATTGGGTAAAAATAGTCGATACCAAGCGCTGACCATAAGCATCGTATAAGGCATTATCAATCGCGGCAATACTAATACCATAGCGACTAGCGGTACTGCGATCGATAACCACATTAGCTTGCAAACCTTGATCTTGCAGATCAGAAGTCACATTGGCAAATTCTGGCAACGTTGCCAATTCAGCCACTAATTTAGCCGTCCACTGACTTAAAACCTCCCTATCGGCTGCTTGCAAAGTCATTTGATATTGATTCCGACTGACCCGATTTTCGATCGTTAAATCCTGCACGGGTTGTAAATACAGTGAGATACCTTCTACATCAACCAATGCTGTTTGTAATCTGCGAATAATATCCATCACTTTAATGCCTCGCTCCGCCAGCGGCTTTAAGGTAATAGTCACTCGCCCTGCATTTAAAGTAGGGTTTGCGCCATCAACACCAATAAACGATGACACACTTTCTACCGCCGGGTCTTCCAATATCACCTTACTTAAAGCTTGCTGACGTTCAGACATGGCGCTAAAGGAGATGTTTTGTGGTGCCTCAGAAATACCTTGTATGACACCAGTATCTTGAATAGGAAAAAAACCTTTAGGCACTAACACATACAGCAATACTGTTAAAGCCATCGTTATGACTGCAACGACTAAGGTCGCACGTTGATGTTCTAAGACCCAATCAAGCCGTTTAGCGTAAAACGTAGTCATGCCATCTAAAAATTGGCCACTCACTCTATAAAAGCGATCTTTCTGTTGATTATGATGTGAGCGCAACATTTTCGCGCACATCATCGGAGTTAAGGTCAGCGAGATGATAGCTGAAATTAATATCGCCACCGCAAGGGTAATCGCAAATTCACGAAATAAACGCCCGACTACATCACCCATAAATAATAAGGGGATCAGTACCGCAATCAACGAAAAGGTCAGTGAAATAATAGTAAAAGCAATTTGCTCAGAGCCTTTAAGCGCGGCGTTTAAGGGCGATTCACCTTTTTCTATGTAACGAGTAATATTTTCAATCACCACTATGGCATCATCAACCACAAATCCTGCGGCAATAGTCAGCGCCATCAAGGTTAAATTATTAATACTAAAGCCCGCCAAATACATAACCGCAAAAGTACCAATTAATGATAAAGGCACCACAACGCCAGGTATAGCAGTCGCATAAAAATTACGCAAAAATAGGAAGATCACCAAGATCACCAAAGCGAGCGCCAACAGCAATTCGGTTTGCACATCATCCACTGAAGCGCGAATAGTCGTGGTACGATCTGTTAATAAACTAACCTCCAAACCACTCGGCAAGGATTCTTGCAATTTGGGCAGCAGCTCTTTAATTCTGTCGACCACCTCAATGACATTAGTGCCAGGTTGACGCTGAATATTAACAATCACCGCTGCAGTACCATTCGCCCAAGCCGCTAATCTAATATTTTCAGCATCATTACTCGCTTCTGCCACATCCGACAACAACACCGGCCGACCACTGCGATAAGCGATCACTAAGGCACTATAATCTGACGCTGAACGAATTTGATCATTAGCATCAATAATAGCCGAACGTGTCGCGCCATCGAACATGCCTTTAGGTTGATTAACGTTGGCATTAGTTATTGCCGCCCGCAAATCTTCCATACTAAGGCCATAGGCCGCCATGGCTGAAGGGTTAGCTTGAATACGTACAGCAGGTCTTTGACCTCCACTGATAGTCACCAACCCTACCCCTGATAATTGCGATAACTTCTGCGCTAATCGTGTTTCAACCAAATCTTCCACTTTGGTCAATGGCATTATTTTTGAACTAACCGCCAGCGTGATTATGGGCGCATCGGCAGGATTAATTTTGCTATACACCGGTGGCATAGGCAGATCATTAGGCAAATAATTAGTAGCCGCATTGATAGCGGCTTGCACTTCTTGCTCGGCAATATCCAAACTTAAGTTCAAATTAAACTGCAGTGTAATCACCGAAGCCCCTCCTGAACTCGATGAGGACATTTGATTTAAGCCCGGTAATTGCCCAAGTTGACGCTCTAAAGGTGAAGTCACCAAAGAAGCCATCACTTCTTGGCTGGCGCCAGGGTATAAAGTCACAACTTGTATGGTGGGATAATCGACCTGAGGCAAGGCTGAAATTGGCAGTTCGCGATAACCTAAGATGCCAACCAGCAATAAAGCCAGCATCAATAAAGAAGTGGCGACCGGGCGTAAGATAAAGAGCTTAGAAGGATTCATTAAAAAATTATCCTATATTTAATGAAATTATCGTTTCCACTCGGAGTGTCACTGCCCATAGTTAAGAAATATTGGCATAAAATCATTATGCGGTGCATTTTAAAAATCCCCCTCAGTCCCCCTTTTACAAAGGGGGAAGCTCTTCTTTTCTCAAGCTCAGCGAATAAAGCGAAGAACGTGCTAATTCCCCCCCTTTGAAAAAGGGGGGCTAGGGGGGATTTATCAACATAACCCATTACATTATTTATCCACCCTACAAAATTACCATCGAGCCGCCTTTGCTTTGGATACTTTCTAAAAGCTGAGCAAAAAAAAGTATCTCGCCCTCGGGTGCGATTACCCGATTCAAAAGTCGTCGCGATAGCGACCGCATTTTTAGTAGTGACGTGGATCGAGCTATTTTGTCGGGTTACGCTATCGCTAACCCGACCTACATAAAAGTTTGACTTAATGGCAGTGACGCTCTGCGTCCTTGTAATTAATTCGCTAGTAGAGGCTAACTTAATCACTCGCTATGTTCCTTTTTTCTGCCTTTACCCTGATGACTACCCTTACCAGCAACAGGAGTCAATAGGTCTTTGTTAGCTTTACTTTCCTTAGTGATCAGCTTAACTTTGCTGCCTTCACGTAATTTATCAGCGCCATCAATAACGACTTGTTCCCCTGGTTTTAAGCCCGTCTCTACCGCTACTTTTTCACCTTCAACCGGCCCTAAAGTAATAGGTCGTACTGTCACCGTCTGATCTTCTTGAACGACATAAGCAAAAGTACCCATAATGCCACGTTGAATCGCGGCTGTGGGCATAATGGTTACACCATGCAAAGTATCCATTTGCATTTTGATATTAACGAACTGATTAGAAAATAGGGCATTATCCTCATTCGCAAACTGCCCTTTAAGCTTAACCGTTCCGGTGCTGGTATCAATCTGATTATCCACTGCCCAAAGTTGACCTTGCGCCAATAAATTTTGACCTCTGCGATCAAAAGCCTCAACCGGCAGGACTTCACCTGAACGATATTTCTTCATCACCGAACGAACCCTATCTTCAGGTAAGGTAAAAATGACCGAGATAGGCTGAATTTGAGTAATAACCACCAAACCATTGGCATCATTAGCATGAACGATATTACCCTGATCGACTAAGCGTAAGCCTAAACGACCGGTAATCGGTGAAGTAATTCGGGTATATAAGAGTTGCAGCTTGGCATTTGCCACCAAACCCTTATCTATTTCTATAATACCTTTATCTTGATTGATTAAGGCTTCTTGAGTAACCATCTGTTGAGCGGCAATAGAATCTTGCTCTAATAAAGTTTTATAACGAACTAAATCTATTTGGGCATTTTTAAGCAAGGCCTCATCACGTTGCAACTGCCCTTCTGCCTGCATCAATAAAGCTTGATAAGGACGAGGATCAATTTCTGCCAATAAATCGCCTTCTTTAACCATCTGACCTTCAGTAAAAGCCACTTTCATGAGCTGACCATCAACCCTAGGTTTTACCGTCACCGTTCGTAGCGGTGTGACTGTACCTAGGCCATTCAGATAAACGGGGAAATCAGCCTGGGTAGTTGTTTCTATGGCGACGGCAATGGGCGCATCAGCCTCACTTCTTCCATGCTTACCTTCACCATGATCTCGCTTACCCTCAGACTGTTGACTTTGATGATCTGGAGTTTCAGTAGGCTGTTTATAATAATAAACAGCTGCAATAACAGCGACTAAAGCCAAAATTCCGATGACGATTAACTTTTTACGTTTAGACCTAGTCGGCGTTAATTGTGTTTGATTCTCTGAGCTCATGAGGATAACTTAGGTTAGATGTTGAGAACGGATTGCGTGTATGCCAGCTAATGAAAATTGCACGACATGATCAGCAAAGGCTTTGCTGTCAGTCAAATCACCGGGGTAATTAGGGAAATTTTTAGCACTTTGCATATGTTTTAAACGTAATAACTGAAAACACTGACCCATAATACTGTTATGGCAATATTGAATACGCTGTTCGGTAGCCGCTTGACCTAAACATTCTTCTAATAAAGCCAACATTTTCAAGCGCTGTGGATTAATTTCTTTTTCCAATATATCAGCCAATAAGCTGGTAGGCTGTGCCATTTCTTTGTTAATAATGGCAAATGAATAGGAGTTTTCATCCGTTACCCGACCTATAAACGAACGAATTCTTCCTTCTAGCCGCTGTTCAGCTGGCGCATCATCAGCAACCCCGCCATCGGAAGGATAAAGATTAAGCTCCTGATTAAACGCATAACGCCAAGCTTCCAGATACAGGGTTTCTTTATCACCAAAATGATAATTAACCGAAGCAATATTAGTTTCTGCTTGCTCACAAATATCAGCAATCGTCGATTCTTGAAAGCCTTGCTCTGCAAAAATTCGACTCGCTGCATTCAATAAGCGTTCTCGGGTTTTACCCGACTTTGTTTTCATAGTATTAATGCCTAGTAATTGGCTATCTAAATTAATATTGACCAGCAACTGTAGGCCGGGATAAGACTTTACGAGCGTAAGCGAGTAAAGCATTTGCGGCCTAGGCACTGATCGAACTGCCGGAAACGCCGCTACCCGCTGCGCTAGCATGGCCTTATTCCAGCCTACAAATGCTTAACTGTAAAAGTATTATGATTTTAGCTTTCCCCTTTATAAATATAGGTATCTACACAAGTTCCTTATCGGCGTGGAAACGATAAAAATCACCGTAGGGGCGTATTGCATACGCCCAACATTGAAAGTCTATAGGTTATAGGGCTTATTTTATAAGGGCGTATGCAATACGCCCCTACGATCTTCACCACAATGTTATTGTTCTCGCTTGGGAATGCTAATAATTATTTTTAATAGACCCAATCTCCCCTAACCCCTCTTTGCTAAAGAGGGGGAAATAAAAAGAATACTTTCACAGTCTCGTAGTCAGCTACGAGTACAGACTACATAAAACTTTGATGCCCCAGACTGAAGTTAAACACATCTTATATAAGGTTCACTAAGTTACTAACCCTAAAATCCAGGCTTTATAGTAACTTATAATTTAATTAAAATGAACAATTGAAATGTGCATTTGATAAATTTCATCATAATGTAACAATAAGTCTCTACCACCTCTCAAGGAATCTATTTTATTAGTCTTACACTATTGTCAGTAATAGTGAGCATGATTGAATAAATTAGCTACTTTTATTAACAAATATAGGCAACTTATCGTCTATATAGGTATTCCTACCAATTGACCGACCCAATATAAAACTTATAATCAGTACCCTAATAACAAAGCAAAAGTTTTTTAAGCTATTTTTATAAACTGTGTCGTTAGATAAAGCTCATCAGTTGTTTGACTAATGATCTTTACCACCACTTATAAGCCAATAATTGGTCAGTACTTAATGACTTGGAACAGCACAGAACCTTCACTAGCTGAGTTAATAAGATTACTGAGCCCGATAGTGAGCTCACTATTCCCACTAAACAGAACACTGAACTGCTCAGGAACTTCACTAGATGACTTAGAGCAAGTTATAGCGAACTTAGTGAGGCTACTATTTAGCTTGGAGAGAGTTATGAGCTCAATAATAACCTCTCTGAACAATCGAGTGGAATCACTGAACTACTTAGGTAATTAAGGTGAATGTACAAAAATCGACTTAACTCAAAACACAATCGGCATTATTTTTTTAATTAATACCCTAGGGTTTATTATGACAACAAACTTTATACCCACCTCAGACCAAGAGTTTCATGCTTGGCTTGAACACTTAACGAACAATTTAAGCACCGATAACTGCGTTACTAGTAATGACATTACAGCCATTCAAGCTGCACACGCAGATTTTAGTAGTCATAATTCGAATGTAGCTAATACAGCTGCTTTAGCAAAACAGGCGACTAGCAATAAAATTGAGAGTCGACGTCGTGCCGAAGACTTGATTCGTCCACTAGTTAGGCGTATTAAAGCACACACTGATTACAACACAGGCCTTGGGGTACAACTAGGCATTATTAGCCCTAGCCACCGCCAGGATTTAGCTAATGCACATCCTATACTTAAAGGCATTGATTTAACCGATGGCCAAGTGTCTTTGAATTTTACTAAGTATCAAAGTGACGGCATTAATATTTATTGCCAACGTGAGGGTGATGTGGACTGGGTGTTATTAGCTAGAGCTACGCAATCACCTTACATAGACACTCGCCACTTAATACAAGTCGGAAAACCTGAACTGCGTCGCTACAGTGCGGTGTATATGTTAAAAGATCAAGAAATTGGCCATTATAGCGACGAAGTGATTATTAACTGCACACCTTAAGTCAACAATCAGCGGGGTAGGTTGATACTGCTACAACCAATCCTTATGCACAGTAGTGTTAGTTATCCTATTTACTACAAAATAAAAGGCAGCTTAACTTGAATAACGATCGTTGTTCACACCAATAAATAATGCACTATGTTAATTACACAAACACCTCTAGGTATGGTTGAACTGATTCCTTACCCAGGTCGATTATTAAGAATAGGTGATTTTGATATCATTGCTGTCACAAAAGTACAGCAACGCTTAAATGCAGTTGGTTGCGGATTGATTGCTGAAAATGGTTTCTTTGATAATGACACAAAGAATGCCATTAAACTTTTCCAAATCCGTTATCCTGATCTACAAGGCCATTCTCTGGTGGTCGACGGGCTATTAGGGACGCTAACTTGGGGTGCGCTATTTGGTGCTGAATCTGTATCATCCTATAACTCAGCGCCCTCACAACTTACTCAAGGCGCCATTAACTACGCCAATTCTCAAATTGGCGTATTAGAGGATCCCTTAGGTTCTAATCGTGGACCTATAGTTGATCAATATCAACAGGCTGTCGATTTAATTTTACAACCAGGAAAGCCTGGCTATTATTGGTGCACTGCCTTTACTTATTTTTGTTATCAGCAAGCAGCGATTCAATTAGGCTTAAGCAGTAATCCACATATTAAAACAGCAGGCCCACTAGATCATTGGACTAAAGCAAGAACAAAAGCCGGAATAATTCGCATCAATCGTATTCAGGCAACAGCTGACCCCAGTTTAATTAAGCCCGGCGCATTATTTATCATTGATTATGGTAGTGGTCTTGGTCATACCGGCATCGTTACGGAAATTAATCAAGGTCGACTTGTAACCATAGAAGGCAATACTAATGCCGGCGGCTCCAGCAATGGCATTGGTGTGTTTAAGCGAAACTCACGCAAAATCTCAGAGATAACTCGTGGCTTTATTGATTACAGTTTGTTTTAAATAAGTAACTTAAGGTTAGTTTTTTTAGACTGGGTTAGCGATATTGACTGTGAAAGTATTCATTAATTTTAATACCTCAGTAATATGTAACCCCCTCCCAACCTCCCCTTGTTAAGCATAGGTATCTACACAATTAATTGTTAGCATTCCCACGCAAGAACGATAATATTGTGGTGAAGATCGTAGGGGCGTATTGCATACGCCCTTATAAAATAAGCCCTATAACATATAGACTTTCAATGTTGGGCGTATACAATACGCCCCTACGGTGTTTTTTTATCATTTCCTCGCCGATAAGAAACTTGTGCAGATACCTGTACTTATCAAGCATAGGTATCTACACAATTGAAAAGCAACATCATTCCGGCAATTGATGCGGCATGAACCGACATAAACTGTGGAAATCATGGTGTAGGGGCGACAAATTCGCCACGTTTCAACAAACAAATGTACTGGGCGAATCTATCACCCCTACAGATGATTTTATTTTCCTTAGCACTTAACTTAATGACAGTGA
>Ga0364860_10127_pt3 | contig 26485 bp, 17 predicted proteins | sample ExccelAu500001D4_FD_206916 | JGI IMG/M metagenome (GOLD analysis project Ga0364860, IMG submission 206916) | Enriched cells from Trout Bog Lake Hypolimnion, Wisconsin, USA - BchlTB.Aug20.5000.01 .D4 | ecosystem: Environmental > Aquatic > Freshwater > Lake > Hypolimnion/Profundal zone | place: USA... | reverse complement strand
GACGCGAAGAACAATTCGCAGTGGGAAATATCTATTTTGGCAGGGTAAAAAAAATTATGCCCGGTTTAAATGCAGCCTTTGTGGATGTTGGTTACGAAAAAGACGCTTTTCTACATTATCTTGATTTAGGTTCCAATTTCAATACATTTACACAATTTACAACGCAGGCATTGAGCGACCGTAAAAAGACGCCTGCCATTCAAAAAACAAAACTTCAACCGGAATTAGAGAAAAACGGTTCAATCAATGACATTCTTAAAACAGGACAGGATATTTTGGTACAGGTTACCAAAGAGCCTATCTCTACTAAAGGACCACGATTGACAGCAGAAATATCCATTGCCGGTAGATTTTTAGTTTTAATCCCTTTTGCCGATAAAGTATCGGTTTCGCAAAAAATTAAAACAGAAGAAGAGAGGCAACGCCTTAAACAACTTATTCAAAGCATTAAACCCAAAGGTTTTGGAGTTATAGTACGAACAGTTGCTGAAGACAAAAAAGTAGCCGAACTCGATAATGAGTTGAAGATTTTGGTAAAGCGCTGGGAAGAAGCCATTATCAAAACACAACAATCGAAAGGAGTTTCGCTGATTTTAGAAGAATTAGGTCGTACGGTAGGAATAATTAGAGATTTATTCAGCCCAAGTTTTAAGCATATTCATATAAACGATGCCGCAGTCTTTACTGAAGTGCGCGATTATGTTGAACTGATTGCACCGGATCGCAAAGATATTGTGAAATTGTATCAGGATGAAATTCCGATATACGACAGTTTTGGAATTACCAAACAGATCAAATCGGGATTTGGAAAAACAGTTTCGTTTAAGAATGGAGCTTACCTGATTATTGAACATACTGAAGCACTTCATGTGGTTGATGTAAACAGCGGAAACCGGTCAAAAGCTGGAAACGGACAAGAGGACAATGCGCTCGATGTGAATCTGGCAGCTGCCGACGAAATAGCCCGTCAACTTCGATTGCGCGATATGGGTGGCATCATCGTGATTGATTTTATTGATATGCATGAAACGGATAATCGTCAGAAACTTTTTGACAGAATGCGTGAAAATATGGCCAATGATAGAGCCAAACACAATATTTTGCCCTTAAGTAAATTCGGTTTATTGCAAATAACACGCCAACGTGTACGGCCCGAGATACATATTGATATCGAGGAAACCTGTCCGACCTGTTATGGCAAAGGGCGTACGAAACCATCGATCTTATTTACTGATCAACTGGAAAGTAAAATTGATTATTTGGTAAACAAATTAAAAGTAAAAGAATTCACACTTCATGTTCACCCTTATGTGGATGCCTATATCTCTAAAGGCTTGTTGTCAATGAAGTGGCAGTGGAAAAGAAAGTTTGGAAATGGATGTAAGGTAATTGCCGAACAAAAACTGGGTTTTTTACAGTACAAATTTTACGACAAAAAGGGAATTGAAATTGACCTACAAGAAGAAATAGAAAAAATATCGTAATCAAAAATAACTAAAAGAGGCTACCCGCGATGGGTAGCCTCTTTTTTACATCCGGTAAGGTTTTTATTGTTGAATGCTTTTATGGTGTTATAGTTTTCCATCCATTATCATGAATCAAGCATTGTATTTCCCCATAATCCCCGTTTTTATAATGTCGGAAATAATATTACAAAATCAGATTTACGAAAATACGCACGCATATTGAGTCGTACCATTGACGAAACAAGAGTATACGTGTAAGTAATGTGTCGAACCGGTGCCAAGAATAAGTAAGTTTATTCATGAATGAAGGGTTCGCTTCAAACGAAACCCAAACTAATGAAAATGTTCTGTTATCTCAGAATAAAAAAATGGCTGTCCGAATTATTCGAACAGCCATTTTTAATAGTAATTAGAAAGAATTTTATGCTTTAGCAGGTTCTTCTGTAGCTTCTTCAGCGGCTAGTTCAGCAGGTGTTTCCGCAGGTGCTTCAACAATAGGTACTTCCGCAGGTACCTCCGCAGGTGCATTGATAACCGGTACTTCAGCCGGAGCTTCGATAGCAGTCTTTTCGACAGCAGCTACAATAGCCGGTGTTTCAACAACTGCTTCAGCAGCTTTTGCTTTCTTTTCTTTTTTAGCAGCTTTTTCGGCAGCAAGATCCATTTTATCTTTCAAATCGGATAAAGATTGAATATCACCAAGTGTTGTCTTTTCGGCAGCCGGAGTTGATGAAACAGGAGCTTCTTCTTTTTTAGCCCGTTTAGAAGCAGCTTTTTTTGCAGGAGCTTCAACAGGTGATGCAGTTGCAGCAGATGTTGATTCTGTTTTCTCAGCACGTTTTGCATCTTCATGGATACGACTGTGAGATAGAATGATCCGTTTAGCATCTTTGTTGAATTCAATTACTTTGAATGCTAATTTTTCATCTACATGTGCCTGTGATCCGTCTTCCTTTACTAAATGTTTAGGAGTAGCAAAACCTTCAACACCATATGGTAATGAAATTACAGAACCTTTATCCAACATTTCAACAATGGTGCCTTCGTGAATACTATCTACTGTGAACATAGTTTCCAATACATCCCAAGGATTTTCTTCCAATTGTTTATGTCCAAGACTTAAACGACGGTTAGCTTTATCAATTTCAAGAACCTGAACATCGATTTCAGCACCTATTTGAGTGAATTCAGAAGGATGTTTCACTTTCTTAGTCCATGAAAGATCGGAAATGTGAATCAAACCATCAACACCTTCTTCGATTTCAACAAATACTCCAAAATTGGTAAAGTTACGAACCTTAGCAGTATGTTTGCTTCCGACAGCATAACGTGTTTCGATATCTTCCCAAGGATCTGATTTTAGTTGTTTAATGCCCAGAGACATTTTACGTTCTTCACGATCAAGAGTCAGAATCACTGTTTCAACTTCGTCACCAACTTTCAGGAAGTCCTGTGCAGAACGAAGGTGTTGTGACCAGCTCATTTCTGAAACGTGAATCAAACCTTCAACTCCGGGAGCTATTTCAACAAATGCACCGTAATCGGCCATCACGACAACTTTACCTTTTACTTTGTCACCAACTTTAAGTGTGGTATCCAAAGCATCCCATGGATGAGCGGAAAGTTGTTTCAAGCCAAGAGCAATACGTTTTTTCTCATCATCGAAATCAAGGATAACCACATTCAGTTTTTGATCCAACGAAACGATTTCTTCAGGATGAGAAACACGACCCCATGATAAGTCGGTGATATGAATCAAACCATCTACGCCGCCAAGGTCAATAAAGACTCCGTAAGAAGTGATGTTTTTAACTGTCCCTTCAAGAACCTGACCTTTTTGAAGTTTACCGATAATTTCTTTCTTTTGTAGTTCCAGTTCAGCTTCAATAAGAGCTTTGTGAGATACAACAACATTTTTAAATTCATGGTTAATTTTGATAACCTTGAATTCCATAGTTTTGTTGACAAATACATCGTAGTCGCGGATAGGTTTCACATCGATTTGTGATCCCGGAAGGAAAGCTTCGATTCCGAATACATCGACGATCATACCACCTTTCGTACGGCATTTTACAAAACCTTTTACAATTTCCTGTGTTTCGAGGGCTGCATTTACGCGATCCCATGAACGGGTTGCACGTGCCTGTTTGTGAGAAAGGATTAATTGTCCTTTTTTATCTTCCTGACTTTCGATATACACTTCCACTTTGTCGCCAACGGCTAGATCAGGATTATAGCGGAATTCACTCATTGGTACAACGCCATCCGATTTATAGCCTACATTAACAACAACTTCACGTTTATTGATCAAAATAACAGTACCTTCAACAACTTCTTTGTCCTTGATAGCATTTAAGGTTCCGTCATAGATTTTTTCCAAATCCGTTTTTGATTGGGCAGAAAGGGTGATACCATTTTCATAGGCATCCCAATCAAAATCTCCTGATGGGACAGGAGGCACAACAGGAACTCTTACTTTTGTGGCAGGGGCTTCCTCAATTACGATTTCTTCTTCAGCAGGAGCTTCTTCAGCAACTACTTCTGTTTCTTCAACAACAGCTTCAACTGCAGCCGGTGCTTCTTCTTCGATAACAGCTTCGATTACTTCAGGTGTTTCTTCAACTACCGGTACTTCTTCGATTTCTGCTTCAATTGCATCAGGAGTTTCCTCAACAACAGTTTCTTCGACTGCAGGAGTTACTTCTTCAACGGTTTGTTCAACGGTTGGAATTACTTCTTCCGTGTTTTCTTTGTTTTCTTCCATTTCTGAAATTTGTTTTTTTTACTAATAAATAGTAGGTTAGACATTATGTTGACTTAAAAATATAGGGCGCAAAGGTACAAAAAGAATGTGAGTTACAAAAGAGGATTTTGAAATTTAATTTCAATACTTTCATAGTTCGTTTTACTCTTTAAATCTTAATAAAAAGTATTCAATATTTCTGAGTTTAAGTGATTAATTGATTAATTGATTCGACGCTTTTTGAATGGATGCTTCGACCAATGGCTCCATCATTTTGTAACCGGCAACATTGGCATGTACACCATCAGTTGTTAAAGAGGATTTCATACCATTGTTTTCGTCCGCAAGTGAAGAAAAATAATCGAGATAGATAAATCCTTTTTTATCACAATATTTTTTGATCCAGGTATTTAGATTAATTATTTTATTCGCAGGCTTCAATCCGGGTTTCCATGGATAATCAAATACAGGTAACACTGAACAAAGTACTACCCGAATACCGTTTACCTGGGCAAGTTCTGCCATGGAAGCGAGATTGTCTTCAATCATTTCGAGTGTCGAAGGACCAGTATTCCCTGCAATATCGTTTGTCCCAGCCAGAATTACCACCACCCTGGGTTGCAGTGCAATGACATCCTGACGAAAGCGTACAAGCATTTGGGGAGTAGTTTGTCCACTTATTCCTCTATTTATATAAGGGCGGTTTGCAAAAAAAGCAGGTCTTTTATCTATCCAACCCTGAGTGATAGAATTGCCCATGAATACAACCCTGTTTTCGCCTTTTGAAGGAAGCCCCAAAGCAGCATTTTCTTTTCTAAAGCGTTCCAGATTGGGCCAATCCTGTGCATTCAGTTCTAATCCTGAGAATAATAATGTACTCATAATAAAGCATTTTATTAAAAAGTTTGGGTTCATACTTTTATTGAATTATTGGTTGATTTGTATTGTTTCTTTTAAGACTTCAAATATAATAAAAAGCTTTTAGTTAAATGGGCTTTATTCAAAAAAAGAGCTAACCAATAAAGGTTAGCTCCATTCTGAGAAATTAAATTGCAAATTAATTTTCAATATATCAATATATTTGTTCACCTAGAGCCAGTTTTAGTTTCAAAAGACTGGCCGAATAGTCAATTTTTGTTTTCAGCAATGCAAGTTTACTTTCGGCTACTAATGTGGAGCTGTAGAGTAAATCAAGATTTGTAATGACCCCTGCCTGAAAGCTGGTTTTAGCAAGTGAAAAAGCCTGTTGTGCCTGTTCAAGCTGCAACTCGGATTGGTTGACTTTTTTTAATGCCGATTGAGCATTTGCCTTACTTTCCACGACTTCATTCACAATCGTTCTGCGTGTCAGTTCTGTTTCTTGAACAAAACCCTGAATATCCGACTGAGCCTGAATTTTGTTAAACTTTGAGCGGTTTGCGTCGAAAATAGGGACCTTTATTCCAATTCCAACTGTATAATTCAAAAAGGCTGCATCTTGATATTTCGTATTGTAATACCCATTTTTATAACCTCCAGTACCATATGCATTCAATGAAGGATTGTTTTGAGAATTGACTATTTTTAAATGTGTGTCAGCCAATGTGCTTTTCTGATGTGCAATTTTCATTTCATTTCTGTGTTCGAAGGCTAAAGCAAATAAGGAATCATTTGAGGCTAAAATTTGCGGTTCAAGTAGTTCCTTTTTTACTGTCAGCTTTGTGTCCTGTGATTTACCAAGAAAAGAGTTTAACTGGCTGATTTGAATTAAAAGAGCATTTAATAAATCTGTTTTTTGATTTTCGATGGCTGAGATACGAACTTTTGTTGTCAATATTTCATAATTGGTAGCTGAACCGGTAGCTTCTTTTTTCTGAACGAAAATTAATTGCTCATTCAATGTGGCCAGTTCTTCGTCTTTAATCTTGACAGCTTCCTGAAGGAAAACGATTGAATAAAAATTTCCAACCAGCATCCCCGAAAGCCGTTGTTTTAATTGATCAATGGTTAGTCCGACCAATTCTTTATACTGTTTTTCAAAAGTGATGTTTTTATCAGCTTTTCCAAAGTCGTAAATTGATTCGCTCACATTTACTGCTGCCGAGTACATATCGGGAGGGTATAATTGGAATGTCCCTAAGCCGGGCATTGTAAGAGATGTAGTTGGTCCTAATAAGGTAAACGAACCTGTTGCATTGATGTCCGGTAAATAGGCCGTTTTTGCCAATCCGATTTTAGCATCAGAAGAAACAACATCAGTTTGAGCTTTTTTAATGGCCGGATAGTTATTTATTACTTCATTAAGAATTTGAGACAAGCTCAAAGAATCTCCCTGAATTTTATCTGTCTTTTGACCATGCGTCAAAACCAATGGCATGAATAATAAGACAATTGTAAGTTTATAAATAGATTTCATTTTAATATATTTTTATTTGTAAAATGTATAAATGCAATAATTTAATCCATAATTTCCAAATGTTCACCGACAATTGCTGTTGAAGATCTCTTTTTTGATTTCAACATTATAATTGGAATAAATGCAAGTAACGAAATTAAGGCGGCTAACAGAAAGTCGTCATTTACTCCCTGAATAAAAGCCTGTGTACCGATATTTGACATTAATATACTTTGACCTTGTTTGAGTGCAGTAGTAAATGAACCACCGGCATGTTGCTGAATAAAATAAGCCATGTTTCTGGTTGTACCTTGAAAAGCTTGTGAAGTCGACTGTATCGCTTCACCATACATTTGAGAATGAAAATTAACCCGTGCAGTCAACACAGTAGTTAACAGAGCTACACCCATACTTCCTCCAATCTGACGAATCGTGTTCATAATGCCTGAAGCCTGAGCCATTTTATCGTTTTTGATATTAGTCAATGAAAACGAACTCAATGGAGTAAAAATCAATCCCATACCCAAACCTCTGATATAAAGAGATGTCATGATATATGAATGCTCTGTCAGAAATGACATGTTAGAATTAATATATAAACTCAACACTAAAAGACCGACTCCAATGATAATTGGAATTCTTGGATTGTTTTTATCTGAGAATATGCCTGAAATAGGAGCCATTATACCCTGTATGATACCTACAGGTAAGAATACGGCACCGGATTGCAATGCTGTATAACCCAATGAATTTTGTAAATAGAGAGGCAGTAAAAATGTACTACCAAACATCCCTATACTAAATACAAACATCAACAGGTTACTCATTCCAAAATTCCGATCTATTAAGAGCTTTATGTCAAGCAATGGATATTTTGTTGTTAATTCTTGCGTTATGAATACTGCAAATGCAATACCTGAAATTGCAAAACAAGCCAAAATATAAGGAGCTGACCATCCGGCTGAGTTGGTCTGTGCATTTCCTTCGGATAATGCATAGAGCAAAACCGGTAAAAAAATGACGGCAGATATAAATCCGACATAATCAAATTTTCGTGCACTTGGACTTACAAACTCACGTTGTATAATGACCGTAAAAAACAATGCAATGATGCCTACCGGAACATTTACGTAGAAAATTAAATGCCACGAGAAATTATCGACAATATACCCTCCAATTAATGGACCAAAAGATACTGATGCAGCTGCAGCAATTGACCAAAAACCAAGTGCCAATCCACGTTGCCGTGCCGGAAATTCACGGGTAATAATTGCCATGCCTATAGGTTGAATAACTCCGGCACCCAATCCCTGAATGACCCGTGAGAGTATCAAAGTGTTTTCGTCGTTCGATAAACCGCATAATAATGACCCAAAGGTAAACAGAAATAATCCCCAGAAATATACCTTCTTATAGCCGAATTTGTCAGCAAGCCACCCTGATGTTGGTAACATAACTGCCATAGACAACATATATCCTGTAATTACCCATTCAATTGTTGATAATCCGACTCCAAACGAAGACATAATTTTAGGCAGGCTTACATTGACAATCGTACTGTCCAACACCGCCATAAAAGTACCTAACATGATATTGGCCAATACAAACCATTTATAGAACTGACTTTTTGGGTGATATACAGAATTACTGTTTCTTAGTTTACGGCGAAGTCTATGTGTATTTGTTATTTTTCGCATTATTACTTGATAATTTTAACTACAGCAGACATACCTGTCATAAAGTTGAATGACGACAATTTTTTACCATCTTCAGTACCATCAATAGAAATTTTAACGGCAACACGTTGAGTTACCTTTGTAAAGTTTCCTGAAGCGTTATTAGGTGGAATAAGTGAAAATTGTGATGCTGTGGTTGACCCCATTGTAAACACTTTACCTGTGAATACAACATCGGGATAAGTATCTAATGTGAAAATTGCTTTTTGTCCGTTATGTAATGTTTCCATTTTTGTTTCTTCCAGAAAAACCAAAATCCAAAATTTACTATTGTTGTTTATAGTGTATATTGATTGGCTTGGTTGGGCAATATCACCCGGAAGCAACCAACGTTTAGCAACAACCCCTTCAACAGGAGCATATAATCGTGTGTTGTTTAATTGGGTTATTATCACGCCGATTTGAGCCTGAGCCCCCACAATCGCAGTTTCTGCGCTTTTAATCATGGCTTTCGATACCGATATCTGAGCTTGTGCAGCTTCAAGTTGAGCTTGTGCAGTTTCCTCAGCTTTTAATAAATGGTCGTATTGTTCTTTCGTGATAACGCCACCTTTAAATTGTGTTTTTGCCCTGTCAAAATCTTCTTTTGATTTATCAAGTCCAATTTGCAAAATCTTTATGTTTTTTTCATCATATTGCAGTTTTGCTACTGCTTGTGACTTATTTGCTTCCGTCTGTGATTTTAAAGCAACTACCTGTTGTTTTTGAGCCAACAGATCAATGCTGTCTAATTCTGCCAGTAATTGGCCTTTTTTTACCGTATCTCCTTCTTCAACATAAAGTTTACTTATTCTACCCATTATTTTAGGACTTACAGAAATATTATCGGATGCCACCACGGCATCATCTGTCCGGATATAACTTGTGTAATCCTTATACCAATAAATTCCACCAATAATAACGATTAAAATAACTACCGTTAGCGGGATGTAAATTTTCCAATCTTTTTTTTCCTTTTTCATATACCTTTTTTTATATTTATATAATTTCTTTTTGATTTAATCTATTTCGCCAGTTTTGAAGCAGGCAGAACCTGTAACATTGTGCTGTTCGACAACAATAGTCATTAATATATCCCTTACCTGTTTTGAGGATTTGGAAAGAATCTGCAATGTATTTGCGTCTAACTTCTCAAGTTTCAGACGCAATTCCTGACTGATTTCCTGCTTGATGGTATTAAAGTCCACGACTCCTTTTTCGGTGATATGAACATTAACAATCCTTCTGTCTTTCGGATCATAAAGCCGTTCTACCATATTTTCTTCAATTAATTTATCGACTAAACCTGTCACATGGGATTTTGGCATGGATAATTTACACCCTATTTCCGACATGGAAAGCATGCCATGGTTGGTCAATACCGCTAACACATATAACGAACCGGGATTCAGATTTGTTTTAGAACGAATTGACCTTGAAAAGCTTTTCGTCAGAAGTGGATGAATGGATATCAGATTCTCAATAACCGAATCAATGGAGATTTTTTCTTTTTCTATCATATTTGTAAACTGGGAGTATTCATAAATAAAATGGTTACAAAAGTATAACTATTTTCCGAATGTAATTGTTCATTTTTTTTATAAATCATCAACTTTATGAAATTGACACTTTAATTATATTAATAATAGTTAATTGTGTAAATGCATAACCGAATCCTGTCCAAAAAGTGTTTTTGAACCTCTTTTTAATCTTTATCATCTGTACTTTGCTCTGCTTATGCTTTTGGTATAAATAGGATTCGGATATACTTGCCATAGGGTTTCCTTAGGGTTGGAATAGGTAGACCTATCCGAACCCTAAGGAAACCCTATGGCAACCCTATGGCAACCCTAAGGAAACCCTATGGCAAGTAAGAACGAAAGGCGGAGTTAAATAGGACAGAAATACAACAATGCTGAACGCGATTATGACTCTCTACGGGCGATGTGTAACCCCGGTTATTTTCTGTTTGTCTTAGACACAATATAATAAAAGATGTCTTTATTTTAGCAATTGGCATATTGATGACATACATCTATTTAGGGTACGAAATATGTATGTCTGATTTATGACATCTCTGATGCTATATTAGGGCTACACAGGAACCGGATAAAGGGTTAAAAGCAGATGAATTAAAAAAATAACGGGACTACTTACTCGTATAAGTGTTTTGAATTCGCAACTTGTAAATTAAGTTGGAAGATGTCAGCGGATGAATATTGAATAAACTGTGTAGATGCTTAATCAATGAAAAGATGAAATTAATTTGGTTGGAATAAATCTTTCGGCCAACGATAACTACCCGGTTTAATTGTCAAATAAGTGGTTGGGAGGTCGGAAACCTGCATGCGCAATACTCCGGGTGCGAGTTCCTGAACCGGGTTAAGTGTTTTCCAGTTGAGTATATTTAGAATTCCGTAGGCAGTTGCACCACCTTCAATCAGTATTTCTTTTACCTCACAACGTTTCAGAATGTCACAAACAATCGTGTTCATTCTTGATTTCAGAATGGTTGAGCTATTTTGGAATCCCATATTTTTTGATGAAATTCCCAAAACTAATTTGTGGCGCTTTTGCCAGGTTGCAATTAATTCTTCCGTCCAGCTGTTTATGGTAGAGGGGGTTACATCCCTTTGTAATAAAGGATCCGGGAAATAATGAACAGGATAACCCGACAATTGCATTTGCTCAACAGACTGACGGCTTTTAGGATGCGTGCTTCCGCAAATCATTAGGAAATTTGTGGAGATATTTAATGGAACATAAGTTTCAACTTGTTTCCCGATTTTTTTGTAAAGCAAAACCTGCTCAAAAAATGCTGCGCTTCCGCACAATAAAGTTTTATCATTTAATAATTCACAACACTTTTGAAGTTCTGCAATTGAAGAACAATCCGGTAGAAAAACCCCGTCACCCTCTATTTCACTTGTTATGCCTGTATGTATTTCTAAAATATTACCTGGAAAAGTAGAATGTTGTAATAGTAAATTTTTCAAATGGGAATCAATTGCCGGAAAGTCAGGATCAATGGAAAAACCTGTGTTTTCTATCTTTTCATTATCAATATAATATATTCCATTTCGAATCCAACGTCCAACTGCAGGATTGGCAGGTTGTAATAATGCTCTTTTTAATTTGGTTACTTCCTGTATTGCCGACAGTTCGGTTAAAACAAAACCCCGCAAAACAGAATCACACTTTTTAAAGACAAAAGAGTCCTGCGTTTTAAAAATCTCTTGGGCAAGTCTCTTATGAATATTATATGCTTCAATTTCAGTAGCAGAACGGCTGTCAGTTGCTATTACCCGTACATCGGTTTCAACATCAGGAATTGAATCAATTCCAAATGTCACTCTCAGGCCGTAACGCAGGCAAACGCCTGCAATTTCGGCAGCACCGGTAATATCATCAGCAATTACCGTTATCATTTTTTGCGGTATTTTGCCATTAATATGGCATAATCGATAGCAACTAACATAGCGTCAGCAGAGGCAATTCCTTTTCCTGCAATCTCAAAAGCTGTCCCGTGATCCACAGAAGTACGGATAATCGGCAATCCCAGGGTGATATTCACACCTTTCACGCTTTTCATGGCTTGTTTTTCGTTGTCCCACTGGAATCCTTCCAGCTTAAACGGAATATGGCCCTGGTCGTGGTACATGGCTACACAACCATCGTATTTTCCCTGTACTGCTTTTACAAACATGGTGTCGGGAGGAACCGGGCCTTCCACATCGAATCCAAGGGCAATGGCTTCCCGGATGGCAGGAATGATTTCGTTAATTTCTTCATCCCCAAAAAGACCGTTTTCCCCGGCGTGCGGGTTCAAGCCTGCCACTGCAATATGGGGTTTTGCTATTCCAAATTGAACACAAGCATCGTTCAGTAACGAGATTACTTCCAATACCCTGGCTTTAGTACATAAATCGCAGGCTTTACGAAGTGAGACGTGTGTGGTGGCATGTATTACCCGCAGGTTCTCGTCCGCCAGCAACATGGCAAATTTAGCGGTATGGGTAAAATGGGCATAAATTTCGGTATGGCCTGAAAATAAGTGTCCGGCTTTATGAATGGATTCCTTGTTGATAGGGGCAGTAACTGTTGCATCCACTTCTTCTGCCAAAGCCAGGTCAATTACTTTCTTTACAGCTTCAAAGGCTGCATTTCCGGACATAGCGGATACTTCCCCTAAGGTAAGTTCCATAATGTCTACATTCTTCAAGTCCAGTACATCGAGGATACCACATTCAAACACTGCTTCTTTAACCGATTGGATAGCATTTATTTTCAATCCGGATTTCAGATCTATAGCGGCAATTGCCATGACCTTTGCGTCCCCTACTACTAAGGGGCGGCAACGTTCATATACAGATGTAATGGATAACGCTTTTATACAGATTTCAGGTCCGATTCCTGCCGGGTCACCCATAGATATTCCTATAATTGGTTTCATGTTTGAGTAGTTAATTAGTTAATTAGTTAATTAATTGGTTGATTGGTTGATTGATTGGTTGATTGGTTGAATGGTTAATTAGGTGTTAATGTGATCGAATCCGGTTATAATAATTTTGTATAGATCGTGATAGCATCTTCTTTTGTGACGACACGCGGATTGTTTTTCAACAGGCGGGTAACATTCATGGCAATATCTGCCAGTTCGGGCAAAACATCTTCCGTAATACCTATTTCGGACAAGTGTTGTGGAATTCCACAGGCACGTGATAATTCCTGTAACCTTTCAATACCTGCCAGGGCAGTAGCTTCGACAGTTTCCATGGGTTTAACTCCAAGAGCCAAGGCTACGTCAGCATGACGCTCAGGCGATGCTGATAAATTAAACCTAAGCACTTCCGGTAAAAGTATTGCATTTGCCAACCCATGTGCAACATGGAATTTACCACCCAATCCATAAGAGAGTGCATGGACGGCGGAAGTATTCACAGGGCCAAGGCATAATCCGCCGTACATAGAACCTAATGATAATGCCGAACGTGCTTTCATGTCCTGTCCGTTCATACAGGCTTTCTCCAGATTGGCTGCAATCAGTTCAATACCCCGTAAAGCGTAGGTATCCACAGCAGGATGGGCAAATTTATTAGTGTAGGCTTCGATACAATGGGAGAGTGCATCCATGCCGGTTTCAGCAGTTAAACGGGAAGGTAGGCTGATAGTCAGGACAGGGTCCACATAACAGCAGTCAGGCACCAGATAGGGGCTTATAATTCCACATTTGGCGGCAGTTTCTTCATTCAGCAAAATGGCATTTGGTGACATTTCACTACCGGTACCCGATGTGGTGGGTATACAAATTAACTGAATGGAACGGCCGGTTAATAAACCAATTCCAACTATTTCAGGGAGTTGTTGATCGCTGCCGGTTAATGCTGCCAGTAACTTGGCACAATCGAGAACGCTTCCTCCTCCAACACCAATCACGCAATCGGGATGAAAATAATCCGATTTATTGAGCAAAGTATCAAACTGAATGAAAGTTGGTTCGCCGGGGAAATTGTATTCAATGACCACCACTTTTTTCCCTGTTTCAGATATCTTATCAAAGACAGGTTGCATTTTGTCCATTAACGGAGTTGCTATTAAAAACAATATTCTGTCAGAGGAAGCTATTAAATTATCTTCGGATAGTTGCTGTATGCTGTTCTCGCCGAAAACGATTTTTCCGGGCTGTTGTAATATAATTGGATTCATTTTTATATATAAATAATCGATTAATTAATTCTTACTAAATACCTTGAACAATTAAATGTTTAAATACTAAGAATGGAATGCTGATTTACGCAGATTTGACGGATTTAATACGAATAAATAATCTCATCAGGGCGAGATTGATTTGTCTTTCTTGATCCATCTGGCGAAGTTGCAAATTTACTTGTTTTTTATCTACCATAACGTGATAAGTAATAGGAAATAAATAGTATCCTATTATTTCATTAAAAACTTCTTCAACCCAGAGCACTATCACCCTCTCCTTGGGAGAGGGCAGGGGGAGAGGTCGGATTTCAAGAAGAATAAAATAAGATATTATATTGTTCCAACTACTTAATTCATCTTTTGGATAGTCTTTATGGCTTTTCCACTTAAAACACACTATAATCCCAAGTAAGTGGAAATATATAATGTCGTATAATTCAATTTGAATAAGGAAATAAGGGTTAGTTTTTTTTTACTTAATATTTCTACTAAGAATTAAAAATAAAAATAAGGTTTTTAATTTAAAGTCCTTATTTTTATATTTCCACCAACTATAGTATTAATTGAAACTTGCTGATTATAAATTGTTTTATGATTGTTTATTTCATCAGTTTAAAACCTTTCCGATAAACCGGAATGTTCCATATTTTTCTTTTATTTTTCCCTAAGTAGAAAATTTAGCACCATATGAAACTTCCCTTATTAACAAGTGAAAATAAAATAGGGCAATATATATATCCAATTACTTACAAGTTATTTTTATTTTTAAAATACCCGTAAATAGTTAAATGAATATCGGCCGGTTCGGATTTAAAAAACAAACTAGCCACATAACCCACCACAAAAACGATAATATGGCTGTAAACTCCCAGCATGTATTTATGATGTGGAAAATTGAATTTGCCTAAATCGACCATCAAATGATCTCCGATTTTGGTAGTTGTCAAAACGGCATACGCTGTAAATAACACACAGGCAGCAATTCCAATATGCAATCCCTGTTTGTTTGCCCTCCGGGATACTACACCCAAGAGGAAGATTCCTACTATTCCGGCTGAGAAAATAGCATATAAACCGAATACAATACCCAGGACTCCTTCTCCTTGCCATTGGACGAACAGATAAGCTATTGTCATCATAATCAACCCGCCTGCAAAGACTAAAATACGGCCCATGTTCAGTCGTTGTTTATCAGTACAGTTTGGTTTCAAACGCTGAAAATAATCCTCTACACCAATTGCCGAAAGGCAGTTCAAATCGGACTGCAGGCTGGCCAAAGCTGCAGCAACCAAAGCCGAAAGAACCAGTCCAACCACCCCTACAGGCAATTCAGTGCTGATGAAATAAGGGAATACCTTATCGGCTGTAATGTCTTTTGGTAAAGAGGCAGTCCCTGTATGATAGAAAACATAGAGCAATGATCCAATAAGCATAAAGAGTGTCCACACGGAAACACTGGCGAAAACACCAATATAAGCAGCTTTTTTAGCATCCTTGTCCGATTTGGCAGCCAGGTAGCGTTGCACAATAGTCTGGTCGGTTCCGTATTTCTGAAGGGCATAAAAAGCCCCGTTAATAATCATAACCCAAATGGTGAGGGTGGATAAGCTGAAATTATATGGCCCGATACCTATTTTACCCATACTAAAAGCCTGATGCAATGTCTCGACAGTTCCAGCTATAGGACGGAACAACAGAATACCCAGGCAAAGCAACCCTCCGCCGACAAGCAGGAAGCCCTGCACTACATCCATCCAGATAACCCCTTCCATGCCACCCAACATGGTGAGTGTGATAATGGCAAAACTGAGGCACAGCATAATGGTAAGTACCGGAAAATGGGTAAAACTGGCAAGTGCAATGCTCACTAAATACAACACCGTCCCCATTTTTGAAAAGTGAGTCAGCATAAAAGCCAATGAACTGTACATCCTGGCAAAGAAACCAAATCGCCGTTCAAAATATTCATACGTGCTGAGGCGGATTACTTTACGGAACAAAGGGATAATAATTCCGATAAGACCCACTAATACAATAGGAACCATCAAACCCTGAACCAATAGGATCCAGTTCGATTTATAGGCTGCAGCAGGATAAGCTAAAAAAGTGACGCTGCTTAATAAAGTGGCAAAAATAGAAATTCCGATTGCCCATGCCGGAATAGTTTTACTCCCAGAAAAATAACGATCGGAACTTTTTTGACGTCTTGAGAAATAAAAACCTGTACAGATTGTAAAGAGTACGGAAATCGCAACAATCAATGTATCAATCCAGTGAATTGGGTTATTCATCATTTATTTGATTTATATGGATTGTTAATTATCCGACAATTCTAGTAAGTTCAGCAAATTTTTCACTAATCAGGTTGACTTCAGTTCCAGATAGCTCTGTTAATGGTGGCATCATGATGGCATTACACAGTCCTTCACCGTTCATTAATACTTTTAACGCGGCCAATGATTCACCCAAAGTTCTGTCCTTTTGATAAATAACCGCTACTTTATCCGTTATTTCCTGCCATTTGTTGCATTCCTTCCAATCCTTGTTTAAAGCTGCAGAGTAAAGTTTTCCATACATTTCAGGAACAATGTTACCTGTGCTTGGAACAATACCATCCGCACCAAGTTCGAGGCTTCCGGCACTTTGTGCTCCCCAACCGCAAAAATAAGAAAAACCGTCATTGTCTTTATAAGAGACAATACACTCTGCCATGCGTTCAAAGTCGCGTTCGGAGTCTTTCAGCCCGAAGATGTTCGGGTGAACACTCAACTGTTCCACCACGTCGAGGGGAATAGTCATTTGGGTTGTAGCTTTGATATTATACATCATTACCGGACCCGATATTTCGTCTGCAAGCTGTGTGTAAAATGTAGTCATTTGAGCAGGAGTGAGGACATAATAAGATGGTAAAGTCACAACTACACAGTCGGCACCCAATTCCAGATACTTATTTCCACGTACAATCAATCCGTCAACCTGATTGCCAACCAACCCGGCATAGACACATTGGTTTTCTCCTTTTGCCTTAACAGCTGCACTAACCATCCGGCAGCTTTCCGTTTCACTAATAGAGCTTGATTCGCCTGTAGTTCCAAGCAACAAGGGATGAATCCCATTTTTGTCGAAAAGCTTCATAATGCGTTCAACCGCTTCTATGTCAACCGTCAAATCTTTATTCAGTGGTGTTATCATTGGTATCACCACACCTGAAAATCGTTTTTGCATTTTATTCTTTATTCTGTTTGAATTTATAAGACGCAGGAATAGCGGTTTTGTAATTGGTTAGAGTTGATTTTTTGTTTTGGAAAGTTGTGATAGACCGATCTTGTATATTTAAATTCAACATGTTATGTGTTGTTCGTTAAATTGATATTTTCTATATAAAGTTATTCCGGAATGATAGTGCCTTTTAACGCCAGGCTTTCATCGAATATGTTAGAATTAAGAAAAAAACGTTTTTCATGAACGGTTTTTGCGTCATTTGAGTTCAAAAATCTTATCTTTGCATTTCAAAATTTAAAAACCATTTGTAAGGTTCAAAACGTATGATTAAAGTAACATTTCCCGACGGTTCGGTACGAGAATTTGCCAAAGGCATTACCGGATTACAACTGGCTGAAAGTATCAGCTCGCGCCTGGCACAAGAAGTGCTGGCAATTAGTGTAAACGACCAGGTATGGGACCTGACCCGTCCAATCGAAACAGATGCAGCGATTAAGTTGCATAAATGGGACGATGAAGAAGCCAAGCACACCTACTGGCATTCCTCTGCTCACTTGATGGCAGAAGCCCTGCAGGAGTTGTATCCCGGTATTAAATTCGGTATCGGTCCCGCTATCGAAAATGGTTTCTACTATGATGTAGATCCCGGTGAAACGTCTATCAAAGAGTCTGACCTACCTGCTATTGAAGCTAAAATGATAGAACTGGCAGCCCGTAAGGAAGCCATTGTTCGTAGCGATATCAGTAAAGCCGATGCCCTGAAGAAATTTGGCGATATCGGGGAAGTTTATAAGACTGAAATGATCAGCGACCTGGCCGATGGAACTATTACCTTATATACTCAGGGTGATTTTACCGACTTATGCCGTGGACCCCATTTACCAAATACAGGCGAAATCAAGGCCATCAAAGTACTAAGTGTTGCCGGTGCATACTGGCGTGGGGACGAAAAGCGCAAGCAATTGACCCGCATTTACGGTATCACCTTTCCTAAAAAGAAAATGCTGGACGAGTACCTGGTTATGCTTGAAGAAGCCAAGAAACGTGACCACCGCAAGATAGGCAAAGAACTGGAATTGTTTATGTTCTCCGAAATGGTGGGCAAGGGACTCCCCATGTGGTTACCCCGTGGTACCGCTTTACGCCTTCGCCTGGAAGATTTCCTGAAAAAGATACAACGCCGATTTGAATATCAGCAGGTAATGACCCCTCATATCGGGAACAAACAACTATATGTTACATCAGGCCATTATGCCAAATACGGGAAAGATTCATTCCAACCGATTCATACTCCGGAAGAAGGAGAGGAATATCTGTTGAAGCCCATGAATTGCCCGCACCACTGCGAGATATATAAATTCAAACCCCGTTCGTATAAAGACCTGCCATTGCGTTTTGCGGAATTCGGTACGGTATACCGTTACGAACAAAGCGGTGAATTACACGGATTAACCCGTGTACGCAGCTTTACACAGGACGATGCACATATTTTCTGCCGTCCGGACCAGGTGAAAGATGAGTTCCTGAAAGTAATGGATATTATCTTTATTATTTTCAAGGCTCTGGAATTTGAAAACTTTGAAGCCCAGATATCCTTACGGGATCCGAATAATAAGGAAAAATATATCGGAACAGACGAAAACTGGGAAAAAGCAGAAAATGCTATCGTGGAAGTTTGTAAGGAAAAAGGATTAAAAGCCAAAGTGGAACTCGGCGAAGCCGCTTTCTACGGTCCAAAACTTGACTTTATGGTCAGAGATGCTATTGGCCGTAAGTGGCAGTTGGGAACTATTCAGGTGGATTACAACCTTCCTGAACGTTTTGAACTGGAATATACAGGCGAAGATAACCAAAAACACCGTCCGGTAATGATTCACCGTGCACCGTTTGGTTCTATGGAACGTTTCGTGGCTGTACTTATCGAACATACAGCCGGAAAATTCCCGTTGTGGTTAACACCCGATCAGGTTGTGATTCTGCCAATCAGCGAAAAGTTTAATGATTACGCTTTCCGGATTGCAAAAGAAATGAACGCCCAGGATATCCGTGTAACAGTGGATGACCGCAATGAAAAGATAGGACGTAAAATCCGTGATAACGAATTGAAACGTATTCCCTATATGCTGATTGTTGGTGAAAAAGAAGCTGAAAATGATGAAGTATCTGTACGTAGACAAGGTGAAGGCGACAAAGGAACCATGAAAGTGGCTGAATTTGCCAACCTGATTATTGATGAAGTAAATGCGCTGGTTAATCAGTTTAATTGATTTTTTTGAATAAAGATTAAAGATTAAAGAAAAGTATAGAAGAAACGCGAAGTGGGAAAACCGCTTCGCGTTTTTTTGTAGTAATGTTGATTTCATTTCAAATGAAAACAAATAAATTTCATTTTAAATATTATATGCTTATCTTTAGCCCCGAAAAAATCAGTATTAATTTAATGAAACTGTTGGTATGCTTTACTTGTTGACCTTACAATCCATTATCAGTGCACTTGTGTTTTCATTACGCAGGCCAAGACATGTTTCAAATTACCTGCTTTCGTTGTGGTTTGCAATCAATGCGTTAAGTTTTATTGGACTTCTTATTCCCGGAGGTCTTGTTTCATTCATAAAAATCGGTTATCTTCCATTCCTTTTTCTGAATGGACCTATTTTTATGTTTTATGTGCGGAGTCAGATCGATATTGATTTCAGATTCAAATGGAGTCATGCTCTCAATTTGTTGCCTTTCTTTTTTATTAGCGTCTATCGGTTAATATCTATTTCAGAATCGGTTAAGACCACTTCCTTCTATAATCCGGGAATGCCTTTAAAATATCTGATTATTTACACCCTTATCTGTGCCTCTGTCATTATTTACCTGACAGTTATTTTTATTCTATTAATACGACATAATCGAAATATCAAGAACTATTTCTCGAGTAAATCACAGCGTCTTACGTTGAATTGGGTCGTTATTATAATGATTATTATTGCTGTAAGTAATATATTTCAATATTTTGTTCCTTTGTTTTACAATTTTTTACAGATCGGGGTAGATCTCGGTTTTTGGTTTAATCAGTTTAACCTGGGTATGTTGGGTTTTTTGTTGCTCGTTTTTGGTCTATTGCAACCACCCATTTATATTGACCAGCCTGTCAATCAGGAAGAACGAAAAGAGCAAATTCAGCACAGCAAATATACCCGGTCAGGATTGAATAAACATCAATTAGGCCAACATGCCCTGACCATTCAGAAATATATCGAAACAAACAAGCCTTATCTGAATCCGGATTACAACCTTGAATTAATGGCCCGGGATTTGAATATTACCCGACAAAACCTCTCTCAGACCATCAACGATGAGATGGGTAAAAACTTCTACCAATTAATCAATGAATTTAGGGTTGCTGCGTTTAAACAGTATTTAAACGATCCAAAAATGAGTCACATCAACTTCCTGGGGTTGGCTTATGAAGCCGGCTTTAATTCAAAATCATCATTCTACAGGCTATTCAAAGAGGTCACCGGAGAGACTCCTACCGAGTACCGTCAACGTCTCAATAAAGAAATCTAAAGATCCCCATGTTTTTAATTGTCTAAATATCAGGTATAATAAAACAAATGTGTCCCAACAAACCTGTTGGGAAGTCCCGTCATGCTAAGTGGGACGATTACCTTTTAATAACTCCGTAACATTGCACCGAAATTAATCGACAGCAATATTATGGAAACCACAAATCACAAAACCTCTTCAATAGCAGCACTATTTTCCAACGGCAATAAGCTTTGTCGATGGAATCTTCACATCAATACTTCAGAATTAATAAGACACCATATAAAAAATCACAATTAAAAAATCACAATTAAAAAATCAAACCATGAAATCAAAGAAAATTAAATCACTAATTAATTCTATAAAAACAATTAAATCATGAAAACCAAACAATTTAAATCGATCCTGCTGTGCTCCTGTTTCTTCTTTTCAGGGGTGATATTTGCCGGGACACCCATTGCCAAAAGTGACAGCACTAATGTAAAACCGGCTCAAGCATTATCGGGCTCCGCAAATGAAGAAAAAAACAGGAATGTATCAGATAATGCTTCCTCCCTGTCAAGCCCGAGGGATTTGAATATCGGCCTTCCCGGGAGTAACGGTGGTATAACTCTTGTTGAAAACAATTTGCCAGTTCCTTATTATTATTGGCCTTTTATGCCCTACAATGTATGGCGTGCTGATGGCAGTTTTGACAAGATGGGGCTTACGAATTTAGCAGGAGCTTCCAATATATTAGGTAAAGTGGGTTATGCCGTAAATTCTTTCGACCGTTTTGGAACAGACCAGGTTCATGGTAATGTCGGAATGACTACCAATGACTTTGGGTTAGCGCGTGTTTCAGCTTCTATTGCCGGACCCCTGGGGAAAGGATGGTATTATACTGCCAGTGGGTTCTTCAATGCAGATCCAGCGACTTATAATACAAAATTTATGGATGCTGACAATACCCAGATTTTTAAAGCAGGCCTTACAAAACGGTTTGAGAACGGGGAAGTTTCTATATTGTATAAGTTTGCCAATTCCACGAATATTACATCAAACCAAAATCCTTTTTACTATCACACTGATGGTTCAGTCACAGCCATACCCGGTTTTAAATTTGGATTAGACAGCTATTTGCCTGTTGATGGAGAAATCAGGACATATAACATGCTCACCGGTAAATATCAGGTTCAAGATTTGAAAAATTTGAATACCGCATCGCATACGGTTGATGTTGTTGGTAAAAATAATTTAGGAGATGGTTGGCATTTGGATTATACCATACGTTTTATGACCGGAGAACCTAATCTGGATATTATACAGCCTGCCGGAACTATATCAACAGGAGCTTTTTCAAGCTTAAAATATGCAGATAACGGTCAAACATTCGTAGATAACAATAAATTAGGCCAGGTACAAATGTTTATTGCTTTGATGGATCATGCAAAAAGCGTATCTAATTTAATGGGTGTTTTTGACCTGAATAAAAAGTTTGCTACTCAAAACATCCACTTCGGAATGGATCAGTGGTATGATAACGTTAATCAGTATACTTCAAGCACCTCCATGTTTTTGACTGAAATTGCTCCCAATCCAAGAAAACTGGTAGGTGTAGGTGCAGTGAATACCGATCAATACGGATTCTTTAATAATAACGCAAGCAGTGAATATCATAATGGCTGGGAAGATAAATTAGCGTTCTACTTTACCGATGAATGGAAAGTGACCAACAGGTTGCAGTTGAACCTTGGCGTTCGACTTGAAGCGCACGTCATGAACGGTGATTACTTATATGACACACAGGATGCAAACCAAAATCGCGGTTGGTTAAACTCAGCGGCTGGTAAAGCCAATAATTATTCGTATGCAGGCGTTGCTCATACTCTTTTTCATGATGGTTTTCTTCACAAAAACGGTAGCTTTAGTGGCGTATATAAATTAACAAAGCCTTTTGGTTTGACAGGAAGTTTTATTTACAATGAAAAACACGGGCAACTGGAAAATTATTCCGGAGCTGGTGATGGAAATCCCAAGGCCAATGCTCTCTCGACTACTATATTTGCACAGGGGGGTGTCTATTTGAATTTCGACAAATATTTAAGCCTGGTTTCGCAAATTACGTATGCCAACAGAACAAATGTAGCGTTTAACAGGACTTCGATAACGAATCCTGAAACAGGAGAAGGGGTAGTTTATATTCAGAATTACGGTATAAAAACGCTGGGTTGGACCACTGACTTAGTTAGTAATCCGTTCAAAAACTTCACTATCCATGGTTTGCTGACATTACAAAATCCACAGTATCAGGATTATGCTTTTGATATAAACTGGACTAAAGCATTTGTAAACGGTGTGGTTGTGGCTCAAAATAATACCGTACATTATGACTTTTCAGGCAAAGGGGCAACTGCTCTTTCACATACACTGATAGAAATAGAACCAGCCTATACGATCGATAAATTCAGATTATGGGCCCGTGCACGTTATTTTGGACAACAATTTGCCAATGTTTCCGATGCCCTGATTTATCAGGGAAGATGGGAAACTTTTGTAGGAGCTGATTACAACATGAATAAGAAAAGCAAGTTCGCCTTGACGGTGATTAATCCGCTGAATCAAAAAGGTGTACAGGGAAGTATATCCAACTCCGATCTGATTACAGATGCTTCTAAATATGATGGTAAAATCATGGGTGCGGCCTATATCATTCCTTTCTCGGTACAATTGGGATATACCTATAATTTCTAATCATTATATGATAAATAAAACAAACATGACAAAATTTAATCAGTTCTGAACCGAAAGGAGCTTGATTGATTCAATTTTGTTTGTTTAAAACAATAATATAAACCGATAAAAAACCAATCATAAATGTATGAAATACATGAATAAATTAATTAAGATCAGTTTGTCAGGACTATTGTTCTCTATTTTTATGACAAATAGTATGGCGCAATCCTCTGTTAAGGATAAAGCCCGGGCATTAGTTTCACAATTGACACTGGAAGAGAAAATATCACAGGTACACGGAGGTGACAACGGTAAGTTGATACGCGGAGTGTCTAAAATGACGAAAGAACAAATAAAGGCATTTTTTGAAGCCATGACTAAAAACCCTGAATTAGGCAGGATATACCGCATAGTTAATGGAATTCCACGGCTAAACATTCCTTCTATGGTAGTAACAAACGGTCCTTCGGGAGTTGCTATGGGCAATGGCTTGCCACAGTTGCCTGCTACCGCACTTCCGGCTCCTATTGTATTGGCAGCCACCTGGGATCTTACTGCAGCAAATTTGTATGGCAAAATACAAGGTGTTGAAGCAAAAATACTAAAAAACCAGTTTTTTGAGGCTCCTTGTGTCAACATTGCCCGCGATCCACGTGGAGGACGCACCTTCGAAGCGTACGGCGAAGATCCTTATTTGTCAGGAAAAATCGCAGTTGCAGATATTGAGGGCATTCAACATGAAGGAGTGCTTGCCAATGTAAAACATTTCGCAGCTAACAACCAGGAAACAAACCGGATGACAGTGAATGAGATTATTGGTGAACGTACCCTGAGAGAAATGTATCTGCCTGCCTTTGAAGCATCGGTCATACAAGGTCATGTGGCCTCTCTGATGACTGCGTACAATAAAATTAACGGACCATACTGTTCTGAAAATGATTTGCTATTAAATAAGATTCTGAGGGATGAGTGGAAGTTCGATGGTTTTTTGACTTCAGATTTTGGTGCTGTACATAGCACGGTTCCATCCGCACTTTACGGATTGGATGTTGAAATGCCTGATAATTTTTACTTCGGTGATTCGTTATTAGCAGCCGTGAAGGCAGGCAAAGTTCCGGAATCAGTCATTGACGATAAAATAATACGTCGTTACACTAAGATGATTGAAATTGGACTTTTTGATCAGAACATGGCAATTATCCCAACTGTCATTCCTGCAAAAGAAAACGGACTTATTGCAAGAAAGATTTCAGAGGAAGGTACTGTGCTGCTACAAAACAAGAACAGCCTGTTGCCATTGAAGTTGAATAACATGAAATCAATTGCCCTTATTGGTAAAAAATTCGATAAAGCTGAAGCAGGTGGAGGGGGTAGTTCGCACGTAGTGCCTCTTTATACGGTTTCCCCTTTGCAGGGTCTTAAGGAAAGGGTAGGAAGTCAAATAACTGTAGAAACTGCCACCGGAGAGGATATTGATCAGGCAGTAGCACTGGCAAAGAAATCGGATGTAGTGGTTATTATGTTGAACCTGCTTACTTCTGAAGGAATGGATAATGATATTGCTTTCGATGCAAAAACAAACGAAATGGTGGCCAAAGTGGCCAAAGCCAATCCAAAGACCGTGGTAGTCCTTAAAACCGGTTCTGCCATTGTAATGCCGTGGGTAAATGAAGTTCCTTCTATTCTGGAAGCATGGTTTCCGGGAGAAGAGGATGGCAATTCAGTGCCGGCAATTCTTTTCGGAGATGTTAATCCTTCAGGAAAATTACCTTTGACCTTCCCGAAAGATATAAATGATGTACCAACCAATACACCCGAACAATTCCCCGGAGTCAACCTGGTGGCTAACTATTCCGAAGGCATTTTTGTAGGTTACCGCCATTATGACAAAAAGAATATTGAACCATTATTTGCTTTCGGCCACGGCTTATCGTATACATCTTTTGATTATAAGAATATTAAAATCAATCAAGCTGCCAATATCGCTACCGATTACACCACTGTTTACAACATTGGTCTGAACATTACCAATACAGGCAAAACTGCTGGTGCAGAAGTGGTACAGATTTATCTTGGGTTACCTTCATCAACAGATGTTGAACAGGCTCCTAAAAAACTGGCAGGCTTTGCCCGTATAGAATTGAAAGCAGGGGAAACGAAACATATTGCAATTCCTCTTGAAGGACGTTCATTCTGTTACTGGGATATAAATAGCCATTCATGGAAAATTGTAAAAGGAATCGTAAAAGTAATGGCAGGTAGTTCGTCAAGGGATATCAGGCTGAATGGAACGATTGAATTGTAATTCCTACTTTTATTCTTGAAAAGTCAGGAAATTTAATTCTAATAAAAGACTCATTTAAGTGTTTAACACTCAAATGAGTCTTTTTATTTCTATCAGATTATCTGAAACATTATTCCTTTTGCGCTTTGATGCTGCACCCAATAGCAACGGTAGAAGTAAGCAGAACCGGTTTGTTGGAAAGCAGTGCATCAACAGCATCTTCCACGTATTTATGGCTAACATCATTCGCATCTGCATAATTATCGTCTATGGCTCCAATGTAACGAACCACATTTATGCCGTTTTCTTTTTGCAATACAAAAACATGTGGTGTTCTGACAGCTCCATATTGAGGATAAATTTTCTGACCTTCGTCAAACAAATAAGGGAATGTAAACCCTTTTTCTTTTGCTCGCTGCTGCATTCCTTCATAACTGTCCTGTGGCTCAGCTTTTGGATCGTTTGGATTTATTGCAATAACAGGATACCCTTTTGATGCATATTTGTGGTTTAACCCAATAATCCTGTTTTCATAAGCTTTGGCATACGGGCAGTGATTGCATGTGAAAATAACTATATAGCCTTTCGCTTCTTTGAAATCCGACAATGAAACCATTTTATTGTCGACATTTTTCAATTTAAAATCAGTAGCCACATCTCCGACATTATAACCTTTTTTTACTGAATTATTTTCCATTTTCTGAGCATTTACTTTACTGA
>Ga0364860_10155_pt1 | contig 26512 bp, 27 predicted proteins | sample ExccelAu500001D4_FD_206916 | JGI IMG/M metagenome (GOLD analysis project Ga0364860, IMG submission 206916) | Enriched cells from Trout Bog Lake Hypolimnion, Wisconsin, USA - BchlTB.Aug20.5000.01 .D4 | ecosystem: Environmental > Aquatic > Freshwater > Lake > Hypolimnion/Profundal zone | place: USA... | reverse complement strand
GCAAGTTCCCGACGACGAACCCTGCAAAATATATATCGAGCGTTGCGAGTATTTTGCCAGTAATCCGCCACCGGATGAATGGGACGGGGTGTTTAACCGGGATGAAAAATAAGTGGTTTATAATTAGTACAATTTGCGCTTGGCATGCAGGAATGATGCGTAGTTAATATAAGTTTTAATTAAGGTATCCATGATGCGTATTCTTACGATTTGTTTTTTCATGTTGGGCTCATTTGTCCATTCTTGGGGCTATGCGGCAGAAGTCGCACCTTCGGCGGAGCTCGGGAAGGCGGAGTTCGTAAAATCAGTGCCCATCTTGAAGGGGGCGAAAAGGTTGCTGGACAGTAACGGCGACAGTTTATTTTTTGCGATGGCAGACGGCGCTGTTGCGGTGACCGACCTTGACGGAAAACTGCTTCGTTCCTTGCAAGCAAAAGTAGATGGCGATGCCGTGTTAGAAAAGGCAGAAGCAGTCGCTTTTGGCGGGGGCGTTATCTATGTGGCAGACAGTGAACTTAATCAGATCGTCATGTTCTCAGCCGAGGGAAAATACTTGGGCAGCTTCGGCTCAAAGAGAGGTGCGACGTTCTCTTCCGGTATAGGTGAGCAAGAACTGGATAAACCTCGCGGGGTCGCTTTCCATGAAGGTATCGTGTATGTGCTGGACGGCGGATCAAAGAGAATCTTGACGTTTGGTAGTAATGGCGTTTTTTTAAGTCCTCTTGACCTTAGGCTCGGCGTTTCTGTTAAGGTGGCAAAAGGTCAGGGCGAGGCATTTAAATTGCGCACCCCTGTTGATCTGAAGGTCGATGGTGCCGGGCGTTTGTATGTTTTGGATTCAGAAGATGCAGTCGTCAAGGTCTATAGTGCAGATGGTGAGTACTTGCGTGCACTTCCATGGGATGGAGAATTGATCGACTTTGCCATCGCTCAAGACGGGGTCTATGTAGCCAAAAAAGTTGATAGTACGATTCAGAAATACGACTTCAATGACAAGCCTATGTATCGCTTTGGCGCCAAGGGAGACGGGCAAGGTCAACTTAAAAACTTGTCCGCATTGGCTGTGACCAAAGACCGGCAAGTCGTTTTGGCGGACTCAGAAAAATCGGTAGTGGATTTTTTTGTCGCAGATTCAGGTATGCCGATCGAGGTGGTGCCTAAATCGGTAACGCAGGTCTTTGAGCAAAGCGACGGTAGCATTCCCTTCGTCGTCAAGAAACTTGTGTGGAATGGTAAGGATACGATATACGGGATTGATGCCGATCAAGAGGCAATCGTCGTGATTCGCAACGGGAAGTTGGAGAAGACTATCAAATTGCCTGAAGTGTCTCCGGTTGCGGTTGCGGTGGATGCCGATAGCAATTTGTGGGTTCTCGATAAGAAAAAATACAAGGTGATTAAACTGGATGCCACTGGAAAAATTATTTCCAGTTTCGGTAGTGAGGGGCGTGGCGACGGTCAGTTCGATGTGCCAACAGATTTGGTGATTTCCTCCTCTGGTAAGATTTATGTTTCTGACAAAGGGGCAAGTTCTGTTCAAATATTTGATGGCACCGGGAAGTTTCTGAATGCAGTGCGCAAGTTGGGTGATCCCGTGAATATAGTTGTCGATGCGCAAGAGACGCTTTATGTGTTGGAAAATGCCAATAAAGTGATTTCGATATATTCCGCACAAGGAGCGCTGATAGGGAATGTGGGGAAATCCAAGGAAGGCACCCCCGGTTTTTTGTCCAAGCCGATAGCAATGATGTCCACTCTGGAGGAAATCTATGTGCTTGATGGAAATAGGGTAAAGGTCTATTCCCATAAGGGAGATTATGTTCGGTCTTTTGGTGCAAAAGGAGGGCATCCGGGTGAGTTGAGTGAACCGGTTGCCATTGCGGCCAAAGATGATATGTCATTTTTTATTGCCGAGCGATCAAATAAGTGGATACAGACTTTTGTGACGCAGTACAAACCAAGTGCCCCCCAGCATTTGCTGGCAAAGGGAGGTCTGCACAGTATTGAGTTAACTTGGGATGCCTTGCCATTGCCGTATGTTAAACAATATCGGGTCTATCGTTCAAAAGATGAGCATACTGGTTTTGTGCGTGTTGGTCCGAGTAACGATAACCATTTTATTGACCGGGGACTTGAGGCGGATGGAAACTATTTTTATCGGGTCGCGGCGGAGACCCGTTCGGGATATGAGGGGGCAACAAGTGTCTTGGTCAGTGGTACTTCAAAGCGTTATACCCCCCCTGCGCTGACTGCCGTCGATGTTGAGCCTTCTTCCTGGCAGATCAAGATGACATGGAAGCCGATCGAATCGGAGTTCGTTAATTCGTACATCGTCTACCAAAAAGAGGGAAATACCTTTACCAAGGTAGGAGAGGCTATCACGCCGGAATTTACCAAGGACGGGCTTACACCGAATACAAAGTATACCTATTACATCGCGGCGCATAGTACAGATGGTACAGAGGCGGAAAAGTTCGAGGTGAAAACATCCACACAGTCGTTCAGTAAAGCACCATTGGAAATTGAGGTGGTGAGTTTGCAGCCGATTTTTTCAAACAGCTATAAGCTTTACGAGAAGGATGGAGTGGGTACCGTTAAGCTTACCAATAACACCGATAAAGAAATGGAAAGTGTCACATTATCTTTCATGTTGAAGGATTTTATGGACTATGCCACGGAGAGCAAAATCGAAAAACTACCCTCCGGGAAAAGTGTGGAGGTCAAACTCAAAGCGGTATTTAACAATAATATTCTCAACGTGACCGAAGATACCTCGGTGCAAACCATGTTGGAGGCAAGTTATTTTGATAGCGGAAAACGCGAATCGTATAGCAAAAATACGACTGTCAGCGTGTATGAAAAACACAAATTATTGTGGAGTGAACCCGCACGCTATGCTTCGTTCATCACGCCCAAAGATCCGCCATTGATGTCTTATGTACGCTCGATCGTTACTCAGTATCCTGATACCAAGGATGAGGCTCAGCTTGCATCTATCCTGTTCAATGCCTTGAGCGTATATGGGATGACCTATGTTCCAAATCCGAATGACCCCTATCAGGTAAAGTCCGGCAAGACGAATATGGTGGATTATGTTCAATTTCCCAGAGAAACACTAGAGCGCAAGTCGGGGGATTGTGTCGATCTGGTCGGTGTTTATGTGGCTGCGCTGGAGAGTTTAGGCATCGCTACACGAGTGTTAGAAGTGCCGGATCATCTGCTCATGATGTTCTCAACGGGCGTTAAAGCGGATTCGGATGGATATAACATGGATGATATGTATGTAATCTATGAAGACACCTTATGGATACCGGTAGAAACCACGCTGGTGGGGGGCTCCTTTGTTAAAGCCTGGGAGACAGGGGCCGCAAACTATTACAAGTGGAAAGATAAAGGGCTGGAGATACTCGATGTTTCACAGGCATGGCAAACGTATAAACCAGCGAGTTTGCCGGAATCAAAATGGAAGGCTGATGTAGGCAAAGATAGTATCGATAAAAAATTCCCTAAAGAATTTTCGTCAATGCTCAAGATCAGTGCGGATATTAAAACGCGGCACTATCATCAATATATCGAGAAACATCCGGATGATGTGGACTCGCATTTACAGATTGGTATCATTTTGGCCAAGCTGGGTGATCGGCAAGAAGCAATGAAATATTTTGACAAGGTAATCAGCTTGCAGCCTGATAATGCTGCGGCACTGAATAATCGTGGTAACTTGTTTCTGATCGACGATAAATATGCGGAAGCTCAAAAATCCTATCGCGAAGCGGCGAAGGCGAGCCCGGATGATCCTTATATATTGATCAATCTGGTTAAAACACACAAAGCGCTGAATCAAACCAAAGAGGCAAAGGAAGCTTTTGATAAAGCGCAGAGTTTGGATCCGACTATCAAGAAAAAATTTAAGGCACTGGCATTGGAATTATCGAATACCTTGTAGGATGCTGGCTTTGCTCATTTAATGTAATGGAGGTTGTCATGAAAAAAATATTTGCCTTGATTTTTATACTGGCGTGTGCCTTCGCGTCTCCGGAAGTTTTTGCTGCCGAGAATAATGCTAAACCAGTTAGTCTGTGGGAAAAGTTACGCAAGAAAATAGAAACCTTTACCCCGCAGAAAAAGATCGGTGCTACCAATGCGGTCGGGGGCGTGCGAGGCGCACTGGCGGATGCGAATGATATTTATTGGAAAGGTGAAGTAACGCATGAAGTAGTGGATGCGGATGAAATGGCCGAATTCAAAAAGGCGATGGATCTTGGCGCCGCCGGTGAAACTAGTCAGGCTCAAGCGGCTTTTTCGGAATTCATCAAAGCTCATCCGGATAGCCCGTTACGTAAAGATGCGGATCAGGCATTATCTGAATTGGCAAAATAGTCAATTGACAGATAGTGAGCGTCGCAAAAAATAAGCCAGCCCCGCGGGGCTGGCTTATTTTTTATGCTGAGTATTAAATCCGCTTTGCCAGTTCGGCCGCTTTGCCAATATAGGAGTCCGGCGAAAGTTGGAATAGGCGTTGTTTTTCTACTTGGGGAATATCCAGTGCATCAATGAAGGCGTGCAATGAGGTGCGGTTGATGCCATCCTTGCCGCGGGTAAGTTCTTTCAGTTTGTCATAGGCGTTTTCGATGTTGTAACGGCGCATGACCGTCTGGATCGGTTCCGCCAATACTTCCCAGTTGTTATTCAAATCTTCGCTCAAGCGCTGCGGGTTGGCTTCCAGCTTATTCAATCCCTTTAGGCAGGACTCATAGGCCAGCAAGGTGTAGCCGAACGCCACGCCCATATTGCGCAATACAGTGGAGTCGGTGAGATCTCGTTGCCAGCGCGAGATGGGCAGTTTTTCCGAAAGATGTTTCAACAGCGCATTGGCCAAGCCCAGATTGCCTTCGGCATTTTCAAAGTCGATCGGATTTACTTTGTGCGGCATGGTGGAGGAGCCAACTTCTCCGGCGACTACTTTTTGTTTGAAATAGCCAAGCGAAATATAGCCCCAGATATCGCGGTTCAGGTCGATGAGGATGGTATTGGCAGCTGCAAATGCATCGTATAGTTCGGCCATGTAATCATGTGGCTCGATTTGGATCGTGTAAGGGTTGAACGTCAGGCCGCGAGCTTCGACAAAACGTTTGGCAAAGCCTTCCCAATCTATGTCGGGATAGGCTGATAGATGCGCGTTATAGTTGCCAACCGCACCGTTGATTTTGCCAAGAATTTCGACTGCGGCGATACGCGAGTATGCGCGACGCAGGCGGTAAACCACGTTGGCTATTTCTTTCCCCAGTGTGCTCGGGGTGGCTGTCTGTCCATGGGTGCGGCAGAGCATGGGGAGCTCGGCGTGTTGATGTGCAATAGCATGAAGCTTGTCGATGATAGCCTGAAGTGAGGGCAGCATGACTTCTTTGCTCGAGAACTTGAGCATCAGCGCATGGCTTAGATTATTGATGTCTTCCGAGGTGCAGGCGAAATGAATGAATTCCAGCGCATTGGCTGTTTCCGGATTATCTGACAGTTTATCGCGCAACCAATATTCGATTGCTTTGACATCATGATTGGTGCGGCGCTCGATGGTTTTGATTTGTTCAGCATCCGCCACACTGAATTGTGCGGCAAGCTGGTCGAGTTGTGCGATGGTTGCAGTAGAGAATGGTGGAAGTTCTTTGGTGCCGGTTTCGGCACTGAGGGCTTTGAGCCACTCGACTTCTACTAACACTCGAAAACGAATAAGACCATATTCACTAAAGTAGCCGCGCAAAGGTTCGACCTTGCCATGGTAACGTCCATCCAATGGGGAAAGTGCTGTGAGAGTTGAGAGCGTCATAATAATGTTGTGTCGGCTGGAAAAGTTTCAGTTGCGCATTTTACGTTAAAGCGGAAGATTTCGCAGAGTCAGGCTGCTGCTTGATGTAGAAGAAGTGTGCGGGTTGGGAAAGCCATTTCAGCGCCATGCTTGGCGATGATGGCCGAAACTGCCAGTAGGATCTCCTGTTTAACTGCATGAAACTGCGCCAGATTAGTCGTTTTGCAGAGCGCTTGAACCATGAGATTGACAGAAGAGTCAGCGAATTCATTGAAGGCGACAACGATGGCTTGCTCGCCATCCGTTGCCTGATCGATGTCCGAATGGTTTTTTAGCAGGGAGCGAATTTCATCGACGATGAAATTAATCTTTTCCAAGTCGTTGTAACGTAGTCCAATGGTTTCGCGGATACGCCGATGCGACATACGTGATGGGTTTTCGATCACGATGGATGTGAATAGGGCATTGGGCACATAGACCAGTGCCATATTTGTGGCCCGGATGCGTGTCTGGCGCCAGCCGATATGCTCAACCTTGCCTTCGATTTGCTTATCCGGCGAACGTATGGTTTCGCCCACATTGAATGGACGATCCAGATGGATCATCAGACCGCCAAAGAAATTTGCCAATAGATCCTTAGATGCGAAACCGACAGCTATTCCGCCCATCCCACCAAAAGCCAATACTCCCGAGATACTAAAGCCCAATGTCTGCATGATAGTCAGCGCGGCGACCACAATGACGATGATGCGCGAAACCTTGCTTAATCCGTCTACCGTAGTGCGGTCTATTTCTTCATCTGCACGGGTACGTGCAACTATTATCTTTTCGGCAAGTTCTCGTATCAGTTTGAGTAAGAACCATGCGACGCAGAGTACGACACCAATGTTCCGCGCAGGGGGTATATATTCGAGTAATTGTTCCCCGGTCTGGCGATGGATCAAGTGGAGTACGAATGAGATTCCCGTTAGCCAAACTAATACGGGAACGGGTTTGATCGCCGCTCTAACCAATGAGTCATCCCAAATATTGTTGCTGCGCGAGGTGATCTTTTCGGCTTGTTGCAAAATACGTCGCACGATGAAATGTGCCGTAATAGTGGCAACGAGTACCAACAACAAACGGATGATTTCAGGACTCAGGCTATCGGTCATAACATTTCTTTCGCGAGTATCTTGGTTATTTGATGATAGCTCCACCCAGACATACGTTCCCATCATATACCACGACAGATTGTCCCGGTGTTACAGCCCACTGCGGTGTATCGAAGGTGAAACGCGCAGTGTCATTGGTCAATAGTGCGATATGGCAACGCGCATCTTGTTGGCGATAACGCGTTTTTGCGGCATAGCCGCGTGACGTATCTGGAGGGGCGCCTTTGATCCAGTGCATTTCCAATGTGTCTAATTGAGAGTTAAGCAATAACGGGTGGTCGCGTCCCTGAACGACGATTAGGTGATTGAGCTGCATGTCTTTGCGTGCAACGAACCAGGGTTCTCCGGTTGTTTCGCGTGAACCGCCTATGCCCAGTCCTTGGCGTTGTCCGATTGTGTAGAAAGACAGTCCCATATGCTGGCCTACTACTGTTCCATCAGGCGTCACCATGTTGCCGGGTTTAGTGGGTAAGTAGCGATTGAGGAACTCCCGAAACGGGCGTTCACCAATGAAGCAGATACCTGTACTGTCCTTTTTGGCATGGTTGGAAAGGCCGTGTTCGCGGGCGATGTCGCGCACTTGCGATTTGAGTAATTGCCCCAAGGGGAACATGGCTTTGGAAAGCTGATGTTGGTCCAGTCGGTGTAAAAAATAGCTTTGGTCTTTACTTGCATCCTGAGCTTTAAGCAATTGGTGGAAACCGTCCAATTCGCGAACCTGCGCGTAATGGCCGGTGGCGATGGTATCCGCTCCCAAGCGAATAGCGTGATCCAGAAAGGCTTTAAATTTGATTTCCGAGTTGCATAGGATGTCAGGGTTGGGGGTTCGCCCGGCTTCATACTCACGCAAAAAATAACTGAATACACGATCTTTGTATTCGTTGGCAAAATTCACTGCTTCAATGGGGATACCAATGGTATCTGCCACGGAAACGGCATCGATCAAGTCCTGACGGGATGAGCAGTATTCGCTATCGTCATCATCTTCCCAGTTCTTCATGAACAAGCCGATGACGTCATATCCCTGTTGTTTTAAGAGCAAAGCCGTGACGGCAGAGTCCACTCCGCCGGACATGCCGACGACTACGCAGGATTTAGTCATAATGCGTAAGAATCTCCAGCGGATAGCGTTTGCCGACTAAATAGTCTTCAACACAACGCAGTATCAGCGGGCTGCGATGGCGCGATTGGGTGGCACGTATTTCATCCGGAGACATCCAAATGGCCTGCACGATTCCTGTGTCCAATGGGCGTTCAGGGTGATATGCAATAACACGACCACCAAAAGCAAAACGCAGATAAGTGGTTTCCGCAGCTACAGAGTGCCAACGATAGATGCCAATTAGATATTCTGGCACAAATTCTCGTGCCGATTCTTCCAATACCTCGCGCGCGACCCCGGCAATTAGCGATTCATTGGGTTCTAGATGACCGGCTGGTTGATTGAACAACAAGCCTTGCGAGGTATGTTCTTCTACCAGCAAAAACTTTCCCTCTTGTTCGAGGACTGCGGCGACAGTAACGTGTGGTTTCCAAATCATAGTGGGATTTTAAACGATATAAAAAAAGGCAGGGGATTCCCCTGCCTTTTTAGAATGCAAAAAGATTACTTCTTAGCTTCTTCCTTCTTTTCTTCCTTCTTTTCAGCCTTCTTTTCTACTTTCTTTTCGTCTTTCTTTGCTTCAGCCTTCTTTTCTACCTTCTTTTCTGCAGCAGGAGCTGCATCAGCAGCAAAAGCAGAGAAAGAAACAAAAGCGAACACAGCGGCGATCAATGTAGACAACAGTTTCATATTAAGGCTCCGTAGTAATAGTGGGTTTGTAAACGTTTACGACACCAAGAGTGTCTAGGCTAAAACGAATAATGCGCCAATTGGTTGACTGATTGCTTAATCATAGGGCGAAAAAAAAGCAGGGTCGCCCCTGCTTTTTTAACTACAGCAATATTACTTAGCTGGAGCTGCGTCAGCTGCGTCAGCCTTCTTTGCTTTCTTTGCTTTCTTTGCTTTCTTTGCTTTCTTTGCTGGCTTAGCTTCTTCCTTTGCGGCAGCAGCAGGAGCAGCGGCAGCAGCAGGAGCAGCAGCCTTAGCAGCAGGAGCAGCGGCAGCAGCAGGAGCAGCAGCATCAGCAGCAACAGCAGAGAAAGAAACAACAGCGAATACAGCAGCGATCAATGTGGACAACAGTTTCATGTAAGACTCCATTTTAGTAGTTGATAAACGTTTATGACACTACTAGTGTCAGCGCCAATAACGCCCCATCTCTTATTGCGTTGACAAGGCTATGCAATTTTGTAGCAAAAAAGGAATGCTGGTACCGTATAAATTTACGAACAATAAAAAAAATGCGATACGTTTAAAATATTTTTTCGATTGTATTGCTTGCCGATAAACATAAAAACAGCGGGGGGTTATTTAATAAATTGATTATTAATTGGATTTATTAATTTTTGTTATTCGTGCCTTCATTGCATATTTATTGCGTTGATTGACTTTTGGGATGATTGAGGAACGTTAAGTGATGCTTTGGCCACGTTCAGGTTTTATTTTGAAGCGTTCGTCTGTGAGGCAAATAAACCGATTAACGGCATAGCCAGCAGGGGGATTTATGGGTAGCATAAACTCGTCTTATGGCTATTGGATTGAATATTGATGTCTGAAAAAACACAATTTCCGTTATCGGAAGAGAGGCGCAAAAAGCCTACCCGCAACAATATTCCCGATTATGGTTGGACACTGTTTCTAATAGTGATAACCGTGCTGATGATTGCCGGATTCTTTATTTCAAAAGATCATCTGTACAAGGCCGGTGACAAAATAGGGTACAACATTGGCTTGGTTGGCGGGTTGATGATGGTGACTTTGTTGATCTATCCGCTGCGCAAGCGCATGAGTTTCCTAAAAAATTGGGGATTGCTGCCCAATTGGTTCAAATGGCACATGGTATTTGGAATATTGGGGCCGGCACTCATTATGTTCCACACTACATTTCGCATTGGGTCTATCAATGCGGGAGTTGCCTTAGTGTGCATGATGTTGGTTTCCGGGAGCGGAATATTCGGTCGATTTTTCTACACTAAGATTCACCATGGCCTTTATGGTAGACAGGCTTCATACAACCAGTTGCAAGACTTTTTGGACGGGGCGGGAGATGTTAAATCGATATTTAGTTTTGCTCCTGCGATACAGCAACGATTGCTTGAGTTCCGTGACCACACGATAGATCCGGCTAAAGCAGACAAAATTAACCCATGGCAATTTATAACATTGGGAATACGCGCCAAGGTGTTTTCCAGAACCTTGATCTCCGATTTGGAAAAGATTATGTATGCAGATGCGAAAGCAAGAAACTGGAATAAGGCGCAAATGAAAGTTCTTGATCAGCTATTTGATCAGAATAAGACTTTTATTCAGTCATATATTCAGATAATTGAAGATATTGCACAGTTTAAAACATACGAACGACTTTTTTCCTTGTGGCACATCTTCCACGTCCCCTTGGTATTTATGCTGGTATTCAGTGGGATATGGCACGTGATTGCGGTTCATAAATATTAATAGACTTAATTTTGCTCATGACAACATTCGTTAAAGTCGCTTTATGGGTAGCCTGTTCCTTTGTTTTTGCCACGGAGGTTCTGGCCGACTCATCCAATGATTTGCTGCTTCCCGGCCAAGTGATTCAGGGGCATGCGAAATATGAAAGCGACTGTGCTAGTTGTCATAAGCCTTATGATAAAGCCGCGCAATCAGGGTTATGCAAAGACTGCCACAAGGAGATCGCCAAAGATGTAAATGAAAAGCATGGTTTTCATGGATTGATGAAAGAAGAGAAGGCGTGCAAGGAATGTCACACCGAGCATAAAGGGCGGGATGCCAATATTTCAAAATTGATTACGACGGATTTTGATCACTCCATCACCGGCTTCGTATTAAAAGGCGGGCATTTAAATAGCAAGGTTCTGTGCAAAGATTGCCATTCTCCGTTGAAAAAATATCGTCAGGCTCCGACCAAGTGCAACGGGTGTCATGAGCGGGATGATAAGCATAAAGGTTCGCTTGGCACCGACTGCGCGAGCTGTCATGAGGAAAAGGACTGGAAGACTACTCACTTCGACCACGGCAAAACCCACTTCCCATTGCTGGGTAAGCACATAGACGTAAAGTGCAAAGATTGTCATCTGCTTGAAAGCTATAAAGATACTCCGAAGCAATGTTATGCCTGCCACAAGAAGGATGACAAACACAAAGAAAATTTCGGAACCAAGTGTGAAGATTGTCATACGGATCGGCAATGGAAGGAAATCACCTTTGATCATGACAAAGTAACGAAGTATCCCCTGTTGGGAAAGCATCATGAAACTAAATGTGTGAGCTGTCACACGGGCAATCTATACAAGGATAAGCTAAAGACCACTTGTATCTCGTGTCACCAGAAAGATGATAAGCACAAAGGGAACTTTGGTCCCAAATGCGAAAGTTGCCATAACGAGCGCGAATGGAAAGAGCTATTGTTTGACCATGATAAGAAAACCAAATTTCCGTTGCTAGGGAAGCATCACGGTATTAAATGCTCAAGTTGTCACAAAGGCGATGTGTACAAGGACAAACTTAAAACCGATTGTTATTCGTGCCATCAAAAAGATGACAAGCATAAAGGAAACTTCGGGCCAAAGTGCGAAGATTGCCATGTGGATCGGGGCTGGAAAGAAATTTTGTTTGATCACGACAAGAAAACGAAGTATCCGCTGCTGGGCAAGCACCATGATGTCAAGTGCGTAAGCTGCCACAAGGGTGATTTGTACAAGGATAAGCTGAAGACTATTTGTATTTCATGCCACCTGAAAGATGATAAACATGAGGGACAGGAAGGTAAAAAATGCGAGTCTTGCCATAATGAACAGTCATGGAAAAAGGCCGTATTTGACCACCGCTTATCGCGCTACCCGCTTACCGGAAAGCATCTGGTGACAGAGTGTAAAAAATGCCATGTCTCTCCCAAATTTAAGGATGCCAAGTCGGACTGCTGGTCATGCCACGAAAAACAGGATGCGCATAAGCACACACTGGGTATCGCCTGTGAGACTTGCCATAACACCAGAGATTGGAAAGATTGGGACTTTGATCATGACAAAACCAATTTTTCGTTGCAGGGCAAACATAAGGATATTAAGTGCATCGAATGCCATAAAACACCGGTAACTAAGAAAATTAGTCTAGCAGCCAATTGCATCACTTGCCACGACAAAGATGATCGGCATAATGGCGAATATGGAATTCAGTGTGAACACTGCCATAACGGGTTGTCATGGAAAACGATTAAAGTAGGAAGCAGTAAGTGGATCAATAAATAAGCTTTCTGTATTAACTGTTATACCTGTATGTTGGGTTGACTTCATCTCGCGCCCGATTCATGGGCGCTACTTTATCTTGAGTTCATTGAAAACTGGTTTGATTCTAATTCAACGATGATGGTCTTATCTCTACTCGTTTTGGATGAAGGAATTTCCGAATCATAGAGAAGCTTTTTCTTGTTTAGTGACTATCACGGAAATCATAATTTATGCCCTCCGTTTATTCTTGATTAGATACCACTTGTCGGTCTAATAAGCCGTTAATGATGAAAATCCATATCTGACATGTGGATTTTACCTAAGCAAATTCTTTGCAATAGACTATTCCCGTACAAATTTGACTACTCGTTATTTAACGGGACGAGATCGGGGGCAAAGAATGAATGCATGGGTAACTAAATTGCTAAAAATGACAATGGTGACGGGAGTATTCCTAACACTCTGTTTTTCTTCTCTAGTTCAGGCCGAGTCGGTATTAAACACAGCAACATTCGACCATACTAAGACTGGTTTTTTGCTAAGAGATGCCCATACCACTTTAATGTGTGAGCAATGCCATGTGGATGGTATCTTTAAAAATACACCCAAAGATTGTGCAGGATGCCACTCGATCGGGAGTCGTATTGGGGCTACTCCTAAACCAGTCAATCATGTTCAAACAACCAATGCGTGTGATACCTGTCATAGCAGCCCTTCCAGTTTCCTAGTCAGAAGTTTTAATCATGCCGGCATTACGAGCGGCTGCACGAGCTGCCATAACAGCCAGTCATATGGGGTGTTAAGCAAGCCGACTAATCATTTTCCAACCTTGTTGCCCTGTGAGTCATGCCATACCAATACCAATACATTCCTAAGTTGGAAGATGGATCATACTGGCTTAACGACCAATTGCGTATCCTGCCATGGCGGTCAGTATGTGGGCGTTGTAGGGAAGCCAACAGCTCACGTACCAACAACTGCAGCATGCGAGACTTGTCACTCCAGTACGATCACATTTTTGGGTGCGCTATATAATCATGCGCTGGCGTCGCCACCGGTAGCGGGGAGATGCTCGACTTGCCATTTGGGGCAATTAGCCGGAGTTATGTCTCAGCCATCAGCACACATTCCTACCTATGGGACGCAATGTGACTCTTGCCATACTGCAGCAAACACTGGTGGGTATACATCATTCCTGGGGGGCAATTACGGGCATGCGACCCCTTCACCAACCAGTATTTGCTCAAGCTGCCATACGGGACAATTTGCCAATGTGCAGGGAAAGCCAACTTACCACATTGCCACTTCAGCTCAATGCGATACCTGCCATACCTCAACCAATACTAGCAGCTATACGACATTCTTCGGGGCTACCTATACACATGGGACGATCACTGCGGCGTGCTCGACTTGTCATAACGGAGTCTCTGCTACGGGGAAAAACGCAGGTCATCTGGCGACCTCGGCTGACTGCGGAAGCTGTCATACCTCGGCAAACACTAGCAGTTACACAACTTTCCTCGGGGCAACTTATACCCATAGTCCGAATCCGCCAACAGCGGGCTCCTGCCCGACTTGCCATAACGGGACGACTGCCGTAGGTAAGCCTTCAACTCATATGGTTACCACGTTGTCGTGTGAGGCTTGCCATACGCAGACCAATACCAGCAACTACACAACTTTCTTGGGAGCCTCTACGGTCGATCACTCCACTATAGCGGCGGGTACTTGTGCCTCTTGCCATAATGGTACCTCTGCAAAAGGTCTTTCGACCGGGCATATTCCAACGGGAACCATGTCATGTGATGGATGCCATGCGGTTTATAACGGTACGACGGTTCTTACCTTTGCCGGCGGTACGATAAATCACGTGCTGACATCGGCTACGCGTTGCGATGCTTGCCATAATGGTTCGTATTCGACTCAAGGTACCTCGGGAGCTCAACCCGTCGTGTCGACCCACATTCCACTCACTATCACGAGTGGCTTGGATTGCAACACCTGCCACAAGATCACAGTTGCCACAACGATCACTTCGATGTCTTGGGTAACGGAAACCATGAATCACAATGGTGCCAAAGGCGGTGGCTCTCCCATCTATTGCGTGACTTGCCATCTTTCCGGCGTCACCTATATGGGCTCGGCACAAAAAGTGAGCCATAACGGAGCAAGCACTTCTAAAGACTGCTCGAATTCTAGCTGCCATGCGCCGTTGGGGGGCAAGGGTAAGGCGTACTCCAGTTGGAACTAGCGTCTAAGCGCATACATTATTCGCCAAGCTGATTTTTTATGAAGTCAACTTGGCGTAACTAGAAATCAAGGATGGTCATGAAAATTTTTACGCGATTACATAATGCCTTATTGTTACTATTCGCCCTTGTTGCGGGAACCGCATCGGAATATGCATCTGCTGATATTGTGGACGACATCTATTTGAAGACTGATAGCAATGGCGAAGTGGATGCGATCATAAAATTCAATGTCCCTATTCAATACGTAAGGAATTTTCCGCAACAGAAAGCACCTTATCTGGGGATATATTTTAATATTCTGGATAATGTCACTCCGGATCAGTGGCAAAATTACGAGTCGCACAGATCCCCTCCCTCCGATTTGATCGTGGGATTTACGGTGTCTACCCGTGATCTAACGACCGGCCCCAAAGTGGATATTCAATTCAATCGCCCGGCCGAATTCAGCGTGAGCCAGGGCAAGGATGGGCGCAGCTTAGTGCTGCATGTGCGTCCGGATAGAGCAGTCCCCGCACCAGTGTCGGCAGGGGCACAAATCCCGTTAAAAGATGGATTGCCTATTTTTCCTGTGGTTGAAAATGTTCCGGTTGTAGCGGCAAATAGTCAGCCAGCCGAGGGACTTTCGCTAGACGAGACGATCAAGCGCGCCAATAATCAGGCGGGCGTATTGATGGGGCAAGCACGAGATTCACTGGCTGCCGGCCAAATGATCGGGGCCGTTGCAGTATTTAACGAGATTTTAAAGTTACCTATCAACAAGTATTCACAAGATGCACAGTTGTGGGTTGGGATCTCCAGAGAAAAAACGGGTCAATTAGCCAAAGCAAAATTGGAATATGAAACCTATTTGAAGCTTTATCCGGATGCGCCTGCGGCAAATTGGGTTAAGGATCGCGTTGCGAAACTAAATGCGATATTGAATGTAAATGTCGTTGCCAATAAACCGCAGCCAGCCAAGGTTCAGCGTACAGATTTTCAAGTGACGCAATATGGTAGTTTTTCATCCTATTACTATTACGGAAAGACCCAGACCGATACAATCTCGACTGCTGGTGGAGTTCAAGTTCCCACCAGTTTTTCAGCAAAGGATCAGTCGTCGCTCATCAGCAATGTAACTGCAACTGCCCGTGCCTACAATAACGAATTTGATAACCGCCTAGTACTGCAAGACTTCTATGCCAAAAATCTTTTACCGACCGGCCTTGATCGGAATCGCCTTGGCGCAGCTTATTACGATGTAAAAAATCGCTTTGATAACTACTCGGCTCGTATCGGACGTCAATCCGCAATGGGCGGCGGAGTGTTGGGACGATTTGATGGCATTACCGCCGGTTACGGTTTTACGCCGGGTTGGAAGGTCAATATTGTGACAGGACAAATATCCGACATCACGATTGGAACTGCTCCTAAATTTTATGGAAGCAGTATTGATTTTGGCACTCAAAGCAGTATCGGTGGTTCTTTCTATATGATCAATCAGACTATTGGAAGTCTCATAGATCGTAGAGCAGTAGGCGGTACCCTCCGGTATTTTGATCAGCGTAAAACAGCTATCGCTATGGTCGATTACGACACGCAATTCAGCGCGCTAAACATGGCGACTATTCAAGGTACTATAAATGGTGAATCAGGAACCGATTTCAATATGCTGTTGGATCGCAGAAGAACGACATCGCTTAGTATTTCGAGCAGTGTCAACGGAACGACCGCATCTGTTGACACGCTCGTTCAAAATGGCTGGACTACCGAAGACCTGATCGCCTTGGCTAAGTTGCGTAGTACCTATATGAATATGGCTCAATTGGGAATGACCAATCACTTTAACAATAACCAATGGCAACTTGGTAGTGATGTCGTTGTTTCTAATACCGGAGGTATAGATGCTAGCGGTACGCTACTTTCAGATGGAACAACGGGCTTGGAAGGTTATGTGGCGGCAGTCGCCCCGACTGGTAATGCCTGGACATTTAGCGAGAGGTTGATCGGAAATGGTGTACTTGCCAGCCGGGATGTTTCGATGTGTACTTTGAGTTTTAACAAGAGCGATCTTGTAGTGGGTAAAACATTGATGTTGAATAGCCGTCTATTTTCAGGTGACGCTTGGATATTTGATGAAACAGTTCGCCAGTACTGGCAAACTGATAGCACTGGCGGAAGTCAGGCGACCTCTTCGCTGATAACAAAATTCAGTTACCGGGCCCTTAGTTCGCTGACTTTAGAAACGGAACTTGGCTTTGATCTTACCAAGGGTGTAACCAGCAACCTGGATACTTCGAAAACGACTCGACAATATATGTCGATGGGGTTTCGCTGGGATATGTGATTTATCTAAGATGGTGCGGGAGGGGGAGCCGCTAAAATCAATACAAGCCTTTTGTATAATGGTTGTTTAGTATTGTTGAAATAATATTACCCACTTCATTACCCACGCCACGCGCTGGCCGAGTTGGCATTCATTATTTTCATTGACTTTTTCAATACAGTTCGATATAATAATATGCGTTCGTTGACGACTCGCCCATTTTTAGTGAAGTGATGATTGCCCAGTGGGAGCGGAGGTCAAGAGGGTGGTAGCCCCGATGACATAAGCAGCAGGTGCGAGGGAAAGACAAACGGCAATAAGCCTCTAAAAGCCTCAGAGGAACTTCAGATTATCAACAGACGCTCATGGTGAGCAAGCCTGACTACCTTTCGTCCAATGGACAGAAGGGACTCACCATGAATCAACAGCTACAATCTCAACTCTTAGATTTAAACCAAGTCTGTAAGCTAACCACGCTCAGAAAAACGTCAATCTACGCCCTGATAAAAGCCGGTAAATTTCCGAGGTCTTTTCACATAATGGAAAGAGCCGTGAGGTGGTATAGGGCTGAGGTTGACCACTGGGTCAACGAACGAATCGCCAATCGTAACCGGGGAGGCGCTTATCATGGCTAAGCACAACTTCAAAACGACAAAAAATATATTTAACTTGGCGGTATGCGAATCAGCAATTGGATATTCGGACAGCCATTACGGAATATCCATATTTTTAGCTGAATTCCTGATAGGCTATTCTGGTGAATGGAGTAATACCGAGCAAGAGTTTGTAGAAAATGTTCTTATGTTCGCGGACAACTTGAGCGAGTTGTCGGATGCGAAATTTGAATTAGATGGAGAAGAAGTTAGTCTTTCCGACTATGAGCTAAGTTTCGTTCAGCAGTTAATAGAATGGAGTTTTGAAGAAAATAAATCTGATCTTGCAGAATTGGCTCGGCAAGATTGGAAAGATGAACACTACGGGGAGGTGATCCATGGTTAATCATGGCAACCAATCACCTTTTTTGACGTACCGAAAAATTCTACTGCTCGAAAAGTATAGTGCTGCAGTCAAACTGAGACGCGTCGTTTTGTCCCTCTTCAATGGACAAGGGAGACCTTTCCCGCTGTCAGACATATCCGGTTTTGATGATGAGCATTTTTCAATATTTATAGAGTTGTTGAATAGTTACAAACGGTATGGAGAGCGTGACAAGGTGTTCATGCAATTGGCAAGCGAGATCATCGACGACGAAAGGAAAAGAGAGGCAGAACAGGCAAGCAAGGGAGGGAGGGGCTAACCATGTCTAATGTCACGTTAGTTAAATCTCTTTTATCGCGCCCCATCGCGTTCCATCGCTCGCTAGTGCCAGTTGCTGGGAACGTGGCCGGTGCAGTCTGGCTAGGGCAGTTGCTATATTGGTCAGATGGGCGAGGTAAAGATCCAAATGGATGGATATACAAAACACAAGATGAATGGGAAGAAGAAACAGGTCTTTCAGCAGATCAGCAGCGCAATGTTCGTGAACTTCTAAGAAAGCAGGGGGTAATTGAGGAGAAAAAGAAAGGGATCCCCTGCCGGATATTTTACCGAGTCAAGTTGGAAAACCTAGCCAGTTTGTTGGCTAAGTTGGCAGCGGAGGAAGAAGCTAACAAGATATTGCTTTTGGCAACATCTAGTAATGTAGAAACACCACATCTTGACAACGGGGAAGGCAACAACAAGACAGGGGAAAGTTCAACATCCGGTAGTGGGGAAGCTCCACAGCTTGATGAGGTGAAATCCAATGGCAAGATGTCGGGGAAGGCTTTGTCTAATACAGAGATTACAGCAGAGATTACAGCAGAGACTACCTCAGAGATTACAGCAGAGATTACAGCAGAGAATACGGGAAAAGAAAAAAAAGAAACGCTCGCCTCCGGCGAGCTAAAAGAAAAAAGAAAAAACCAAATTGCATTGGCAAAAGCGGCTGCACGAGGAGAGTTGAAAAAATTAGGGGTGCCAAGCTTTATTAACTAACAAACGATGGTGCGGTAAAGCCGCACCACCCCGCTCTCGCGGGGCAGGCATCTTAAGGGGAGTCAAAAGCAAATCGTCTGCCAAAAGAAAGAAATTAAGAAGCTGCAACGACCCTCATCAACATCACCCCTTCCAAAAAACCGATTCGTTTACCCACTCCTTTTACTTTTAATTTATTAAGCCTGCGGATTTCCATTTTCAACTCGGCTAATGAGCAGGTAAGACAGCAAAAATCTTCCCTTTCACCATCCATCAACATCTTTTTCATTTAAATATCCTCAGTTTGGTTAATCAGAACCTAATTATAACTTAAAACGATGCAACACATTGAATGTATTAAGTAATTATGAATTAATGATTAATTCGGAACGCTAATCTACCCAAATTTGGGGAGATTGAATAAATAGGCACGCGTGCCTATAACATATTGATTATAAAAATATTAGTTGAACTTTTTTCTGTAATTGTGTTCGAATGCTAAAGACAGGTAGCAAGGTGTGGTGGGCGAGCGACATTGCATGTCACTCTTCACCGCCCAACCGATGGTTGGCCTTGCTCTCCGAGGGACTGCCCCTAGCGGGTCAGAAAAAACGAAAGGCAAAGCATGAACCGAGCACATAGGAAATATTTCAGGGTCAGTGATGATGAGTTGAAGTTGCTTGACGAACTGGCTGGCAACATGCGCACATCAACATACGTGAGGCAATGCGCCTTAGGGCGCCCACCGCTCAGAGTCCCCGAAGTTAATAGAGAGGTCTATGTCGAGTTGCAGAGAATCGGCATCAACCTCAATCAGATCTCAAAGCATTTGAACACGGCGCCATCCACCCGCGCCCTGATCGAGCAAGCCGAGGCCTCAGTCACCAGCCTGCGCAACGCTCTCACCAGCATGCACCTAAAAGGCCAGTCATGAAGGGCAAGATCAAGCCCGGCAAAGATATGAAGAAGGCCGTCGATTACATCGACAAGCCAACCTCATCATTCATTCTTGCCAGCACTGGCAAAGAGAAAAAAGACTTTCTTGAACGATGCAAGATGTTGAGAAAAATGCGCCCCGATGTTGAAGTCCCTGTCATTCATATTTCCATTTCGTGCCCCCCCGGCGAGACACTAACTAACGAGCAATGGAGAGAGGCAGCCACCACCGTGCTGGAAGAAATGGGGCTGGAAGAACACGACTTTATTGCCCGCCGCCACAGCGACACCGAGAACGATCACGTCCATATCATCGCAAGCAAAATCCACCCGAGAGGGAAGCTTTGGAACGACAGCCATTCGGCTAGACGCCTCATGAAGGCCTGCACCGCAATTGAGAAAAAGCTGAACCTGACCAAGACCAAGACGCTCGAAGAATTCAGGCAAGAGACTGGACAAAAAAGGCAGCGAATGAGGGACGGCGATCTGCGCATCGTTGCCCGAACGGGAGACGTTGGGACTCGCAGAAAAGCAGCGATAGCGGCGAAGATCAAAATGGAAAGGCTGGCAAATGAAAAAGCAAATGCTGGAAAAAATGGAGGCCAAGGCCAAGGCAGAATCGGACAACAGGGAAGACCTGCTCAAATTACTAAGGATGGTAAAACAGCTCCACTCGCGCATCCAAAAGTTGGAGAAGTACGAAGCAAACAGATCGGCGAAGCAGTCCATTTTTACCAAAATAAAACTTTGGTTGCACTCATGACACCGGACAGAATCGAATTGTTTGGAATCGACGAAAAGGCCATCGAGTTTGCAATCCAGCAAGCCGTCAAGAGCGGGAAAGTGCCTCTACAAATCTTTGGCAAAGACGAGTTCATCAAAACCGCCCAAGCCGTTGCCGAACGCTTAAGAGTGCCAGTGCAAAACGACCAGCATACGGAAATGATGGAGAGGGTGGAACGAGAACAGCAGGCAAGGACGGAGGCCGCCCAACAGCAGGCGGCGGCAGAGCGTGCGATGGAGATGCAGCAACTTTCCGAAGACCGAGAAAGACAGCTTGTAGAGCAACCAAGATCAAATAGAGGATGGGAATATGAGCGCTAGACAATTAACGGCAGAACAGGAAATCCAACGCCTGCACGACGACGCACTTTTAAAGAAAGTGCTATCGCTTCAAATCCATGAAAGAGAACAACGGGAAGAGTTTGAAATATTTGTTGCTCGCATACATAACATGGAAGAGATAGCCCGCATCGAGTGGTGGCTGAAATATCGGGAAGAGATCAACACAGCATCCCGTCACAAACTTAAACGCCTTCAAATCCTTCTCTGGTTGTTCCTCTTGTTACTGGAATCGGACGACTGCCAGACATTCTTTACACGCTCGGAATGGCATGGTCGCGGTTGCAACAGTGACGTGCTTAACCCATTGAGATTAGCCGCCGGAAAGGACAAGTTTGGAGAGGCCGCGACGATGTCGGTAGGCCTATGGCACGGACACGACAACACGCCAAGGAACAGCCCGGAAGAGAAGCGCGCCAAGGCGAATTTCTTCGACCCTGACGCATCTCGCCAACAATACCAGCGCGACGAGTTTGGCCAATGGCAAATGTTCCCAATCGCCAAAATTCATGAGCTCTATGACCCATCGCAGGGGGTTGACTGGGAAAGGACGAAAGTCGATGAAGACTACTACGAATCAGTGAAACGCCAGACGCAAAACAGTGAAACCAGCAACACCAAACCGAAGTTCAATTAAAGGAGAATACCATCATGCTAGAAATCGCAGGCTATGCAACCCTAGTCAAATCGCTCACTAAAAAGCAGGAAAAGACGCCTCCAACTCCGCCCCCCTCTGGCGGAGTGCCAGCCCCCAAAAAACCACTAGGGGGGTTTCAATAATGAGCCGATCATGTCATGACATTCCACCATACCAACGCCATCGGCAAACTCCGGGCAAATGGTTCATGAAGCCGTTCACACGGAATGAAGACGGTACGATCGACGGCGGTGAATTCTCCGTGCGAGGCGTATTTATTAGCGAAGTTAAGGACAGAAGAATGTGGCTGCACGACGGCTCAAGCCTTCGTCATCATTTCATTTTGTCCGAAGGGAAAATTGGCGACCATTTTAAACTGGACTGGACAACCGAAGGAGGCATGTGCGCGACCATCTACTGTAAAAGCCATGGTTACTATCATCAGTTTCACTTAATGCAGGACGTTGACATCGAGATCGACTCGCTCATCCTCGCCAAGCTGAAAAAAGCCGGGGAAGATGGAAGAATGGTTGATATCAGAGGCAAGGCGTTTTATTACGAATCCGTAGACCCTTTAATAAACCAGAGGATGTTCCGCGGGTTCAACGGTTCGACATCCTGTCCCGTGGTTGAAGTGACAGGGATAACCCTCTACCCGACCCGCATGGAGAAGCTGAAGCGCGAGCTTGCGGGAATGTTCGGATGACTTGCCTCAAACCCGCTACTCCCCCCTAGCCCCCCTTGTGTAAAGGGGGCTAGGGGGGAGTAGCTAGGCCAGAATTGCTGAATGAACTAGCGTTTAATTAAAGCCGCATTTCGCAATACTTATCTACCTTTTAAGATCGACCCCGATGCTTTCGCTGTAGGTCTTCGTCGCTGCTTTAATTATATTTACCAATTTGCCTGATTTTTTAATTTGATATATCCCGTAAGCTAAAATTCCACCGCCAATAAACAGGGTTACAGGCGGGACAAGGATAGCTATAAACAATCCTGCAATGATAAATACAATCCCCTGCGTTTTTACAGCCTTTGCCCCTGCCAAGAATTCTGATTCTTTCAGCAAGATCACTTCAGGGTCAGTTGCACCATCTTTTTTGTAATGTGCAACAATAGTTCGTTCGTCATTCATTGAAATCCCCTTTATAAAAGCAGTCAGTATTATGATCAATCATTTTAAACAATATTATTTCTTAAACATGGAGTTGAAAAAGTTTCCAACTGCTTGTTTTGGATCAGCAGTCTTTGTTCCGCTTGAGTCATTACTGACACCCTCACCGGCGGTGTAATAGCTTGGATTTAGGTCGCCGCATTGTTTTAAGTCATAATCGGCAGCAGGTGTTTCCTTGATAAGTGAGCCCATCGCTTCAATATTTACTCCTGGAACTCCCCATTTCACTAAAGTTTGACCTGATTTTTTATCAAAGATTTCTGCAAAAACGGGCTTCCAAGTCCTATCAACTACAAGTCGACCCCCTAAGTTTTTTCTGTTCTCTTTAGCAAATATCGGCTGCCACTTCTCTTTCCACTCTGTGGGCGTGGCGGAAACAGTGTGACTGAAATTGCTTGCAAGACCAGTAGGGGCATTGGACACGTTAAAACTATTTGTTTCCCAATGATACGGGCCATTTAACCCGACATCATCAATGTTGGGCATTGTAATTTGTTTATTAACAGGTGAATTCATATTGGTGATGTCGTTATTTAGATGAGTCCCTAATTCACCAACATAAAGGAAATAGGCTCCTTTTCGCATTAATTCGGACATCGCAAGAAGATCCTTATCTACAATGTTGCGAACCTTTTCGACGATTTCATCTTTTTGAACGGGATCATCAGAAAAATATCCTAAGTAAGTTGCATAGGAGTAATAGTTTGCCTTCGATAGAGGAGGCCTAGAGCCTAGTGCTACACTGGTCCATACTTTTGTCGTGTATTCCTGTATCCCGACGGCACAAAGTCTTCTATTTGACTTGTCACCACCGACCCAGCCCGGCATTGGCAAAATTGTTACAACGCTCTGTTGTTGATCAGCCTTTGTTTGAGTAGTTTGAGCATTTGTTGCAGTAATATTTGCCGCGAATAAACCAGCGGCTATTCCAACTGTAATTAATTTCTTGATCATAATTTCCCCTGATTAATATTGTAATTCCCCGTTTCAGCAACATGTTGTTCAGGGCGCTTTCGAATCCCCTCTTCGTGCTGTACGGATCCAGTCTTTGAAATTTCTACTGGGTGACTGCAATGCATTAATAAAAGTCATTTTGCCTCACCTTGGACGCGAAACTTACTTATAACTTAATCGAAAGTCAACTAAAAGACGTAACCAATAAGCAACTTAAGTGAGTGGAATAGTTAACGATGTAACGTAACTATTATGATTATGAAAAACGCGAAAACAGAATTTGCAGATAGATTGCGTGAAGCAATGGAAGCGGCGGGCTATGAAGCGAGGCCATCTGTGCTTGAACGTGAATTTAACCTGCGTCACTGGGGCAAAGCGATTACTTTGCATGGTGTGCGGCGTTGGTTGCGGGGGGAGTCACTGCCTGCCCATGACAAATTGTTGACGTTGGCCGAATGGCTAAAAGTGCCACCACAGGACTTGCACTTTGGCGTTGAAATCGACAAGAAAATAAGGCAGCAACGCGCACGTTGGGATGAGGGGATCGGCTATCAAGATCGTGAAGTATTCGAGGCGTATCTCAATCTTCCTGTGGCGCAGCGGAAAGTGGTAAGAGAAGTGATTGTCACTTTCGCGTTGGCATACTCGGCGGTTGCTGAGGGCAAAAAAAAATAGCCAAGAGATATGCCTACGCTCGTTTAAACTCAATCACTGTTGCCCCTTCGACCTCCTTAACCATAACATCCAGCCTATCCGCATACCATTGCATCATATCAACACGCTCTTCCAAATATTCATATCTGTTATATGCATCTCGAACAGCCGATTCCGATGCGGGCGAGTGGGCAAGCTGTCTCTCAATTGCGTCTTTGTTCCACTTTTGCATTTTGCTGCCACGATTAAGAATGGTCGATGCAATAGTCCTAAATCCGTGAACGGTCTGTTTACCCTTGTATCCCATTTTATTGAGTGCGGCGTTCATAGTGTTTTCACTCATAATAGTTTTAGAGCCTTGCCGGAGAGGAAATACAAGATCATCACTTAACCCAAGTTTTTTAATCTCATTCAATACATCAACTGCCTGATCTGACAACGGCACGATGTGTTCGATCTTCATTTTCATTCCGCCGTTCTGCATTTTCTCGTCCCTTATGCCCGGCACTCGCCATTCTCGTTTTTTAAAATCAAACTCACTCCATCTTGCCCCGCGAAGTTCGATAGATCTAAGAAAGGTTAAGCAAACAAGTTTTAGTGCAAGTTGAGTTAGCGGGCGAGTGCGCGGATGCGCTTTGAGCAATCCCTCTATTTTCCATAACAACTCGCCTACTTCATCTACTCCCACTGCCGCTCGGTGAACCTCTGGACGAGCAATAATTACCCCTCTTAAATTCAAGCCGGGATTGTGCTCAATGAATCCGTGCTGGACTGCATATCCCAGAATTGACGTGGCGCGCTGCTGACTGCGAGATGCGACATCGGATGCGCCTCTCTCTTCTATTTTCTTAATGACCCGGAGCAAAATCGGCGTCGTTATCTGTGAGACTGGCAAATTCCCCAGCGATGGAAGCAGATTATTTTTAATGCTCTCCCAAACCTTCTCAGCGTGACCCGGCGACCACTTCACAGACTGAGCTTTATGCCATGCGCCTGCGACTAATTCAAAAGTATCACCCGAGGCAATCGCTGCGGCAGCTTTATCGTTTTTCTTCTGCGCCATCGGGTCTTCGCCAGACCGAACAGACCGCCTAATTTCTTCGTGAGCCTCGCGAGCATCGGCAAGACTTACCGATGGGTACTGTCCATAACTATATATTTTCTCTTTTCCGTGAATGCGGTATCTATATTGAAACAGACGCACGCCGGAAGGCTGAACAAGGACAGATAAACCATCGCGGTCTGCCACTCTATATTTCTTATCTTTGCCCCGTAGGTTTTCAATTGTTTTAGCTGTCAGCATTCGATTTCCCCTTGTTTTATTACCCACTCCGTTACCCACAGAGTGTACCGGATTTTAACGAACCAGTGCGAACCTTGGCGAACTTAAAATGAGGGGAAAGCGCCTGAACGCCTTGTTGTTACGTGGTATTTGAACGTAAAAAAGCCCACGAATACATGGGCTAATTTATCTCAGATGGTGCCGGGAGGGGGAATCGAACCCCCGGAAAGCCTTATACCTATGAAGTTTATAGAGGTATGCTGCCCAATAGCTGCCTAGTGATTTATACGCCCTCTTTAAGCAGCTTGTCTTTTTTGTGGAACATGGCAACGGCCTTGCTTCCCGAGTCGGAATCTTTTGTATCGATCCATTTTCCATAATTGCGGAAGATCATAGCAGTGTCCGCATGCCCCATTTGCTTGGCTAGCCATATGGGTGACTCTCCTGCTGTGAGCATCATTGATGCGAATGTGTGCCGCGTCTGATATGGATTGCGATATCGGATGCCTGCTTTGCGCATCGCGGGAAGCCTTGGGGATGGCAGAGCAAATAGAGGTTTGACTTGATATGGAACGCAGCTATTAATTTAGTCTCGCTCCAATCGATATACATAAATAAGGAAGTTGAAATAAGTTGCACTAGGTGCTACTATTCGTCATGATTAAAAAATTGCCCAAAGCTATTGTTAATAAAACGTTCATACGCGAACGAGTGTTTAAAACCACATGGTTTGCCAAAGAAACGCGCAAGGCAAAGATCACCGATGGCGATTTATGTCGCGCTATCGAACAAGTTATGCGGGGACAGTCTGACGATCTTGGTGGCGGAGTGTTCAAGAAACGATTGAACGATAATATGCACCGTTCAATTATTGTGGCAAAGGCTGGTCGGTATTGGATATACACCTACCTCTATGCCA